>ERZ869909.1452-NODE-1452-length-19221-cov-10.024394_pt1 | contig 19221 bp, 19 predicted proteins | sample MGYA00520892_ERZ869909 | MGnify/ENA primary metagenome ERZ869909 (study PRJEB32215, sample SAMEA104723947) | bioreactor metagenome | biome: bioreactor; feature: anaerobic bioreactor; material: water | place: China | collected 2015-03-12 ...
GCCTGCGCACCGAGCTCGGCCGGGACGACCTCGAGGTCCTGACGACGGACGCCCACGACGAGGCGGGCCTCGACATGCTCGCCACCACCACACGGGTGATCGCCTCGACCGTCGGGCCCTACGCCGCGCATGGCACCTCGCTCGTCGCCGCGTGCGCCGCGCACGGGACCCACTACGCGGACATCGCGGGCGAGGTCCTCTGGATGCGGAGCACGATCGACGCGTTCCACTCGTCCGCCGCTCGCTCGGGCGCCCGCATCGTCCACGCCTGTGGTTTCGACAGCGTGCCTTCGGACGTCGGCGTGTGGTGGCTTCAGCGGATCGCGGTCGAGCGCTACGGCCGACCCTGCGCGAGCGTCTTGCACGGCTTCGGCCCGATGGTGGGCGGCTTCAGCGGTGGCACCGTCGCCTCGGCACTGGCACTCACTCGAGCGCTCCAAGCCGACCCGGCGCAGCGCCGGGCGTTGGCGGATCCCGACCTGCTCGCGCCGGGCGCTCCGGCCTCGGTTCCTGCGGCAGGTGCCGCTGCGCTCCGGTGGGCGGCGGAACTCGGGGCTTGGACGGCACCGTTCTTCATGGCGCCGGTGAACGAGGCCATCGTGCGGCGCACGCGCGCGCTGCTCGGTGAGCCGTGGGGTACGGACTTCACCTACCGTGAGCGGTGGTCGGCGCGCGGATGGGGTGAGGCGGTCGCGGTGGCCGCCGCGACGTCGGTGGTGCCGGCGGCGGCGGCCGTCGGGCCCGTGCGCCGTTGGGCCGAGCGGCGGCTGCCGCGGGGAGGCGAGGGGCCCAGCGCGGCGGTGCGGGCCCGCGGGTACTTCCGGACCACGTTGGTCGGGCGCGTGGAGGGCGCGGAGGAACCGATCGTGGTCCGCGTCGCGTGCGACCAGGACCCGGGGTACGGGGCCACGGCCCTCATGCTTCGCGAGGCTGCGCTGTGCCTCGCGCACGAGGAGTTCGGGCCGCTCGCCGGGGTGCTCACCCCCGCGGTCGCGTTCGGCGGACCCTTGTTGCACCGCCTGCAGCGTTCCGGCGTTCGGTTCGAGCTGGTCGGCGGGTAGTCGGTCGCCGTCCCGTCAGGTTCGCTCGAGGATCGCGAGCGCTGCGGCTGCGCTACGGCGGGCGGTGGCGAGAGGATCCGCCGGGTCGTCGTGCTCGACCAGCAACCACGGGACCCCCGCGGCGCGGGAGGCGGCCGCGACCGCGGCGACGTCCACCGTTCCCTGGCCGACGTCCGCCCAGCGGGTCGGCGAGTCCGGCTGGAAGTCCTTCAGGTGCACGCGCGCGATGCGCGGACCCCAGCGCTGGATCCACGCCACCGGATCCTCGCCCGTCGCTGCCAGCCAACCGGTGTCCAGTTCCAGGCCCAACCGCTCGGCGTCGGCGGCCTCCAGCAGCGCCGTGAGTCCGTCGCGCGACCCGTGGCGCACGAGCTCGAAGTCGTGGTGGTGGTACGCGAGCGCGAGGCCCTCGTCCGCCAACCGGTCTCCGATGCCGCTCAGTTCGCGACCGAGCGCAGCCCAGCCGGAGGGGTCGTGCGGACGGTCGGACGGCGCCAGGAACGGCACGACCAGGAGTGGCGTGCCGAGCACGTGGTGCTCGGCTGCGACCCGCGGCAGGTCGTCACGAAGACTGGCCAACGGCACGTGGGCCGACGTCAACGTCAGGCCGGCGTCGGCCAACGCATCCCGCAACGTGAGTGGTTCGACGCCCTGGGTGGCGACCGACTCGACCCCCTCGTAGCCCGCGGCCGCCACCACGGCGAGCAGTTCGGATAGCGGTGCGGTGGCGTGCCGAACGGTGTACAGCTGCAGTCCGAGGCGGGGAACCGTCACGACGACGTCCGGTCCGACCACCCGAGCGCGGCCAGGTCGTCGAGCCCCAGCGGTTCGGGGCGCGAGGGTCGCGAGTCGATCGCGACCCGACGCCCGTCGCGCATCGAGACGAGTGCGCCGTCGAGGACGTCGAGCACGTGGGACGCGAGGGCCCCGGACGCCCGAGGTGGCCGCCCCTGCGCCGCGGCACGCAGCAGCTCGAGGGCACCCAAGCCGCGTGCGTTCCCTGCGAAGCCGGGCACGGCGCTCACCTCGCTCCAGGGTTCGTCGGGTGCGTGGCGCACGCGCACCGGCCCGACGAAGGTGTTGGGGTCGCCCAGCGACAGCGTGCCGTTCTCGCCGAACACCTCGATACGTGGAAGATCGGAGGCGGTCACGTCGAAGGTGGTCAGCAGCGTAGCCAGCGGCCCGGACGCGAAGCGAAGCTGCGCGCTGACGTGCGTCTCGACGGACACGGGAACCCGTTGGCCGGCCCGCGGCCCGCTGCCGATCGTCCGCTCCGTCCAGGCGCGGCCTCCTTCGGCGGTCACGCTCGCCACGGGACCCAGCAACGACACCAGGGCGGTCACGTAGTACGGCCCCATGTCGTGCAGGGGCCCTGCGCCGGGCAGGAAGAAGAAGGCGGGATCGGGGTGCCAGCGCTCCGGGCCGCGCGAAACCATGTGCGCCACGGCTGCCACCGGTCGCCCGATCGTGCCGGCATCGAGGGCAGCCCGCGCCGTCTGCAACCCCACGCCCAGGAACGTGTCGGGGGCGCCGCCCAGCGGGAGTCCGGTCGCGTCGGCCAGCGCCATGAGGGATCGAGCTTCGGCCGCCGTCGCGGCCATCGGCTTCTCGGAGTAGACGGCCTTGCCGGCCTCCAGGGCGCGACGGTTGACGTCATGGTGCGCAGCCGGGATGGTCAGGTCGACGATCAGTCCGAGGTCGTCGCGTTCGAGGATGGCCGTGGGGGTGAGCGCCAGCGGGACGCCGAACGCCTGAGCCTGTGCGCGGGCGCGCTCGAGGTCGAGGTCGGCGACCGCCTCCACACGCACGCCGGGCGCCTTCGTGAGGGTGCGCAGGTACGCGCCGCTGATGTTCCCGCAGCCGATGATTCCGATACCGGTCACGATGCCGAGACCTCCCCGTGCGCCGTGGACGGCGCACATGCCCCAGGGTACGCCGCCGGACGCCGGGGGGCTACGATGCGTGGCGAGCGGTCCAGAGCAAGGCTGGAGGTCTTCATGAGCGTCCGTTGGCGCGGCGTCATCCCTGCCATCACCACCCCGTTCGACGTCGACCTGGCCGTCGATCACGCGTTCCTGGCCCAGCACGCCCAGGCGATGGTCGATGCAGGTTGCAGCGCCATCGTCGCCGGCGGTTCCTTGGGCGAGGCGGCGGTCCTGTCGGACTTCGAGAAGCTCGACGTGCTGCGGACCTTGGTGGCTGCGGTCGGCGAGCGTGTGGGTGTGGTGGCGGGTGTCGCCGCTGCGGCGACCCACCAGGCGGTGACCTTCGCCCAGGACGCCGCCGCCGCGGGTGCAGCGGGTCTGATGGTGCTGCCGCCGTACGTGTACCGCGGCGACGATCGGGAGATGCAGGCGCATGTCAGCGCCGTGATCGGCGCCACCGACCTGCCGTGCATGCTGTACAACAACCCGATCGCCTACGGTACGGACTTCCTGCCGGCGCAGATCGCCGCGTTGGCCGAGGAGCATGGGAACCTGGTGGCGGTGAAGGAGTCGAGCACGGACGTGCGCCGCAGCACGGCGATCCGGGCGTTGACGGCCGATCGCCTCGAGCTGCTGGTGGGCGTGGACGACGCCATCGTCGAGGGCGTTGCGGCCGGCGCGCGGGGGTGGATCGCCGGTCTGGTCAACGCCTTCCCGCTCGAGTCGGTGGCGCTGCTCGAGCTCGCGCGTCGCGGTGACGCAAGGAGGGCACACGAACTTTATCGCTGGTTCCTGCCTCTGCTCCGGTTGGACACCGTCCCGAAGTTCGTGCAGTTGATCAAGCGCGTGCAGGCGCGTGTCGGTGCAGGCAGCGACCGTGTTCGGCCGCCTCGATTGCCGTTGACGCCGGACGAGGCGCGGGAGGTCGACGCTCTGGTCGAGCGGGCGCTGGCGGGTCGGCCTGCGGTGGAGGCGTGGGGGGTGCTATCGAGCTGACGCCCGCTCTCGCTGCGGGTCCACGAACTCGCGCCCGGCCACGAAGCGCATCGCCCCTGGTACCACGCGCACCCGCAAGGGCGTCTCGCCGCCGATGTCGCCGTCGATGTGGACGGGCATGGGTGGATCGCACGCGAGGTGCACCTCGGTCGCGTGGATGAGTTCGGTCCTGGTCGGTCGGCCCGCCAGGAGGCGGACGACCTGCCCAGCCACCTGCAGCGGGCCGGGCCGGCGGAACACGGCCACCTCGAGGCGGCCGTCCCGAGGGTCGCCCGGGGGCCCCAGGTCGAGACCGGCGAGCTCGAACCGACCCGCGTTGATCACGCTGATCGCGTGAGCCAGCAGCGGCTCGGCGTGGCCATCGATCGTGAGCAAGACGCGGTGGTTGCGGCGGCCGACGATGCGGCGGGCGCCGGCGACGACGTACGCGAACCTGCCCAGGCGGCGCTTCGTAGGGCTGTTCGCGTCGCGGTTGATCTCCGCGTCGAGCCCTGCGCCGACGAACACCAGCGCCGTTCGTCCGTGCGACACGACGTCGATCGCGTCCAGCCGGACGGTGCACCCTTCGATGCTCACGCGAGCCGCCGCCAGCGGGTCCTCGGGGAGGCGAAGGTGGCGGGCCAAGCCGTTGCCGGTTCCGATGGGGATGATGCCGATCGGGAGGTCGTGCCCGCCCTGCACGACGCCGTGAGCTGCGGCGGCCACCGTACCGTCGCCTCCGGCGATCAGCAACAGGTCGTGGCCGTCGTCCGCAGCGGCCGCGGCCCAGCGCTCGGCGGCGGCGAGCGTCTCGGTCACGCGCGCTTCGACGCGCTTCGCACCGGCGTCGTGCAGGGCGCCGATGACGCGGTGCACCCAGCGCCCGTCACCCACCGCCCGCCCCGATGCGGGGTTCACGATCAGCAACGGCTGGTTGGGTACGGCCATGTGGTCGCATGCTACCGGTGTGCGCTTCGCGGGCGGGCTACTCGTAGCGCAGGGCCTCGATGGGGGAGAGCGCCGCCGCCCGCCGCGCGGGCCATACGCCGAACACCACGCCGGTCGCCAGCGACACCAACAAGGCGAGCGCAACCACCCAGGGGTTCAGCACGAACACGTCGAGGAACGGCACGAGCTGCACGACGAGCCATAGGGCGGCGACCGCCGATGCCACGCCGATGACGCCGCCGATGCCGGTGAGCACCACGGCCTCGATGAGGAACTGCTGCAGGATCGTGCGCGGTCGTGCACCCAGTGCCTTGCGCAGACCGATCTCGCGCGTGCGTTCGGTGACGCTCACCAGCATGATGTTCAGGATTCCGATGCCGCCCACGAGCAGGCTGATGGCGCCGATGCCGCCCAGCAGCGCCTGCAGGATCACGGTGATGGTGTTGAAGAGCGACAGCGCGCCCTCGATGGACTGGATCTGGTAGCTGTCGGGGTGGCGGCGCCGGTCGAGGATGGCGCGCACCTGCCGTTCGATGGCGCCAGCGTCCTGGTCGAGAGCGATGGTGATCGGCAGGAAGTCGAAACTGCCGCGCGGGATGCCGGGGACGTCGCGGTACAGGCTCTCGAGGGGCACGTCGCCGGAGACGTCGTTGGCGAAGGCCCCCAGGGCGCCCGCCACACGCTTCTTGACGCCGATGACGGTGTAGTACGAGCGGTTGCCTCCCGACGTCTCCAGAAGCACCTCCCTGCCGATCGGGTCGGGTACTCCCTCGAACAGGGCCTCGGCAGCGTCCGCCGAGAGCACCACGACGGGGGCCCCCGTCGCCTCGTCGCGGGTGTCGAAGAAGCGCCCGCGCGCGAGGTCGATGCTGCGGTCGATCAGCGGTGCGTTGGCGGTGGTGCCGTTGAGCGACAGCCGCACGCGCGCATCCCCGACCACGGCCCACACTCGTGTGCTCCGCTGGCGCAGGATGTCGATGGGCAGCCGCGACAGGGCCTCGACGTCGGCGTTGGTGAAGGGGCGGCCTTCCGGATGGCTGTTGACGCGGGTGACGAACAACGATTGGGCGCCGAACGCCTGGATCTCGCTGGTGATCCCGGCGGTGGCGATCTGCCCGAGACTGATGGTCGTGGTCACGGCGAACACACCGATGACCACGCCCGACAACGTCAGCAGCGAGCGGAGTCGGTTGCCGAAGAGCGCCTCCAGCGCGGTCTTGACGTTCTCCCACCAGAGCACGTCAGGCCCCCCGCGCATCGCCCGGAGGGCGCCGCCGGGCCACCACCGGCTCCGAGGCCGCCACCCGGCCGTCGTGGATGCGGATGATCCGCTCGCAGTGCTCGGCGACGTCATGTTCGTGCGTGACGATCAGGATCGTTCGCCCCTCGGCGTGCAACTCGTCGAACAGGGTCAGGATCTCCTGGCCGGTGCGCGAGTCGAGGTTGCCGGTGGGTTCATCGGCCAGCAGGATGTCGGGATCGGCGGCGAGCGCCCGAGCGATCGCTACCCGTTGCTTCTGACCCCCCGAGAGCTCGTTGGGCCGGTGGTGGGTGCGGTCCGCGAGGCCGACGCGTTCCAGCGCCTCGAGCGCGCGCTCGCGCCGCCGAGCGGCGCTCACGCCGCGGTACAGGAGCGGCAAGGCGACGTTGTCGACGGCGGTGGCGCGCGGCAGCAGGTTGTACGCCTGGAACACGAAGCCGATGCGCCGGTTGCGCACCACTGCGAGGGCGGACTCATCGAGGTCGGCGACCTCGTCGCCGGCCAGGCGGTACGACCCGGCGGTGGGGGCGTCGAGGCAGCCGAGGATCTGCAGGAGCGTGCTCTTGCCCGAGCCGGAGGGGCCCATGATGGCCGCGTACTCGCCGCGCCGCACGCGGAGGTCGACACCGCGCAGGGCGTGCACCTCGACGCCGCCACCCAGCACGTACACCTTGCGCAGGTCGCGGGCCTCCAGGACCGGGTCGTCGGCCGCGGCTCCGGGCGCGTGGGCGGCGCGGGGCGCGTCAGCTGCCACCGCGGCCCGATCGGGGTGTCGTCGCGGGGAACGTCACCGCAACGCCGTCGTACAGCGCGTCCAGGCCGATGACCGCGATGAGGTCGCCCGCCTGCAGATCGCCGGTGACCGCCGCCACGGTCGGGTTGCGCTCGAGCACGGTCACGTCGACGCGTTCGGCGACGCCGGCGTTCGCGCCGGTCGCCGCGACGCGCCACACGAACGACGCCCCGTCGCGTTCGGTGATCGCCTCGAGCGGCATGAGCAGCGCGTCGCCGAGGTCGCGCACGCGCACGCGGACCGTGACCGTGTACCCGGGGCGGGTGAGGGTGGCGTCGAGCTCGGCGCTCGCGTCGAACGACAGGAGCACCGTGACCTGCGCGGTGCCGGCCTCGCGAGCGGCTACCGGGCTCAGACGCTCGACGACCGCCGGCAGCCGGCGCGTGGCGTCGGCGTCGGGCACGACCACCGCGGCCTGCCCCGCGGCGAGCTCGAGCGCGCGGTTCTCGTCGAAGCGTCCTCTCACCCGCAGCTCGCTGGTGTCCGCCAGCGTCAGTAGCGGCTGGCTGCCGACGAGATCGCCGGGCTTGACCATGACGGCGGTGACGACCCCGGCGAACGGGGCAACGAGGACGGTGTCGGTGAGGCGCGCCTCGAGGTTGGCGAGCTGGGTCTCGAGCTGCGTCCGTTGCGCTGCGGCGCTGGCGCGCTGGGCGGCGGCGAGCTGGTCGAGGCCCGCGAGGCGCGAGCGTGCGGTCTCGAGCGCGCGCTGGCTCTGCGCGAGCGTGCGGTCGGCAGCGTCCGCGCCGGCTTCGGCGGCGCGCAACTGCTCGCGCGAGCTGGCCCCCAGCTCGAACAGGCGGCGGGCGAGGACGAGCTCGCGGCGGGCGTCCTCGGCGGCGCGTTCGGATCGCGCTCGTTGGTCGTCGGCCTGCGCGACGGCGGCCTCCAGGTCGAGGCGGTCGACCGCCTGCTGGGCGGTCAGGCGGTCGCGGTCGACCGCGGCGGAGGCGAGCGAGGCGCGCACGGACTCGAGCTCGCGGCGGAGCAACGTGTCATCGAGCCGCGCCAGGGGTTGTCCCGCGACGACCCGGTCACCCTCGACTGCCTCCAACGCGGCGATGGTACCGCCGCTGGTGAACCCGAGCGAGCGCTCGAGCGCGGCCTCGACGACGCCGGTGCCGGTGACCTCGCGTACGAAGGCGCCGCGGGCGAGCGGTTCCACCAGGGTGGAGGTCGGCGCCGCGGGGCGGCTGACGCGCCACCCGTACGCGCCGGCGACGGCGAGGGCGATCAGGGCGAGCGCGAGCAGCAGGGGGCGCCGGCGGCGGCGCGGCGTCGTCATGGTTGGGCCTCCGGGGCGCGGGGCGCCCGAGACAGCCTACCGAGCGCCCGTGAGGAACACGGTGAGCGCGCCGGCGGTCGCCGAGCGGTCGAGCGCCTCAGGCGGCGGCGTTGCGTAGGGCTGGGTCGAGCAGGTCGCGCAGGCCGTCACCGAATAGGTTGAAGCCGAAGGATGCCAGCAGGATCGCGAGACCGGAGAAGACCGACGTCCAAGGTGAGAGCAGCAGGAAGTCGCGGCTGTCGGAGAGCATCAACCCGAGCGACGGCGTCGGCGGCTGCGTGCCGAGGCCCAGGAACGACAGGGACGCTTCGACCAGGATCGCGGTGGAGAGCGACAGCGTCACCTGGACCATGAGGGGCGCGGCGATGTTGGGCAGGACGTGTCGCACCACGATCCGGGGGGCGCCTGCCCCGAGCGCGCGGGCGGCGGCGACGTAGTCCCATGAGAGCACCGTCAGTGCGGGCCCGCGCGCGAGGCGGGCGAAGATCGGCGTGTACACGATCCCGATGGCCAGGCCGGTGTTGACGCTGCCGGGCCCGAGCACCGCCAGCACCCCGATCGCCAACAGGATGATGGGGAAGGCCAGCAGGATGTCCATGAGACGCATGATCACGCGGTCGACCCAGCCGCCGGCGTAGGCGGCCGCCAAGCCGGCCGCACCGCCCGCCAGGGTCGCCAGCACCACGGCACCGAGGGCGGTGGTGAGGCTGATGCGGTAACCGTGCAGCACGCGTGAGTACACGTCACGCCCGAAGTTGTCGGTGCCGAGGTAGTGCGCCGCGGAGGGCCCCTGAAGGCGTTCTCGGATCGACTGCCGCAACGGATCGTGGGTGGCGAGCCGTGGCGCGAAGGCGGCCGCCGTCAAGACCACGATGCACAGGACGAACCCGATGAACCCGATGCGGTTGCGGATGAGACGACGGAAGAAGCGGCGCATCAGGCGTACTCCACCCGAGGGTCGATCCAGGCGTACGCCAGGTCGACCAGCAGGTTCACGAACACGAACACGGCGGTCACCACCAGGATCACGCCCTGCACCAGCGGGTAGTTGCGTTCGCTGATGCCTCCGATCACCAGGCGCCCGAGGCCGGGGATGGCGAACACCTGTTCGATCACCACCACGCCCGACAGCAGGTAGCCGACCTGCACGCCGATCACCGTCACGACCGGGATCATCGCGTTGCGCAGCGCGTGCTTGTACAGCAACGTGCGGCGCGCGAGGCCCTTGGCGCGGCCGGTGCGGATGTAGTCGAGGCTCAGGACGTCCAGCAGGCTCGAGCGCAGGATGCGGCTGAGCCCCGCGATCATCGGCAGGGCCACGGCGATCACCGGCAACACCATGCGCGAGAGGTTCCCCCAGGGGTCGCTGGCGAACGGCACGTAGCCGATCGTGGGCCACTGCGGGAGGTAGGTCGAGGCGAAGTAGAGCATGAGCACGCCGACCCAGAACGACGGCAGGGTCAGCCCGAGGATCGCCACGATGCGCACGACCGTGTCGGCCGTGCCGCCCCGCAGTGAGGCGGAGAGGACGCCGATGGGGAAGGAGGCGACGATGGCCGTCGCCAGCGCCAGGCCAGTGATCTGCAGGGTGACGGGCAGGCGCGCCACGATCTCGTCGAGGACCGGTCGTCCGGTCCAGATGCTACGACCCAGGTCGCCGCGCAGCACACCCGTGAGCCACTGCCAGTACTGCTCGTGCAGCGGAAGGTGGAGGCCCAGCGAACGCCGCAGGGCCTCCACGCGGTCGGGGGTGATGTCGGTGTTCGCGCCGAGCATGATCATGACGGCGTCGCCGGGGATCAAGCGGAGCATCAGGAACACCAGCACCGACACTCCGAACAGCACGAACACCAGGTCGAGCAGCCGTCGGACGACGTAACCGGTCATGGGGGCGTTCCGATCGCGGGTCCGACGGCCTTCACGACGTCAGTTCAAGGTCACGTTGCGCAGGTAGCGCAGGCTACGAGTGGGCGTCTGCACGAAGCCGGTGACGTCGTCGCGGTGGGCGGTGAAGAGGGTGGCGTAGGCCAAGTGGACGATGGGCCCGTCGCAGGCGAGGGCGCGCTGCAGGTCGGCGTAGATGCCCCGGCGGGTGACCGTGTCCACGGCCCGCTGGCCGGCGGTGAGCAGCGCGTCGACGGCCGGGTTGCTGTAGAGGAACACGTTCGTGGAGCCGCCGGTGCGGAACGTGCGGTCGAGGTAGCCGTCGGGATCGATGTTGCCGCCGTTGAGGCTGGCGAAGGTGTCGAAGTCCGAGTTGCGCCAACGCTGTACGAAGGTCCCGAGTTCCTCGACGCTGACGGTGGCGCGGAAGCCAGCGTCGGCGAGCTGGGCCTGCATGACCTGGGCGGCGTCGACCACGACGCGCAGGGTGCCGAGCGTGAGGATCTCGAAGTCGATCCCGTCCGGGTAGCCGGCGTCGGCCAGCAGCGCCCTGGCGGCGACCGGGTCCGGCGCGTAGCAGCCGAACTCGCTCACGGGAAGCGCCCAGTCGGTCAGGCCGGGCGACAGTGGACCGCCGGGGACGGCCGAACCGTAGTACACGGCCTCCACCAACTCCTCGCGGTCGATCGCCAGGTTGAGGGCGCGGCGCACCAACGGGTTGTCGAACGGCGGCCGGGTGGTGTTGACTCCCAGCAGGGTGTAGCTGAGCTCCTGTACCCCGAGCAGCGTGATGCCGGGGGCGGCACCGAGCGTCTGAGCGGTCGCCGGGTCCACGTCGGGGATCAGGTGGTAGGCGCCCGTGCGCAGGCCGGCCGCACGCGTCGAGGCCTCGGGAACGACGTTGTACTTGAGCGCCGCCACGCCGGGTTCGCCGGTGCGGTAGTAGTTCGGGTTGGCGGAGAGCAGCGTGTACGTGTCGGGGACGATCTCGCTGAGCATGAACGGACCGGTGCCGACGGCGACCTGTTGCAGGTTGCCGTGCTCTTCGACCACTTCCCGCGCGACGATGGTCAGGTTCGGCAGGTTGGCCAGGAACGGCGCGTACGGCTGCGCCAACGTGAACACCACGGTGAGGTCGCCGATCGCCTCGACCGACGCGACCTGCACGAAGCGGCTCGCCTGCGGCGAGCCGGTGGCGACGTCGACGATGCGCTGGTAGGAGTACACGACGTCGGCGGCCGTGAACGGTCGCCCGTTGTGGAACGTGACGCCCTCGCGCAACGCGAAGGTGTAGGTCAGGCCGTCGGGGGACACGGTGTACCCGGTCGCGAGCGCGGGCTCGAGCTGCAGGTCGGCGTTGATCTCGAGCAGGCCGTCGTAGACCTGCCCGATGATCTGGAAGCTGGAGAAGGCCGTGACGATGTGGGGATCGAGCCCGGCGGGCGATTGGTCGACCGCCAGCTCGAGCGTGCCGCGCTGGGCTAGGCCGAAGCCGACCAGGGCGGCGAGGGCGATGATCAGGACGCGCTGACGCATGCTGCCTCCTTCGGGGTGCCGGCGTTTCGAGCGCCGGAAGGGGTGACCGGCGCTCACGATACCACTCGTAGACCATTGGCGGAGCGGCGTGCTAGCCTCGCCGCGTGTTGATCCCGCCCGACGTGCCGGGGCTCCTGCAGGACGCCGTCGATGCCGGCGTAACGCCCGGCGCGGTCCTCGCGGTCGGGGACGGCGCCGGTGCCAGCGAGCTGCTCGCCGTCGGCGGGCTCCGCTGGGGCGGCGCCCGCGCCACCTCGGACACCCGGTACGACCTGGCGTCGCTGACCAAGGTGGTCGCCACGCTCCCCAGCCTGCTGCGGCTGGTGGCCGCCGGCGAGGTCGCCCTCGACGACCCCGTGGGCCGCTTCGTCAGCAGTGCCGGTTGGTTCCAGCAACCCTCGCTCGCGGACGTGCCCGTTCGCGCGCTTCTCACGCACACGTCGGGACTCCCGGCGTGGCGGCCGCTGTTCGCCCAGGTGAGCCACCGGGCGACGGCTGCGGCCGCCGTCTTGCAGGCACCGCTGGAGCGCCCCGGCGAGCTCGTGTACAGCGACCTCGGATTCATGCTCCTGGGGGTGTTGGTCGAACGCGTGGCCGGCGAACGGCTCGACGCCTTCGCTCGGCGTGAGGTCTTCGCGCCGCTCGGCATGCTGGCCACGACCTACGGTCCGGTGGCCGGCGTTCCGGTCGCGCCGACCGAGGACTGCGGCTGGCGCGGCCGGGTACTGGAGGGCGAGGTGCACGACGAGAACGCCACCGTGTGGGAAGGCGTGGCGGGCCACGCCGGTCTGTTCGGGACGGCGGGCGACCTGCTGCGATACGCGCGTGCCTGGGCCATCCGCGACCCGAGGCTCTTGCCGGACGCGTTGATGGCGGAGGCGACCCGGGAGCACGCCCGCTCGGCCGACGGTGCTCGCCGTGGCCTGGGTTGGGCGTTGGCCGCTGCCGGCGGCTTCGCCGGCGCCGGTGCGACGGGTTTCGGACACACGGGGTTCACGGGCACCTCGGTGTGGTGTGAGCCTGACGCCGACCGCGTGGTCGTCTTGCTCACGAACCGGGTGCACCCGCGCCGGCAGGACGCCGCCGGCATTCATCGACTGCGGATGGCGGTGCACGAGGCCGTGCGAGCGGGGTCCGCATGATGCGAGCACGGGGGTGGCCCGCCGACCTGGCGCCGCTGACGGTCCTCGGTCTCATGTCTGGCACGTCGTTGGACGGCATGGATGCGGTGGTGGTGCGTCTTGAGCGTCGTGGCGGCCGGATGGCGTGGGAGGTGTTCGCCCGAGCTCAGGCCGCGTTCGCGCCGCGTCTGCGTGAACGCCTCCTGCGTTCCATCGAACCTGGCGGCGCGGACGCCATCGAGCTCACCCAGCTTCACGCCGAAGTGGGTGAGGCCTACGCCGACCTCTGTGCGGCGGTGGCAAGCGAGCACCCGATCGACCTGATCGCGTTGTCCGGGCAGACGGTCTACCACATCCCCAGGACCGACCCCGCGCGTGGTTGGCGCGCCGTGTCCACGCTGCAAATCGGCGAAAGCGCCAGGGTGCTCGAGCGCTGCGGCCTGCCGGTCGTGTCGGACTTCCGGCAGAGCGACATGGCCGCTGGCGGGCAGGGTGCGCCGATGGTGCCGTTCGGTGACCTGCATCTCTTCGCCGCCCCCGGCGTCACGCGCGCGATCCACAACCTGGGTGGCATCGGCAACGTCACCGTGGTTCCCGCCGATGGCGACGCTGCCGCGGTGCTCGCCTTCGATACCGGACCCGCCAACTGCCTGCTGGACGAGGCGGCGGCTGCGACCGTCGGCATGCCGTTCGATCGCGACGGCCGTCTTGCCGCATCGGGCGCCGTCGACGGTGAGCTGCTCGCGCGCCTCATGGCCCACCCGTACCTTCGCCTGCCTCCGCCCAAGACCACCGGACGCGAGGTCTTCAACCTGCGCGAACTTCTGCCCGAAGGACTCGCGGCTTGGTCGCCCGCGGACTTGCTCGCCACCTTGACGGCGTACACGGCGGCATCTACCGCCGAGGCGTACCGTCGCTGGGTGCTTCCGGGCGGCCTGGACGAGGTGCTGTTGGCTGGCGGCGGTGCGCTGAACCCGACGTTGATCGGTCAGCTTCGCGAACGTCTGCCGGGTGTGGCGCTACGGACCTTCGAGGATCTCGGATGGGCTTCGAAGGACCGGGAGACGCTGGCCTTCGCCTTGATGGGGTACGCCGCCTGGTTCGGTCTGCCGAACACGCTGCCGTCCGCCACCGGTGCTCGGCGAGCCGTGGTCGCGGGTCGGTTGTTGCGTCCCTGACGGCGCCTAGCGCGGACCATCGACCTCGGGACGCGGTTTGCGCAGGATCCACTCGTCCACGCCCGGGTGGGCGTGGTCGTCGAGCCGTCCAACGACCTCGTAACCGCGCCCCTTGTAGAAGCGCAGTCCAGCGTCGTTGCCGACGGTGGCGAGCAGGAACGCGTACCTCGCGGCCGCGAAGGACGCTTGCTCGTAGTCGCCCAACAGACGGCCTCCGACACCCTGCCGAACCGCTCCGTGGTCCACGACCAGCAGCTTGAGGTACGGCATGTGCCCGAACGCGCCGAACGGGACCGACCAGGCCAGACCGACGGGCACGCCGGCCGTCCGCGCCACCATCACCGTGTCCCCAGCCGTCATCCCGGCCAGGAGTCCGCGGGCGAGCCGAGGGGCGGTGAGCCCGTAGCGCGCGAAGAGCGGGTGGCCATCGATGAGCCGCGCGAGCGAGGGTACGCCGGCGCTGGTGGCGGCGCGCAGGGTCACGGAGTGGGCAGTCGGGTCCGCCGTTCGGCTCTGGTCGTTCTCCACGGGCCCAGCGTACCGCTGGTGGCTGCGCTCGTCCCTCATGCGCCGGTGGGATGCTGGGGAGCATGCGGACGGGTGCGCCGGGCAGGGTCCGCCGCCGCGCCGTCGCGGCGGTCGCGATCGCGCTCGTGGTAGCCGTCACGGTCTACGTGAACGCTCCGGTGGTCGGCGCCTGGTGGTACGCATGGCGCTACGGCTTGGACGCCGACACGTTGCCGACGGCGCCGGCGTTCGCCGAAGGAGATCGAGTCCTCGTCGTCTCGCCGCATCCGGACGACGAGGCCCTGTGCTGCGGGGGAGCGATCCAGCAGGCGCTGGCCGCAGGCGCCGGCGTGTGGATCGTGCACCTGACGTCGGGCGACGGGTTCGAGCTGGACGCGATGACGGTCGAACGCACGCTGCGGCCGCGGGGCGCCCCGCTCGTCAACCTCGGCCGCATGCGCATGGAGGAGGCACGCGCGTCGGCCGCGGTCCTCGGCGTGCCCGACGAGCACGTCTGGTTCCTCGGCTTCCCCGACCGAGGCCTGCGCGAGGTGTTCCGCCACTACTGGAGCGAACCCTACCGGTCCCCCTACACCGGGCGCACCTTCGTCCCCTACCCGACGGCGCGTACGCCGGGCCTCCCGTTCACCGGTGAGAACCTGGTCGCAGAGGTCGCAGCCGTGCTCGATGCGATCGACCCGACGGTCGTCCTCGCGCCAACGCCCCTGGACGCTCATCCCGACCACCGGGCGGCGGGAGAGCTGCTGCTCCTGCTGCTCCTCGAGCGTGACCAACTCGACCGCGCCTGGTGGTGGATCGTGCATGGGGATCCGCAATGGCCCTTGCCCAAGGGCTTCCACCCGCGCGCCACGCTCTTCCCGCCACTGAGGGCAGCGCGGCTGCCGTGGCATCGACTCGACCTCGAGCGGTCGGAGGTCGCGGTCAAGCTGGCCGCCATTCGGGCGCATGCGACCCAGATCCTCTGGATGCGCCGCTATCTCGAGGCGTTCGCCCGGCGCAACGAGCTCTTCAGTCCGGTGCCGCTGCCGCGGGCGTGGATTCCCGACGAGCGCTCCACGCGGTGACGTCCAGCGTCATGACCAGGTGTCGCACGGGGCGCCCAACCCACGGTCGCCAGAGGCTGCTTTCGCGAGCCTCCCAGACCACGAAGCCCTCGGAGCGGTACAGGTGCACGGCGGCCGAGTGGGCCTCGGTGGTGGCGAGCTGGACTCCGCGAACGCCGCGGACGCAGGCGGCCTCCAGGTACGTCACCAGCAGGAGGCGCCCAAGACCACTCCCGCGCGCCTCGGCTGCCACGGCCAGGTGCAGGTGAGCCGGGAAGCGTCGCCGGGGGGCCGTCGGCCGCGGCGACGCCAGCGCGCGCAGGCCATATCGCAGGGCCGGGACGCGCCCGCGCTCGTGGGCGATGGCGCGGATCAGGTGCGGGGACCGCCGGCACAACCCCCACAGGTAGGCGCCCGGTCGGTCCACCCCGAGGCAGTACCCGATGGCCTCGCCGCGTGCGCGCGCGACCAGGCCGTGGCCGGCGGCGAGGTACGGCGCTACCCATAGCTCCGCGAACAGCGAGGGGGCCGGGAAGAACTCCGCAGCGGGCGTGCCGAAGAACGCTGTCGCATACGCCAACCGGCCCACGTCGTCCAGGTCTGCGGCGGTTGCCGCCGTGATCGCCGCGTCGTGCAGGCGCGCAGCGGCGTCAGCGTGGGGAAGCATGTTCCAGGATCCAGGCCGTGGCTAGCGACCGGATGGCCGAGCGGATCGCCTGGGCGGCCTCGTGGGGTTCGACTCGCCCACAGATCCACTCGCAGGCGGCGCTGGTCGGGTTCTCGAAGTCGCAGTGGGTCGCGTTGGCGACTCGGACCGTTCGTCCCGGCGGAGGCGACGGCGCCAGGGGAAGGAACCTCCCTTCGGCGTTGCAGCGCGACGGCTCGCCGGTCAGAAGCATGGTCGGCACGGCGAGCGGAGCCACCGAGCTCGCCAGGCCGCCGCCGTCCACGGCATCCAGGCCCAGGAACGCGACGGTACGGACGTCGCGCGATGCCGCTACGTACGCGGCCAGGCCGCCGGCGCTGAAGCCTGCGTACAGGACGGGTGCCGTACCGGGTGCGACCGCCGCCGCCAGTGTCACGAGGTCCTCGGCGTTGCGGTCATGACGCCCGTCGAGGGGCGACGAGTTGCAGAAGCTCACCACGACGGTCCGCACACCGTGAGACGCGAAATGGGTCGCCCAACCGCGCATGCTGCGCAGGTCGCGAAGGAACCCGTGGGCCAGCACGACGGTTGGGGCCCCCGAGGAGGTGCCGACCGCGGGTGCGTGCGTCTCGTAGTGGAGAACGCAACCGAAGGTGGAGGCGAGGCGACCGGTCTCGCTGTGGGTCCGGTACCATCCGGCCCGCGCGAGATCCAGGTCGTGCGCCGGCAGGCCAGCTCCGGGCTCCACCCGTGCGCCGTGCGCCGGGGCGCAGGCGGCGATCGCGATGCCGGCCGCGATCACCAGCGTGGCCAGCGTCGAAGCCACGCGCCCGGGCCGCGGGCGTCGGCGACCGATGCGCCCGACGTCGCCGTGCGCCACGGCGGCGGGTGCCGAGCCCAGGGCATCTCCCCGTCGTCGCATGCACCATGTGTACGCCGCGAGGCCCGTGCGTTCGGTGACCCTGCCGACGGACCACGTCGCCGTTCCCCCCATCGGTCGGGCGCCGCTCCCCCCAACGGCGGATGACGCGACTGCAGTCGCGCGCCTACCCTCGTGGCAGCGGTCGCCGAACGATGGCGGCCCCGAGAGGAGCGCGACATGAGCGACCAGCACGGAAGCGCAACCGAGGGAGAGGCCAAGCGCAAGGAACGTACGTTCGAAGAGGAGTTCCGTGTCACGGGTGAGGCCGTGATCGCCAAGGTCAAGGAACTCGTGCGCGAGGGCAACGTCCGACGCATCACGATCAAGAACGAGGAGGGCCGAAGCCTCATCGAGATCCCCCTCACGGTCGGCGTCATCGGGACGGTGCTGCTGCCGGTATGGGCCGCCATCGGCGCGATCGCTGCGCTCGTCGCGAACCTCACGATCGCGGTGGAGCGCGTGGGCGAGGGCGCGCCGCAACCACCCGAGGCGGCGTCCAGCGACCCGCAGGCCTGACGGCGCCGTAGGAAGGAGCCTCGTGATGACCGAGTCCACCCCCAACCCCGCTCGTCAGGAGCCCGGCACGACCCCAGCCTGGCGTGCCACCCTCGGACGCCTGTGGCGCGCGGGTCAGGAACGCTCGCTCGTGATCCGTCGCCGTGGCGTCGATCATCTCCGCCTTCCGCTCAACCTCACCGTCTTGCTCGTCTTGGTCCTGGCCGCCTGGTCCTGGCCCGTGTTGGTGTTGGCGGTGTTGGCGGCGCTCGTAACCCAGGTCGAGTTCCTGGTCCTGCACGAGCCCCGCCGCTGATCCGAGGGGCGCTGCCCGACGGCGCCGCAGCGGTCGCGTCCCGAGTGTCCGCATGGACCCGGGGCGCGGCCGATTCCTGGAGCGCACGGGTGTACCCTCACGGGATGGCCGTTGCGCTCCGTTCCCGGGTGGCCCTAGCCGGCGCGCCGCTGGCGCTCCTGATCACTGGCGCGCACCTGGCGAACGACGCCTTCAGCAACGTCCTGCCGGTCTACTTGCCCACGCTGCAGCAGCGCTTCGCGCTCGGGGAAGTCGCGTTGGCGAGCCTGGTCGCGGTCGTGTCGCTGTCGGCCAACGTCCTGCAGGCGTTCATGGGCGCCATCACGGATCGCTGGGGCCGCCGCAGGTCCGCGGCCCTCGGGTTGCTGCTGAGTTCGGTGCTCATGAGCTTCCTCGCGGTCGCGCCGACCGTCTGGGCGTTGGTGGCCATGTTGGCGATCGGTGGGCTCGGTTCGGCGGTCTTCCATCCCGGGGCTGTCGCGATGATGCGCGAGGTCGGTGAGCGACGCAGCCTGGCGGTGGGCGTGTTCGCCGCCGGCGGCGCCTCCGGTTCCGCCATCATGCCCGTGATCGCGCTGTTCGTCCTGCGGGAGTACGGAGCGCAGTACCTGCCGTGGCTGTCGCTCGTGGGGGTAGCGTTGGCGGCGGCGCTGATGTGGTGGGCGCCGGCATCGCGCCGGCCGGTCGGGAGCGCGCGACCGAAGCTGTTCGACGTCACGCTGTTCGCGGGACCCGTCGGCCTGTTGTCGCTCGCGGGGATCCTCCGGGCGACCGCTTTCGTGAGCTTCAGCAGCGCGATGCCGCTGTACCTAGTGCACGTTCGAGGTTTCGCGCCCGATGCGGCGGTCATCGGCGCCACGCTCGCCACCTACGGCTTCGCGTCCGCCACGGCGGGCATGCTCAGTGGCCTGCTGGAGCGCCGCGTCGGACGCGTGCGCTTGATCGTCGGCTCCATGCTGCTGGCGGCGCCCGTCCTGGCCGTCGTACTGACGCTCGCGCCGGGCACGCTCGGGTACTACGCGGCGGTCGCGGTCGGCGCCATGCTGACGAACGCGTCCGTTCCACTCCTGGTGGTCAGCGCCCAGGACCTCGCCCCGCACGCCGTGGGAACGGCCTCTGGCATGCTCATGGGCTTCACCTGGGGGATCGCCGGCGTTGCCTACATCGGCTTCGGCGCGGTGCAGGCGTGGCTCGGCCTGGCGCCCGCCCTCGTCGCCTCCTTCTTCTTCCTGTGGCCAGCCGCGGTCCTCGCGGGAGTCGTGCTGGCGCGCCAGCGCGCGCGCTGGATGGCCTGAGCGGCCTCA
>ERZ869909.1453-NODE-1453-length-19203-cov-4.253425_pt1 | contig 19203 bp, 18 predicted proteins | sample MGYA00520892_ERZ869909 | MGnify/ENA primary metagenome ERZ869909 (study PRJEB32215, sample SAMEA104723947) | bioreactor metagenome | biome: bioreactor; feature: anaerobic bioreactor; material: water | place: China | collected 2015-03-12 ...
TTCTCGTACCAGAGGTTGTGGTGGTCCTTGGCCCAGGTTTCATCGACGTAGCCGGTGGTCATTCCCTCCAGCGATCCCTCGGAGCCGATGGTGCCGATATAGATATGGCCCAGGGCCACTGCCGTCAGGCCGAGCGCGCCGATTCCATGGATGATGTTGGCCCACTGCATGGTGTCCCGACTCTGGCCATAGTTGGGAAAATCGAGCACCAGGCCGCTGATGATCACTGCCAGCCCAACCGTGGCCAGCAGCCAGAACCACAGTTTCTCGCCGGCATTGGCGAAGCCGGCATCGACATGTGCCTTGCCGACCATGCCTCCTCCCTTCTTGAACCACTCCAGATCATGCCTCTTGGGCCAGTTGTGCTTGAGCAAGCGGGCAAGCAGCACGATCAGCAGGATACCGAACAGTGGCCCAAGGTAGTTATGGGCGACCTTCGAGGCGGAGATCATCCCGCCCCACACGGCATCTCCGAGCAGGGGACGGAAGACGAACTTGCCATAAAGCAGATTGAGCCCCGTCAGCGCCAGGACAATGAAGAGGGTGGCCACCGTCCAGTGAAGAGAACGCACGATCAGCGGCCAGCGCGGCAGCTTGCGGCCGGTGCGTGGCGCGCTGAGCTCCTTGCGACCGACGATCACGTAGAACACCGCGATCATCGCCAGCATAACGCCGATGGCGATCAGGCCAAAGGGTGAAACCCAGCGATTGCGCAGCTGTCGCCAGGTCTCGCCACTGGCATTGATCAGGTTGTAGTTCGTGTCGAATCGGGTATCGCGGTAGTTGGCATCGGTCTCGCCGCTGCGCACCTGCCGCCAGGTTTCCGGTGAGACGCCGCCGACGGCGGTGGCCGCCTCCCGCTCCGGGTCTGCCTGGGCCAGTACCGGCTGGGCGACGCCCAGGCCGACCAACAGCACCATGGCCAGGACTACCATCCTCCAGAGGCCGGGCCATGCTTGGGATACGAACATGGTGCCTCCTTACCCCTGTCGGGTGGCGTCATAGGCGAGGTTGTCGGCAGCCGCCTGGGGATTGCCCGACCAGGCACCGTCGGGGTGGCCGCGCTGCACGACCCGCTGGCGGAAGATATCGGCCACGGTCTGGGCATCGCCGGCGAGCAGTGCCTTGGTGGAGCACATCTCGGCACACAGGGGCAGCTTGCCCTCCGCGATGCGATTGGCGCCGTATTTCTCGTACTCCTCCTCCCTGGAGTCGGCCGGGCCGCCGGCACAGAAGGTGCACTTGTCCATCTTGCCGCGTTCGCCGAAGGCGTTCTGCTTCGGGAACTGCGGCGCACCGAAAGGGCAGGCGTAGAGGCAGTAGCCACAGCCGATGCACAGGTCCTTGTCGTGGAGGACGATACCGTCGTCGGTCTTGTAGAAGCAGTCGGTGGGGCAAACCGCCATGCACGGGGCGTCATCACAGTGCATGCAGGCCACCGAGATCGAGACCTCGCTGGGTTCGCCGTCGTTGAGGGTGACGACTCGGCGACGTTGAATGCCCCATTCGACATCGTTGGCGTTCTTGCAGGCGGTGACGCAGCCGTTGCAGTCGATACAGCGCTCGGCATCACACATGAATTTCATCTGGGCCATGGTGGTCTCCTTGTCCGCTGTCGGGGGCTCAGGCACGCTCGATCCGGCAGATGGTGCATTTGGTTTCCTGCATCAGGGTCACAGGATCGTAGCCATAGGTGGTGGCGGTATTGGCCGCCTCACCGAGCACGTAGGGTGCAGAGCCTTCCGGATAGCGGTCATGAAGATTCTCGCCCTGGAACATGCCACCGAAGTGGAAGGGCATGAAGGCCACGCCGCGTCCCACTCGTGGGGTGACCATTGCCTTGACCCGTACCCGGCCTCCCTCGGCGCCTTCGACCCATACCGTGTCTCCGTCGCTGATGCCGAGATCATTGGCATTGGCGGGATTGATCTCCACGAACATCTCCTGCTGCAGCTCGGCCAGCCATGACATCGAGCGGGTCTCCTCGCCGCCGCCCTCGTATTCCACCAGACGACCCGAGGTGAGAATGATGGGGTATCGGTCGCTGTTGTCACGATCCTGGATGCTCTTGTAGAGCGTCGGCAGGCGGTACAGCGACTCGAAGTCGTCCCAGGTGGGAAAGCGCTCAACGAGGTCGCGGCGGGTGGTATAGAGCGGTTCACGATGCTTCGGCACCTGATCGGGGAACGTCCAGACCACGGCGCGCGCCTTGGCATTTCCGTAAGGCGCGCAGCCATGCTCGATGGCAACCCGCTGGATGCCACCGGAGAGATCGGTTTTCCAGTTCTCGCCGTCGGCCGCCTGCTTCTCCTCATCGGTGAGGTCGTCCCACCAGCCGAGATCCTTGAGCAGTTGGTCGGTGAACTCGGGATGTCCATCATCGAGCTCCGAGCCCACTGGCGCGGAGCCGTCTGCCAGTAGAGAGATACCGTCGCGCTCGATGCCGAAGCGGGCGCGAAAGCCCATCCCACCTTCCATCACCGGAATGCTCGGGTCATAGAGATTGGGGGAACCGGGATGTGCGAACTCCGGTGTGCCCCAGCAGGGCCAGGGCAGGCCATAGTAGTCGCCATCGGCGGGTCCGCCTTCGGCACGCAGGTTCTCGAAGCTGAAGGTGTGCCAGTTCTGCTGGTGGGCCTTGAGGCGTTCCGGACTCTGGCCGGTGTAGCCCACCGTCCACATGCCACGGTTTATTTCGCGCAGGATATCTTCGATCAGAGGCTCCTTGCCATTGACCTCGATATGGCGGGTGAGCTCGTCGGCGAAGCCGAGCTTCTCGGCGAACAGATACATGATCTCATGGTCTGGCCGGGCTTCGAACAGCGGCTCGATCACCTTGTCGCGCCACTGCAACGAGCGGTTGGTGGCGGTGACGCTGCCGTATGTCTCGAACTGAGTGGCCGCCGGCAGCAGGTAGACGCCATCCCGGCGGTCATGCATGACTGCAGCCACGGTAGGATAGGGGTCGACGATCACCATCATGTCGAGCTTCTGCATCGCCTTGCGCATTTCGGGGCCGCGGGTCTGGGAGTTGACCGCGTGACCCCAGTAGAACATCGCCTTGAGCGAGGTGCGCTGGGAGATGCTCTCGTCCTCCTCGAGCACGCCGTCGACCCAGCGCGAGACGGTAATACCGTTGGTGTGCATCGGCTTGCCGTCGGCGTACTCGGTCTGGTCGAAGCGACTCTGGATCCAGTCGTAGTCGACGTCCCACACCCGTGCCCAATGTTGCCAAGCCCCTTCGGCGAGGCCGTAGTAGCCGGGGAGGTTGCCGGAATCGAGCCCGAGGTCGGTGGCGCCCTGGACGTTGTCATGCCCGCGCAGGATGTTGGCGCCGCCACCCGCCTTGCCGATATTGCCCAGTGCCAGCTCCAGGATGCAGTAGGCCCGGGTGTTGTTGTTGCCGGTCGTATGCTGGGTGCCGCCCATACACCAGACGATACAGCCCGGCTTCTTGGTGGCCAGTCGCTGGGCCACATCCCGCATGGCTGCCTCGGGCACCCCGGTGACGTTCTCCACTACTGCAGGGGTAAAGTTGGCTACCTCGGCCCGTACTTCGTCCAGGCCGTAGACGCGCTGGTCGATGTACTCACGGTCTTCCCAGCCGTTCTCGAAGATGTGCCAAAGCAGGCCCCAGATGAAGGCGACGTCGGACCCGGGGCGAATGCGTACGTGCGTATCGGCCTTGGCCGCGGTACGGGTGAAGCGTGGGTCGGCGACGATGATATCGCAGCCGTTGCGCTCCTTGGCCAGCAGGAAATGCTGCATGGCGACCGGGTGCGCCTCGGCCGGGTTGGAACCGATGAACAGCATCGACCTGCTGTTGTGCATGTCGTTGAGCGAGTTGGTCATCGCCCCGTAGCCCCAGGTATTGGCTACCCCGGCCACGGTGGTGGAGTGACAGATACGGGCCTGGTGATCGGTGTTGTTGGTGCCCCACAGGGAGGCAAACTTGCGCAGCAGATAGGCCTGTTCATTGTTGAACTTGGCCGACCCCAGCCAGTAAACGCTATCGGGGCCGTGCGCCTCGCGTAGCTCGAGCAACTTGTCCCCGATTTCCTCGATGGCGTCCTCCCAGCTCAGCCGCTGCCACTCGCCGTCGACCAGTTTCATCGGATATTTCAAGCGGCGGCTGGAGTGGCCGTGCTGACGCAGCGAGGCACCCTTGGCGCAGTGGGAGCCGCGGTTGAAGGGATGGTCGAAGGCCGGTTCCTGCTTGGTCCAGACGCCTTCCTGCACCTCGGCATAGGTTCCACATCCCACCGAGCAGTGAGAGCAGATGGTACGCTTCACCTCGGCCGGCGAATCGAGTACGGGTGTCTTTCCACCGGCTTCAACCGGGCGCATCATGCCGTGGCCCATGAAACCGGCGGCAGCTAGTCCTCCGGTGGCAAGGGTGCCATGCTTGAGGAACTGGCGGCGGGAGATGCCGAGCCCTGCCGGGCGTGGGTTGTCCTGCTTACGAGTCAGACGCATGGTAGCGATCCTCCGGCAGCTCAGTCGCGCAGGGTGGCATAGAAGGCGCGGATGTGATCGGTCTCCCGGTAGTTCCGGGCCGCTTCGTTGTCATCATCCTGGGCCGGTGGGGCATCGGCCTGGGACAGGTTGACATGACCGATGGTGGCCGCGGTGCCGGCCAATACGCCTCCGGCTCCCAGGGTGTGCAGGAAGCGACGGCGTTGTGAGTCGTGGGGCTTGGCCATGTGTATTACCTCAAGAGCTACGGTCGTTGTGATTGTTATCGCCGGGTCGGCTTGACAGCGTTCGTGCGTTTCATCTGTCTCTACGGGGGCAGAACAGGCTCAGGGTGGGGTCTCCATCAACCGCACCGGTGATACCTGCGATGGGGGGATACCCTGGCGCTCCTGTTCGATGAAATGAAGGCCGAGGCGGCCTATACAGGCGTAGAGAGGGGTGTCGACCCATGCCAGGTCGGCCAGACAACGCTCCGCCCATGGGGCCAGGTGGGCCTGGAAAAAGGCCACCTGATCGGGAGAGTTGGCGTCGATCAGGATCGCCATGGTTTCGCAGAGGGCCGCCAGATGGTCTTCGGGATCGCGACTGGTATCCGCCCTGGCGATACCGAGTCGCCGCAGATCGCGGCGTACGGCTACCAGCGGTTCATCCATCAGGGTGCCGTGCAGATACCAGGAAGCGTAGGGAGTGATCTCGCCCTGGATCACTCCGACAAGATGACGGAAGTGAGCCCGCGCGGCGGAATCGGGGTCGCTGGAGGCGGCCGCCATGGCCAGTTCACTCCAGTATTGGGCCAGTGAGCCGCCCTCACCCTCGATCTCGCCCTCACCTTCGAGAGAGGCGAGGAACCCAAGCAGGTCACGATCGGGTGGGGCCAGCAACAGGCGCGCCAGCAGCCGATAAACGTCAGCACGCAAGGCATCCTGTTCCGAGGGTGAAGCAGCAGTGTTTGACGGCACCATGGGCTTACACCTTGAGTTGAGCTTCGGGGTTCCGGGCCAGCTCCTGCCAGACATCTCGTACTCGGCAGTCCTCGCACATCTCGAGGCGCATCATGGCCTCGCCGGCGAAATAGGGATGATCGGCAAGCTTCGCCTTGATCGCGGCAATGGTGCTGGTCGTGGCGAAGGGCTTGGCGCAGCGGATGCATTCGAAGGCCGGCTCCTCCTTGAGCACTTGGCGTTCACTGCGTGCCGGTGTGGGCAGGAAGCCGGGCACCAACTGGATAACCTGCTCGGGACAGGCGGCCTGGCACAGGCCGCACTGCACGCAATCGGCTTCGCACAGAGTCAGGCTGGGGGTCGTGTCATCGCCACCGCCAAGGGCGGAGGTGGGGCAGACCGCCACGCAGCTCATGCATAGGGTGCACCCGGCCGTAGCCACCTCTATGCCGCCAAAGGCGGCTCCGAGCGGCATCGCCTGGCGCGCTTCGCGCGGTTTTCCCAAGGCGGCGAGCCGGTCGATCACGGTGTTGAGCCGTTCGCGCTTGTCGCTGGCGGTTGTCTTGCCGGCGTCATCCCTGGCATCTCGCGGCGCCAGGTTGGGCTGGTGGGGCAGGGCATCGCGACGCGCAGCATCATGCACCGGGACCCAGGTGATAAATCGGGATGAGTGGCCTAGTGCCTCGAGGAGAGCCCTGGCCTGGGCAAGCTGGTCATCGAGCAGACGGCTCACGCTTTCCGGCAGCGTGTCGCTCGCCTGCAGGCGCACCTCGGCTGCACCGTCGGCCAGGGCCGAGAGCCACTGTTCAAGACCGGCCGCGCCGACTTCTTCAAGTGGTACATCGAGGACATGACCCGCTGACTCGCCGGCTTCACGCTCCAGGGTCTGGCGGTCGATGAAGCGCACCACGGGATGGCGACCACCGGCCTCGGCATAGGCGGCGAGCAACGCGGTGACGTGCTGCTCGAGCGGCACGGGGTGGGGCAGGCGATACTCGATCGCCCCGGTGGGGCAGGCGCTGGTACAGCTGCCGGCACCATGACAACGATAGGGGTCGATCTCTATCCAGGCTTCGATGCGCCCTTGTCGGCTGGCGATGGCATCCGCTGGACAGACGTCGAGGCAGCGGGTGCAGCCACGCCGCCCGCGACTGTCGTGGGCGCATAGATCGTGGTGAACCTCGAAGAAGCGTGGTTTCTCGAATTCGCCGGTCAGCTTCGGCAGTTCCTCGAGTGTGCTGTCGAAGGTCGGACTTCCCCAGCGTACGGCAACGTATCCCGGTGGAAGCAGTTCCAGCGCCAGTCGCGGCGGAGTACCGAGGTCAAGGATGAGGTCGAAATGGTCCCGCGAGAGGCTGGCGCGTGCCAGATTGGCCCCGGAGCTCTCCAGCGGCAGTGTTACCGTGAAGCGGCCCAGGTAACCCTCCAGCCGTAATCCGCTGGCACTGTCCAGAGTGAAGTTCGGAAGGGAGGAGGTCGTTTCCCAGAGCAACTCGATATCCTCCATCTCGCTTTCCCCGGCATCGCTGCGTTCTGTCACAAGCAGGGTGATGGAGGCGAGCCCAGGCAGGAGTCTGGCTGCGGCGCGACGAGCATCGAGTTCATTGCCGAGAATGAGGAGGTGACCTCGACTTTCGTAGTCAATGGTTTCGGGAGCAAGATTGGCCGGCCAGGAGACGCGGCTTCGTGCTGCCCGGCGAGCGGAGCTGTTGCTCTCGTTGTCCAGGCGGGTCAGGGCAATGGAAGTCATCGGCTCCTCAATGGATCAGGAATTGTCGTTATTATCTGTCGAGCTGCCGTCTCGTTATGTCCTAAACATTCTGGTTGAAAATTTTGAGCAGGGCATATGCACCCTTCGTAGTAGAGCGTCCTTTTCAAGCCTCATGTTCGGGTGATTCGGGGTCATCGTGGGATTCGCCAGGGGTGGGAGCTATTGAAGGCGCGCCAGCCTTGGCGTGCTCCACAACGGATTCGTCGGGTACCTCATCCAGGGCGTCCTCGAGATGCTGGCCCAGTTGGCGCGACCAGTGCCGTAGCTTTTCGGCGCTCTCACGGGCCAGAGGACGCAGCTGGCTGTAATCGTCGTCATAATCGTCCAGCCCATCGCGAACGTTATAGTTGCCGGTGGCATAGAGTCGGCGCAGCGCTCGACGCTTGAGGGCAGGACTGACGCCTTTCTGCAGGAAGGCGGTAAAGTCACTGCCAGCCTGGAGGGTGTCGGGGTCTGGGAGCGTCTCGTCAAGGCTGCCCGGGAGTGGGTCGTCCTCAGGCTGTGATGGCGGTACAGGCGCACCTGGCTCGCTGTCCTCCAAGGGGTTGTCGTCATGGGCTTCGTCTTGCGCCGATACAAGCGGCGCGTCCTCTGGAGAGGGAGCCGCCATCGTCTGGCCACGCTTGCGCCGTGACCAGCGCTCCAGACGCTTCAAGTCATCGGTGGAATCGGTCATGTGTCGTTCCGGCCTGTATCGGGCAGGGGCGAGCCGATTGGTCGAGCCTGTTCTTCGCGGGATTCGTTCCCCTGCCCGGTTTCCCGCGCACGCCCGGCTCCCTTGCGCTTCTTCTTGCGCTCCTCCACCGGAGCCTCCCCATGTCGCGAGAGGTATGCCTCGATCCAGATCTCGATGGTCAGTGGCATAGGAGCTTCCAGCACCTGCTGCTCGCCGTCCATCCAGCTTGCCGCCACGTCCTGACTGGCAGTAATGGCGGAGGGATCCGGATCGCGACCGGTAAAGCCGGCGCGGACGAATAGCCGCGGGTTGCCTGAGGCCAGATTGAAGCGGTAGGCGGCACGCTCCGTCAGAGTCAGTTGTAGTTCGAGTGCCAGGGGCCCATGGCTGCCGGGAGCGATATCGGCGATACGCCATTGCGTCAACGAGAAACCTTTGACTCGTTGGGGCTCGGCAGCAAGCGACAAGGAGATGGGACGCAGGTTGTCGCGACTCATGAAGGCCTTCCTCTCGTTCCAGTGGGCATGCAGACAGTAAGGGCAGAGGATGCCATCATGGTCAAGTCGACCCGAAGGTAAAGAGGAAGCTCCCTTCATGAGCAATTTGAGCCGCAGCCATGCTCGCCTGCCCACCATACTTGAGGTCGAGATCATCGATGAGTATGGCGAATCGCGTCGGCAGTCGATCGCCGCCGAGCGCTCCCTGTCCCTCTATCTCAACAAGCGTGAGATCGTTACTTTGATGACGCTGGGTGCCGACCCGGAAGCGCTGGTGGTTGGCTACCTGCGCAACCAGGGACTACTCCAGAGCGCCGAGGATCTCGAGGCAGTGCATGTCGATTGGGACGTGGAGGCCGCCGCCGTCGTGACCCGACGGTTGCCGGAAGACATGGAAACTCGACTGGGACAGCGTACCGTGACCACCGGCTGTGGCCAGGGAACGGTCTTCGGGCGGCTGCTCGATTCCACCTCGCTGACGCGCTTGCCCGAGACGCGACTGGCGCAGTCGGTGCTCTATGCGCTGCTTGAACGGCTGGGTGACTACAACGAGACCTATCGCAGCGCCGGGGCGGTCCATGGCTGTGCACTTTGCCGCCAGGCCGAGGTGCTGGACTTCGTCGAAGACGTGGGGCGCCATAACGCGGTGGACACGCTGGCCGGGCGCCAGTGGCTGGAAACCAGCGAGACCCGAGGCAGCGATATCTTCTACACCACCGGAAGACTGACCTCCGAGATGGTGCTGAAGGTCGCTCAGATGGGTATCAGCGTCCTGGTGTCACGTTCCGGCGTCACCCAGAAGGGCGTGGAGCTGGCCGAGCGCTTCGGCGTGCTGCTGATTGCCCGGGCCAAGGGGCGTCACTTCCAGGCGATCAATGCCGGGGCAAGGCTCGAACTGGATGCCGTGCCGGCACGCCGCCCGGGCGACCGCCGACGCAGCTGAACTCAGGTAGTCTCTCCGTGGGTACAGACCGAGAGCACCACGGCATCCGCCTCGCTGGTCGAGACCAGCGCGTGGCCCATGTCGCTGTCGAAGTAGATGCTGTCGCCATGGGAGAGCTGCAGCGGCTCGTAGAACTCGGTATAGAGACAGATCTCACCATCCAGCACCATCAGAAACTCTTCACCGTCATGACGAACCCACTCGCTGAACTCGTCGAAACTGCGTGCCCGGACGATGGTCTTGAACGGGATCATGCGCTTCTGGGCCAGCTCACAGCTGAGCAGTTCATGCTCGTAGGTGGGCGTGGGATGGTGCTCACCCTTGCCCTGTCGGGTCAGGTCGCGACGTCCCATGGTGCGGGGCTGTGCGCGAGGCGGGGTGAGCAGCTGAGGCAAGTCGATATCGAGACCGTTGATCAGCTTCTGTACGGCGGTGAAGGTCGGTGATATCTGGTTGTTCTCGATCTTGGACAGGGTCGAGCGGGCCAGGCCGGTGCGCTGACTGACATCCTCCAGCGTCCACTGATTGGCCAGGCGCAGTTCCTTCAGTCGCTCGCCGAGGCGCAGCGGCTCCACGAAGGGCTTGCGACCGGATGCGATACGCAGCGCGGCCTGCTGATCGGTGGTGGCGTGCATAGGCAGGTTCACTATAGGAAACAAGTTTCCCCAAAGCGTACCACAAATGGCGGGATGCGCATCGCCATGGCGACATCCGTGGATCGGATTACGACAGTTTGTTTCCCCGGCCTGGTAAACGCGCCTCAGTCGCCGAAGGGCAGACCCAGCAGTGCCCTCACGTGTGCCTCGGCGCTGCGTCCGAGCGAGGCCGGGTCATAGCCCCCTTCCAGAACCGAAACCAGGCGATTGTCGGCGTAGAGAGCAGCGATCTCCATGGCCATGTGTGTCACCCAGTAGTAGTCCTCATCCTCAAGGCAGAGTTCCGCCATGGGATCCTCGCGGTGAGCGTCGAAGCCAGCGGATACCAGCACCAGTTCCGGTTTGAAGGCGTGCAGGGCCGGGAGCCAGTCGTTCTCGATCTCACGACGAAAGGCGGTACTGTCGGTGCCGGCATCCAGCGGAGTATTGACTACATTCTGCCACTCGCTGCGCAGGTAACGCCAAGGGTAGAAGGGGTACTGGTAGCTGGTACAGATCAGGATATCGGGGTCGTCCTTGAAGATGTCGATGGTGCCATTGCACTGATGAACGTCAAAGTCGAGGATGGCGATACGCCGGGCACCGTACTTGGCCCGGGCATGGGCGGCCCCGACGGCAACATTGTTGTAGAAACAGAAGCCCATGGCGTCGGTGGCTTCTGCATGATGCCCCGGCGGGCGAACGGCACAGAAGACATTGTCGGCCTGGCCGCGATAGACCTGCTCCACCCCCCGTATCACCGCGCCGGCGGCCATGCGTGCGGCCTGCAGGCTGTCGGGATTCATCATGGTGTCACTGTCCAGTGTGACAATGCCGGTTTCGGGCACGCACTTGTCCAGCGCCCTGAGGTGGCGAAGCGGGTGAACCCGCGCCAGTTCGTCCTCGGTGGCTTCGCGGGCATCCGATTGCATGGTCTGCTGAAGCAGGCCTGAGAGCGCGAGGCGAGCCTGAATGGCTTCGAGTCGCAGCGGGCTTTCGGGATGTTCCGGGCCCATATGGTGAAGATGGCAATCGGGGTGCGTAATGTAAGCCGTGATCATATGGGCGCTCCATCGTGATAGAGGTCACCATAATGCCGGTAAGCCCTTGCACAACAGTGTCAATAAGTCGTACACAAGATGGAAGGAACTGACTTGATGGAGAATGCGACTTGGGTACCCGATTCTTACGGCACTTCTTCGAGCCACGTACCATTGCAGTGATCGGGGCATCGGAAAAGCCTCAATCCATCGGTGGGCTGGTCATCCGCAACCTGCAGGAGGCTGGCTTTCCGGGCGACATCTGGGCGGTCAACCTCAAGGGTTACGCGTCGGTATTCGGTCAGCCTTGCGTTTCCCGCATACGTGAACTGCCTGAGACCCCCGATCTGGCGGTCATCTGTTCGCCCGCGCACAGTCTGCCCAAGGTGATTTCTCGATTGGGCCGCCTGGGTGTCAAGGCGACCCTCGTGCTTTCCGGGGGATCTCGCCTCGACGAAGCCGATGAGGGCAAGGCCTCCATCCGTGAGCGAATGCTGGTGGCGGCGCGCGAGTCGGGTATCCGGGTACTGGGCCCCGAGTGCATGGGGCTGATCGTGCCGGGCCGTAAGCTCAACGCCTCCTACGCCAGTCAGCCGGTCAAGGCAGGTCGGGTGGCCTACCTGGGGCAGTCGGGAATGCTTGGCAATGCCATGATCGACTGGGCCGCCGGCCGAGGCATCGGGTTCTCCCATCTCATCACGGTGGGTGACAGTGTCGACGTGATGCTTCCCGATCTGCTCGATTACATCAACCAATACTCCCCCACCCAGGCGATCCTGCTGCACCTGGAGCGCATCCAGGACTCGCAGCACTTCATGACAGCGCTGCGCGATGCTTCGCGTAATCGACTGGTGCTTGCCATCAAGAGCGGGCGGACGCCGGAGTCCGACCTTTCCAACATGCCGCCGACACCAGGGATCGCCAACCGCGATGTCGTCTTCGACGCGGCCTTTTCCCGTGCCGGCGTGGTACGGGTCAACGATTCCGACGAATTGTTCGATGCGTTGATGACCCTGTCCCAGATGAAGCCCCTCAAGGGCGATCGGCTGGCGATCGTTTCCAATGGCCTTGGGCCGGCCATGCTCGCCATCGACAAGCTGATCAGCGCCGGCGGCAAGCTGGCTCAGTTCGGCGAAGAGACGCGGCGAGCGTTGAAGAAAGGCGACTTCGACATGAGCAAGCCCGGGGAAAATCCGGTGGACCTCGGAGGCAACGCCACGCCGGAGAAGCTGGTGGAGGTGCTGGAGATTGTTGCCGCCGACCCGGGCGTGGACGCCGTACTGGTGGTACATGCGCCGACGCGCCTGGCGCCATCCAAGGCCACCGCCCAGGCGGTGATCGCCAACCGCAAGCGTTTCCGTCGCAACCTGCTGACCAGCTGGATGGGGCTTGAGGCAGCGCTCGAGGCCCGCCATGAGTGCAGCGTTGCCGGGATACCGACCTATGTATCCCCGGAAAAGGCGGTGAAGGCCTTCATGCACATGGTCGATTACCAGCGTGTCCAGGCACTGCTGCAGGAGACTCCGCCGACACTTCCATTTGCGACTACCCCAGACATCCGCGCCCGTTGCCGCACCCTTATCGAGGAAGCCAAGGCCGAGGGCCGCGAGACATTGTCACACTCCGAGACCTCCCAGGTGCTCGAGGCCTATGGTATTTCCGTTGCGCCCAGCCACTATGTACAGACACCGGAAGAAGCCCTTGCAGCTGCCGGCGATATCGACGGTCCCATGGCGCTGAAAGTGGTGCATGAGAGCAACTGCCGGCCATTTCGCTATCGCAGGCAACCTCACAGGCTGTCGGCGGGCCTGTTGCAGGACCTCCATACCCCCCAGCAGGCGGCCGAAGGCGTTACACGCCTCGGCGACAAGCTGCGTGAAAGATTCCCGCCAGTGAGGATCCGTGAGTACTGTTTGCAGCCCATGCAGCGGGGCAAGCACTCGATGCAGGTGTGCGCCGGCATCACCCGCGATCCGATATTCGGCCCGATCATCGTGTTCGGTATCGGTGGCTACAAGGTCAACGTGCTGGCCGACCGTCAGGTGGCGCTGCCGCCGCTGAACATGACGCTGGCGTCCGATGTGGTTGGCCGCACCCACGCCGCTCGCCTGATACGCGAACATTCCAGCGACCCGGAGCGGGACCTGGAGCGCCTCTGTCAACTGCTGGTACAGCTGTCGCAGATGGCTTCCGACCTGCTTGAGCTTCGAGGCCTTGAGCTAAACCCGCTACTGCTCAACCGTGACGGCATGCTGGCAGTGGATTTCGCCATGGATCTGGGCACTCCGGCACGTTTCGCCATCATGCCCTATCCCGAAGAGCTGCGTGAGTGGACGACGCTCAATAATGGCATGGCGGTAGAGGTGCGGCCTATTCGTGCCGAGGACGCGCCGCTGATCACCAATTTCCATGGCCAGCTGTCCGAGGAGAGCATTCGCTTTCGTTATTTCCACAACAAATCCAACCTGACTCAGCGCGATCTCTCGATACTGTCGCATATCAATTATGACCGGCAAATGGCCTTCATCGCCGAGCACCTGCGGGAGGACGGCAGCAAGGAAATGCTGGGCGTGGTCAGAGTGTGGAACGATCCGGACAATATCCGTACCGAATTCTCGGTGATCGTTCGTGACGACATGGCTGGCCAGGGGCTGGGAAGCCTGCTGATGAACAAGATGATCGCGTACTGCAAGAGTGTGGGCACTCTGGAGATGATCGGCAAGATCATGGTCGACAACCATCCCATGCGGGCGCTGATGAAGCATCTGGGCTTTCGCTGCCGCTACAACATGGAGGAGCAGGTAGTGGATGCAGTGCTGCGTCTCAACGAACCCGAGAACGAATGGCAGCGGCATCGCCTGGAGAGTCTGCCGGACTGAAAGCGGCGGCATCCGGATTGGCGCAGGGCGCAAGAGACCAGCGGGGTAGTCCCGCTGCTCGCCCGGGCCCTGTCACCGAACCGCTCAGGGCGCCATGCGGAAGTAGTGCCAGCTGCCGTCGCGCAATTCGTAGCGGATACGGTCATGCAGCCGACTGGGCTGGCCCTGCCAGAACTCGATCATATCCGGTATGACCCTATAGCCTCCCCAGTGAACAGGGCGGGGGATTTCCTGGCCTTCATAGGCTTGCTCGAAGCGATGCTGCCGCTCCTCTATCCATGTCCTGCCGGGGATGACCACGCTCTGGGTGGCGATCCAGGCACCCAGTTGGCTGGCACGCGGGCGGCTGTTGAAATAGGCATCCGACTCGTCGCCGCCGACCAGCTCGACACGCCCCTCGACGCGCAGCTGACGACCCAGTGACGGCCACCAGAAGGTCAGCGCGGCGTGGGGAACGTTGGCCAGCTCGCTGCCCTTGTGGCTGTGATAGTTGGAGTAGAACACCAAACCTCTGTCGTCATATCCCTTGAGCAGAACGATCCGCGCATGGGGCAGACCCTGGCTATCAACGGTGGCCAGTGTCATGGCGTTGCCATCGTCGCCCTCGGCGTCCAGCGCGAGGGTGATCCACTCGTCCAGAAGCACCATGGGATCAGCGGGCACCTTGCTTTCTTCCAGCTGACCACCCTCATAGTCGCGCCGTATGTCGGCGATCTGTCGTGTCATGGCGTTCTCCTAGAAATTAGTTGATGGTCGCTGCTGTCGCGTTGCAGCACAACACCCAATACCGTCGTCGCTTCGGTTTATCCCGTTTCGTCTATGGAGGTATCCATAGTGGCGAAGGGCACCATCCGGAAAGCGAGATCGCATAGGGCGTCCCCGGCCAGCCTCGGTGCAAGGCATGGCGGGGCCACGGGCAACCTCCTTGTGCCGGGGAAAACGGCATGTCTTGGTACCATTCTATTCCAGCGGCGGGGGCCTTGCAGAGGTTCCTGTCGCTTCAGCCGTCCGTGACCTCATTCACTGCTGGCCAGCTTCATCTGACGGCTGCGAAAGCGCGCGTAGAACATGCAGCCGGTAAACAAGCCCAGAGCGCTGACTGCCTCGAGACTGCCTAGCAAACCCTGTCCAGGCAGGGTGGCGACCATGACCCCCTGTGTGAAGTAGAGCAGGCTGACGAAGGCCAGCCAGGCATGCCCCCGTGGGCGGCGGCCAATGATCGAGGGCAGGAACAGTACCAAGGGCAGCGTTCGCACCAGTATCGGCGTCAACGGATTGTCTCCGGCCTGCATCGACAAGCCGCTCCAGATCAACAGCACCATCAGCAAGCCGAAGCTGCCCAGCACCAGTTGGCGTGAGCGATCGGTAAGGTTATCCAGACCATGACGGGCCTCGAACCCCTCCAGCCAGTGTCTCATGAAGGCTCCCGCAGACTTTGCAGTGCCAAGGCCAGGCGGGCTATGCGCTTGCCTTGGGCACGCACGAGGCGCCGCTCGCCGTCGGTGAGAGGCTGGTCGCTGCGCTGGCCGGCGACATGACTGGCCCCGTAGGGCGTTCCTCCGGCGGCGGTGTCCATCAGATCGGTTTCGCTGTAGGGGAGGCCAGCGTAGACCATGCCGTGGTGCAGCAACGGTAGCAGCATGGAGATCAGCGTGGTTTCCTGCCCGCCATGAAGACTCGAGGTGGAAGTGAACGCCGTGGCCGGCTTGTCGATCAGGGCACCGTTGAGCCACAGCGTGCTGGTGGTATCGATGAAGTGCTTCAGCGGGGCCGCCATGTTGCCAAAGCGGGTCGGGCTGCCCAGCGCCAGGCCGGCACAGTGGCGCAGGTCGTCGAGGCTGGCATAGATGGCACCCTCGTCGGGTATCTCGGGATCGACGGCTTCGCAGGTGGGAGACACGGCTGGGACGGTTCGCAAGCGGGCTTCGATGCCAGAAGACGATTCAACACCGGCGGCTAACTGCTCGGCCATGGCACGGGTCGCGCCGTGACGCGAGTAGTAGAGAATCAACACATAAGGCAGGGAGTTGCGCATCTTGACTCCTGGTGGCGTGGGGGAGGCTGGCCCTGGTCACTCTTTGGCATGCAACAGAGCGAGCACGTCTTCCGGCGGGCGGCCCAGAACGGCGCGCTTGCCATCGTCCGCAATGGGACGTTCCAGCAGACGGGGATGCTCTACCAGCGCCTGGATCACTTGTTCCTGATCCTGGAGGTCGATGTCCAAGGATTCCCATTCGGGCTCCTGGGTTCTTACCAGTGCCTCGCCGTCCGCATCAAGTCGCGACATCAGGTCTCGTAGTTCCTCTTCGCTCAGCGGCTGGTCCAGATAGCGACGAACCGTTACCTCGGCGCCGTGTTCCTCGAGCAGGGCGAGCGCCTGACGGGATTTGGAACAGCGGGGATTATGATAGAGCGTGATCGTCATGGCGGGTTCCTCGATCCTTGGAAAGTGGCGGCTATTGTAGAAGGGGCGTCGTACCCACCACAACTACACATCCCCTTCCAATAGCGCCTCGACATCAATGCCTTCGTCGGTCAGCCTGCGGTAGACCCACACCGAACGACCGTCCGTCAGGCGTTTTGGAACGCGCGCATAGCGGATGCCCAGTCGCTCGTAGCGATCCAGCCGTTCCAGCTCATCGGCGCTGACCACGATCACGTCGCCTGCCACCTGCTCACCTGGGGCCTCGACCAGGTCCAGCCCCTCACGCCGAAAGCCGTCCAGCACTGCGGGTTCGGATTCGCCGGCTCGTCCCATCACAATCCAGCGCACCGGTGAAAGGCGCAGGGTGCCATAGACGAAGACCGAGTGTGGCCCTTCTTCCACCGCAGACAGGTGATCGGGGCGATCATAGGTGAACGGACTGAGCATGGTGAACCAGAGCCAGGCCGCAATGGCCAGCGGCAGGGCCACCAAGGCAGCCAATAGATAGCGCAATCCCTGCATGGTTACTACCTCCGGTGATGTGCCCCGATTCATCCTGCCATGACAAGCCCTCTGCTGTCCGGCTGAAACCCGATTCCGGGCTCTGGTAGGATATGAGGAGCCTGTCGAACTTGACGCTGATCTGCTGCGACGATCGGTCGAATCCGACAGTCTCCTGGACAATGACGGAGGTGGCCCATGAATCAGTCTGCCCGTGATGATCAGGATTTCCGAGCGATGATGGGTGATGTTCGGCCGCTTCCCGCTGCCTCGAACCGGGCCAGCCCCGGGCGGCAGAAGCGTCGTCCCACCGAGGCGCAGTTGGCCCGACGTGAAAGCGCTCAGGCCGAGACCGGCAAGGACAGCTTTCTCTCCGACGATTTCGTCGAGCTGCTGCCGCCTTTCGATCCGGTCGAGTACCGGCGCGAGGGCATCCAGCAGGGGGTAGTGGACCGTCTCCGCCATGGTGGTTATCCGGCACAGTCGCGGCTGCACCTGTTACGTCGACCGCTGGGGGAGTGTCGTCGGGTATTGCCGGCCTTCATCCACGAAGCCTATGCCCATGACCTGCGCTCGGTGCTGATCGTGCACGGCCGCGGCCGCGAGATCGATAGCCCACCCAATGTGCTGCGCTCCTACCTGGCCAAGTGGCTGGCCCAGTTCGAGGAGGTGCAGGCCTTCGTTTCCGCCCAGCAGGCGGACGGAGGCCTGGGCGCCACCTGGGTGATGCTGCGCAAGAGTGAGCGGGCGAGGGCGGCCAACCGGGAACGCCAGCAGAAGCGTCGCGGTTGACGGTTGCAGCTGTAAGATGGAGGGGCGCCGGGGACAGGTCGTAGAGGAGGACCGATTCCAGGGAAGGAATCGGTAGCGTACAGGGAGGTATTCACAGCGCCTCCTCGGAGGCCTGTCGCCGGATCAGCCCCGGTGCTGGGGCGGTTGGCTTGGGACTTGATCGCAATGCTCTTGCGCCAGGGCCCCGGCAGTTGCCGGGGCCCTGAGTGTTGAGAGGTGCACAAGACGAGCGGATCGGGCGTCAGGCGTTGCCGTTCTCGCGCAGGCGGCGCTCGAAGAGCGCCTCCTTGACGTCCACCGCCGGCTGGTAGCTGACGCTGAAGGCGCCCAGGGCGCGCATGGCGTCGTCCAGGTGCTGGTCCTCTCGCAGCGCCAAGGCGTCGAAGCCGCAGCGAGTCATGTAGTGGAGCTGGTCGACCAGCACGTCGCCGATGGCGCGGATCTCCGTGCCGTAGCCATAGCGCTCGCGAAGCAGCCGCGCCAAGGTATAGCCGCGTCCGTCGGTGAAAACCGGGAAGTCGATGGCGATCAGCGGTGCCTGGGCCAGCTCCTTGGCCAGTTCGGGGCTGAGCTCGGTGTCGCTGGGCAGCCAAGGCGCCAGGCCCTGGTCATCACGGTGCGCCTGCCAGAGCGCCAGGGGCACGATCACTGGCCGCCGGGTAGGCAGCGCCTCCTCGACCCGGGAGAGGGCCCATTCGTCCTGTTCCGGCTGCCCCATCTTGATCAGCATCTGGACGTGCTCGAGTTGACTGTCAGGCATAGACCCGCTCCTTGAAGGGTTTCAGGCCGATACGACGATAGGTGTCGAGGAAGGGTTCATCATCATGGCGCTGCTCCACGTAGACCTTGAGCACCTTGTCGATCACCTCGGGCACGTCCTCGCGGAAGAAGGAGGGGCCGAGGATCTTGCCCAGGGAGGCGTCATCGCCGGCGTTGCCGCCCAGCGAGATCTGGTAGTACTCCTCGCCCTTCTTGTCGACGCCGAGGATGCCGATATGGCCCACATGATGGTGGCCACAGGCGTTCATGCAGCCTGAGATGTTGAGGTCCAGCGGTCCCAGGTCGTAGAGGAAGTCGAGATCCTCGAAGCGCTCCTGGATCGCCTGGGCGATGGGAATCGACACGGCGTTGGCCAGGCCGCAGTAGTCGCCACCGGGGCAGCAGATGATGTCGCTGAGGGTGCCGATGGTGGGGTTGGCCATGCCGAGGCCCTCGAGCTCATGCCATAGCGCCTCGAGCTGATCCACCGGCACGTCGGAGAGCACCAGGTTCTGCTCATGGGTCACCCGGGCCTCGCCGAAGCTGAAGCGGTCGGCGAGGTCGGCCACCGCCTCGAGCTGATCGGCGGTGACGTCGCCGGGCGCATGCTCGCGGCGCTTGAGCGACAGGGTCACGGCCTTGTAGCCCGGCACCTTGTGGTCGGTGACGTTGTTGGTGACGAAGCGGCCGAAGGCGCGGTTCTCGGCGCGCAGCCGCTCGAAATTGCCGATGGCAGCATCGCTTACCGGGCGACGCTCGGGCTCCGGGAAATGGCCCCGAGCGGCCTCGACAGCGGCCGGGGTGAGAGTCTGGGGGCCATCCTTGAGATGCGCCCACTCGGCCTCGGCGCGGCGGCGGAACTCTTCGA
>ERZ869909.1454-NODE-1454-length-19195-cov-22.140757_pt1 | contig 19195 bp, 15 predicted proteins | sample MGYA00520892_ERZ869909 | MGnify/ENA primary metagenome ERZ869909 (study PRJEB32215, sample SAMEA104723947) | bioreactor metagenome | biome: bioreactor; feature: anaerobic bioreactor; material: water | place: China | collected 2015-03-12 ...
TTAAAGTTCACCGAAGTTTTTGACATCGACAAATATCACGAAGACGTAAAAACCTTTCGCGTAAGCGATACCAAAGGAAACGATATCGCCCTGTTTTATGCCGATTTTCACCCGAGACCCGGCAAGCGCAACGGAGCCTGGATGACCTCTTACAAACCGCAATATGTAAAAGACGGGAAAATGGAACGACCACACATCTCCATAGTTTGCAATTTTACGAAGCCCGGGAAAACAAAACCATCACTCTTAACATTCAACGAAGTCACCACTTTGTTCCACGAGTTTGGTCACGCGCTACACGGGATGCTTGCAAACACCATCTACCCCAGCCTTTCAGGGACGGGAGTTTTTTGGGACTTTGTGGAATTGCCCAGTCAGGTGATGGAAAACTGGTGTTATGAAAAAGAAGCTTTGGAGCTTTTTGTCAAACACTACGAAACCAATGAAACCATTCCGATGGAATTGATTGAAAAAATCAAAGCGTCGGCTACCTTTATGGAAGGGATGCAAACCCTTCGACAATTGAGCTTTGGCTTACTCGATATGGCCTGGCACGCCGGCGGTGGCGAGTCGCCACAGACAAATAAATCTGTAAAGGAAATAGAACAAGCAGCTTTTGAAGGCACAAACTTTTATCCTGATGTTGCTGAAAACTGTATGAGTACTTCCTTTTCCCATATTTTTCAAGGCGGTTATTCATCAGGTTATTATTCATACAAATGGGCCGAAGTGCTGGATGCCGATGCTTTTGCTTACTTTCTTGATATAGGGATTTTCAATATGGAAGTGGCAACCAAATTCAAAGAACACGTCCTCTCCAAAGGCGGTACAGAACACCCGATGGTGTTATACAAGCGCTTTCGAGGGAAAGAACCCAATCCGGAGCACTTGTTGAAACGGGCGGGGTTGTTGAAATAATTGTTATTTTTCATCTTGAAAATTTAAAATTATAAAAATAACTTTCATTTTTTTCTGAAACTTTAAATATTTTTATATATATTTGCATTATGGAATTTAAAGTAGCTAAAAGTAAATTTGTTCAAACCTGGGGGGCTTTAGGCTCACAATGGGGAATCAACAAGACTATGGCCCAAATTCATGCGCTATTAATGGTCTCTGATGAACCACTTTCCATGGAAGATATCATGGAACAAATCCAGATCTCAAGAGGCAATGCAAGTATGAACTTGCGCGCATTGATGGACTGGGGTATTGTATATAAAGAATACAAACAGGGCGAACGAAAAGAGTTTTTTACAGCAGAGAAGGATTTGGATGAACTGGCCGTGAAAATTTCCCGTGAGCGAAGCAAACGCGAAATCAAACCGGCTTTGAAAGTTTTAAAGGAAGTCTCCTCCATCAAGACGAAAAACACAAAAGAAGAACAACATTTTGTGAATCAAACCACCAAACTCTATGATTTTGTTTTAAAAGCCGACAATGTTTTGGACAAAATGACTGAATATAAAGACAATTGGCTGGCAAGGCTTGTTGTTAAAATAATGAAATGATTTTTTTTAACCATAACTTTCATTTTTTTCTGAAAGTTTAATACAAACTAATATGAAAGCAATAAATTTAACTAACTATTTTTTCGTTGGATTTCCCATCCTTTTGTGTGGGATAGGCTTGCTGGATACGAGTTTTCTTTTTTATGGATTACTCTTTACAATCCTCACCGGTACATTCCAGGTTTTGACAGGCATTGTAATTTTTTTAAAAACCCCAAGTGATGTCTGGATTCAAATGTATTTACTGGCTGTGATACTTTATTTCTCTTTTTGGCATTTTTTGAACTTTAGGCTTTTTGGGATTTCATTTGAATATGCGCTTTTTGCTATTCCGATAATTCTTGCTATCTATTTTACGATCATACTTCACCGAAAAAAAAATCAATTAAAATGAAAAAATTGGTTATTGCTTCAGGTACCGGTTTTCTGGGAAATGTATTGTTGGACTATTTTAAATCAAAATATGATCAAGTAATCATATTGACACGTGGCAAACCTTGTCGTAAAGGTCATGTCGAATATGTAAATTGGGATACCAAAACGATGTCAGGCTGGGAAAAGGAACTCGAGAACAGTGAAGCTCTTATCAATTTGACCGGTAAATCTGTGGATTGCAGATATACCAAAAAAAACAAATTGGAAATTCTTGCATCAAGAGTGGAGAGTACCGCTATTCTAAACGAAGCGGTTTTAAAATGTGTGAATCCGCCTAAACATTTTATTAATTCTTCCACTGCTACTATTTACAGGCATTCAACTAACAAACAAATGGATGAGTTTACGGGTGAAACCGGCGATGACTTTTCAATGGGTGTGGCTAAAGAATGGGAATTCACTTTCTTTAAAACAAACACCCCAAAAACAATAAAAACAGCAATAAGGACTGCAATTGTCCTTGGTAAAAACGGTGGTGCCTGGATACCATTAAAAAGGCTTTCCAAAATGGGTTTTGGAGGAAAACAAGGCGACGGAGCGCAATTTATTAGTTGGGTACATGAAATGGATTTTGCCCGTGCCATAGCATTCATTTTAGAGTCTAAAATGGAAGGCATTGTGAATATAGTTTCGCCACAGCCAATTAAAAACAAAGATTTTATGAAGGCATTGTGTGATGCCATCAATATGCCGGTGCGAATCCCCAACCCAAAACCAATCCTGGAATTTGGTGCATTTTTTATAGGAACAGAAACCGAACTGGTTTTAAAAAGCAGAAACGTGGTTCCTACAAGACTTTTAAATGGAGGATTCTCATTTCAATTTGACACTATTCAAAAAACATTTAATGATTTGTTGGCAAAGCCATGAAAAAGATCTTTACTTCACAAAATCCCTAAAATTATCGCGGTTAACCACTTTAAAGTCTCCTGTGTAATTATCTTTAAAAGGTTTGGGCAATCTTGCCTTTTTGTGAGGATTCCATTTAAATTCAAATGCATTTACTTTTGACCCGATAGTCTCGACATAATCAACTTCTTGTTGCTGGGTCGTTCTCCAAAAATAAGAATTAGCCTGACTCCCTTGATAGAGGTTTTTTTTAATACGTTCAGAAACTAAGAAGTTTTCCCAAAGTGCCCCTTTATCCTGCCTTAGTTCCAAATCATCAAAATTTCCCAAGACCATATTTCTGACCCCATTGTCATAGAAATAGATTTTTTTGTTGTTTTTAATTTCATTTCTTACATTTCTGCTAAATCCGGGTAGCCTGAATATTACAAAGGATTGTTCAAGTAAATGAATGTAGTTTGCTACGGTATTTTTATCAATTCCAAGTAACTGAGACAATTCATTATAACTTACTTCGCTCCCCATTTGAAGCGCAAGTGCCTTGATTAACTTTTCTAAAATCTCGGGTTTTCTGATTCCGCCAAAAGCCAATATATCTTTAAAGAGATAACTATTAACCAGATTCTTTAAAACTTCATAGGCATCATTTTGATGATTGATAACATCCGGATACATTCCATAGAGCAATCGCAGTTCTAATTGTTGCTCGCTTTTTAAAAACCCGATGTGATTTTCAAATTCGTCCCAAGAAATTGGTAAAAGCTGAAACTCCCATTTCCTTCCTGTTAGCGGTTCTGCCAATGCACTATTTAAATCCAGTGCCGATGAACCACTCACATAAAGTTGCACATCCTTTATTTTGTCAGTAATTAACTTTAAAGTGATCCCAATATTGGATATGCGTTGTGCCTCATCAACAAAAACAACCTTATTTTCACCAATAACAGATTTTAGCTTTTCCGTATTGGGTAGTTCTAAAAGTGTACGCACCGTGGGATCATCACAGTCTAAGAACAAATAAGTTTCCTTTTCCAAAATAGACTTGATTAAAGTTGTTTTACCTACTTGTCTGGGTCCTAACAAAACAATCGCTTTGCCTTTATTCCTTTTTGAAATTATACGTGATTTTAAATCTCTTTTTATCATTTTCAGTGTTTATATTCACCAAATATAATTATTTTTAGTGAATACACTCACCAAATATTACATTTTTTAATCATTCTAATCGAGCATTTATTGAAACGGGCCGGATTGCTTGAATAATTTTACCACTTAGACACTTTGTTCACTAAGTGTCCCCAAGCTTAGTGCTTCTTGTACCCTTAGTGCCTGAGTGGTTTTTCATTTCAAAGTAATTCGAGTAAAAACCAAATCACCGGAATCGCCTCCACCCAAAACGCTGTGTAATAAAGTGAGCGTTTCTCACTGCTGCACCATAAAGCTATTGCTGTTATTAGGAGCACAATCAAAACAACCCAAAGTGAGTTGGTGAAAATGACATTAAAATAAATTTCGGCGAAAGCCAATGCACCCAACAGCACACTTCCAAAAAGTTTGGTTTTAAAAACACCCAATCGTTGTGGGATTGTTCCCAAAGAAATAGAATCAACCTGTACATCCCTGATTTCAAATGGAAGTATCAAAACAATCACCCAAAAGAAACGCAGCATACACAAAATAAAAGCCGGAAAATCAAATGCATTTCCCCAATAAAAAGTCGGTATTAAAACCGTGGTTAAGATCAAAACCAGAGCGATTAAAACCAGTTTCATTCCTGGAATGGAGCGGAAATTTTTCCATTTTCGCTTTAGCGGAACGGCATACAGCAATGTCAAAAGCCCTGAAATCACTGCAATAACCTGAACAAAAAAAGGCAAATGCCAAAAGAAAAACAGCATCGCAAAAAAGGAAAATAGTGAAAAAAACTGAATGCTTTTTAAACTTGATGTCAAACGGCGGTGGTGCCATTTGGCGATACCGGCATATTTTACAAAATTGTAGCCACTTATCGCAGCTGTAAACACAAAACCTGAAAGATAAAAATCAGGTGAAATATTTAAGTAAATAGCTGATAACAGCATCAATGCCACGATAGCCAGGGCTACGTGAATGCTGCTATTGAGATAAAACTGAAATATACGCACACGACAAAGATAAAGAAGTACTATTATGAAATGCGACGTATTTCAAGAACCTTTTAATCTACAAGCACCTTGAATTGCTGTATGCGCCCTCCCTGAGCCTCAACCTTAACAAGATACAGTCCTGATGCCGCTGAATCTCCTAAATCAACTTCACAAACCGGTTCTGAGGTGATGGCTTCCTTTAATTGCCTGCCTTGAAGGTCAAACACCTGTATTCGGGTTTTTTCTTTTATACCATCTATATAGAACGTTCCCTTATTAGGGTTGGGATACAACACTATTTGATACTGAATTGGAGTATCAATACCCATAGTGGTTTCTATCACAGTAACAGGTGTCAGTTCACTTTCGTCACAACCCTGTATTTGCTGACTTACATAGTAAGTCTCTCCATCTACTAATTCGGCATTTAAAGGAAGTTCTACTGTGCCTTCTTCATCGGCATACCAGGTAATGATGAGGTTGGAACCTGTCCATTCAAAAAACTCAACTTCCAAATCTTCTAAAGTAGCCCCCGGCTCATACGCTTGTGGGCTTACTGCTACAGGCGATAACACTTCAGGGCAATAGACAAATTTTGCAATGAAATTCGAACCTTCATCTTGAAAAGCATTTTGCGAGGAAAGATTTTCAGAAATTCCGGATGTTAAACCGGTTATATAAATTTCATTAGTTCCATTAATGTTAAGTAAGGTATTCCAACCTGTTAATTCTTGCGCTACACTTCCATAATAGGATGACCATAAAACTTCATCTCCCGTTGAGTTGAATTTTGTCAAAAAAGTATCATAGCCTCCCGCATTTATCTCTTGAAAACTGCCTTCGGTAGCTATACCTGTAGTTGAATTAGTAGCACTATAGATATATACGTTACCCTGAGAATCTTCTGCAAGAGAAACATGACTGCTAATTCCCGAACCAAAATAAGTACCCCAAATTTGTTGACCGTTTAAGTCTAGTTTTGTCAAAAAAGGGCTGTTGTTGGTACCAGAATAATTGTATTGATAAGCCCCCGGTGTTGTAATTCCAGTTTGACTAGACGTAATACCGCTGATATACAAATAATCTCCTCGGGGAACATCTATTTTTGTAAGAGCTTCTGTTGATGGACCACCAAAATAAGTACCCCAGACTCTATTCCCGTTGTCATTAAACCTGCCAATAAAAACATCGCGGTCTCCGGCAACTTCAGTTTGATGAGTGCCTGATGTTCCAAAATAACCTTCATTGTCATTGGACATTCCGCTAACATAAACATTATTCAAAAAATCAACTGCCAAGCCGCCAAGATAATTTATTTGATATCCATTTGTTTCAGTAATGTCCGGTCCGTAATACGTAGCCCAAAGCAACCCGCCTGTATCTGAAAATCGGGCAAGGACAGGATAGGTCGGAATTTGAAATCCGGTACCGTGTGGTATTGGTGGTGGAATAGTTTCCCGAAAGGCACCGGGGGTAGCCATATCAGAGCTCTTTGTTCCCCCCCAAACAAAAAGGTCGTTGCTATACCCTTTTCGCACTTGTAAAAGATCTGTTATTTGATCTCCCTGAAAGTAGGTCGCCCAGTCCAAGTGCCCATTATCATCAAACTGAGCAATAAAACTACCTTGCATAACGTCTTGTCCGTTAGGGTTGGTATTTATAAGCAATTCCTCTTGAAATGCTCCTGATGTAGCAATATTGGTTTGGCTGGTAGTTTCTCCCGCAATAACTAATTTGCCATTTTTTGTATCCACTGACCTGATAATATCTATTCCCTCTCCTCCAAAATAACTGGCATAAAGCAATTCTCCATCTGAAGAAAATTTGACAATAAAGCCATCTTCATCACCACCACCGTAAATGGTTTGATGTGCATTAGGCGTAACGAGGTTGTCAAAATATACCCCTGCTGAAAATTCACTGATCTGTCCAACTATCCAGATGTTGCCACTATTATCAACAGTTGTTTCTTCTATACTTACAGCAGAAGCTCCCATAGAAGCTTCGCCAAAATAAGTTCCCCAATCGCGTGTATAAGAAATATCAGGTGGTTGGGAAAAAAGCGAATTGAATGACAATGCAATTATGCATAGTATTATTGTTCGAATATTCATAATTTGAAAAAACTTGTATTTCTTTTTAATGTAAAAGTTGTTGGGACAATTTGCAATGTAAAACATAGGTGTTAAATATCAAAAAGTTTAACACTCATCAAAACAGCGAGGGAGAGATTTACTGTAACAGCTAATGAAACATAAGCACTGCTCTGAAAGATAAAACTGAAATATACGCACACGACAAAGATAAAGAAGTACTATTATGAAATGCGACGTATTTCAAGAACCCATTTAATCTATAAGCACCTTGAATTGCTGTATGCGCCCTCCCTGAGCTTCAACCTTAACCAGATACAAACCTGATGCCGTTGAATCTCCTAAATCAACTTCATATACCGGTTCTGAGGTGATGGCTTCCTTTAATTGCCTGCCTTGAAGGTCAAACACCTGTATTCGGGTTTTTTCTTTTATACCATCTATATAGAACGTTCCCTTATTAGGGTTGGGATACAACACTATTTGATACTGAATTGGAGTATCAATACCCATAGTGGTTTCTATCACAGTAACAGGTGTCAGTTCACTTTCGTCACAACCCTGTATTTGCTGACTTACATAGTAAGTCTCTCCATCTACTAATTCGGTGTCTAAAGGAAGTTCTACTGTGCCTTCTTCATCGGCATACCAAGTGATGATGAGGTTGGAGCCTGTCCACTCAAAAAATTCAACTTCCAAATCTTCTAAAGTAGCCCCCGGCTCATACGCTTGTGGACTTACTGCTACAGGCGATACCACTTCAGGGCAATAGACAAATTTTGCTATGAAACCGACTCCAAAATCTCCATTAAGATAATGATTTTCTTCAAAAGCTCCTTCAGAAGCAATATTATTCATACTAAATGTACTGCCGGATAAAAAAACATTATTGTTATCTGAAACTCTTATTGTTTTTGAAAAAACAAGACTTTGTTCTAAATCACTTCCTCCATAGTATGACCCCCATAATAATTCATCTCCTTGAGGATTGAATTTCAAAAAAAAAGAATCCCTGTTCCCTCCGGCATAAATCTCTTGCCAGCTTCCTTCTGTGATTATGCTTTCGTCATCAGCAATTGCACCACAGACATATACATTGCCTTGAACATCAACATCAACAGATATGAATTGTCCATTATTATTACCAATATAGGTTCCCCAAAGGCGATTTCCATCCAAATCAAATTTTGCTAAAAAACTACAATTAAATGATGCCATAAAGTTTTCCTGCCAACTACCGGGCGTTGAAATGTGTGAATCACTTTGTGTTGTACCACTTATATACAAAATATTATCACGAGGGATAGCAATTTTTGGATTGTGTTCATTCAACAACCCTCCATAATACGTTCCCCAAACTCGCTGCCCCATAGGATTAAATTTTGCAATAAAAAAATCAGTTTCTCCCGCATTTGAAGGTTGGTGTGCGTCTGTAGTACCATAAAAAGACGCTGTGTCATTAGACCTTCCGGAAATATATACATTGTTGGAAAAGTCTATTGCTACATCTGCGGCATCAAGTGATATCGTGTTTTGAGCAAGAATATCAGGCCCGTAATAGGTAGTCCAAATCAATTGTCCTGTATCATCAAATCGAGCCAAAACCGGGTAATTTGGAGCGTTTAAATTTCCGTTACTAGATACAAATGGGGGAGCAATAATTTCCTGAAATACACCGGTTGTTGCTAAATTACTACTGTTGGTACTTCCATATATATACACATCATTATCATTCCCGACACCAACGGCTCCAAGGCTAAGCGTTCTATTTCCTTGAAAATAACTACCCCATTGCACCTGACCGGAATAATCCAATTGCACAATAAACCCTGAATTGCCATCAATATATGGGTTGCCATTTGGGTCAATATTTTGCAGATACTCTTCTTGATAGGTTCCGGACGTTGCAATATTACTCTCACTTGTTGTAGTGCCTGCAATATATACTTTCCCATCTTTAGCGTCTATTGAATAAATAACATCATTACCTTCTCCGCCAAAATAGCTTGCATACAGTAACTCGCCATCCGGTGAGAGCTTTGCTATAAACCCATCTGTTTCTCCACTAAAAACAGATTGGTGTGCATCAGGAGTTATGATTTGGTTTATGTAATCCACAGAAAGCATGGTTACAGAACTGGCAATCCAAATATTTCCGACTTCATCCAAAACCATATTGTCTCCGTGAAAATAAGTACCCCATTCCCGGGTAATGCTGTGAATGTTTGTTTGTGAATACAAAAAACCTGAAATCAATACAGTAACTGTCAATATTAAATATGTTATTTTTAGCTTCATCATCTATTAATCATCAAAAACAACAATAATATCTGTACCTCCAACAACTGTCCAAGTTGCAGTAAAAGAGCCTTGAGAATAGTTATCACTTAGGCCACAAGAGGTATCCCCTATTCTCTCAGTCCCAATTCCTGGATAGTTAAACCCAATCATTACCCAAACAGGGTCACCACATAATGACTCAGCTACGCTACCAACACAGCCAGGACCTCCAAGAAATGGGGGTACTGTATCACAAGAGTACCCCCACCATTTTATTCCTGACGGTACATCATCAAAAAATTCCAAATTTATACTGTCCATTGAGTCAAGAGTAAAAACGTCAGTCTCGACTGGTGTTGTACAACTATCACACTCTCCTGAGTTAAATGGGTTATCACCATATGCCGTTATAAAAATATCTATATCTTGACTTGAATTGTTTATAATTTCAATAGGTAACTGCTGTGTATAAGCAATTGTAGCTACAAGCATTGAAATTAAGGTTAAAATTATTTTTTTCATGGTAAGTAGGTTTTAAGGGCTAGTTATCATAGTTACTTCCGTATGTTTTGATAGCGAGAATAAAAACATCTCCTTTACTTTTAGTCTGGAGTGTTTCCTCCGACATGCCGGAAAGTAAGAGTAAGTTTTTAGCTTCTTCATAAACCAACTCTAATCGATTTTGGAGTAATTCTGGTTCAGTCTTTCCATCGGAACGGTCAAAATTTCCGGGATGATTCCAGAGGCTTAAAGCATTTGAGAAGTTGGTTTTTGCTTCAATCAATGGGTCTTGTAATGCTTGGTTTTCCGGTTCAATATCTTTGCTACAACCGCTATTCACAAACAAAAACAGCACCATCGAAAAAGTGAAGACAAACTTCTTAAAAAAAGAAATAGGTGTTTTCATTTAAGTAAATTTTTTGGGGTTTTGTGAGCAATATAAAACATAAAAGCTAAATATCCAAAGATTTAACACTCCTCAAAGCAGCAAGGGAGAGCTGTACTGTAACAGCAAATGCCGCATGAACACTGCTCTGAAAATGAAAATTGAGGGCTTTTTGAAAAAGTTTCACCAAGCAAAAGTAATCAAGCTGTTCATAACACCCTCAAACGGTTGAAAAATTAACGCAATTCTATGTTTTTGGTCATAAAAATTTCAACATTAAAATCGTACTTTTGCATCCTTAAAATCATATCTTTATGAACACAGATTCTTTCGCATTAAGGCACATTGGTCCCAGAGAACAGGATGTGGCCGATATGCTTCAAACCATAGGTGTTGATTCTATTGATAAACTCATCTATGAAACCGTCCCAGACGATATATTACTAAAAAAAGAAATGAACTTGCCGCGTGCCCTTTCAGAGCAGGAGTATCTAGCTCACATTGGTGACTTGGCAAATAAAAATAAAGTGTTCAAAACCTATATTGGTTTGGGATACCACAACACCATTTTACCCCCGGTTATTCAGCGCAATATCCTTGAAAACCCGGGTTGGTACACGGCTTACACGCCCTATCAGGCAGAGATTGCCCAGGGCCGTCTGGAAGCACTTTTGAATTTCCAAACCATGGTCACTGACCTGACCAAAATGGAACTGGCCAACGCCTCCCTTCTTGACGAATCAACCGCTGCTGCAGAAGCTATGGGGTTATTGTTTGCCGTGCGTGACCGTCAACAGCAAAAAGACGGTGTGGTGAAGTTTTTTGTTTCTGACGAAGTGTTGCCGCAAACTATCTCTACACTTAAAACCAGAGCCATTCCAATAGGTATCGAACTGGTGATTGGCAATCATGAAGATTTTGATTTCTCAAAAGACTATTTTGGCTGTTTGCTACAATACCCCGGAAAAAGCGGGATGGTCTATGACTATGCCGATTTTATCGAAAAAGCAAAAGCTGCTTTTATCAAAGTAGCCGTTGCCGCAGATATTTTGAGTCTGGTAAAACTAAAAGCTCCCGGCGAAATGGGCGTTGATGTGGTTGTAGGAACCACACAACGATTTGGAATCCCGATGGGATATGGCGGACCCCACGCTGCCTTTTTTGCAACCAAAGAAGCTTACAAACGTGACATCCCCGGAAGAATCATCGGGGTGACCAAAGATACAGACGGCAACCGTGCTTTACGCATGGCTTTGCAAACCCGTGAACAGCACATCAAACGTGACCGCGCGACTTCAAACATCTGTACTGCACAAGTTTTGCTGGCAGTGATGGCAGGTATGTATGCCGTTTACCACGGACCCAAAGGACTGGAATACATTGCCAACAAAGTCCACAGTACTGCTTCGACTACTGCAAAAGCTTTGGAAAAACTAGGTCTTGAACAAACCAATTCCACTTATTTTGACACCATTCAGCTAAAAGCTGATGCCGAAAAAGTAAGGACCATTGCAGAACAAAACGAAGTTAACTTTTACTATCCGGATTCTGAAACTGTTGTTATTTCGGTAAACGAAACCACTACGACAGAAGACATCAATCAAATCATTGCCATTTTCGCGCAAGCGACTTCTCAAGATGCATTTGAAATTGAGACTTTAACCGAAGGCAAAGCCGTCCCGGAAAGCGTCATCAGAAAAACCGATTTTCTGACGCACGAAGTATTCAATACCTACCAGTCTGAGACCGATATGATGCGCTACATCAAAAAGCTGGAGCGCAAAGATTTGTCATTGAACCACTCGATGATTGCTTTGGGAAGTTGTACCATGAAATTAAATGCAGCTGCAGAAATGCTTCCGTTGAGTGATCCTCAATGGGGCACAATGCATCCCTTTGTTCCAGTTGAACAAGCTGAAGGCTATCAAACCGTATTAAAAAACCTGGAAGATTATCTAACTGAAATCACCGGTTTTGCAGCTACATCGTTGCAACCCAACTCAGGCGCACAAGGCGAATTTGCCGGTTTGATGGTCATCAGGGCTTATCATGAATCCCGTGGTGATTATCACAGGAATGTATGTTTGATTCCGAGTTCGGCACATGGCACCAATCCGGCATCGGCAGTAATGGCGGGAATGAAAGTGGTTGTTACTAAATCCACTGAAGAAGGAAACATTGATGTGGACGATTTACGCGCAAAGGCTGAAATGCACAAAGACAACCTTTCTTGTTTGATGGTGACCTATCCATCTACACACGGTGTGTATGAGTCGGCTATAAAAGAAGTGACACAAATCATACACGACAACGGCGGACAAGTATATATGGATGGAGCCAATATGAATGCTCAGGTGGGATTGACCAATCCCGGAGCCATTGGTGCAGACGTTTGTCACTTAAATTTACATAAAACCTTTGCCATCCCACATGGCGGTGGTGGTCCGGGTGTAGGGCCCATTTGTGTGGCACCTCAACTCGCTCCATTCCTTCCCGGAAACCCGGTAATTAAAACAGGAGGTGAACAAGCCATTACGGCAATTTCAGCAGCACCTTATGGTTCATCATTGGTATGTTTGATTTCGTATGCTTACATCAGGATGCTGGGCGTAAGAGGCCTTAAAAAAGCGACAGAATATGCCATTTTAAATGCCAATTATATGAAAGAGCGTTTAAAAGGACATTATGAAACTTTATATACCGGCGAGCGCGGAAGAGCAGCACACGAAATGATTTTGGATTGCCGCCCGTTCAAACAACACGGCATTGAAGTGGTTGATATTGCCAAGCGGTTGATGGACTATGGTTTCCATGCACCCACAGTCTCTTTCCCGGTTGCGGGAACATTGATGGTTGAGCCCACTGAAAGTGAAAGCAAGCCTGAATTGGATCGTTTTTGTGATGCGATGATTTCCATCAGAAAAGAAATTGCTGAAGTGACTGCAGACAACCCCAACAATGTGTTGAAAAATTCGCCACATACTCTTAAAATGCTTACTACTGACGATTGGGATTTTCCCTATACTCGTCAACAAGCGGCTTTTCCTTTGGAGTATGTTTCAGAAAACAAATTTTGGCCAAGCTGCAGGAGAGTTGATGAAGCTTATGGTGACAGAAATCTAATCTGTACCTGTGCGCCGATTGAAGAATATATGGAGGCATAGCCCTCCCCCACTTCGTCGCTAAAGCTATGAAGCGTCAGCGACCTAACCCCTCCCCAAAGGGGAGGGAATCTCTGTGACATTAAAGGCTTTTTGGAAATCAAAAAGCCTTTAATGTTTTTAAAAGAGGAATTAAATATTGTGTGATTAGGTCAATAAATTAGTAAATTAGCAAAAAATTCAAAAGAGATGAATCGTGTTGTAAAAATAACAGGCATCGGAAGTTATATCCCCGAAAAGATAGCGACCAATGAATCGTTTAGCTCACATCGGTTTTTGAATGAAGATGGTAGTGCCATAGAAGCACCGAATGAAGTGATTATTGAGAAGTTTAAGGCTATCACTGGCATACAGGAAAGACGCTATCTCGAGGAAAATCTCGTAAATTCTGACATTGCCTTTATGGCTGCTCAAAAAGCCATTGCTGATGCAAAAATCAATCCGGAAACCATCGACTATATCATTGTTGCACACAACTATGGTGATGTAAAAGTAGGCTCCGTTCAGAGTGATACAGTTCCCAGTCTGGCTTCACGTGTCAAGCATTTACTGCAAATTGAAAACCCGCGTTGTGTGGCCTATGATATGCTGTTTGGTTGCCCGGGTTGGCTGGAAAGTGTGATTCACTCCAATGCATTTATTCAGGCCGGAATGGCAAAAACCTGTCTGGTGATTGGTTCAGAAACTTTATCACGAGTGATTGATGCTCACGACAGGGACTCCATGATTTATAGTGACGGTGCAGGAGCTGTAATCCTTCAGACCGTTGATGAAGAAGGCGGTATTTTGGCTTATGAAACCGTCACCTACACCAAAGACGAAGCCCATTTCATATATTTTGATACCAGCAATAAAAAAGAAGAAAAAGACAACACCCGCTACATCAAAATGTATGGTCGTAAAGTCTATAATTTTGCTTTGACCAATGTACCCCTGGCGATGAAAAGTTGTCTGGATAAAAGTGGGGTTGACATCAAAGACATTAAAAAAATATTCATCCATCAGGCCAATGAAAAAATGGATGAAGCCATTTGCCAACGATTCTACAAACTCTTTGATATGGAAATGCCTGAGGGTATTATGCCTATGAGTATTGGCGAACTGGGAAACAGCAGCGTTGCTACCATCCCCACTTTACTTGATCTGGTTTACAACAACAAAATGGAAAACCATAAAGTTGAAAAGGGTGACCATGTCATTTTTGCCAGTGTGGGTGCCGGGATGAATATCAATGCCGTGGTGTATAAATTTTAATCATGTACGAAGGGAAATATCCTAAAAAGCGCTACAAAATCACTCTTGATTTTTTAAAGGAAAACATTGCGTCAAATTCTAAAATTTTGGATTTGGGTGTTGAGAACCCTTTCTCAGAAATCATGATTCATAACGGTTACCTGGTTGAAAACACCCAAGGAGAAGACCTCGACGAGGATTTTTCTTCAGTTCAACAGTCAACTGCCGAAGTGGTCACCGCTTTTGAAATTTTTGAACACCTCATCGCCCCATACAACATTCTAAAAGAAATCAAAGCCGATAAACTTGTGGCATCGGTACCTTTAAAGCTTTGGTTTGCTTCGGCATATAAAAGCAAGACCGACGCCAGGGATCGACATTATCACGAATTTGAAGACTGGCAATTTGACTGGTTACTTGAAAAGGCCGGTTGGAAAATTAAACGCAGTATGAAATTCACCAACCCTGTGAATAAAATTGGCTTCAGGCCTATTCTAAGACGATTCACACCGCGTTATTATTTGGTCTATGCCGAAAGAAAACAACAACCATAATGAATTTCTACATTGTCATTCCGGCACACAATGAAGCCGAATACATTGAAAAGACTTTATTGTCTTTAGCTTGTCAGACACTGCTACCGAAGCAACTTGTGGTGGTGGATGACCATTCTACAGACGCTACAGCGAAAGTGGTTTCTGCATTTGCTGAAAAGCATCAATTTATTAAATTAATAAAAACCCGATCCACAGACAAACACCTGCCCGGCAGTAAAGTCATCAATGCGTTTTATAAAGGTTTTGAAACCCTGGATGACGACTATGACATCATCTGTAAGTTTGATGCCGATTTGATTTTTCCTGAAAACTATCTGGAAAAAGTTGCCCAAATCTTTAAGGCAAACCCAAAGTGCGGGATGGCGGGGGGATTACTGTTTATTGAAAAAAACGGAAAGTGGATCTATGAAAATATTGCCAATAAAGACCATTTAAGAGGCCCAATTAAGGCCTATAGAAAGGCATGTTTTGAAAGCATAGGCGGCTTGAAGGCATCTATTGGTTGGGATACTGCTGATGTATTGCTGGCAAAATTTCATAACTGGAATGTAATTATTTCAAAACAGCTTGAAGTGATGCATTTGAAGCCAACAGGGCTTAATTATGACTCATCAGCCCGATTTAAACAAGGTGAAACCCTTTACAAACTTCGGTATGGATATATTTTGACTTTTATAACAGCTTTAAAAATATCTTTGAGTAGAAAAAAAATAACTCTTCTATTTGATTATTTGAAAGGTTATAGAGAAGCTATACGAAATCAAGAACAGCATTTAGTAACTAATGAAGAGGGTAAATTTATCAGAAACCTAAGATGGAAAGGAATTAAAAAGAAGATTTTCTGATTTATTTGACTATCAATTTTTTTTGAATCACAAATTCGTCACTTATTAGACTTATTATATAAACACCGGATTTTAACCCTGTTATGTCTTGTTTTTTACGATATTCATTTGAAAACATTAATTTGCCTCTTAAATCGTATACTAATGTTTTATTAAACGCAACCGGACTAAATATCTCAAAAAAATCATTAGCTGGATTTGGATAGACATTTATTGAGGACTCTAAATCAAAATCACTCAAATTCAAATTTGAACCACAAACTGTTTCAATTTCTAAGCTTGAAAGGGCTCTATCCCAATATCTGAAATCGTCCAATGCGCCCATAAAATAATTTGCCGGTGCATTTAACTCCCTGTCGTGTCTGCCCAAAGATCCTGGATTATTAGAGTAATATAGTGACCCCCCAGTGCCTGAAAATGAACCTCCAAAATCCCTACAGTTTACATAAATTTTCATGTTGGCAGCCGTTTCAACAACAGCTACAATATTAGTCCACTGACCAGATTCAATAGACATATTAGTGGTGTATGTTCTTCTGGTATTTGCTGTATAATTTGCTGAACCATCTCCAAAACTTATAGAATATCTTCCGGTAGATTGTTGAGAATTAAAAAAAACTCCACTGCTCAAGTCCTCTTCAAATGAGGTATTAAACAACTCTCTGTCTAAATAGCTATTACTGTCATATCTTACCCAAAAAGAAAACGACACCGGCAAATCAGGTTTTAATTCCTGTAGGTTTGGAAAATTAATATAACTATCAACACCGTTAAAGTAGATTGCAGATTCCGGATTGCCATGCCTGTCTGTTACATAAACCACTTGATATTCATCAGCGTGATATTCATTACCGCTTGCATCTTCAGCATTACCGTCAAAGGGATAATAGAGTAGTAAGTTTTCCTCAATGTTTTGTGCTATAGAAACAGAGAAAACTGCAAGTAATATAAGGGTTAGGTAACGTTTCAATTGAATAATTATGGATGTTTGAACCCACAATATAAATAAAATTTTTATTGTATAGCACTTCAAATCACTCAAACAACTCAGTCAGCACCCTACCCGTTGCGCCATTGGGACGTGCAATACCAAGTAAAGCCGAAAGCGTGGGGGCAATGTCCGTAATTTCATATTTTTGATAGGTATGGCCCTTTTTGATACCATGACCATAAAAAATTAGGGGAACGTGGGTATCATAAGTGAACCCGCTGCCGTGTGAGGTTCCTCCCCGCTCATACCAGGTGGACAATACCGAGGTTTGAAGCACATATACCAAGTCGCCACTGCGTTTCTGATTAAAGCCGTTTTGAACCAGATAACCCAAATCACGATTGAAAGAACCACTTTCCAATTGATTTCTGGTAAACACCCTGTCGATTTTGGGATAACTGATTAAAAAATCAGCCAGAGTTTGCTGTACAGTGTTCGGGTCGAGTTTGGCGTTTCTCATCACCTCTTTATTCAAAAAAACCTGATTGCTTTGGTCGCTTTCAATAACATCCACCTTAAAGGTTGCCATAGAAAATGCTTTTAAGTCATCGCGAAATTCTGAACGATTAAAATATCCTGCAGGAATGTTCAATGATTGCAAATACCCCGGAATATGAGTTACCCCATGATCTGAAGTGAGAAAAACAAGATACTCCCCTTGCCCGATTTCTTTATCGAGGTAATTGAAAAAACGTTCCAGTTCTTTATCCAATTGTAAGTAATTGTCTTCAACCTCAACAGAATTTGGACCAAAAGTGTGCCCGATATAATCAGGGCTTGAATAGCTGATAGCCAAAAAGTCGGTGGTATTGTTTTTACCCAGGTTTTCTCCTTTTACAGCTGCTAGGGCAAAGTCTGTAGTGATGCTGTTGCCAAAAACGGTTTCCATGATAAAATCATACCCGCCGTTTACTTTTGAAAGTTCTTTTAGGTTGTAAGGAAATGTCGGGGTTTCCTTACCTTTAAACACTTCTTCAAAGGGATTGTTGTCAGGTCCACTGGCAGTGTAGGTTTCTATGGGATACATCGGTGTCCAAACCTGATTTAAATAATGCTGTGATTTTCCAGAATTATTAAAATTCTTCACCCATTGTGGCAATTCGCTCATATAATAACTGCTGCTAATCCACCGCCCTTCATCTTTTCCGTGAAACCAGTATGCCGTCCCGGTGTGACCTGCAGGCAGTATCGAGCCGCGGTCTTTTAAGGAAATGCCTATAACTTTTGCCTGTTGTTGTGTATGTAGCCGCAATTGATCTGTAATGGAAGTGGTTTTCATTCGGTGTGGCGACATTTTTCCGGCATTGTGGGTTGTCCCAATAGAATTGACTTCATCATCCTGAACGCAATAAACACTTGCTTTAATTTCTTTATCATACCAGTCGTTTGCAACCACCCCGTGCACGGCAGGATAGGTGCCTGTATAAACCGAAGCATGCCCCGGGCCGGTAAAAGTGGGAATGTAATTGAAATGGTTGTTTTTAAAATGAAACCCTTCATTCATCAACCGTTTGAATCCACCCTCACCATAGCGGTGGTAATAACGGGTGAGGTAGTCAAACCGCATTTGGTCAACGACAATTCCCACGACCAGTTTGGGCTGGTTCAATGTTTGATGTTCTAAGGTGTTTGAAGAATTTTTTTGGGTGTAACCTGAAATTGAAAAACCAAAAGCGGCAATCAATAAAAAAATATATCTGTTCATTCTAAATAGTTTCTCCCACAAAAATACAATCCTAAATTGAACTAAAGTTTACTTAATAGTTAAATCCTGACCGATAATTTTTGTTACTTTAGCAATTGAAAAAATTAAAGTGTAATTTCGGGTTTCATTTCCATAAAATAAAAGGTTTCGCTTAAAGCGAAAAGACTATGAGATACCTTAAAGATATTGGCTCCTATTTTATAATGCTCAGGCAGGTCTTTATCAGACCAACAAAAACTTCGGTTTTGAGAAACCTGATTTTCAAAGAGGTCAATGATTTGATCGTCAGCTCGTTGGGCATTGTTATTTTTATATCATTTTTTGTCGGTAGTGTTATTGCTATTCAAACTGCTTTGAATATGGATAACCCTTTAGTACCTAAAAGTTTAATAGGTTTTGCAACCCGCCAATCAGTTATTCTTGAATTTGCCCCCACTTTTATTTCGATTATTATGGCCGGAAAGGTGGGTTCATTTATCACGTCAAGTATTGGCTCGATGCGGGTGACTGAACAAATTGATGC
>ERZ869909.1455-NODE-1455-length-19184-cov-4.136704_pt1 | contig 19184 bp, 18 predicted proteins | sample MGYA00520892_ERZ869909 | MGnify/ENA primary metagenome ERZ869909 (study PRJEB32215, sample SAMEA104723947) | bioreactor metagenome | biome: bioreactor; feature: anaerobic bioreactor; material: water | place: China | collected 2015-03-12 ...
CATCCTTGCGGCGCCGGCCAGGCCACCTGCGAGCGCGATGAGCCCCAGCAGGACGAGCGGGTCAGGAGGGGCCCGGCCACGCCAGACGAGGAGCGGCACCGGCAGGAGCAGGAGGAGCCACCAGGCCGGCCCGACCCCCGCGGCGGCGAGCGCTGTGCCGACCACACAGCCGGTTGCGGCGGGCACCGGCCAGGGGATGTAGGGCAGCTTCACGGCCTGATCAGGGGCCTCAGCCTTGCCAGTGTCGCCTCGCCTATGCCGGACACGCGCACCAGTTCATCCACGTTCAGGTACGGGCGTCCCAGGATGATCCTGCGGGCCAGGGAGGGCCCGACGCCCGGCAGGCGCTGCAGCGCCCATTCATCCGCTGAATTGATGCTCACCCGGTCGGTTCCGTCACCTGCCAGGCGGAGCGGCACGTGCACGGCTTCGTCCGCGGTGAGCGGTCGCGCGGAGTTGATCAGGCTTGCTTCGGCGTCCGCAGTCGCGCCCCCCGCCGCCGTGAGGAGGTCACCGACGCGCGCGCCCCATGGCAACGTGTAAGCACCCGGCATCCTGACGGCACCGGTCACGCTGACGGTGAGGCCCTCACCACGCTCGATGCTCAGCTGCGTGTACGCGGGGCGGACGCGGGGAGCGAGGTGCCAGGCGGCGACAACCACGCAGACCGAGGCCAGCAGAACCGTGATGACCCGTTCGGACATGCCAGCAGGCTAGCCCCGGCGGCAGCCGTGCTGCAGCGCCTCCGGGGACCAGAGCCGGCACTCGCCAGGCAATTGAAAAGGAGGAAGCCCGGGTGGGCTTCCTCCTGGTGCATGCTCAAGTTGCGTCCCGGCGCAGCCGGGATCAGCTTGCCGCTTCGAACCTCGCTGCGACCACGTTCCAGTCGATCACGTTGAAGAAAGCGGAGATGTAGTCAGGCCGGCGGTTCTGGTACTTCAGGTAGTAGGCATGCTCCCACACATCCATGCCCAGAAGTGGCGTATCACCCTGCATGAGCGGAGAATCCTGGTTCGGCAGGCCGTACACTTCGAGCTCACCGCTGCCGTTCAGCACCAGCCAGGACCAGCCGGAGCCGAACTGCTTTGTTCCGGCCTCCGAGAACTTCTCCTTGAACCCGTCGAACGAGCCGAACTTCGCGTCGATGGCATCGCCCAGCGCTCCGGATGGCTGGCCGCCACCGTCAGCGCTCATGGCCTCCCAGAAAAGGTTGTGGTTATGGTAGCCGCCGCCGTTATTGCGTACGGCAGCCGAAAGCTCGTCGGTGCCCCTGGAAAGGATCTCCTCGATGCCAAGGCCCTCAAGGTCAGTGCCCTCGACGGCCGCGTTCAGGTTGTTCGTGTATGTCTGGTGGTGCTTGCCGTGGTGAATCTCCATCGTCTGCGCATCGATGTGCGGTTCAAGCGCGTCTGCTGCGTATGGAAGTGGTGCCAGTTCAAAAGCCATGTATTGTCCTCCCGGGCAAAGATATCAGTGTGCACGGCGCCCTGATTCGGCACCGTGACGGCAACCACCACCCTACCAGACCATAATGCTGGCAACCGGGTTCAGGCAGACAATCCCTGTCGCCTTTCACACCCGCAACACACGTACAAGCGTTTAGATTGGTGCAATGAACATGCAAAACCTTACCAAGATCACCGTAGCTGTCGTCGTTCTGGCAATCCTGGGAGTAATCGTCTTCACCCGGCTCACCGGGGCATCGGGGATCGCCGAGATCGACCTGAGCGGCCAGCCTGTTTACGGCAACCCGAACGCCAGCGTCCAGGTCGTCCTCTTCGAAGACTTCCTGTGTCCGCACTGTGCCACCTTTACCGAGAACATACTGCCACAGCTCAAGCGCGAGTTCGGCGACACGGATCTCGCCTCGTTCCACTACATCGACTTCCTCGTCATGGACGGATCCGATGCCCCCGCGGTCGCCGCCGAGTGCGTGTACAGGCAGGACAACGACGCCTTCTGGGAGGTCAACCCGGCCATGATGCGCAGCCAGGCCATCACGCGCGACCCGGCCCGCGCCTTCGAGATCGCCCGTGACTACGCCCCCGGCATCGACGTCGCAGCGCTCGAAGAATGCATCGCAGACCCCCAGGTGGTCGCCGACGTCCGCGCCGAACGCGACATGGCCATCGCTGCCGGTGCGACCGGCACGCCGAGCGTCTTCGTGAACGGCCGCAACGTCCAGCCCTCCTACGCGGCAATCGCCAATGCGATCAACGCCGAGCTCGACTGAGCGCACCGGGAACAGGGGCAGCGCACATGGTTGACTTCTGCCGGCGCTACGGACTCTACGCCGCCTGGCTCATCTCGGTCGTCGCCGTGGGCGGCAGCCTCTTCTTCAGCGAAGTGCGCATGTTCGTGCCCTGCAACCTTTGCTGGTGGCAGCGGATAATCATGTACCCGCTCCTGCCCATCCTCGGCATCGCAAGCTGGCTGGAAGACCACAACGTCGTGCGCTACGTGCTTCCGTTGTCGTGGGCCGGGTTCCTCGTCTCCACGTACCACTACCTGGGCCAGAAGATCGACGGCTTCCTGCCTCCGGCCGTCTGCCGCGGCGGCGTGCCCTGCACCGCCGAGTACATCAACTGGCTCGGGTTCATCACCATCCCGTTCCTGGCTGGAGTCGCGTTCCTGCTGATCAGCGTGATCCTGAGCGTAAAGGCTGTCGGCGACAGGAACGCACGGCTCACTCGTCGCGCCGCCTGAACTCCCTGGCGTCAAGCTCATCCTGACCGATCAGCGAGGCATCACCGGCGAGCGACTCGACGTGGTGCCTCAGCTCATGGGTCAGCGTCTCCCACATCTCGGCCTCCCAGTCGAACCCTGCGTCGCCCGCGGCGATCCTCGCGAACGAGCCGTGATACAGCACGATCTGGCGGCCGAAGGCAGCCGGGCCCAGGAAATGGTCCGGCCCCACATCGATGTACTCTCCCATCCGCCACACGTCATCGAACTCCTCCTCGGGATGCTCCTTCTCGAGCGCAAGCACGGCCTGCAGGCCCGAGAGGAACTCGGGCGGGATCTCGTCCACCATCTCGGCCAGGAGTTCACGGAAAACATCAAACTTCATTCCAGCTCACGGCCCAATGATATAGCCTTGTCAGGAGCATGACCACAACGGCAGCACTACTGATCGCAACGAGCCCCAGCCGGGAGGGCCAGCTGCTCGCCGCGCTCGCGGCGGCAGGCTGGCAGACCGAGGCGGCCACCTCACCATCCCAGGCGCTCGAACGGATGAAGAGCGTCCCGTTCAGCGCCGTCTTCTGCGACGGACAGATCCGCGGTGCCAGTCCCGCAGGCTTCCTTACGTGGACCAGGCGGCTGCTCCCGGGCGCAGAGTTCTACCTGTTCGGACCCGCCAGCGAATGGCGCAGCAGCGGTCGGCCGGACTCCTTCCTGTCGTTCCCGCCCATCCGGGCAGAACTGCCCCTCGCGCCCGGCACGCTGACGGTCGAGGAGCCGGCACCCGACGACGGCGTCCCCCTGAGCGGCTCGACCGCGCTCGTCTCGCTTCCGCAACTGCTGGACATGGTGAGCGCGAGCAAGCGGCCAGCGGTGATAAGGCTGCACGGCGCGCGCGGCCACGTGCATGTGGAAAAGGGCGTCGTCCTGCACGCTTCGCACCACGAGGCAGGCTCCGTCACCACCGGAATCTCCGCACTCGCGGAGCTGCTGGCACTGACCGACACCGATTTCGCGCTGGAGGACTTCCGGCGCCCGCCCCGCTCGACCATCAACCTCCCGGTCACCGCAGCCGTCACGGAAGCGGCCCGCCTTGCCGACGAACAGCAGCGGGACCGGGCGACCGTCAAGTGGCTGCTGGCCGAGCAGCCCCGCCTCGAGTCGATCGCCGTCGGCTATCACCTGTCGGCCACGCCGACGGCCGGCCACGGCGACGCACAGGAGCTGTTCACCACCGCCCTCGCCCTGGCCGAAGCCATCAAACCCCGGCTCGGCAACCAGCCTCGTTCGTTCAGCGCGGCGGCGGACAGGCGGTCGTTCGCAGTAAGGATGCAGGGCCAGGGCCGCGTCATCGCGGTCTCCGTGCCCGGCCTGGCCGGCGCTGCCCTGCTGAGGCTGGTGGAGAAGGCCGCAGCCGCCGGCCAGGAGTGAGCCTCAGCTGATCGCGGCGCGCATCACTTCCAGGGGGGCGCTCTCCGAAGTCCAGAGTTCGAACGCGCGCGCACCCTGGCGCACCAGCATCTCGAGGCCGTTTGCGCAGCGAAGACCCCGCTCGCGCGCCAGCCGGAGCAGCCTGGTCTCAGGCGGGCTGTAGACCAGGTCCTGTACGAATGCGCCCGAAGGCAGCTCGCCGGCATCGAGCGGACTCGCATCCGGATCCACGCCGTCCACGCTCATCCCGACCGAAGTGGTGTTGACGAGAAGGTCGCAGGACCTGACTTCCAGGGCGGCATGGCCAGCGCCCGCAACCCGGATGTCCGCAGATGCCGCGAAGTCAGCCGCGAGCTGTTCGGCCCGCCGGACGGTGCGGTTGACCAGGGTGATACGGGCATGCGGTGCCAGCGCGTGAACGACCGCGCGGGCCGAGCCGCCAGCGCCGAGCACGACCGCGCTCACCGAACGGTCGCCCGGCAGTGCGAAACCGGCGCCGCTCAGCGCAGCCTCGAAGCCGTACGCATCAGTGTTGTCGCCCACCAGGCGGCCCGAGCGCCGCACGATGGTGTTGACCGCTCCGATCCTGGTGGCAGCATCCGTCAGCTCATCCAGAAGCGGCATGACCGCCTCCTTGTGCGGCACGGTAACGTTCGCACCGAGCACCCCCTCTGACCTCAGCTCCCGAACCGCCTCCGCAAGCTCCTCCGGAGGCACCGCCACCGCGCGGTAGGTGTGAGGAAGACCGAGCGAACTGAGCGCCGCGTTGTGCATGCGGGGACTGAGACTGTGACCGGCCGGCCAGGCGAGCAGGCGAAGTTCAGGCACCGGCTGCCTCCAGCGCCAGCCGCGAGAACGCCTGTTCCGCACGCTCCACTTCGGCGTCACCGACGCCGTAGTGCGTGACCAGCCGGATCCGGCTCGCCGACATCGCATTGCAGAGCACACCGAGTTGCCTGAGGCCATCAGCGAACCGCGCCGCGTCCGTCAGTCCGACGTAAACGATATTGGTCTGGACGCTGTCCAGGTCGACGCTGAGGCCCGGCAGGCCGGCCAGATACAGCGCCAGCCGCCGCGCGCGCCGGTGGTCCCCGGCCAGCAGCTGCGGGGAGTCGTCCAGAGCGACGATGGCCGCCGCGGCGAGCACACCGGCCTGACGCATGCCGCCGCCAAGCATCTTCCGGTAGCGGCGCGCCTCGCGGATGAAGGCGGCTGAACCCGCCAGCACGCTGCCGACAGGAGCCCCGAGCGCCTTGCTCAGACAGATCGACACGCTGTCGAAGCCTGCACAGACTCGGCTGACCGGCACGTCCAGCGCGGTCGCGGCGTTGAATGCCCGCGCACCGTCCAGATGCACTGGCAGGCCGAAGCGGGCAGCCAGATCCTGCACCTGGGAGCAGTGCTCGAGCGGCAGCACGGTGCCGCCTGCACCGTTGTGGGTGTTCTCCAGGACGATCAGCCCGGTGGGCGCCTGGTGCACGAACCCATGGATGGCCTGTTCGATCAGCTCCACGTCCATCACGCCGTGCCTGTGGGGCAGGATGCGGGGCAGCAACCCGCTGATCACGGCCATCGCCGCGGGCTCGTACTCATAGACGTGGGTGCCCTCGCAGACGATCACCTCATGGCCCCGGCCGGCATGCACTGCCATCGCCACCTGGTTAGTCATCGTGCCGCTGGGCATGAAGAGTGCGGCTTCGAACCCGGTCAGCGCGGCGGCCTTCTCCTCGAGTCGCCTGACCGTAGGGTCCTCCCCATAGACGTCATCGCCAAGCTCTGATTCGGCCATGGCCGCCCGCATGGCGGGGGTCGGCATGGTAACGGTGTCGGATCTGAAATCGGCAGCTCGCATACCGGAGTTTAACGCCCGTGCTGCTACACTTGGCCAGTGATCAAGAGCAAGAGCAAGGGTCCGAGAATCGCCGTCATAGGCGCAGGCATGGCAGGCAGTGACGCAGCGTTGGCCGCGGCCCGCCTCGGCGTGGCAGTCGACCTGTACGAGATGCGCCCCGTGAAGATGACGCCAGCACACAGAACCGGCGGCTTCGCGGAGATGGTCTGTTCCAACTCCTTCGGCGGCGAGGGCAAGAGCAACGCAAAGGGACTGCTCCAGGCCGAGATGATCAGGGCCGGCGGCGTGGTCATGACGGCTGCGAGACGCAACCGCGTGCCGGCAGGCGGCGCGGTCGCCGTGGACCGGGACCTCATGTCCGCCGAGGTTACCGCCGCCGTCAGGGCCGAGCCACTCATAACCGTGCATTCCGAAGAGGCCACCAGCCTGCCGGAGGGCCCGGTCGTGCTCGCCAGCGGCCCACTCACGTCCGATGCCCTGGCCGCCGCCATCCGTGAACGGATCGGAGGCGACTTCCTCGGCTTCTACGACGCGGCCGCGCCGGTCATCGCAGCCGAATCGATCGACATGGAGGTCGCCTACCGCAAGGGCCGCTACGGCCAGGCGGCGGACTACCTGAACCTGCCCTTCACCAGCGAGCAGTACGACACCTGGTTCGAGGCGGTCGCACAGGCGCGCACCCACACCCCGCATGACTGGGAGAACCTGGAGTTCTTCGAAGGATGCATCCCGATCGAGGAGCTTGCCCGGCGCGGGCGCGACACGCCACGGTTCGGCCCCATGAAGCCTGTCGGACTTGAACACCCCGAGACCGGCGAGCGCTTCCATGCTGTCGCCCAGTTGCGCCAGGAGGACGCCGAAGGCCGCATGTACAGCATCGTGGGCTTCCAGACGGGCCTGAAGTGGGGCGACCAGAAGGAGATCGTCAAGCTGATGCCCGGCCTGCAGAACGCCGAGGTGGTCCGCTACGGCGTCATGCACCGCAACACGTACCTGAACGCGCCGAGCCTGCTCACACCCGGGCTGGCCTTCCGGGAGCACCCCGGCCTGTTCGCCGCCGGCGTCCTGGCCGGCACGGAAGGCTATCTGGAGTCATCGGCCACCGGCTGGCTCGCTGGCACGAACGCCGCCCGGTCGGTGCTCGGGGAAAGCGAGACCGTACCGCCCGAAGAGAGCATGCTGGGCGGGCTGGTGCGCTTCCTCGCGACCGCGAATCCCGACAATTTCCAGCCGATGAACGCCAACTGGGGACTCGTCCCGGTTGTCGCCAAGCGGCGCGGGGTCGGTCGCCGTGAACGCCGCGAGGAGGCATTCGAGCGCGGTCTCGCCGCGTTCGAGGCATGGCTGGAAGGTATCGGCATCCGCGAGGCGGCCCATGCTTGAGTCCCTCAGGAAGGCACTTGCGTGCCTGGTCATCTGCGCGTTCACGGGCGCCCTTGCCCAGGAGCTGAACTACTACCGGGGCGAGATCGGTGGTGAGCCGTGGCAACTGGAGCTGGGCATCGCCGACGGCGCGGTCCGCGGCAGGCTCACTCACGACCGGCAGCCGGTACAGATCGAGATGGGCGGCACCTACTCGGAGGCCGACAACAGCATCGTCATGCGTTTCTTCGAGCCCGGGGACGAGTTCAGCGGAACCATGGTGGGCGAGCCCGACCCGCTGGGAGTGTTCAAGGGCAACGTGCTGTCAACAGGCGGCCTGACGCCCTTCAGCTTCGAGCAGGTAGCCCGCTACGTGGACTTCTCCTTCAAGCAGGGCGCGATCCAGGCTACGAGCACCTACCCGTTCTTCACTGCGAGCCGGCTGGCGAACATGAACGAGTACGTCCAGCCTGACCTGATGGCCGAGCAGCTCGAGTTCGTTCAGATGGCGCAGGAAGCCGACCTGGACGATCTCGTCCGGCACGGCTGGTGGTTCGACTCCCACGCGCGGGTGGAGTACGCGGCTCCCGGCCTGCTGAGCAGCCTCGTGACGGTCAGCTATTACACGGGCGGCGCCCACCCCAACACGCACTACTGGGCGTACAACCTGGCTTACTCGGGTACCAGGCTGCGGCCGTTCGAGCTCGGGGATCTGTTCACGGAAGGCAGCGACTTCCTCGACCTGCTGAACGCGAGCATCCTGGACTCGCTGCTGGAGCAGAACGCGGACTGGGTAGTGAACGGCAGCGTGGCCGAGCTGAGCGAGGCCGAGCTGCAGGTGTTCACCCTGAGTCCGCTGGGTCTTCAGTTCGTCTTTGCGCCGTACGCCGTGGGGCCGTATTCATCGGGCACCTACACCGCGCTCGTGCCGATGAGCGAGCTCGAGGAACTGCTGGACCCGACGGGACCGGCTGCCACTTTGCTGCCCGAGACCGCCGGGGACTGATCTGGGGGGCCTGAGCGGCCCCTCAGAGGCGCCCGCGGCGTGGGCGCACGGCCTGAACCACGAGCCCCAGCACGGCGATCAGCACCAGAAGCGCACCGATACCGGCGAGGATCGCCACGTCCTGCACCAGCAGTTCGAGGCTGCCTACCGGGATCAGCGAGAACGCGTGCTCCTGTGACCTCCAGGCGTGCAGCAGCCCGCCTTCCAGCTCGAAAGCCCCGGGCGGGAGCGAACCCTGGAGCCGGGCGTGAGCGCCCTGCAGCGCCAGCAGGGCAAGCAGGCCGGGACCCGCTGCAAGCAGGACACTGAGACCGGGGTTGAACACCCGGCCCCAGCCGCTGCTGACTGCGAACAGTACAAGTGCCAGGATGAACGACACCACGCCCGCCAGCCAGACGCGTGTGCGGTAAGACCGGTGGGCACTGTCGTCCAGCCGGTCGAGCAGCCACGTGACGCCGGCCAGGCGATCCACCTGCGAATCCTCGGTGAGCACGGAGTGCACCGCTTCGGCACCCTGCGCATGTACGAGTCCTGCGAGGCGGGACAGGATCACGCGTTCGGCTTCAGCTGTGCTCAGGCCCTCGAGCTCGTCTGCTCCCGGCAGGCCCGGGGCTTCTCCCGGCTCCGGCGCCTGGGCTCCGGCCAGGGACGCCGCGGCGGTGTCGAGGCGCGACTGAATGGCGGACTCGTTCTCGAGCATGAGCGTGGCGAACAGGCCGTGAACGCTGTTCCCAAGCGGGGCACCCGTGGCGATGTCGTACTGCGCAAGCAGCGTGTTGTTGGCAAGCAGTTCGCGGGCACCTGCGACGCCGCGGGCGATGACTTCGGAGGCGAGCCCGTCCAGCACCAGCATCCCGATGCCCAGCGCGTCCTGCTGCGCCACCAGTTCCGGATCCACCCGGACAAGCAGCCCCACTATCGGCTGCACGGGCTGCCCCGGCTGCTGCTGAAGCTGTGCCTGCCAGTTGGCCATGCGTGAGCCGTCGCCAAGTCCGGCATCGAGCATGCTGGAGGCGAGCAGGGACGTGACGAGCTGCCTCAGCGGTCCGTCGATAGCGGCCTCGAGCCTGTCCGACAGCATCTGACCGGGCACCAGCGCCAGTACGGCGTCGCGGCCTGCGGCCAGCAGCTCTCCTGTCAGAACACCGGCGATGCGTTCCCGCGCTGAAGAGGCAGTCATCGATGACACCTCGGTCTCGTCAGCGAACACGTCCGCCCCCGCGAGCAGCTGCAGGGGCGTGCCCGGCTCCCACGCGTCGGGATCGTCCTTGACGGTCACGGCAGCCGCCAGGCCGCCGTCAGGGACGAGCGTCACGGACAGGACCCTCTCGATCAGCGGAAGCGAGCGCGGCTCGGTGCTGATCCGCTCGAGTACGAACATGACCATGAAGACCATGACACTCAAGGTGAGAAGCAGGCCGGCCAGCCACTTGAGGTTCGTCTGCCAGGTGGGGATTCTGTCGTTGCCACGCATCGCAGCGCATTGTACTTTGGAACCGCGCCTGCGCACTGGTATCGTGCCGTGATGCGCATCATGCTGCTTCCGCTCCTGGGCCCCCTGCACGTCCGCTACCCTGCGTACAACGCAGTCACACTCGTTGATCTGCTCGACTGGTTTGATCCGACCCTTACGTTGCTGACTGCCCTGGCGCAGGACGCTCTGAACGACCCCGCCTGGCAGGACACGCCCGAGCTGGCGCTTCCTCTCGCCGTCGTGCCCTGGCTGAGACGTACCGGCAGGAAACACATGTGCATCGGGGAGCCGCCTGAGGACCCGGCGGCTCCGGCCGACTTCAGGCGCTACGCGGCCCCGTACCCCACCCTCCAGGCTGGCTTCCGCACCGCGGACGCGGCGCGCGATGCCCTCATCGAGCAGCTCGGACGGCCGCTCACCCCGAGAGCCGTGCAGGATTCCGTCGTGCCGGCGGCAGCCGACGAGCAGGCCGCCCTGCTGGAAGCCTTCGGTGACGGACCCGCCACCGGATGGCTCGATGAGCGCACCGGACAGCTGTCCGATCGGATCGTGCAGGCAGCGCACGGGACGCAGCGCCTTGCGGTCCTGTGCGAACTTGAGTTCGCTCCCGGTCTGACGCTGAGGCTGGGTGGCCTTGAAGGCGTGAAGATGGAGCCGCTGCCTGACGCGCTGCCAGCCAGTGAGGCCGCGCGGGCGAGGAGCCTGCTGGATCACGCGTTCCTTGGGGAGTATGAAGCTCCGGAAGCGCTCCTTACGGGGCTTGAGCGGCTCGGTACCGCGGAGGCGGGATTCGCTCGCGCCAACGTGCTGCTCGCCACCGGGCACGCCGACATGGCGTTGAACGTGCTCGAACAGGTCGCGAACGGCGACTTCTCGGACCCTTATTACCTGCCGGGCTTCGTGCTTGCCAGGCTAGGGCAGCTGCGCGACCTGGTCGGGAAGCGCGAGCTTGCGAAGAAGGCGTACCGGGCCGTCAGGGCGCTCGCCTGGGCCCCTTCAGAAGCCCTGGCTGCCGCGCAGGACGGCCTCGAGAATCCCTTCACGGGCAGCGCGGGGTAACATAGGCCTGTGCGCGAAATCCTTTACGATGCTGCCGCCCACTACAGGCGGGGCCGCGAGCTTGCGGATTCAGGTGCGACCCGCGAGGCACTCGACGCCTGGCACGAAGCGATCCGTGACCTGCATGCGGTGCGTCCACAGCGGATGCGTGACGTGCTGCTGGCCCAGGTTTACCTGGCCTGTCACGCCGTCAGTCGGCACGACGACCCGAGAAAGGCGGAAGCTTCGCTGCGCACCGGCTACTCGTATGCGCGTACGACGCGGGAGCCGAGTGTCCGCCAGCTGGCGGAGCAGCTCTGGGCCGAGCACCTTGCAGGCTCCGGCACGCCGGGAGACCGGTCCGCGTCGTAACATGCCCGCATGGGTCACAGTGAATTCGTTCCCGATGAAGCCGCCTTCCTCGAAACACTCGAACAGCTGGTCAGCATCGAGTCGCCCAGCCATGATGTGGAGGCCGGCAACCGCCTTGCCGGCTACCTCGAAGAACGACTGAAGGCTGACGGTTTCGAAGTCAGGCGCGTGGCCAGGCAGGGCGTCAGCGATCACCTGGTCGCCAGCCTGGATGCTGGTGGAGACGTCAGTACCCTGCTGCTCTGCCACTACGACACCGTTTGGCCGATCGGCACGATCAGCGAGATGCCGCTGGTGAGGCGCGAGGGCAAGCTGTTCGGGCCCGGCGTGCAGGACATGAAGGGCGGTATCGCCATCGCCCTGCACGGGGTCTCCCTGGCGCGCCTGGAGGGCGAACTCGCCGGCAAGGTCACCCTCCTGATCACCTCGGACGAGGAGACCGGCAGCCTGACCTCCAGGGACCTGATCGAAGAGCTTGCGCGCCAGCATGACCGCGTCCTCGTCCTTGAGCCCGCCCGCGATGACGGTGCCCTCAAGGTCGCCCGCAAGGGCGTCGGAGACTACGAGGTCAAGTTCAACGGCGTCAGTTCGCACGCCGGGAACTCGCCCGAGCTGGGCGCAAGCGCCCTGCGCGAGCTGTCCCACTTCCTGATCTACGCCGAGTCGCTCAGCGAGGATGGCAAGGGCACCACCGTGAACGTGACCACCGCCCGGGGCGGCTCCGTCCGGAACGTCATCGCGGAACGCGCCGCCTGTGGCATCGACTTCCGTGTGCGCAAGCAGTCCGAAGCGGACCGCGTGCACGAGTCGATCATGGCTTATCAGCCGCGCGACCCGAGGGTGAAGGTGACGGTCGAGGGTGGCCTCAACCGGCCCCCGCTCGAACTTACCGAGGCCAACCAGGCGCTCTTCGACGAGGTCAGGCAGCGTGCCTCAGCCAGGCTCGGCCTCGAACTCGAGGGCGCCGAGGTCGGTGGCGGCTCGGACGGCAACTTCACCTCCGCCATCGGTGTTCCCACGCTGGACGGGCTTGGCGCCGTCGGTGCCGGGCCCCACGCGCGTCACGAGCAGGTCGACATCGAGGCAACCGTTGGCCGCGTGGCGTTGCTCGCTGCGATCCTGAGAGCGTGAGACCGGAGCGGGACGGACGGGCCTGGCTTCGCAACGCCGTCGCCGCAGCATGCGGCGCACTCCTGACGGTAGCCCTGCCGCCGGTGCTCTTCTGGCCCGCCCTGCTCGCACTTGTTCCCATCCTTCACCTGACGGCGTCGAGCGCCACCGTCCGCAAGGGCTTCGGCATCGGCTTCTGGGCCGGTATCGGGTTCTTCCCGCTCTATCTGCTGTGGCTGCCGGCATCACTGTCGCAGCCCGACTGGTTCGGACCGTTCTTCTGGGCTCTCTTCCCGCCCCTCGTGCTGATCGTCTCCGCGTTCTGGGGCATCGTCACCGGCGGAGCAAGGCTGATCGGCGGGGGCGGCTGGCCCACGCTTCTGGTGCTGCCAGCAGCGTGGGTACTGATGGAGTGGGGACGTACCCAGGGTTACTTCGCGTTTCCCTGGGGCACGCTCGGCTACGCCTGGCTCGACACTCCGGTCAGTCAGCTGGCCGGCACGATCGGCGTGCACGGGCTGAGCCTGCTGGCACTGAGCCTCGCGGCCCTGTTGGCGGCACCGCTGCAAGGTCGTGGGCGGTTCACTCTCGCCGCCCCGGCGCTCGCGGTACTGCTTGGTGCCGGAGCGTGGTTAGCCGGCGCCCAGCGCCTGCAGGTACCGCTGCCCGAGCCAACCCGGACTGCGCTACTGGTCCAGCCCAACCTCGATCCCTTCGGCAGGCTTGGCACGCCGACCGGGGACCTGCAGATCCTGACTCGACTCACCGCCACAGGCACCACCGCAACCCCCGCCCCTGACCTGATCGTCTGGCCGGAAGGCGCGCTCGTCGGCATCGACATCGAAGCCGGAGCGTCCACCTGGGTTCACGACCAGATCGCTGTGGCCGCAGGCGGTACGCGAACGATCATCGGGGGCCGGGGCAGCGATGCCGGCGGCACGTACAACAGCGCGTGGCTGCTCGAGGACGCGGCGCTGGCCGGGCGCTACGACAAGACGGTGCTCGTGCCCTTCGGCGAGCGCTGGCCACTGATGGAACAGCTCGAGCCCGCCTACCGTTGGCTCTTCGGCCTCCTGCAGATCGGGCTGCTGCAGAACACGACTGCCGGCGCCAGAGCGGTCAGCCTGGGGCAGGACCCTGGCCTGGGCGTGTACATATGCTACGAGTCGGTCTTCCCGCAGGTAACGAGCGCACTCGTGCGCGACGGTGCGCAGGTGCTCGTGAACATCACCAACGACGCGTGGTTCGCGCGCGGAAACGGCGCACGCCAGCACTACGACATGGGCCGCATGCGGGCGATCGAGACGCACCGCTACGTGCTGCGCAGCGGACTGGATGGCATCACAGGAGTGGTCGATCCCCTGGGCAGGTCGGTCAGCGAGCTGCCCCGCAACGTTCCCGACACGATACTGGTGGCGTTCGAGCCTTCGGACGTCGTCACGGACTACGTGCGCTACGGTGGGCTGCTCGTCCCGCTCCTGCTTGGCTGGATCCTGCTGGCGGCCGCCGGCCGTTTCCTTCTGCAGTCCTGAACTGCACGCGGGCGCTATGCTGAGGCCGTGAACATCATCATCGTTGGCGGCGGTGAGACGGGCTACCAGATCGCGCTCGCGCTGCACAGGGAGCACGACGTGACCGTGATCGATACCGATCCGACGCGGGGTCAGGAACTATCAGGCCTCGACGTCCGCTTCACGGTCGGTAACGGTGCCGATCCCGAGGACCTGCGCACGGCCGATGTTGCCGAAGCCGAGGCCTTCATCGCCTGTACCCGCAACGACGACGTCAACGTGCTGGCCTGTCTCGCCGCCAAGGGACTCGGTGCGCAGCAGACGATGGCCTTCATCACGCGCGAGCGCTACGTGGACGCCTTCAAGCCGCGGGGGCCGATGGAGTCCCTGGGCCTTGCCATCGACCGCCTGATCTGGCCCCAGCGCACTCTGGCCAACCAGATCGTGGACATCGTGCGCGTGCCGCGCGCGGTGGACTCGGGCGTCTTCGCCGGCGGCCTCATCCGCATGCTCGAGTACCGGCTCGAAGAAGGCGATCCCTTCCTTGACGCCTCGCTCGCCCAGGTGACCCTGCCCGACAGCGTGCTGGTGGTCGGCAGCATCCGTGACAACTCGTTCTCGATCCCTCGCGGCGACACGCGCCTGCAAGTGGGAGACAAGGTCGTCTTCATGGGCACCTCGGACAGCATGCGCAGGCTCTCCAGCCTGTTCTCCCCCCACCGGCGGAACGTCAGCGTCACGATCATCGGCGGAGGCAACGTCGGCTTCATGGTCGCGCGGCAGCTCCAGCACGACCGGGTGAAACTCACCATCGTCGAGAGCGACCCGGGCAGGAGCGAGAAGCTCGCGATATGGTTTCCCGCTGCCCTCGTGCTGCGCGGAGACGGCACCGACCTCGAGCTGCTCGAGCAGGAACGCGTCGACGACTCGGACGTGCTCGTCGCCGTGACGGATGATGACGGCAAGAACCTGCTTGCCTCGCTGCTGGCGAAGCAACTGGGCATACCGAACGTCATCACGCGGATCAGCCGCGCGCAGAACAGGCGGCTGTTCGAGCGGGTCGGGATCGAAAGCCTGCTGACCGTGCGCAAGGCCGCTGTCCAGGAGGTGCTCAACTGGCTGCGGCTTGACGAGGTCGACCACGTCGCCTCGATCGAGGACCGCGCCGAGGTCATGGAGCTCATCTACCCGCTGACCGGCACGCCGGGCCACCTGCGCGACTTCGGGGCACCACCGGATGCCCTGGTGGGAGCCGTGCTGCGGCGGAACAGGGCGATTATCCCGGACGGCAACACCGAGCTGCTGCCCGGAGACCACCTGTTCATCGTCACGGTCAAGGACAACGTGGCTGCGGTCGAGGAGTGGCTGGACCGCGGCGGGGACTGACGCGTTGCGCGGCCGCTTCGTCCCACTGGTGCTCGGCTGGGTGCTGGCCGGCTTCGCCGCGGTACAGCTCGGCATGTGCGCCTATGCCTACGTGCTCGGCGAGCCCGTCCTGGGCTTCGCGGTCACGGTGTTTGTGGCAGCCGGCCTGGCACTGCCCCTGATACGTGCCGGTCGCCGGCATGCCGAGCCGGGACAGCGCGAAGCACTCGTGGCGGTGCTCCTGCTGTGGCTGGTCGTTCCCGCCGTCGGCACGTTGCCCCTCGCGCTTTCGGGCCTGTACGGGCCGATCGATGCGGTCTTCGAGGCAATCAGCGGCTTCACCACCGCGGGTGCTACCGTCCTCACCGACTTTGAGGCGGTCCCCGCCTCGCTGCTCATGTACAGGTCACTCAGCCAGTGGCTGGGCGGCATCGGCATCATCATCGTCTTCGTCGCCATGTTCCCCCAACTGGGCGTGGCGGGGCGCCAACTATTCCAGACGGAGGCGCCCGGCCCGACCGAGTCGCGCCTGGCGCCGCGCCTCAGGCAGAGCGCGGCTGCGTTGGTGAGCGTCTACCTGGTTCTGACGCTCCTGGCCAGCCTCACCTTCTGGCTCTCGGGCATGCCGGGCTTCCATGCGCTGGCCCGGGCGCTGACCACGGTGTCCGCCGGGGGGTTCAGCACGCTGCCGGATGCGGCGGGCTCCTTCAGCCTGCCGGTGACCGAGTCGCTCGCCATCCTGTTCATGTTCCTCGCAGGAGCAAACTTCAGCCTGCAGTACCGCGCGCTGTCGGGCAGGGCGAAAGAGCTGATTCGGGACAGTGAGTTCCGCACGTACCTGTTCATCCTGCTCGGAGCGGGAATGCTGCTCTCGCTCCTGCTTGTGACCCAGGGCGCATCGCTGGAGGGGATACGCAAGGCTCTGTTTCAGGTCGCTTCCATCCTCAGCACCACCGGTGCGACCACCGCAGGGCTGGAACAGTGGGGGGCAAGGTCGCATGGGCTCCTTCTCGTGTTGATGCTCGTCGGTGGCTCCGCCGGGTCGGCCGCCGGCAGCATAAAGGTGATCCGCTGGCTGGTGGTCCTGCGCAGCACCGGGGCCGAGGTCAAGCGCCTGCTGCACCCGAGGGCCGCCCTACCGTTGCGTGTCGGACGGTGGCAGATCAGCCCGGACGTGCTGCGCGGCATGACCGCCTTCTTCACGCTCTACTTCCTGGTCGTTGGGACTGGCACTGTGGCGCTGCTTGCCCTGGGACTGCCATACGTGACGAGCCTTGGGGCGGCGCTTTCGGCGACCAGCCTGGTCGGAATCGCCTTCAACGCCGACGGCAGCCTGCTCGATTACGCCGCGCTCCCCGCGCTCGCGAAGGTGGTTCTGATGTTCTGCATGTACGCGGGAAGGCTGGAAATAGTGACGGTCGCCGTGCTCTTCGTACCCGGCTGGTGGAGATTCAGGCACGCCAGACGCAGGGCCGGCTAGCGAGCGATGTTATCCTCGCACAAATCCAACGGTCCACTTCGGTCCGCAACAGCGTCTGGGAGGTAACATGTCAGAGCGTATCAAGTCCATATTGACGGAGGAACGGAGTTTCCCACCGCCTGAGGAGTTCAGCCGCAAGGCACACATCGGCAGCCAGACGGAATACGAGGCGATGTACCGTCGCTCGCTCGAGGACCCCGACGGGTTCTGGGCAGAGATGGCGAGTGACCTGCACTGGTTCCGCAAGTGGGACCGGGTGATGGAGTGGGACGAGCCGTTCGTGAAGTGGTTCCAGGGCGGCCAGACCAACGCCTCCTACAACTGCCTCGACCTGCAGGTGGAGCGTGGGCTGGGCGACAAGGTCGCGTTCCACTGGGAAGGCGAGCCCGGGGACCGTCGCGCCCTGACCTACTCCGACATGCTCGACGCCGTCAGCCGTCTCGCGAACGTACTCAAGGCCGAGGGGATGTCCGCCGGTGATCGCGTCGCCATCTACCTGCCGCTGATCCCCGAAGCGATCATCGCGATGCTGGCCTGCGCCAGGATCGGCGCGACCCATACAGTCGTGTTCGGCGGATTCAGCTCCGCTGCCCTGCGCGACCGCATCATCGACACTGCAGCCACGCTCGTCATCACGGCCGACGGCAGCTACCGCCGGGGCCAGGTACTGCCGCTCAAGACAGCCGTGGACGAAGCGCTCCAGAGCGTCACGACGGTATCGCGCGTGATCGTCGTCAAACGCACGGGGACGGACATCCCGTGGAACGACGCGCGCGACCGCTGGTACGGGGACGTCGTCTCGGCGGCCTCACCCGACTGCCCAGCCGTACCACTCGACTCGGAGCATCCCCTTTTCATCCTCTACACGTCGGGTTCGACCGGCAAGCCCAAGGGGATACTGCACACCACGGGCGGCTTTCAGACGTTCGCGAGCATATCGGCGAAGCTTGTGTTCGACCTGAAACCCGACGACATCTTCTGGTGTACGGCTGACATCGGCTGGGTCACCGGCCACACCTATACGGTATACGGCCCGATGAGCAACGGCGCCACACAGGTGATCTACGAGGGTGTGCCCACGCAGCCGGGTCCGGACCGCATGTGGGAAATGGTCGAGCGCTACGGGGTGACGATCTACTACACGGCCCCGACCGCCATCCGCGCCTTCATGAAGCTGGGCGAGGAACATCCCGCGAAGCACGACCTCTCCAGCCTGCGGCTCATCGGCTCGGTCGGCGAACCGATCAACCCCGAAGCCTGGATGTGGTACCGCCGTGTGATTGGCGGCGACCGCTGCCCCGTGGTCGATACCTGGTGGCAGACCGAGACCGGCGGGATCATGATCACGACGCTGCCGGGGGCCCACGACGGGAAGCCCGGTTCAGCCGGCCTGCCGTTCTTCGGAGTCGAGCCGGCGATCGTCGACGCCGACGGGAACGAGCAGGATGCCGGGGACGGCGGCTATCTCGTGGTGAAGCGCCCCTGGCCGGGCATGCTCCGCACCATCTATGGCGACGGCGACCGCTACCGCGCCCAGTACTGGGGCGAGGTCGAGGGCGTCTATTTCGCCGGAGACGGCGCGAGACGCGACCAGGACGGCTATTACTGGATCATGGGCCGCGTGGATGACGTCGTGAACGTCTCGGGCCACAGGCTTGGCACCATGGAAGTCGAGTCCGCGCTCGTCTCGCACGAGGCGGTGGCCGAGGCAGCGGTTGTAGGCAGGCCCGACGAGCTGAAGGGCCAGGCGATCGTCGCGTTCGTGGTGCTGGAGGGTGCAAGGCCGGGAAGCGACGCCCTGCTCAAGGAACTGCGGGATCATGTGGCACGCGAGATCGGTGCCATCGCCAAGCCGGATGAGATCCGTTTCGCGGGTGCGCTTCCCAAGACCCGTTCGGGCAAGATCATGCGCCGGCTGCTGCGCGGCATCGCTTCCGGCGACGAAACGGTAGGAGACACGAGCACCCTCGAGGATCGCAGCGTGGTCGACGCCCTGCTGAACCCGGGAGCCTGACCCGACTTGCTCAGGGTCGGCTACGGCGAGGATGCGCATGAGCTGGCGACCGGTCGCCAGCTCATGCTGGGTGGCGTGAGCATCGAGAGCGACCGCGGCAGCGTGGCGCACTCGGACGGCGACGTGCTGCTGCATGCCCTCTCGGACGCGTTGCTGTCGGCATGGGCACTAGGGGACATCGGCCGGCTCTTCCCTCCCAGCGACCCGGCGTACAGGGGACTGGACAGTGTTTCCATCCTTGAAACGGTGCTGGGCATGCTCGCCACCCGGCGCGACGGCGGTTGGCGCCTGTCCAACGTGGCGGCTGTGGTGACGCTTGACCACCCGAGGCTGGGTGAGTACCGGGAAGCGATCCAGCGCCGCGTCGCCGGGCTCCTCTCGCTGCCTGATGGCGCCGTGGGCGTGACCTTCAAGACGAGCGAGGGCCTGGCACCCGATCACATCCAGGCACGCGTGACCCTGCTTCTCATGAAAGCCTCCGCCCTCA
>ERZ869909.1456-NODE-1456-length-19176-cov-8.626420_pt1 | contig 19176 bp, 20 predicted proteins | sample MGYA00520892_ERZ869909 | MGnify/ENA primary metagenome ERZ869909 (study PRJEB32215, sample SAMEA104723947) | bioreactor metagenome | biome: bioreactor; feature: anaerobic bioreactor; material: water | place: China | collected 2015-03-12 ...
GCGCAGCCCGCCTGCGCGCAGGCGGGCTGCGCTCCCCTCAACATCCTCATCATTGGATGAGAATCACATTCTATGACATCACATCAGCCCACATCTATGACATCGGCGCCACTAGCATATTCAGAAGCACAGCAAATCCCTGCCCGCGAGCTCGTCGAGCGCGCGCAGGAGATGATGCTGGTCGCGCAGCCAGCGTTCGTATTTCGCGATCACGGTCGCCCGGTCGCCGTCGCGGCCGATGACGAACGGATTGCCCCACTTGCTCCCGCGTCCGTCATAGACGGTGCCGGGGCAGTCTCCGCACGAGCGCTTGTTCAGCACCTTGCACATCGCATCGGCCTTTCGAGCTGGCCGCCCATTTGCGGCGCCGGACCTCGTGACATGCGTGTCAGCGCGCGCGGATCACGGAACGGGAACGGGCCTGCCCGTTGAACCGCGCGGGCGCGCATGTGAGGGGACGGCTGCGCCGCTGGGCGGACGGCTCGGCCGGGACGAGGATGTGATCGTGAACGCCAAGCGCCGGGCACAAAGACGCCCGCCGCCGCGATCGATGCGACGACGGGCGCAGGTGACGGCAGACGTGCGCGGTCAGACCGCGGCGGCGGACTCGCCATCGCAACGCTGGTGAGCGCGTTCGTCTATGACGAAGCCGAACGGCCCGGACGTGTAGTCGGACGCAGGCACGAGATAGGCGCGCCGCTCGATCGACGCGCGATCGCCGCCACGCGCCGCGATGCAGCGGACCATCTCGGGCGCATCGTCGAGACGGCAGGCCGAGATGACAATCCAGTCCTCGGCGTGCGCGGCCTCGAACAGCCGGCGGTCTTTCTCGCGCGACTCACCGGCCGCGAGCGCGCGGCCGTGGACCGCCTCCCAGGCGTCCGGATACCAGTGGCGCAGCGAGTCCTCGGCGCTGCGGCGCTCGCTCTTGGTGAAGAGATCGGGGAAGGCGACCGCGACCTTGGCCCACTCGCAATCTTCTTCGTACCAGCCGCCGGCGACGCGCAGCGCCTTCGGCATGGCGGCATTGCGCGCTCGGTCGAGCTTGAAGCCGCCGTGGCCGGCGGTGGTGAAGAAGACGACGCCATCGGCGTAGATCTCGGACGTCTGCGCGCCGCCCCAGGGCGTGTTGGCGCCGCCGCCCGCCCGGCGCCGGCCGAGCGCGCGTAGCTCACGCCGATGTTCGGCCGCATCCTCGACCGGCGCACGGAACGCGGCGAGGTCCGGCACGGTGCGCTCCCATTGCCACATGTCGTCCTCGGTCCACGCCGCCATCGGCTTGCGCACCTGCCAGCCGCCGCGAATATGGAAGCCCTCGGCGCAGGGGATGGCGAGCCAGGCGAAGTCGCCAACCTGGCCGGCGGCGAGGCCCGCATCGGTCTCGCCGAACAGCGCGATGATGTCGGACGCGCTCATGCCGCCCTCCTCTCGTCGGGGCGGGGCGCGCCCTCGTCGTCGATCACGACCTCGAGCACGGCCTTCGGATAGCCATGATGGGTGAGCCAGGTGTTCGCCGCCGCCTCGTCGGCGGCGAGGTGGACGAGCTCGTCGCGTCCCGCCCATCGGTCGAGCACGCGCACCATGCCGGCGCGGGGCCGTTCGGCGATCTCGAACGCCAGCGTGCTGTCGAGCGAGTAGCTGACCCGCACGCGAAGCACGATTGTGCCCGCGCCGCCGAAATCGCCCATGTGCAGCATAAAGCCGCCGGGAAACGAATAGGTCGGCCGATGCTCCGGCGGCTCCTTGGCGATGAGGCGGCCCGCGCCGTTGCGGTTCTTCCAGTCATTGAGCTTGCGCCGGTGGCGCTCGGGCGGACGCGGCGTCCCGTCCGAGAAGTGGATCAGCGCCCCGAGCGGCGCGTGGTCGTAGATATAACGTGCTGACAAGAGGGTTCTCCTTGGTGCAGAAAGCCGAAAGCCCGGCGCTGGGCCGGGCTTTCGGATGGGGTCGGTGATGTCGGTGGCGGCTGCGATCGGGCCGCCCGGTTCAGGTTGCGCGCGCGGATCGCTCGAGCGCGAGGCGCAGCGCATTGAGCGCGGCGGCAAAGATCGCGTCGCCACGCTCTTCGGCGAGGTCGCGCGAGGCGACAACACGTTCGCAGCCGAGTCTGATGTCGGCGTCGGTGACGTCGGACTCCTTCACTGAAGCGAAGTCCGGATCGCACTCCAGCACCTCGCCGAGCGTCGATCGGACGTCGGCTTCGGTGAAGCGCAGCAGGACGTGGATGCCGCTGCCGGGCGTCTCGCCGGCGCGTTGCGCCTCGGCCTGGGCGATGAGGTCTTCCAGCATGTCGTTGGTGTTCTTACCGAGCACCGCATCGGCGGTGATCAGGATCACCATGCCGCCGAAGCCGTCCGGGCACATCTTGGTACAGGTGAAAGCGGCGGTGGCGACGATCTGCCCGATGTCCGGATTGCGCTTGACGACCGACTGGAACAACCACTCCCAGGAGATCGCGCTGATGTCGAGGTCGATCTCGTCCTCTTCTGTAGTCGCGAGGTCCGGGCAGTGTTCACGCACGAAGTCGGCCGCTTCGCTGTCGACGCCGTCCGATTCCGCGAGCGCGTGGCGCAGCTCCTCGGCCGGGATGACGATCAGGTCCGCGGCGCCCTCGTCCGCGTAGAAATAGAGTCCGTCCCCGTCGGGTTCGGAGTCGAACACGCGGGTGAGCAGGGCGATTTCGAGAAGCGTCATCGCGCTGAGCGGAATGCTCGGCTGGATGACGGTTGGCGTGTGATAGTCTGCCATATTCAACGTCCTTCAATGCGCGAAACCCGGCGCTGGGCCGGGCTTCACGAGGCTATGACGATTGGAGCCGCGCGATCGCGACGGCGCATGTGTGCGTCGTGCGAACTCAACCGTCGGGAATCTCGTCATGGGTGGGGACGCGGGGATTCCGGGCGGCGATCGCCCGGCCGGACGCCCTGTGGCGCCGATCTCCCGTGAGCGGTCGCCGTCCCGTCCGGACGGGAGCTTGGCGACTGATCAGCAAGGCACCTCGGCAAGGACGCCGGCCCGACACATGATCGCGGCGGATAGTGGGGCGCGCCTGCATATCCCTTTGGACGCGCCCTGCGGCCGCTTGTGACTAGGTCCGGTCAACCATCCCCAGCCCATGACGAGAACGTGAGGGCGGCCCGTTCATCGAGCCGCCCGAGTGGAAGCTGTCGGCGCGACGGCGCCTACGCGGCTTCCGCGTCGATCGAGGCGAACGGATCGACAATCTTGTGGATCGGCTGCGCGCGCCCCATCCACGGCTGAGGCCGGATGCAGCGCACCCAATCGGCGAAGCTCGGCACGAAGCCGAGATCCTCGATCACATGCTGCTCGCCGATCAACCTCACCGGCACGACCCGGCCCGACGAGACCGTGATCGTGGCGCCGAAGAAGCGCTCCAGCATGAAGATGCCTTCAGCATGGTGGCGCAAGGCGCGGTGCCGGAAGTCGGCCGTGATCGCCTTGGACTCGTCGAACCACTGATGGAGCGGCAGATAGTCCTCCGGCGCACCGCCCCATTTGCGCACGCTCGAAAGCGCGTGATGATAACAATGTCCCATCGCGCCCTCCCTAGAACTCGTGCGTGTGGTGTTCGGTGGACTCGACCCGGTAGTTGAAGTCGAGACTGACCACGCCGGTCGCCACGTCGAACGCGAACTCGCCGTAGGCGCCCTCGTTGATCTCCCATCCGTCATGGTGCGCTTCCAAAAGGCTGTAGCAGAGCGCTTCGACCGCTTCCGCGAGCGGCAACGCGGCGATGGTGATGTCCTCGGAATCGTATGCTGCCGAGCGCACCTCCACTGCCGTGTCGGGCAGCGCGGCCGGCTCTTCGCCGATCTTGGCCTCCGCGCTGTCGATCTGCCCGCTATCGCCATAGCCATCGAACGTGACAATGAGCGCGGTGATGCCTGCCGCGGTGAGCGCGGCGAACACAGCGGCCTTGTTGAGCGGCAGGAGCGCGGCTTCGCGTTTCTCGCGCGCTGCACATTTGGCCATGAAATCGCTCATGTCGATTGTCGGGGTCTTGGGATCGTCACTGGTCATCTTCGGTCTCCGTAAAACGAAAGCGCCCGGCGCGTGGCCGGGCGACGTGGATTGAGAGAGAGGGTGGGCGCGGCGGCGCGAGGCCGCCGCGCCCGGGCCATCAGGCAGCGACGGCGACGGCGGCGTCCGGTTCAGAGTCCGCAGCGCCCGCGTCCGCATCGGGCGCATCGCCCCCGAGGAAGGCGGGCAGCGCTTCGGCGGCCTCCTCCAGCGCCGGCGTGCGCATCGGCTCCGGCAGCCAGTCGGTGTCGGCCAGCAGCCGCTCGGCCTCGCGCGCCATGTCCGGCTTCTTGAGATGGTCGATCAGCCCGCTCTTTTGCGGGCCTAGCGCCTCGGTCACGGCGGCGAGGATGTGCCCCTTGGTCACGCGGCCGAGGAAGTTGTCGACCGTCGGGCGCCATCCGTCATCGGCGAGGTCGAGCGCGACCGCACGCGCCAGCACATGGCTGTGCGCGATGCGGCGCTCGATCGTCTGCTTGGAGATCCGGCCACCTTCGTAGCGCACCGGCTCCCACAGCGCGCTCACCGCATAGGAGACGCAATGCGCGAACAGCGCCGCCTGCGACTCCTCGTCGAGCGCCACGATCGCATCCCACAGCGCCTTGTCGTCCTTCGGCAGACGATCCTTCCAATGCTGGTGACGCTCCTTGATCGCCGCGTCCGGCGCCGTGCCTTTCAGGCCGGGGCAGTCCATCGGGAAGCTGACCGCGATCCGCGAGACGTCGACGCACGATTCGCGGCTGGCGAAGGTGAAGGTCGACAGCGCGAGTGCGTGCAGCGCCGCGACGTAAGCGACCTTCGGCTGCGATGCGACCGCGTTCTGGAGCGCGAGCGTGCGATAGGCGGTGAGGTCGGTCACGATGCGATCGGGCAGCGGCTTCAAAGCGTCCGTCTCCTCCTCGTCGCCCTCCTCATCGTCGCCGCCGAGCGCGATCACCACGCGGGTCGGCGCCTGCGGGCCGTCAGCGTCGGTCTCGCCATCTTCGGCGCCCGCCTTCTCGTCATCTTCGGCGGCCGGTTCGTCCTCGGGACGCACATAGCCGCGATCGACAACGAGCCCGCCATTGTGGTCGATGCTCACGAAGGCTCCGGCGATCGCCATTTCGGCGGGAACGTAGCGAAGCGGCCGATCGACCAACGCAGCGAGCTCCGCTTCGATCGCGTCCCACCGCGTCTCCGCCTCCTCGGTGAGCTGGCCCGCTTCCTCATGCTCGATCTCGATCGCCTCCAGCTCGGCTTCCAGCTTCGCGACACGCGCCTGCTCCTTCTTGGTCAGCTCCTTGCGTTCACCCTCGATCGGGCGCAGGTCGCGGGCGTGCTGGAACGGCAGGTCGACGGCGACCGCCACCCATTTCCAGCCTTCGGCCGCGACGGTTTCGCCCTCGGCCTGGAGGCGTTCGCTCACCAGCCGGTCGAGCAGCGCCGGATCGGCGATCCAGCCGCCGCCGTCCTGCTGGAAGAGATCGGTCATCACATAGCCGCCGGCCTCGCGATACGCGTCGAGCCCGACGAAGCGCACGCGACGGTCCCGGGCGTGGATGCTGTTTTCGGTCAGCTTCTCGCGGATGTAGGACGGCGACTTGTTGTAGGAGTGCGCGAGCAGCTCCCACACCTGCTCCTGGCGCGCATGATTCTCGTTCACGCTGAACGCCACGAGCTGGTCGTAGGTCATGCCGTCGGCGGCATAGACGTCGAGCAACTTGGGCGAGACCGCCGCCAGGCGCAGGCGCTGACGCACCACGGCCGCGCTCGTCTTGAAGCGCGCCGCGATGGTCTCGATGCCGGCACTATCCGTCACCACCATGTCGTGCATCGCCCGGAACTCGTCGAGCGGATGCAGCTTTTCGCGGTGGAAGTTCTCGGCGTAGGAATCCTCGCGCTCCGAGCTCCCGTCGTCGTCCTTCACGACGCACGGAATCGGGATCGTCTTCGCCGCCATGCCGCGTTTGATGAGGTTGCCGACCGCAAGGAAGCGGCGGCCACCGGCCGGGACACGAAAGCGGCCGGTCTCGACACCTTGGTCGTCGAGGATCGGACGCACGTTGAGGCCGGTGAGGATGCCGCGGATGTAGATGTCGTCGGCGAGATCCTGGATGGTCACGCCGTTCTTCACGCGGCGGACATTCTTCTGGCTGAGCTCCAGCATATCATATGGAATGTCGCGCGAACGGTTGAGCGACGTTTTGCGCACCGGCTTCGCCTTGGTCTGAGACTTGGTCATGGGTTTTCTCCATGACGGGCCGCCGCGAGACTCTCTCTCGGCTCCTGGCCCGTCACGAAGGGCCGGGCCTGTCTCTCACTCTCTTGGGGGCTGGGGGCCAGGCGCAGCGCCGGCCGGCCTGGCGCGGCGCCGGGAGGCGGGCCGCCGCGCGACGGCGAAGCAAAAGGGGGCTTGCGCCCCCACAGCTTTCCTCCTCGTCGGAGGCGTCACCGGCGAACTCCGGCATCGCCTCGATCACCGACCGGATCTCGATGATGTCGTACTCGCTCATCGTCGGATCGAACTCCACCGCGGCGCGGATGAACGCTTCGACCTTCGGGTTCGACATGGTGTTGCTCCTCTGGCTGCAACGCCCCGAAGCGGGGCGCGATGCGCCGGCCGGGCACGCGTGGGCGCCCGTCAGTCACCGCGCGCGACGCCGAAGGCGCTGGCGCAAGGGGAACGGCCCCGCCGTTGACTTCCGGGCTCGCGTGGCAGGATGGGACATCGCGCGCGCCCTCTTTTCCTCCACGCCTGACGCAAAGCTCCGCGCGCTGCCTCAACAGCGCGCTGTCTTCGCACCAGCCCCATATCCACTTGTTGCGTCCGCGGCGGCCGGTGCGCGGATCGGCGCCGCTGCGCGAGAATGCGATGCGCGCCCAGCCGTCGAAGCGATAGAGCGCGCCCGAGTGGAGCACGGCGTCCTGGCAGGAGAGCGCCCAGGTGACGCCACGCAGCTCGGCGATGGCCGGGAACACGAAAGCGCGCCACAGTCGCAGCGCCACGCGGGTCACATCGGCGCGCGCGGCGCACAGCCGCGAGAGCTCGACCGCTTGCTCGCGCGAGAAGCCGGCGACGCGCTCGCGGATCAGCGTATCGGTGGCGATCACGGCGACCAATGCGCCTTCATGGAAGAGGCCATGCGACCAGCCTTGCGAGGGTCGGCGTACCGGGCCCATCCGATGACCCCATGCGAGGAGCCGGTCGTTGAGTTCGCTGCGCGCGATCGGGGCAAAGTGGACCAGCGGGGTCATGGCCGCGCCTCGGCGAGCCAAGCGCGCAGGCGACGGCGCATGATGCCGATGCCGGCATTGATCTCGACGATGCGCGCGTCGGGCGCGATGCAGTCCATCTCGCGAAAGCCGGCGAGAAAGCTGCGCATCACGCCGAGATAGAGCGCACCGCCAACGAGCGCGACGTCGGTGAACGGACGCGCGCCGTGCCCGGAAAGCGAGGCAATCTCGCAGCCGGGATGGACGCCGTAATTGTCGGGCTTGCGCGGACTTGGCGGACGCGGCCAGCGCGTCCCCATGCCGCCCGCGATCATCCGCTCGGCGAGGTCGGCCGAGAGTCGCGCATCATAGTGCTCGATCGGCGTGCGCGCGTCGCGAAACCCGAAGCGCGCCGACAGGAACGCCACCTTGATCAAGCGCGGATCGGGATTGACGGCGCGCAGCGTGCGCCACAACGGCCCGTCATAACGCTCGATCGCGGGCATTCGGCCGGCGTCGGTGCGCTTCGTGGCCGAGCACGCGAGAATGAGCAGACGGTGCGATGCGCGCGGACCTGCGACCATGATGAGGGGCGTGCGCGCGCTATACACCGCACATCCCCTCGCACTCATTGCCCCACAGGCTGAGTTGGCCGCGATCCTCGATCGACGTGAGGTCGGCCTGGTCGAGCGGGACGGCGCTGCGATGCAAGAACACGTCGCCGCGAATCCCGCGCAGGCCGGTGCGGATCGCGCGGTCGATGGCGACCGCATCCGCCCAGGCGACGGGGTCGTGCGCGCGCATGTCGCGCCACATGTCGTCGTCGTGGAACGGGCAGCCGATGCACGCGCTCTTCGGCGGCAACGGATAGGCGTTGCGCTCAAGCCAGCGCAAGCAATCCTGGCGCGTCATGCCGCGTTCGACCAGCGGCCAGCGATTGACCTGCCAATCCTCGAACGACGGCTTGATGCGGATTGCCTCGTCGAACGAAATGCCGATCCATTGCTCGACCACCGGAAAGCACGGCGAGCGCTTGCGCGTGAGACCGGCGAGCGCGCGCACCTGCCGCCGGATCGGCACGATCTTGTATTCCTTCGTGCATTGGCGCCGGATCATGCCGATGTCGACGCGCCCGCGTCGCACCGTGCGCGTGAACGCCGGGATCGACGCCCATCTCTTGCCCGCGCTGGCGTCGACGAGATTGGCGCGGATGTCGCCGGCCGAGACGATGTGGACCGGGAACGGGCAGCACGTTGGGCGAGCTCAGCCAGCGCAGATGCTTATAGACCGCCGCCGGCTCCCAATGGGTGTCGGCGAAGATCGCGCAATCGGGCATCGGGCCAACCTCGCCCTGCGCCGCCATCAGCGCGAGCGTCGTCGACTGGACGCCCGCGCCGAGGCTGAGCACGCGCAGCCGGATCGTCTCCGGCGGCGCGAACGCGAGCGGGTTGAACGGCGCGTTCATGCCGCCCTCCGTTCGTCCGCGACGTCGTTGGCGGCGGCGAGTGCGGGCTCAGGCGCATAGGCGAGCAGGAAATCGGCCGCCTTGCTCGCCGCGCTGGCGGCGCGGATGATCGCGCGATTGTCCTCACGGATGATCTCGAGCCAGGAGCCGAGATAATCGGCGTGGCGCACGGTCGGCGCGATGCCGAGCGAGGCGCACACGAACGCGCCCGCCATCTCCGCGACATATCCTGACAGTCCAGCCCAAAATGGCGGTTGGAAGGTGAAAACCATCGGTTGCCTCCAGCACTGCCCAAAAGCCCCATGGCCTCCCCCGAGGCGGGGGTGGGCGGCGAGAGCGACCGGAGAGGCCTGCTGAAGCGGCGGGCTGCACCCGCAGGGGCGAAATGAAATGGAGCAGCCCGGCGAAGCCGAGGCTTGCAGCGCGCCGCGGCGGGCCTAGCAGGGAGCGCCGACCACTCCCGCATCGAGGGAGAGGCCAAAAAATCGGAGCCGCCGCGCAAGCGGCGTCCGCTTAATGGCGGGCGACAGCCCGCATCGACATGCATCGCGAAGCGGCCGATCGCGCGAGGGATCGGCCGCCATGGCAGTGGCGCTCGTGCGTTAAGTCAGCATGTAGCCGACGTCGGAGGCGCCGGTCGGATAGGCGAACATGGTGGAGCGAAGATCGGCCGCGGTGAGGCCGTGGCGGATTGCCAGACCGAAAACGTTGATTACCTCGTCGGCGTTCGGCCCCACGAGATGCGCGCCGAGGATGAGGTCCGTGTCCTCGTCGATCAGCAGCTTATGGCCGTAGACCGGCTCGGCGAGGCGGCGGGCGGTGAACCAGTCTGGCGTCGAGGCTGCGTTGACCCGGAGCGCGACGCCGCCGCGGCGCGCCGCCTCCTCTGACAGTCCGACGGCGGCGATCGGCGGCAGAGTGAAGGCCACGCTCGGCACGCCGCGATAGTCCGGCTGGTGCGTCGGGCCATCCAGGAGGTTGGCGGCAACTACCTTGGCATCGTGGCTGGACACCGGCGTCAGCCGCGGCCCGACTCCGGCAGCGTCGCCGGCGGCATAGACCCGCGGGTTGGAAATGCTCCGCAGATGCGCGTCGAGCTGCAGGCGCCCGTCCTGCACGGCCACCTCGCCGGCGGACAGGTCGAGCGCCTTGAGGTCAGGACCGCGCCCGGCGGCATGAACGACGAGATCGGCGGCGACGCTGAGATCAGGCTCGCCCTGGCGCTCGGCGTGGACCAGCAGACCGCTCCCGCTGCGCTCGACCCGGGTAACGGTGGCACCGGTCTCGACGCGGATGCCGAGCGCCTCGAACCGGGGCGTCAGCCAGCCCACCAGGTCGGGATCGAAGTGCGGCAGGAGCCGCTCGGCCCGCTGTAGGATGGTGACCTCTGCGCCCGCTCGGGCCGCCAGATGCGAGAACTCCGCAGCGACATAGCCGCCGCCGATCAGCACGATCCGGCGCGGCAGGGCCTGAAGCTCCAGGAACGCATCGCTTGTGCTCACCAGATCTTCGCCCGGAATGCCGAGCGGGACTGGACGCGCGCCGCTGGCGATCAGGATATGGCGGGCCCGCAATGTCCGGCCTTCCACCACGATCGTGTCTGGGCCGGCAAAGCGAGCAACACCGTGTAATGCGTCGACACCGAGCTCGGCGTAGCGGTGCGCCTGCTTGGCGGGGATCGGATCGGTGAAGGTCCGCTTGAACGCCATCAGGTCGGGCCAGTCGATCGCCAGCGTGCCGTCGACGCCATGTCTGGCCATGCGCCTTGCCGCGTCGATCGCTTCCTCGCCGCTGACCAGCATCCTCTTGGGATCGCAGCCACGCAGCGCACAGGTGCCGCCGAACGGACGGTGATCGATGACGGCGACGGACCATCCAGCGGCACGGACCCGGCCGACCGCGACCTGCGCTGCCGTGCCACTGCCGATGACGATCAGGTCGTAGGAAGCCATGGTCGCATCTCCATCCGCATCGGCGCAAAAATCGCGCGCCCAACCTCGAGCGCTTCGGCCAGGCACAGACGAATGCCGTCATCGGCTCCGACCGGACCGCTCGCGCACCAGGCCGCCAGATGATCGTCATCGCAGAAGAAGGCCTGCAAGGTGCAGAGCGACGATGCCGCGCAGCCACTGGCATAGCGACGGCCGGACCAGACGACGATCGCGCCCGGCTCAACCTCTTCCAGCTCGCGGCCGCGGCTGGGGGTATGGATGGCGAGCGTGCGCCGGCACTGGCGGCAGGCCGAGCGGATCATGCAGTCCCGCTCCAGCATGGCGCCGATCCCCAACGCGTCGATGGCGCACATGGCGCTCATGGTCACTCCGCTGACTTCGACTTGATGTTCGCTGGGGCCGTCGGTGAACGGATAGGCGCCGGTCACCCGGCCCGCGCCGTCGAGGACCACGAGATCGCGCCCGGCGAGCCGCTGCAGGGCCGAGCCGACCTCGCCGGAGGGGAGTCCCGATGCGGCGGCGATCTGTGCCGGCACCGGCGAGCGACCATCGGCAGCATAGGCTTGAAGCACGGCGCGCCGGACCCGCTCCTCGACGCCGTCCATCCCGCGCCACTTCGAACCGATGAACGCCGCGAACAGTGCCGTCAGGGCTGCGCGGGCGCTGGGTGTTGTGACTGCGCTCCAGTCCGGGACAACGGCACCGCCGGGAAATGTAACCGTCGATCCAAAGGCGGCTTCAGCGGATGATGCGCGCGCCATCGCCCGCCCTCCTCAGCCGCAGCACGCCTTGCCGCCGCTCTCCTGGATCGGCGGACAGGGCACGTCGCCGTAGGAGCAATAGACGCAGCAATCGCCCGGCTTGGGCTTGAGGACCGCGCCGCAACCCCGGCAGTCGTAGAAATACTGGCAGGCATTGGTCGGCATGGTCTCCGTCGCCCGATGACCGCAGTGGGGACAGGTCAGCGTCGAGCGCAGCTCGGGGGTGGCATCAGACATAGCGATAGCCTGCCCAGAGCAGGGCCGCACCGAGCAGCAATCCGATGAGCGTGAGAACACGCATCCAGCGCGGCGTGCATATGCCGCCCGGCCCACAGCGCGCCGCCGTAACTTGCTGGCGCAACAGCAGCGCCGCGCCGGCAAGCAGGCACAATGCGCCAATGAGGAGAAGCGGCGTGCGATACGGCGCGGCGACAATGGCGACGCCGCCGAGCCAAGCTGCGCCGATCCCGGCGGATGCGAAGAGGATCGGCAGCGCACAGCAGGCGGCGACGCCGAACGCCGCAGCGATCCCCGCCAGCGTGAGCGTGGCGGTGCCGATCCCCTTAGGCGGGCTTGGCGTCTGGGTCACGGGCGACTCCTTGTGGCGGGCATTGAGCTGTCCTAACATCTGTAGCGACTACAGACTCAAGAGGTATTTTGGGGATGGCCGCAACCGGCGCGATCCAGATCGGCGAACTCTCACGCCGCACCGGATGCAACATCGAGACGATCCGCTATTACGAGCGGATCGGGCTGCTGCCCGCTCCGCCGCGGCGGGGCCGCTACCGCAGCTATGGCCGGGAGGACGTGGCTCGCCTGGGCTTCGTGCGCCGCGCGAGGGAGCTGGGCTTTACCCTGGACGAGGTACGCGCCTTGCTCGGACTCGCGGTTGGCGGTCAGGCCTCCTGCGCCGAGGTGCGCGAGCTCGCGGCGTCGCACCTGAAGGACGTACGCGCGCGGATCGCGGACCTCAAGCGGATGGAACGGGTTCTGGCCGACTCGGTGCGCGCCTGCGATGCCGGTCGGGATCCGGGCTGTCCGCTGCTCGACACACTTGGCGCCGAAGTGCGGGTCGCGTGAGCATTACGGCTGTCGGGCGTGCATCCAGTCGGCTGCCGCCTGCGCCTTGCTCGCCGCGGTGAAGATCGCCCGAGGCTCGTCCTTGAGCAGTTGCAGCCAGGAGGCGATGTAGGCCGCATGATCGGGTCGCGGTTCGTGCGCGATCCCGAGATCGGCAAGCAGGAACGATGCGGTCAGCTCGGCGGTTGCTTCCTCCATCGCGAGCGCGTGCCTGGTCCACTTGGCGCTGAAATCCCGGTCGAGCCGATGGACTGCGCCACTGGCATGAGCCGCTTCGTGAATGTGGGTGGCATAGAAGCCGTGGGCGTCGTGGAAGGCGCTGAAATCCGGCAAGTGGATGCGGTCTTCGGCGATGTGATAATAGGCACTGGCCGAGCCGTAGACGGTATCGATGCCGAGCGCGGCGATGAAGGCTTCGGCGGCGGCGAGGCGTTCGCTCTCGGGCAGGACCGGCCCCGGTTCGGGCGCATAGCCATCGACCTGATCGGCGTTGAACAGGCTGAATGCCTTGGCGAAAAGCCGTCGGTGGTCGTCATCGTCGCCGGCGTCATCGCCCTTCGCGCGAAACTCCTTCCAGAGGACGCCGAGGCTGGCGTGCTCGCCCTTGCGGACCTGCGCGCCGAGCGCCTGCCACTGGCGATAGGTGCCCCAGACCCCGCTCGCATAGCCGCTGCCATAGGCGGCCGCCCAGAGCGAGACCGTATTTATGCCGCGATAGGGCTTGCCGCTGGCGACGTTGGTCGGGCGGGTGACGTCGGCGCCAGAATGATGCCACGGCATGCGCCAGGTGCCGGTGCCGGCTTCGATCGCGGCGACGATCGCGTCGGTGACGCGCGCATAGACGTCTGAGCGTGGTGAGGCTGACATGATCTGTTCTCCGTTCTCGCGCCGGGGACCATCCCCGGCGGCGGAGGCCCGTTCGCGCCGGGCACAGGGGGCTCGCGCACCCGTCAGGGCCGCAGCGAAGCGGAGGACGGCGAAGCCGTTGCGCGGGTGCGCCGACCGGCGCAGGACTCCGCCAACAGCCGGGGTGGTCTACGGCGCGGGAGGGTCGATCCCGGCAATCACCGCGGTCAGGCGGTCAAGCTCGCCCTCAAGCGCGCGGCGCTGGAGATCGGACATGCGCCGTTCGCGTAAATGCGCCCTGGCATCATCGGCCGCGCGCTCCCACGCCGGCCTGTGGCGGGCGGTGATACAGGCGTTGGGGCAGCGGGTCGGCTCGCACAGAGCGGTGAGCGGCTGCCTGGGATCGGGGGTCGTCACGCGCTTGAGGCAGAGCGCGGTCGCGGGATCGAAGAAGCAATCCGCGAGCAGACCGACGTGGAAGGTGCGCGCGACGCTGGCGAGCATGACGCGCAGGCGGGCCCGATCGGCGATCATGGCGGGCAGTGGCCCGAGCTTAACGGCGGCATCGTCGAGGGTCCGCGCGATGCGTGGTCCCGCCGGTCCGCCGAGTGATGCGCCGCCCTGCCGCCGGTCGAAATAGTCCAGCAGATCGTCAATCTGACCGAGCCGGCGCTGCGCCTCGACCTCTGCGCGAAACCCCGATCCACTGGTCCCGGCATAGCCCTCGAAAGCGGCGACCGAGGCATGCTTGTACTGGATCATGCCGGCGATGGTGCCGAACGGACGGTTGGCGATGTGCCACGCGATGGTGCGCCGGAACTGCCGCGTCGTGATGCGCCACGGCTTGCCATCGGGGCCGGGTGGGATGACCGGCGCATCGGGGCTGCCGAAGACGGTGTTGAGGTGGTCGCGGAAGGCGTTGAGCTGGCGGACCACCTCGCTCGACAGATGCGTCTTGGTGACAGCGCGGGGACGAAGCACCGGCCAGAGCGTGTCGCTTCCAGTCTTCCGTGCCGCGTGTTCCGACAGCCGTTCGAGCACCGTGATCGCCTCGGCCACCGGTTCGATCGTCACCCAGCTCGCCGACTCACCGGCGCTCGATCGGCGCTTGTAGAGGGTCGATCGGACGCGTTGCCGCTCGATCAGGCTGTCTTCGCTGCGCGCGATCGAGAGGCAGCCGCGCCGCATCGCCTGGACCTCGCAGTCGCGCATGCCGGTCAGATAGGCGCATACGATATAGGCGGCGGCCTGCAGCATCCGCTCCTCGATCGCTAGGGTCTTCACGTCGAAGCGGGCACGCCATGGCCGACCGCTCTCGGGAGCGATCGAGATCGGCGTGTCCATGCCGCCGACCTCGGTACCAAGCGATGCAACCGCTTCGCGAATGACATCCGGTGCGCCGGTAGTGAGCATGAGATGCATGGCCGGCTCGGCGACGGCATCGATGCCGGCATGCAAATGGAGGAGATGGGCGTTGATCGGCGGGGTTGCATCCCCGGTGAGGGGATCGATGCGCGTGGCGCCGTTGTGTGCCGTCGTCCAGATGGGCACGCCGCGTCCTTGCCGGGCTCGGCGCGCGAGATAGCGCTCGAGGCGCGCGCGCTGCCGCAGGCGGCGCTCTGCATCAGGCAGTCCGCGTTCGGCGGCGAGCAGCCGAGCGCGGACTGCCTCGAGCCGATCGAGCGCGACCCGAGCCGCCAGAATATCGGTCGCGAAGGTCGTGACATAGCGCAGCGACCAGGCGAGCAGCGGCGTGACAATCTCCTCCGGCATGCGTGGGGTGCGGTTCTCGCGCACATGCCGATATCCGGCGACGCGCGCAGCCGCTTGCCCGGCCCACGGCTCGAACCCGAGACCGCCTCCAGGCAGGTGATCCCGGAGATGGTAGAGATCGGTGACCACCTGCAAGAGCTGGCCGACGATGACGGGGCGCCGCGCTGAATCATCCCGCAGGTGGCGCGCATAAGCGTCGATCAGCGCCTGATCGATGCGGCCCAGGTCGAGCCGCCCAAGCCGCTCGCGCGCGAAGGCGAAGAACCGGCGAGCCCGGTTGAATGCCTGTCGGATGCTGGCGGGCGGCAGCTTCGGGTGGTAGCCGGGAAGACCGACGTTGAGGCGGGCGTAGAGATAGGCGCGCATTGCCGCCTGCACATCGGCATGTTCGAGCACGTCGAAATGCACGGTGACGTGGCAGCGCCGAGCGTTCTCGCGGAAGACGGCGGGACCGAGATCCCAGGTCGGGTCGCCGACGTGCGACAGCTCCTCGCGGGCATGGCCCGCCTTGAGCGGCGCGCTCGCCAGCACAGGGCGATCGTCGAACGCGGGCACGAGGGCATGGACGGGCGTGGTCATGCGCGTGCCTCCGGCGGCAGATAGAGCCGTTCGCTCCCCATCTGCCGGCGCGCTTCGGCGATAACGGCATCGGAGAAGACCGGCAGGACCTGGACCGTGATCCGGGTGTGGACGCGGCCGAACTTGGCGGCCCAGTCGCTCGCCGGCAGGCTGCATCGCTGCTCTTCGACGAACGCGAGAAAGGCGAGGATCGCGGGGAGCTTGCGCGCGGTGATGACGGCGTTGGGACAATCGAGGCAGCCCCAGAAGGGCTGCGCGCAGGGCGAACCGGGCTCGGCGAAAGGACTGCTATGGAAGCCCGCGCAGGCGGCGAGCCAGACATCCTGTTCGCCGTCGAGCACCGGACCCACCGTATCAGCCGACATCAGCGACGCGACCTGTTCGGGCGCTTCGCGCAGCGCCTGCTCGGCGGTGGGTGGAAGCACGGTCGGCATCGCCGCAGCGACCGCTGCGCGGAAGGCATCGGCGACGGCCGCCTCGTGCAACGGCCGGAGCGACGGCAGATCGGCATAGTGGCGCGCCGCGACCTCGCGGGTGTGACCGACCGCGAAGCGGGCCATATGCCCCTCGGTCTTGGTGTACCATAGCGCCTTGTGGGTCTTGCGCAGCCGGGAAAGCAGCAGATGGAGCGGCTTCCCATCATCGCCGGCGATACCATGGCGACGAGCCCAGGCGGCGAGTTGGAACTTGGGATCGACGATGCCGGCGCGAAGGCCGCCAACGTTGTGATAGAGCCAGAGGCAATCGTCGGTCAGATGCTCGCGTGCGACGGCGGTGACGTCGATCAGGCGACGCATGAGGCCGCCGGGTGTGCCGCTACCACCATCGCGGACCCGCATGCTCTTGTGCTCGGCACCGCGGGCGCGGCGCTTCAGATAGCGTAGCTCCACCGTGCCGGCATGCGGGTTGGTGAGACAATCCACGGTCAGCGTCTTCAGGCACTCCGGCTCGAGGCCGGTATCGAGCGTGAGCAGCACGAGCAGCGCCGGCAGATCGCGCGCGAGCAGATGATGGCGGCCATGCAGGTCGTCGATGAGCGTGCTGATCGGCAATCCGCGCCGCATGCGCATGAAATAGAGGCGCTTCAGCGCGGGCTGGTCTGCGACGATAAAGCCCTGCCGCGCGATGATCGCTTCGACATCGGCGCGCGCCCTGGCGACGACAGGGTCGCCCTCATCAGTGCGGTCGTCGGCGCCGAGGCGGCGAAGCATCGCTTCGATATCGGCCCTCGCGGCGTCGCGCAGCGCGCGGGCGACGAAGGGGCTATAGGCATCGCGCGGGGTCGAGCGGCCCGCCGAAGTGGCCAGCGTGTAGCGCAGCCGCTCATGCAGGTCGGGCGCGATCCGATCGGGCCGGTCTGCCTCGATCGCGCGCAGCGTGTTGATGACCTTGCCGACCGTTATGTGCCGGTGGATCGCGCCCATCCCACGCCGTTCGAGCGCGGACGCAAAGCCATCGATATGGACTGCGCGCAGGTCGTTGACGCCGGTCACCTCCGGCGCATCATCGCCAAGCCAGGCGAAGAAGTGGCGATAGACCTGAACATACTGCTTGATGACGCTGGCCGCACCGATGGGGCCGCCGAGCGCCGCCGATCGACGCAGCGCACCGGCGAAAGCGATGGCGAGTGGGCGAGGATCGAGCCCGGTCATATCGACTAGGACCGTTCCGCCATGCCGCGCCTCGATGGTGAACTTGAGGCCGAGCACAGGATCGGGCTGCGATCGCTCCGGCGTGATCGGCGCAAAGGCGACAGGCCGGCCCTTGCGGGGACGCCCGCTCATACGCCTTGCGGCCCCGGCAGTAACGCCAGCAGCCCCTCGACGGCCGCGTCCACCGTATCGGCGCGGGTCGCGATATGGTCGAGGTAGATATAGGTGGTGGTGAGGCTGGCGTGGCCAAGCAGGCGTTGCACCTGTTGCAGCGGGTCGCCCAGGATCAGCCGATAGCTCTCCACCGGCCCCACCGGCAATGCCGCTTCGCGCAGCCGCTGCTGGATCAGCAAGGCGAGCATATGGACTGCGAAGGCGTGGCGAAGCTGGTGCGGGCTGATCGACAGCGGGAAGCCGTTCTGTGCGCACCGCTTGCAGGCGCGGGTGAAGATCACCTCCCACGAGTTGGGGCGGACAGGCTGGCCGACCTCGGTCAGCCATAGCGCCGCCGGCTCGCGGGGCGTTCCATCCTCGTCGCACAGGATCAGGCGGCATCGTTCCTCCGGGGTGCAGATATCGCGCATGCGGTCGAGACCGGCGCGGGTGACAGGGATCGGTCGGTCGAAGCTGGCCGCACCGTCGCGCGCGGCGAACTTGGCCACGCCCGCGGCGCGCTCGACCGCGACATAGGCGGCGATCTGACGAAGCAGCCGGCGTGGGACCAGAACGCTGCGTCCGCGGTCGCCCTTGGTGAGCGGCGGCGGAAGGGGCAACCAAAGTTGTTGGACGTCACCGTCCTCGCGGTCGATCGCCGCGAGCTCGGCAGTGAGCAGGCCCGACGCCTCTTCGAGGCGCAGGCCGGTGGTGACGAGAAGATCGGCGAATAGCGCGTTGCGCAGCCCGTTGCGATCGCGAGCGCCGGGGCGCTCCGTGCCGTCAGGGGTGAGCCCGCGCAGGCCGAGCTCGCGGAAAATGCGGTAATCGTCCATCGTGACGAACCGGACGTCCGACCGCCTGGCGACGCGCTCATAGGCGTCGTTGCGCGCCGCGATCATGCCGCGACGGCCACCCTGCGCCGGTCGCCAAACGGCGCGGCGGCTGAACGGCGCGTCGGCGATCAGCCCTTGCTGCTCGCCCCAGCGGTAGAGGCGATCGAGGCTGGCGACGGCCCGGTTCCAGCTTGCCGCCGTGATCCGGTGATCGGCCTCGTCGCGGCGTCGCTCACGATGATAGGCGCCGACATCGTCGCGGGTCGCAGCCCACACGGTCTTGCCGCAGGCATCGAGAAAGCGAAGCCAGACCGCGACATCATAGGCGTAGGCGCGAAGCGAGTGCCGCGAACGGACCCCCGACAGCGGCAGGTCGAGAAAGAAGCGATCCAGATCGGGATGATAGAGCGCATCGCCACGCAGGATCAGCGGCACATGCGCATCGAGGCCCCTGGCCTCGCGCCGCTCGCAAACAGCAATGATCGACACCGGCGCGAAACCCTCCCCCCGGACCCCCCACCCGGAAACTGACCTCGCACCGTTGCGCCCTATGGCCCGGCAGCTATCAGGCTGGCCTCCGCCAGCTCTTGGGTCAGCGCTACGGCCAGCCTGATAACTGCCTACCGTGGGCGTCCATCGCCGACCTTACTGCAATGTTGCGGACGGCGCAGACTGTCCAGATAAGGCCACGAGCTCCTCGCGTCCGTAGGCGCGCGAGCCAAAGTGGCCGGACTGATCGCGACCAAGCCGCGTCTTGTGGCCAGTCCAGTGACCCTTATGCCGATATCGGCATAAGGGTCATTATGCCGTAAGCTGGATTATGCCGCATGGCCGAGTTCGGCGGCC
>ERZ869909.1457-NODE-1457-length-19160-cov-25.709532_pt1 | contig 19160 bp, 22 predicted proteins | sample MGYA00520892_ERZ869909 | MGnify/ENA primary metagenome ERZ869909 (study PRJEB32215, sample SAMEA104723947) | bioreactor metagenome | biome: bioreactor; feature: anaerobic bioreactor; material: water | place: China | collected 2015-03-12 ...
CCCGCACCCCGCTACTGATCCCGGTGATGTACCAGTTGGCCATGGCCGGCATCGGCGCCAGCAGCAGCATCGCCAGCGTGGCGCGACGTGGAAAATGGGACATGGGCCCTCCTGGGAAAGGCGGCAAGGTATGGACGGTGCGTTTCTTTCGCGACGGCTACCGCACGACCGGGACAGGAGCCGGCCGACAAAGCCTGTAGGGTCGCAGTGTTTGCGCCATCCACTCAGGCAGGTCGTGCCCTTGAGGCAGCTTTTGCGAAATCTTCCACGTAAACGAACAGCCAACGTGATGCTGCCCGCCAAAGGGGGGGGCAGCGGTCTCGTCGTAATGGTGGAGCGGAGAGGTGGTGCGGGTGGCCGCCCTGCCCTACAGCATCTCCTCGCCGGCCAGCGCCAGCCGGGATCGCTCGACGCTTTTCAGCGTGACGTGGCCGGCATGGGGCCAGTCGCGGAAGCTCTCGACCACTGCGGCCATGCCGCAGGTGTTGGCCGTGAGGTAGGGAGTGTCGATCTGGCCCACATTGCCCAGGCACACGATCTTGGTGTTGCGGCCGGCGCGAGTGATCAGCGACTTGATCTGCTTCGGCGTGAAGTTCTGCACCTCGTCGATGATCAGGAAGGTGTCGTTGAGGGTGCGGCCACGCATGAAGCCCGGGGCACGGATCTGCACCCGGGAGCCGAGCAGTTGGCGGGTGGCGCCGTTCTCCCAGCTGCTCTCGCCGTCCTCGTTGCGCAGCAGGTTGTCCATGTTGTCGTGGAAGGCCCCCATCCAGGGCGACATCTTCTCCTCCTCGGTGCCGGGGAGAAAGCCGATGTCCTCACTCATGGTGATGGGTGCCCGAGTGAACACGATGCGCTCGAAGCGCTTGCTGTCCAGGGTCTGCTCGAAAGCCGCGGCGAGGGTCATGAAGGTCTTGCCGGTACCGGCGCTGCCGGCAATGGTCACCAGGTCGACGTCATCATCCATCAGCAGGTTGAGAGCGAAGTTCTGGCGACAGTCGTGGGCATGCACGCCCCACACGTCGGTGCCGTGCCGGTAGTTCCTGAGCAGCTCCAGGGTGGCGCGTTGGCGGGTGACCGTACGGACCACCGCCTCGAACCCGGCCTCGGTGTCACCGTCGGCCACCAGCATCCCGGGGTGCCACTCCGCGGGGATCTCACCGGACAGCTGGTACAGCACGCGCCCCTCATCACGCTCCACCTGAACATCGAGAGCGAGGCCATTCCACAGCTCACTGCCGGCATCCGGGTAGACCTTCACCCCTTCCAGCATCGCATCGCTGTCATCGAAGGCGCGATCGGTCAGGTAGTCCTCGACGGGCACCCCCAGGGCTGCCGCCTTAACCCGCAGATTGATGTCCTTGGTGACCAGGATCACCGAGGCATCGTCACGCTCCTTCTGCAGACGGCAGGTTTCGGCCAGGATACGGTTGTCGGGGCTGTCGGCCAGTGCTTGTTGATCCTGCAGTTCCTGGTAGCACAGCAGCCGCAGGCGCCCGTCGGTGCCACTTTGCCGGGTGATGGGGATGCCCTGGTGGATCTGTTCGAGGTCGACGTTGCTGGTGAGGTCAGAAAGGGTCCGGCTGACTTGCCGGGCGGTGCGGGCAATCTCGCGGATGCCGTTCTTGTGCTTGTCGAGCTCCTCGAGGACGGTCATGGGGATGACCACCTCATGCTCGTCGAACTGGTAAAGGGCGGCGGGGTCGTGAAGCAGGACGTTGGTGTCCAGGACGTACAGGCGGGTGGACTTCTTGTCGATGCGTACCATGGGCACAGCTCCTCTCGGGTGACGTCGACAGCATCTCAGGCCTTGCCAGAGGACACTCTGCGTCGACGTTCCCTTGAGGGCCTTTTCACAGCCCGTTGCTGTTCAAATCTTGTGCGCCTCATCCACGGCGTCATCATAGGTCGCGTGACGATCGGTGCGACCTGTGACATGGCGGAGCATCCACTGCATCTCGGCACAATGTCCGAACTCTTCAGGCGTAGAGCGTCGGACATCGGCCACATGCTGCCCGTGCTTGTGCACCTGGTACTGGCCTCGCGCCAGCCGCTGGATCGTGATCGGACCTGCCATGCGCAGCCCTCCTCTGGATATTCAAGGGTCTTTCACTGCCGCCAAGCCTCGGTGGCGTATCGGTACGGAAGGCAGCCTTGGCTGCCCGCCGGCACCCCTCCCGTGCTAGGCGCTCTTCTTCTCGATCCGATCCTTGTCGGCAAAGGGATCGTAGAGCCCTTCACGCAACCAGTCCGCCATGGTGGATGCAAGGTGAGGAATCATCAGGCCAACGACTTTCCGCCTGACGGTTTGCTCATGCAGAAGCTTCACCTCTCTGGGCTCAAGGCGGACGGCTGAAACAGCGCCATCACCACATCGAACAATATCGGCAAGGAGTCGGGCTTTCCCGCCCTCAGCCTCAATGGATAATGAGACTTCGAAGCATGAGCCCGAGTCTTTAGATACGGTAAAGCGTTGACCTGCTTTCATTACCGGATGATTGAAGGCAATCCCATGGATGTGGCTAATCGGCATTCGTTATGTCCCCAATAATTGATATTTGCTAAGCATTACGCCCGCCCCGGCAGGCTGCTATTTCTCTCGCTCTCTCTCACGGATCGCTTCAGCCTCGGCGGCATACCTCCCCATCTTCGGGGCAAGGCGAGGGTGAATAAAACGTCTATCCTGGCAAGCAGCTTGGTTCAGCGTGTAGCGCTCCCCGTCCCAATACCACGTCCGACGATCTTCCACCCTTCCGCCATTCACCATTCGCCAATACCGATCACAGCCGTAATCGTCCATTCCAAACGGCACCCAACGCTCGCGCACGGGTTGCGCTTCTCCGGCCAGGCCTTGGCAGCCCGCCAGGCCTAGCATACCCGCCACGACGATTCCTCTGGCCGCATGTGCCTTCATTACACCGATATCCTCTGCTTCTCTGCCCCTTGGCAGTCCTGGACCTAGGCTACCCCAGCTTGTCGCGGATGCAATGGCAAGATGCGCCCTCAAGGGGCGTTCACGCCATTGCATAACGGCCCACCTGGGATAGGCTGGTGACGCAACCAGTGGGGGATTTTCATCTCCTTGGCTTGCGGTGTCGCCAACACCTAGCAAAAGGCCTATGCGTGGGTGTTGATGACATCTTCGGCCATACGACAAGGGACACCTTGATGCTTGATCACGAATTATTCATGCGGGCACTCTCCCGCCCTGGGGATTACGCTGACTCCCTCCTGAGCAATCTCCGCATTATCAAAGATGCTTGCGATGACCTTGGTGTAGCGATGGAGCATGAAGAGGCAGACTTTCCCACTCTGAGCCTCCCGGTATTCAGCTTCGCGTTCAAGGTTCCTGAAGAGGACAACGGCCGCACTGAAACCTCCCAGCTAAATGCATTCAAGCGAGTGACTCAGCGCGCTGTGAAAGACTACGTCCAAGCCTACAGCGGCACACGGACACTCTCCTTCAAGTCTTATCGTAAGCAGTTCCTGAAGCACATTGGGGACACCGGCGACTTCCTGATTCTGTCGATCTACCTGGCGAATCTCGGCAACCGGCACACAGTTCTTCAGGCCTGGCTGGATGGCCACCAGATCCCCGTCATCGAGATAGACATCCTGGAACGCTGGAAAGCATATTTCGGCGACACCAGCGATACCGACGAGCTGATCACCTTGCGTCGAGACCGAGCGCTGCTCGGCAAAGACATTCGCAGGGCGGTGGCCCTGGAGGGCTACCTGAACCTTGTGTTCCGCGTGGCGGAGCAGCTCCACGTCCTGCGCCAGCAGGGCTCCGAGGCCGATAGTCAGGCGGTGTGGCTGACCTTCAATGCGTGGTGGGCCCTGGGGAGTCTCGCAAACAATCAGGCGATCCTGAGCGATTTTCGGCATCTCTGGCCGGAAGCCTTCAGCCTCATGTCACTCATCTCGGATATTGGTGGGATGGGAGGCAGCATGATGATCCGGAGCAGCATGAGCGCCCCTGCCATGCCGGGCGCAGACCTATCGCCGATCAGCACCTTGATGCGCGAGGGGCAATGGCTCTCCCAGGCGCCTAACCTGCTGGGGAAATGGCGAGAGGCTATACCGCGTGTCGCTCGCCTGCAGACGGCCATTGAGCAGTTGAAGCGGTCCCAGGCCGCAGCCATCCCTGAGAACCAGTATGAAACACTGAAGATGTACGCCTGCGCACCGTCATCTGATGATGGCACTCCCTGGGAGGCCGGTGCCTTATCGCCTGGAGGTATCCCCCCGCTGGGGCTTGAACTCCTTGCCAAGGATCTTGCTGCCTTCAATGACGGCACGTCCCCTGAAGATCTGGTGGAGGCTGTCGATGTGCTGCTCCATTATGCCGACCTGCTCGGTGGTTGGATTCGCCACCTCCAGTCCGGCGGCGTCTGCCTCTACCAGCTCAAGGACGGCGAAGACGCGGCGCCGGCAAGCATCACCCCCGACGAGTTCGATGTGGACGCGCCCCTGGTCCCAAGCGATCTCTGCATGACGCTTCCACTCGTGTCCATGGCCAGAGACCTCGTAGCCCGCTCCCTGCTGGAACTCAATAATGAGATCACCCAGATCCATCAGAACGCCGAGCTATCACTTGCCGAGCGACTTCGTCGCACTCAGGAAACCCAAGACAAGCTCAACGGCTGCTGGCGACAACACATCGACGAGAACGTGACCCCCATACTGGACATGCTGGACAAGGTGGAATGGAATCGGCTGTCGCTGGTCCCGCTAGTGGAGCCCGTGGCGACCACCGAGGACCGCGAAGACCCCGAGATCCTGGAACGCCTGGCGGAAGCCCAGCGCGAGAACGAGAACCAGGAGGCGCGAATCAAAAGCCTTGAAGAGGCCCTGAGCCGCTCCGAGGAAGAGGGCGTGGCGTTGCGAGAGAACATAGCCACGTTGAGCAGCCATACCGAGCCCCTGCCCGCCCAGTCGGACAATGAGACGCTGATCGCTGCCGTGGCTGCATTCGGCCAGACCAGCAGCGCGCCGGATGCCCTACGACTTGCCAGCGCCTGCCGTCCTGAGCGCCTACGGGTACTGGATTCTGCGTACGCCTCGGCCAGGGATGCCGCAAGCAGCCTGAGTGGGTCTGGCCTGCTGCGCAAGCTGATGGCCCTTGTAGAGGATGGGTGGGAGGAACTTGCCGCGGGCAAGCCGCTGTACAGCCTCCAGCAGGTGGTCCCTGGGCACCTGGCCTGCCTCGAGTCAGATCGGGTCACCCAGCACCCCAAGCTTCGTGACGAGCGGGTCTTCACCGAGAAGGCCGATGACGGCACCAGACGCTGGGAGATGCAGAGCCACATCACGCTGGATGAGCGGCACCGGCTGTACTTTGCCTGGGATGAAGCTGCGTCACAGTTCGTGATCGGTCATGCGGGTCGCCATCTCAGCATCGCCACCGCCTCCTAAGCCACCAGAGTGCAGTGCTACCGCCCCCACGGGTCACCCCGCTGGGGGCGGTCTTGCTATTGGCGCCCGGTGCGATGCCGCATGAGATTGCCCTCGGGACCCGCTAGTCCGTTCCGTCGAGACACCTCGAGCTTCTCGATCCGGTATTGACTGCTCCCCACCCTAAGGGTGGGAGTGATGCGAAATTTGAATGCAGAGCTTGGCCGTCGTCAAACTGGTGGTATGGTCATAAACGACCCCATCAGAAAAGTGAGTTGATCATGGACAAAGTCGAGGTTTACGTGGACCTGATTGTAGGCGAGGCCAGCGTACTAAACGAGCTTTGCAAAAGCGGCTGCCTGACAGAGAGCGACCTGATGACGGATGAATGGCATAACGATCTTGAGGTACTGCAGGAGCGCGTGAGTGACGATGCCCAGCTCAAGCCTATACATTTTCTGGTGACGCAGTTGGCTGCTCTAATGGAGCAAGGGGCGGATACCATTAACGGCGAGCAGCGCGAAGAGTTTCTTCGCTGCACCGAAATGCTTTCGGATCGGTTCCTTGTTGCCATGGAGTAGCCGCTGATCAATTAGTTTAACCCTTCCTTACGGAGGCTGTGATTTATACGATGCTAGATCCAGCCAACAAGATGTCATAGAAAATTAGTGGCGGATAGTTCGAATGGCTCAATGCCTGTTGTCCTGAACCAATTCTTCCGGTGGCCGGGGGAGTGTGAACGGGGCGTAATAGAGAATGACATCCGCTTCATCGTGACTGTTCATTTCGAACTGCAGGGGATGTATCGCCACCTCGTCATCGTCGTAGACCTCGATCTCGACAAGACTCACTATTTGCTCGACCTCTCCAGTCGGCCAGGCGACTGTCCGTCCGTAGTCATCCACATCACCATCCATGATTTGGCGGCGAAGGATCACCCAGTAGGTCCCCGGTTCTGGCGGGTTGGCGTAATCGAAAGGCGTGAAGTCAATCGTGAGTGTTGAGGTATTCATGGCGATATCTCACCCTGTCGTCAGGTTAGTATCGCCACCCTATCGCAAGACCAAAAAGACGCAAGCGCATCAGGCGCCCGCTCGGGAGAGGTATTTTCCCAACCCCACCTTCCCTATCTTCTCCAGCAGATCAGCCCGCTCCAGGAGTTTCGTCTCGAACACCAGCAGTGCGATGTCCAGACACCTCATAGCCACTCACAAGAACATATCGACTGCCACGCGGCTGCTGCGCCCACTTCCCCTGGTAGAAACGACTGTCACGGAGCTGCCGCCAATGTGGCGCTACAGATCTGGGCGACAGCATGGCCAGGCGGAGCTCCCGGTCCGCGCTGTCGTAGCCGACCTTCGCCATCGCCACACCATGGCGACCATCAGGGTGCTTGTTCTTCATCCATACGGGAACGCCGGAGGTGAGCGCCTCCGGGTAGGCCGAGAGGTACATGCCCAGCGACAGGACCCAGCGCAGCACGGCATTCAGGATCGTGGTCTCCTCGCTCTCCAACTTTCGCGCTCCGTACTCTGTTTCGTTAATCGCCTCACGGTTGATGAAATCGGTGATTTGATCGGGGCGGAAGGCGACACGAAGTATCGACGGGTCTATTTTGGGCTGCTTGTCCAGGGGGTTGTGGATCGCCACAATCAACCACTGCCCTCCGACATGCGGCATTTCAAAGAGGTCGGGGCAGCCATGCGCACCCATGAATTCCGCGAAGCGCTCTGGCTGTCGCTCCGAGTCGATCCACGCCACCAGGGCCCCTTCCACCGGGTGCCCGGCAAACCGTTGCGCCGTTGGTACTGAGATCGTCGAGAACTCGTACGGCCAGCTCCATGCCTCCCCTTCTACCCGGGAGAGCTTGGTCTCCTGAAGCCAGAGCGCCAGCGACGGCTCCGGGACGATGACATGCCCCTGCCGGCGCTGGAACCACTCCAGCATCAGGACCTCGCCATTGATGGCCGACATGGTATCTCTGGAGTGTGCTATCCCACGCAACAGCTCGGCTTCGTGCTTGGCTTTCTTGGGCTGCCCAGTCATGTGCAGGATGGAGCGGACATAGCGTCGGGTGAAGCTCGGGTAATGCTGGTAGGTAGCGACTTGCGTCACCATCACGATTGTCTCCTCTGTGCAGCCTGGTCAGGCGTGCTCTCGTCGGTATGTCGGCAATCTGGGTACCGGGTGCAGCCCAGGAACTCCCCATAGCGCCCCTGCCGGGGGATCAGCAGCCCCTCAGCGCAAGCCGGGCAGGTGGTCACCGCTTTCTGCTCAGGCGCCAGCACCAACTGTCCCGCGCCATGCTCGACCAGCTCGATCATGAACGGTGAGCCCCAGGTCGCCTCGGCCAATACGACCACCCGCCGCCTAGCCCGCGTGAGAGCAACATAGAGCAGTCGCCGCTCCTCGGCATGCGGGTACAGGTCAGGATCAGGCATCACCAGATCGAGCAGGGGGTCATCCTCCACCTGACAGGGGAAGCCGTATTGCCCATCGTGCAGGTCAAGCAGGAACACGTAGTCCGCCTCCAGTCCTTTGGCTTTGTGCACCGTCATGTAGCGAAGGGACAGCGACCCACCTCCAGCGCGCTGGAGGGAGGCGAGGTTCTCGGGCCGGTTGTGGTGGTAGCGACCCAGGAGCAGCACCCGGTACTGACAACCCTCACGGCGAGCCTGCTCTCCTAGACGCTCCAGCTGGGACTCCAGTACCACGCCCTGCTCGCCACGCTTGTGAAGCAGCAACCGGGTGCTGCGCCCCTCCATGGTGTTGTGTGAGCGGACCTGCTTGGCCAGCTGCTCCGGGTTCCGGCTGACGAAAGAGGCCGCAACATCGTTCAGGTGCTGGGGGCAGCGGAAGGTCTCTGTCAGAAAGCGCGTCGAGGCCGGCCCCACCAGCTTGTCGAACTGGGTCATGAAGCGGATATCGGCGCCAGAAAACCGGTTGATCGCCTGCCAGTCATCACCAATGACCGCAACACTCACCCCCGGCTCTGGCAGGCCATGGTTGATGTGGGGCCTAGCGGCCGACGGGTCCTGCGGCTCGTGGTCCTCCAAGACCACGGTCGGTGAGTGCCTGGTGGCTGACAGGGAACGGGCAAAGGCGTCCTGAGTCGACGACGTATCCTGCCACTCGTCGACCGCCACGACCTCGCATGACGACCTGTGGGCACCTGACAGGGCATTGACGATGCGGGCCCGCGCCGCCGAGGTATCCTGCCACTCGTCGACCGCCACGACCTTGAACGGCGATACCCAGGCGCCTGACTCGATGAGATCCGCGGCCTGGTGCAGCATGTCGTCGAAATCGACGCACTCCTCCTCCGCCAGCTGCAGGTTCCACTCGTTCAGGACCGCCTCGAAGACGCGGAGGAACAGCTGGGCCCGCACGGGGAAGGTCGAAGCCTTCTTCGCCCTCTCCCGTATCTCCTCGAGCGAGCTCTGGTTGGCCTTGAAGTGGCTCAGGAACGTGCGCAGGGTCTTGGCCATGGCCTTCACCGTCAGCACTGGCGCCCCCGGGCCAAGGTTCGCGGCCGACGGATTCAGGGTGAGGCCGCGATCCTCCAGGGCCTCCTTGAGGGCCACAAACGCCTCCCCGGTGCGCAGGGTGTGTGACGTGGTTTCGATCAGCTGCGTCTGGTGACGCTGGTGCAGCTCACGCTTCCATTCGACGCCCTCAGCGTAGCCCTCGAAGTGGGGCGGTGGGCGACCGTACTGATCCAGGGCGAAATGCTCGTGATAGAGGTCGATATCGGGGTAGTAGAAGTCGGGGCAATACTGTCGATGGTGGGCGTCCGCGGTATCCACGGGATAGCGGCGCTCGTAGTCGTAACGGACCCCATGGAAGGCCAGCCAGTCCGCCAGGGCCTTCTCTTCCAGGCTCTTCACGATCTCGCCGCGCAAGGTGCGGATGACGTTGGGCCCGGTCTGGACCGCCACCTGGGGCCGTTGCTTGGCGAATTTGCCGATGTCCCGACCGAACACCGCGGAGAAGAGCTCCCATTGGGCCTTGAAGCCGGGGTCGGCGACGGCCAGGTCCATGATGATGCGACTGATGGCCTGCAGGTCCTGGCCTCGCTCAATCCAGCCGGGCACAGAGGGCTTTCTCCCCGTGGCCTCGCCGATGACACGAAGGCCAAAGGCATGGAAGGTGCTGCAGGTGATCTGATCAGCGGCGGGCACCCAGTGGGCCAGGCGCCCATTCACGCGCTCCTTGAGCTCGCTGGCCGCCTCGGCGTTGAAGGCGAGCATGAGGACCTCGGCCGGCGCCGCGATACCGGAGAGGCAGGCATAGCCGGCTCTCGCGACCATGGTAGAGGTCTTGCCCGACCCGGCGCCAGCAATGAGCCGCACGCGGTCATCGAAGCAGATGGCGGCCTCTGCTTGTTCCCGGGTCAGCGGCTTTGACTCCACGGTATCGAAGAACGTCTGGTAGGTCTGGAGCTGGCGCTCAAGGAACTCGGCGTTGTGCCTGGCGGCCGTTTCCTCCAGGTTCACGCTGAAGGCCTCGGCCATGACCTGTCCGGTGAGCAGACTCGGCTTTCCGGTAAGCGGATGATCATGGACCTGGCGTAGGGTCATGCCCGCCCGGGGGATCGGCAGCTCGTCACGCTGCTGACGCAACCCCGCTATCTCGCTCTGCCGAATCCACCGATCGCGCTCAATGACACGGTGCGCCGTGGTCACCCAGGCTTTTACCTCAGGCATGGCGCCATCGAGATCGCCCGCCAGACGCTTGCCCACTTCCCGGGGAACGACCGTCGCAAGGTCTTCAGCCTGGCCCTTGCTCAACCCCTTGAGGACCAAGGTCTCGGTCGTGTCATCCTCTTGCGGTTGCCACTCGATTTGGCAACTCGACCATACCACCCCATGCCGGTCGGCGACCCGGCGAACGCTGCGTAGCGGGATCTCACGTTCAACCCCTGCCACACTGATGATCAGATGGGTCCTCGTGAGGCCCAGCTGCCATGCCGGTGCCACCGCCAGCTTGCGGGCCCACTTGGACGGCTGCCACTGGAACTGGCCGCGCATTCCTGTCGCTTGTCTCACGGGCCTGCTACCCCCTATCGCATGTGCCACGGCCCCGTCCTCACGAACGTGAGCCCAAAGCAGACGAGAATACCGGCGTTTTTCGGTCGTGGCTTGGCCAGGGTTGGCTGTGGGGCTGCCCGCCTTACTGCCCCCTGGCCGGGGAGATATCGAACTGGTGCGCGGCATAGATCGCATTGCACGACCAGACGCGCTCACCGCCCTTGTAGAAGATCGCGGTGTCTCCCTCGACGACCAGCGTCGCCTCTGGCCAGACCTCGCAGTGGCCGTTGACGGCGGCGGCGAGCGGCGTTGCCTCGCGGCAGGTCGCCAGATAGGTGCCTGGGGCTAGGGGCGCCCTGCGCTTCTTAGACACTCCCAATCACCTCGCGGCGCTGGGCGTCGGCCCAGGCCTGCACGCTTCCCCCATGCTCCTCGATCACCTCATCAGCGCGTGTATAGGAGACATCCACCTCGAACGCCCGCATCCAGTCGATGGCCTGTTGCGCCATGGCGATCTGTCGGCGCGTCTCGTACTTGGAAGCGCTCTTCTTGCAGGACAGATCGCTCACCGTGGCCAGGGTACAGTCCGTGAGGTAGGCCAGCGCCTGGTTGGGGTTGCTTACTTGGTCCTTTCGCATGTCTCGATCTCCTGGACGGTCTTTTCGAAGGCAGCCAGCGATTCCGCCACGATGGGCAGATCATCGATGGCGATCCGCTTGGGGACGTCGAGACGGATATCCGGGGGCAAATCCGTCAGCAGCGTGGCGTGAGCCAGCCTCTGCTTTTTCCCCTTGAGAGTGAGCATGAGCGTGATGACGCCTCTGACGTTGCCCGAGGGAGTATCGAAGATGGTGCTCTCGATGTTCATGCGGTGTCCTTGTGTGCTCGTAGAGCGGCTTCCCCATCGGGCGTGATGACCCAGAAGGTATCCATGATGTTTTGCATGAGTCCCTTGCGTACCAAGCGATTGGCCGTGGCCTTGTTGAAGGTGTCCTGGGTCACCGACAGCTGGGCCCTGCCGGTGGAAGGCCGCTCACCGGGGATCTCCTTGCTCTTCGCCAAGTGGAGCAGCTCGAGCTCCTTGCGGGTGACCGTCATGCCCCGGCCCCAGGCTTCTCTGCCGCAGCGGTGGCCTGCAGTGCGGCTTTTACGATGAGACGCTCAGCAAGCTGGTAGGCATCATCTTCGCCGCCGTAGACCGCGACCAAGGTGGCCAACTCATGGAAGCGTGCCTCGTCAGGCAGTTTGCCTTTCGACATCCAATGGAGCAGTTCGCGAGAAAGCGGCTCGAGGTGGCGCTGAGTGAACGCCTGCGCCTCGGCCGCGGCATCACCAACGGTCATCGAAACCTCCCATGCCGAAGCTGTCCATGCCCGCGCCCATGCCAAAGCTGTCGTCGATACCAGCGCCCATGCCGAAGCTGTCGTCGATGCCAGCGCCCAAGCCAGCGCCCATGTTGAAGCTGTCCATGTCGGTATGGGTGTCGCCCGACGTCCCAAACGGGTTGCCGTGAATGTCCACCGCGTCGTTCAGCATGGGGAGACCATTCGCAGGGTTGATCCGCCGCCCGGCAGGGCCAGTCCAATGCTCTTCCACTACGGTGTGCCCCATTGCGGCCCCGGCTGTGGCGCCAGCTGACATGGATAATGCCGGACCTTGGAGGGTGTGGTCGTCATGATGCAGCCCCTGGTCGATGTGGCCTCTCACGGGCCCGAGGTCCCGCCAGTCATGGGACAGGGGCGAGGCATAGCGATCAGGAATCGACGCCTCGCCTTCGTTTTTGAACAGCCAGCTGAACAATCCCATCACACCCCCCTCACTCGGTTTCTGGGCCCCTCTCCCACGATGGGAAAGGGGCATCTGATGGCGACTATTGCACAGGTCACCTGACATGCAAGGGGTTGGATCAGGCTTGTTGCACCAACGTCTCCAGGTACTCCTGCTCGGTCATGATCTGGATTTGGGCCTTGCCGCTATCGTTCAGCGCCTGGGCTTTGGCCACCTTGCTGCCGGCCTTCTCCCCGGCGACCAGGAGGGTGGTCTTCCCGTTCACGCCGCTCTGCACCTGGGCACCCTGAGCTTGGGCCTGGGCCTCCATGTCCTTTCGGGACGCCGAGGTCATGGTCCCAGTGAAGCAGATCAGATGGTGGGCCAAGGGGCTGCTGGCGCCCTCCTGAGTGGCTGGCGCATCGGCCTCAAGGGCAAACCCCAGCGTGCGCATGTACAGGATCAACGGCCACATGTCGCGGAGGGTGGCGGCGATTTCCGGTGACGTTTTCGGTCCGAAGCCATCGATCTCGGCGATCTTCTCCGCGGTCACGGTCCCCAGATCGTCCAGCGGGATCGCTTGCAGGAGTCGCCGGGCATCGCCTCGGCCCAGGTGCCGGATGCCGAAAGCGGCCAACCAGCGCCATTCCATGACCGGCTCGCGCCGGCTACGCGCCAGCTGGGCAACCAGATTGGCGGACTGGCCAGGGCCAAAGCCGAGGGCGGCGAAGTCGTCGGCTTCCATGGCATAGATGGCGGGCAGTTCGGTGATCCCCGCCGCAACGAGCCGGGCAATCGTTTCTCGTCCGAATAGGTCAACATTGGCGAGAGTGTGAAACCAGTACCGCAGCCGAGCCTCGGCCTGAGCCGGGCAAGTGGCCTTGGCGGGACAGACCATGTGATGCTCACCGTCCTCGACAGCCTCAGCGCCGCATGCCGGGCAGTGAGTGACGGCCATGGGCTCGGCCGAGGGTGCCTTGACCTCCTGGAGGAAGGGAATGACCTCCCCAGAGCGGGTGCAGGTGATCACTGCCCCAGGGCCGATGCCCTTGGCGATCAGGTTCTTGGCGGTATGAGCCGTGACCTTGCTGACGGTCGCCCCACTCAGCACCACGGGCCGGATCAGCAATGTCGGGATGATGCGGCCCGTCCTGCCGGTGGTGAGTCGGATGCTTTCCACCGTGGTCTCGGCCACATCAGAGACGCGCTTGAGGGCGATCACCGCACGTTCGTGATGGCTTGTGGCACCCATCTGGGCCCGCAGCTCGGCGTCAGCCACCTCAACCACGATGCCATCCACCTCGTAGTGGACACCTTCTACCACGGCGTCATACAGCGCGTTCCAGCCATCGCGCAGCTCCTCAGCGGTCACCAGGGTGCCAGGCAGCGACGCGAAGGGGATGAGGCGCACTGCGCCCGCTGACAGCGCCAGCGCGTGGTGGGGTTTCACCGAATCTGCGCTGACCAGACCAGCGACGAAGTTCCGTGCGTGCTCCTGGTCGTGCTCGGTGCCTTTGCCGAGGTGCTGGTGGAAGAAGGCCTTGTCGCACACCAGCTCCCCGGGGCCCATGCCACGCCCGCCCTCCACGACCACCCCGATATCGAGGAGGTGGGTCACCTCTTCCCCCTGCAGCCCATCTCCCCGCTTCACCAGACGCCCGTCGCTATCTTGGATCGCGAGACCATCGAGCTTAGGAGTCACGCGGAATCGAACCGCGCTCGGGTCCTTGCCTGCGTCGCTGGCACTTCGCGCCACCTGAGCCAGATAGCGTTCCACCGACTCTTGGCTGTATCCCTTGGCGGTCGACAGCATCGGTTTTTGGTGGCGCACCAGCCGGGCCCCAGGGGCCACTGGCTCGGGTTCGACAGCGTTGAGGAAAGGGTGCTCGGGGTCCTGTGCGGCCAAGCTGGCGAGGAAGACCGTATCGTAGATGTCGTCGCTAACGATTGGGGAGCCGCGACGATAGGCGGCGTTCAGCTCCTGGCACACCTCGGCAAGACTGCTCGCCCTTTCGAGGAGTGCCTGGAGAGCGGCATTGCCCTCCAGCTTTTCATCGTTGAGAAGATGCCAACGGGAGGAGGTATCGGCGAGAAGGGTCATCAGGTGCATCTCTTGAGTGGCTTACGGATGGGCATAGCCTCTCACATTCTCCAGAAATGCAACCCGCCTCCTCGTGCTCATTCAAGTCCTTTTGCGGCCTCATTAATTCGGCGGAGCAGCCTCAGGGTGTGTTCGTCCATCCCCGCGTTCGAATAACGGCTATTCGCCAACATCACGATGAGCAAGACATCATGCGCCCCAGCTCCCACGAGGAGTACGAACTTGCCGCGTTTTCCGCGAGCGATGATGTCAACCGCCAAGGGGCCTCTGCAGCTAATCGACCGCATCCCCGCCCTCTGAGGACTGAGATCCTGGTGAGCTTTCTCCAGTGTTGTGGAGACGAGGAGCATGGCGGCTTGTGCCATGAGGTCGTCCTGGGGGTTCATGAGCTGAAAGCAGTAATGTTTCGCCCGCGCTATGGCGGACTCCAGCCGACAGAAATCGGCGTTGGTCAGAGGCATTCGCTCCCGCTGCATGTCAACGTCCTCACGAGGCTTGGTCGGCATCAAGTGTTTAACTGCCAGTGCCGGCCGGCACGGCCTATGCCTATATCCGAAACTGCTACGATAGAGACAACCACAACGTAATCAGGAGGCACTCATGACGGTATTCGGCTGGGTGGTCACAGGGTTCGCCGTGTTCATGGCGTGCGTGAGCCTATTTGCTTTCGTACAGATCGAACGCCATGGCCACCAACGGCGCCAGCAACAAGCCGCTGTTCGTTCAGGACAGCGCGCCAAGTAGCCCTACCCTGCTCAAGCAGGCGTGGCAGAGTACCGGCCCCTCGCAGAGTAGTGCCGTAATACGGTGCGTCACCCGCCATGCAGGAGGTCGCGGATCTGAGCAATGCGCTTGGGGCCCATGCCGGGGACCGCGGACAGGTCGGCTTCACTTGCCGCGACCAGGGCTGCCATCGTGCCGAATCGATCTGCCAGAACCCGAGCAATGTTCGCGCTCACGCCTGGGAAGCCCTCGAGTACGAAGGAAAGTTGGGCCTCACGGGACGCCGTGGTCGGCTTGCGCCCCCTCAGTGGCGGCTCGTACCCGAGGCCTGAGCGATCATGTGTCGCCAGCTTCAGCACCAAGTAGGCCGTGTGGTGCAGGTTGTAGGTGGTCAGGACGTTCATCCGCTGCAGCGTCACCAGGAAGCTGAGCATCCCGTCGATGGCCTGAACCAGCATGCCGCGTGAGTTGTCGTGGACCGCCCCCTCCAACAGCACGATCGGGGTGATCCCCTCCTCCAGACGCATCTTCTCGCTCTGAAAGAACAGCCGCTTGTCGTCACCGACCACCGAGGCCTCGAAGTCCGTTCGTGCCGGCGTCTCGGAGCAGCACTTCCGCTCGATGACGTAGCGTGTCTCGCGACCCTGGATCTCGATATCCCCCAGCGCCAGCTCGACCCTCTCCACCGTGACATTGACCAGGCCGGAGAACTTGGCGAATAGCAGCTCAGGCTCACGGTGATCGATACGAATGGTGACCGGCTCGGGGACTTTGATGGTGCTGAGGTCAAGCGCCTCTGCTTCAGCGGCGCGTGAGCCAGTCTGCAGGCGTGTGGCGGACCGGTTTTCCGGCGACGAGCCGGCCACCTTGCCGCGGCGAGGCGCCGCGGGTGGCGAAGCCGCCATCGCCTCAAAGATCGAAAAGGGCACCGACTCCAGCGACTGCCCCTCCCCGATCAGGCCGGCATCCACCAGCGCTGCCAGCACGGCGTCGTAACCGTCCGGCTCGGAAACCGTGAGCGCCACCCCGTGACCTTTGGGCTGGACATAGGCCTTGGCGCCAGACGGCAAGCACGACAGTCGGTTGAGGTAGGCTCGGATGAGCCGAGGGTTATGGGGGGAGCGCCAGATGGCGATCTGCATGGCTGCCTCCAGGCAGGCGTAAAGTGGTCCATCTTGGCGGGTTCGCCGAGCTCGATGCGCAGCTAGGCGGCATTCCCACTATCATGCAGAGGTCGCCCTTGATTGCAACGGCCTATAGTCCGCATCGAGCCGCGACGGGCATGGCCAGCCGCGGCACTGAACCGAAGGCTCTGATCAGTATTGGGCCCGCGTAATGCGAGTATGGTCGACCCCGAAGGCTTCCCCCGCCTTCGCGTAGATATCCGAGAGCGTCAGATCGATGTACTCGCCGAGGTGGTTGTAGGCGCTCGCGCAGCCGAACACATAGCGCTGCTTCTCGGAGCCCACTTTCTCTACGACCAACACTTCACCGGGCATCATGCACTTGGCGATGACGCTCAGATCGAGGTCGACCTCGCACTCCTCCTCCCCATCATCCTCGGGCCCAAAGGTGAGCCCTTCGATGACCCCGTTGAGGGGGGAGTCTCGCGTGACGTAGGCGTAGGTGCCGAAACAGCCATCCTCTGACATGGCGGACGCCAGTAGTGCGTGGCGATCACCCTGCTCAGCGAGGGTGATATCGAACAGGTCGCAGTAGGCTTTCACCTGCGCCAGCGAATCGGGACGGAAGAGGACGTAGTTCGAACGCTCGGTGCCGCTGAAGTTGGCCATGGGGCTCTCCTGGGTAACGGTGGGGTATTGTGGGTGGCGGGAGTTGTGGGAGCTGCGGGGCAGCTCCCTGGTCGAGGTCGTGTCAGTGCTTACAGGCGCCAGTGGGTCTCTCTCGCGGCCTCGCCTGCCTTGCCGAAACAAGCGGTCTCGTAGTTGGCGCAAGACATTGTGATTTCTCCCTTGGCGGTTGCCTTGGCGTCGGCGGCGGTTGCCGCATCGACAGGGACACGCTACCCCAGAAGTGAAATCACGCAAGTGCCCCCAGATGGCGGTTCTGGTGGGATAAAGGGAATGGGGAGAATGACTGGTGGCAGGCAGCCAGTGGGGCTTCGAGATGCTAGCGACGAGCGTTGGTCTCTCCGTGCAACGTCGCGGCAGAGTGCCATCAGCACAGGGAGGGAATATGCCGGAAGGCGGGGGCTTAGATGCGGCGGCAGCAGCGAGCGACGGATGGTAGAGTCATGACCGGCTTCAGGACGCCACCAGCGACTTGTGGCGCTCCTGGCGGTGCCGCGGCGACAACCCCAGCTCTTGCTCTGCGCGCAACTGGCGGGTGTTGGAGGCTTTGACCTCGGCAATCATCTGCTGCCCTGGATAGAGGACAAACACGGCGTCCACGATGGTGGGGCGGCCGGCCACACCCTTCTTCCGCTGCTTGACCAGCTCCTTCTCGTAGCGCGAGATCGTGCCGTCCAGCTTTACCCGCTCCAGCTCCTTCTCCAGGTAGCTGATGCCATCGGAGATGCGGGCGTAGTTCAAGCCGCTGGTCGTCTTCTGGAGCTCGCTGTAGCGAAGGCGCACCGGGTGGTTCTCGGACATGTTGGTGGCCAACAGAACCATGCGCTTGATGACGTTGATGCCGTAGGAGCGGCGTGAGTAGAGACGGCGCAGGTCGTACTGGCGGTATTGGGCCGACTGGATCGCCTTGGCCACCGCGCTGTTGAAGAACACATGCCAGCGGGCCTCGGGGGCGTACCTGGCATTCCCTTTGACCGTGGACGCCCGGTAATCCTCGAGTATGTGGCCGCGCACGATCGACTCGCTCTGCGCCGACTCAAGGGTGAAGGTCGATGAGGTCAGAATGTCGAGGGCTTCGACCACCTGGTAGTGGTTGTAGGTGTGGCCGAGCGAACGGAGAATGCTGCGGAGCTGACGGATCGAGAACACCACACCGTACTTGGGCTCCTTCGCCCCCTCCGGCCGCTCACACATTCCACCATCATCCGCGGCCAGCTTCATGAGCGCGATCTCCACCGCCTGCTCCCGGATGCCGGGATAGCGTTGGAACCACTGCTCCTGGCCAGCGCCCTCCTTGTCCGCTCGATAGTCCTTGGTGGTCCCTGGAAACTGCGTGAGCTTCAGGTCCTCGCCGAGGTAGTTGAAGTCGATGACAGCCGCCTTCGGGAGCTCTTGCTTCGTGCCGTTGAGGTGTTCATTGGCATACTTCGGCAGCAGATCCCACACCATGATCGAGTTGGAGAGCGAGGCCCGCTCCTCGGAGCCGTTGTAGACGAACGCCTTGAAGACAGCCAGGGGAAGGTCTTGAGCGCTCGCACCCTGGGTCATCTCGTCCAGTGGTGTTTCGTCAGGTCCGAATAGGGGGACCTGGCGAGGCGAATTGGCCTGGCTGGCGCTAGCGGCTCGATGCGACATGTGGCGGGCATTCCCAGTGAGCTGACGGTTGTTTAGAACGAAGCGTAGCAGCGTGCCCTGCTGTGTAAACTGGTGGTTTGCACTCGCAGAACTGCAGCGGAGCGGTAGTCCTGGCTCCCTGAAATCCGCACCATGGCGCCAAACTGGATGCTGGCGCTCGCAGAATGTCGGTGTAGGCCCCCTACTCCCTGGTAGCTAGCGCTCGCAAAATCCTCCCCGCACCGCCGTGCCACTGGGTGGTGGCGGACGGTCGCAGAATCCCATGGCATCGGGGCTGGCCGGCTTTTCGGCCGGTAGCTGAGAGTCGCAGAACTCCGCTTGGCGCGGCTCAGGCAAAGCTGAGTGGTAGCGTGAGGTCGCAAAAACGTGCTGCACCACGAAGTGAGTGGCCCGCACAGGGTGTTCCGGGACGCAAATTTCCACGAGCTGGAGAGAGCGACCGGTTGCTGGCGCTCGGAAAATCCCCCGCCCCAGGACTGGAGGACGCCCCTGACCGGTGGCTGGCGCTCGCAGAATCCCCTGCCCAGGGCTGGAGCGCTCCCCTGACCGGTGGCTGGCGGTCGCAGAATCCCCCGCCCAGGGCTGGAGCGCTCCCCTGACCGGTGGCTGGCGCTCGCAGAATCCCCTGCCCAGAGCTGGAGGGCTCCCCTGACCGGTCGCTGGCGGTCGCACAATCCCCTGCCCAGAGCTGGAGGG
>ERZ869909.1458-NODE-1458-length-19158-cov-32.824066_pt1 | contig 19158 bp, 15 predicted proteins | sample MGYA00520892_ERZ869909 | MGnify/ENA primary metagenome ERZ869909 (study PRJEB32215, sample SAMEA104723947) | bioreactor metagenome | biome: bioreactor; feature: anaerobic bioreactor; material: water | place: China | collected 2015-03-12 ...
TGCCTACGCATCGGTCGAGCGTTTCATGCCGGAGGCGTGCTTTCAGCACGACGCCGCCATCGGCCAATCTCGTCTCATCGTGACGCCATCCTGATTGGGTTTGGAGCCTAGACGCCGCTCGTCAGCGGGCGGGCGAGACGGACAGCGCGGTCGAGGCCGTCTGGCCGATGGGGACCTCGCTCGCGAGATCGTCGACGATGCCGACGACGATCAGCAGCAGCAGCCCGCCGACCAGCCCCATCACCACGCTGCGATGCGACTGGTTGAGCTCCGCGATCTGCGCCTCGTCGACGAGGTCGACCTCGTTCACCCGGCTGCCCTTGATGCCGAAGAACTTGCGGCGGAAGGAGCGGCGCACGTTGCCGCGGTCGATCAGGGGAAGGCGCGCGCGTTCGGCGATTTTCCTGGCGATCTCAGGATAGGGGAAGGCCGGGTCCGTGTTGGCTTCGCTTACATAGCCGATCGGAATGACCTGGCCTTCGCCGCCCTCGTCGTTCTTGGTGACGATCCGCGCGCCCTTGAGCAGCACCGGCACCAGCGAGCCACCGTAGACCTCGCGGCGGGTCTCGACCGTATGGACCTTGTCGTAGGGGATGTCGTAGCTGCGGTAGCGCAGCATGGGCGTAGGGCCGCGGCCCGAGGGCAGCGTCATCTTCACCGACTCTTCGCCGAACGCGACGCGGGCGCGGATCGAAAACAGGAGCTCGATCACGATCAGCACCATGAGGATGGTGAAGGCCGTGGCCATGATGCCGAGCCCGATGGCATCGAAAAAGAGGCCGTGCTGCACCCGCATGAAGATCATCGCCGGGATGCTGAGATAGAACGGCAGCAGAATGAGAAACAAGAAAGAGAAGAACAGCTTGCGGCCGCCGCCCGCAGCATAGACCGTGCGCTCGTGATTGACGTCGGAGCCGTCCGCTCCGTCTGCCGCCGCGGCCTCAGCCATCTCTCGTCACTCCCCTACGCGTCCCAGTTGGGCCGATCCTAACCTGCCGCGTCGCGATCGTAAATTGGTGTGCGGAGACCACGGAAAGGCTTTAGCATGGGCGCCGGAGGGGGGATCTCCCGACCCCAGGCACCGACGGCGCCGCGAGCGGCCGCTCATTCCTCAATGCCCGCCGTCTCTCATGCGGCTTTCCGGGGGCATTCAGGCGTGACGGCACATTCAGGCCGAAGAGGGAGCAGGTCCAACGTGGAGATCGTCATGTCGAAGCTCGGGAAACTCTTCGTCGGCCTGTCGCTGAGCGTCGGGGCAGCGCTCGCCTTCCCGGTCGCGGACGCCTCGGCGCAGACGCAGAAGCAGTTCTCCTTCTCCGAGCGGGCGAACGACCGCCTCGCGAAGAAGCTCAACATCCCCATCTATTTCGCGCTGCCGACCAGCACCTGGGCGAAGCTCTCGCGAGAGTCGTTCCCGACCACCGACATCCTACTCGACTTCAAGCATCCGGACGCGCTGAAGACCGGGGCGGACGCGGGGCTCCGCCTCGTCGTCACGCCGCGTTCCGGCATGGCCCAACGCCTCGCGCGCAGCGGCATCTTCGAGACGGGCGACCTGTTGCTGACCTTCCGTCCCGAATGGGGCGGAGCAGGCGCCTATCCCAACGTGCAGATGGGCATCAGCCACGCGGGCCTCGCCTACATCCGCGACGGCCGGCTGCGCAACCTCGATAATCCGCTCAACGAGGAGTACCTCGGGCGTGGCATGAGCGCGGACCTCACGAGCGAGCACTACCGCACGCTCAACTACCTGCACGTCGTGCGCCCGCGCGGGCTGACGGACAAGGAGCGCGAGAACATCGCGGCGTGGTCCACCCGCCTCAACAGCAGTGCGCGGCAGATCTACCCGAGCCAGATCAAGTTCAACGACGATTACAACGCGCCGAAGTTCAAGTCCGGCCGGGCGTTGGATTTCGTGAAGCAGGTGGGACAGATCGCGCTTGGGCAGACCCCGCCGGGCACGCTCGATCTCTACTGCTCGGAATTCGCGTGGGCGGTGCTGGCGCTCCGGGGCTGCGATCCGGCGACGACGGCCGACCAGTTCAAGGGCAGCCGGGTGCCGTCGTGCATCAAGCCGGTGATGAAGCCGCTCGGCGCGACGGGAAACAACATTCCGGGCCGGGGGCGCTCTTCGACCGTCGGGCTTGCCGACGGCCCGCTGACCATCATCGACGGGCTCAAGCTTCCCAACGACCAGCGCCGTGTCCTTCTGGAAGCGGTGTTCGCCGAAAATCCCGCCGGTCTGCGGAAGATGTCGGAAGGCCACCGCAAGGTCGCCGAGACCATGCAGCCCAAGTTCGAGCAGCTCAAAGACTACTATCTCGGCGTCAGCGGCGGCACCATTACGCAGCGGCTCCGCGCCCGCCTGATCCGCGCCATGTTCAACCGCGCCGTGCCGGAGAACTATTCGCCGACGTCCTATCTGCTCAACACGCTGCTCGACACCAACAATTCCAACCGGACGATGGACTACGTGGCGACCATCGTCATCGAATAGGGGCGAGCAGCAGGCCTTACGCAGACGTTGGGTCCCTTACCGGCTCGAAAGCTTGAAGCTTTCGCAGACGGTCAGCACGCGGGCGAGATCATGGCCACGCTTCAATACGGCGCCCGAGCGCAGCACCACGCTGTAGGCTCCCTGGCGGCGCGCAAGCTTCGGGCACTTCTCCACCCGGAACAGCGGGTATTCGCTGGTGCGCTGGAAGATGGCGAACACCGCCTTGTCGCGCCCCATCTGCAACGCGTAGTCGCGCCATTCCCCGGCCGCGACCTTGCGGGCATAGACGGCGAGGATCGCGTCGAGCTCGGCGCGATTGAAGGCGACGACAGGATTGCTTCGAGCAGAGGAACCGGCTGACGGGCCCATTGGCCCATGGGTACGTTGAAACCCGCCCGTCTCACGCGGGCGGAAACGTATGGGGTCGGATTCGCTCAAATCGCGCCTCCCTTCAGCCACGTCGTCATGATCACCCGATGCGTTTCTTTTTTCAAGCCGTCCGATGGCGACATTTCACATCGGCGCCACAAAACCTCCTTCGGCAAGCCCCAATGGTGCGTATTATCTCTCCTCATACGCGCCCCTGGCCCGGTCCAATTCAGCTTCGGATTTCCCCCTAACCCCCATCCGAGGTTATCTCCCTGGACCGGGCCTTTCCTTTTTTCGCTGACCCGACCCCACACGTTGCCGGCGTGCTTATTCTCCGCAGCACACAAATTCCTTGCTCACGACAGATTGGCGTCAAGAGGCGGCCCCTTTGCCGCCCAGACTCACAGGCACAGTGCTCTTCGTTGGCTTCGCCCGGCTGCCCCATCGGCCGGTCTCCCCCCGAGCCCCCAATCCGGCCGATTGCCGGCAGCCGGGCGAGCCTTTCTTCCAATTTGCTCCTCTTGTCTCAAGATACTCCTCGTTCCAATCGCAAAGGGCCGGTTCCCCCAACCGGCCCTTTGTCTTTGCCCGCGTGGCTGCAATCCGGTATCGATCCCGAGCGTCGATCAAGCGAAAGAGGATCCAGATGGCGAAGACGAGCGGCACCAAATCAGCCGAGGCCCGCAAGCGCACGGCGAACCCGCTGCTCTCGCCCTGGCGCACGCCCTTCCAGGCGCCGCCGTTCGCTTCGATCGCTCCGCATCACTTCCCGCCCGCATTCAAGGCCGCGCTCAAGACGCACCGGGACGAAATCGCCGCGATCGCCGGCGCCACGGCCAAGCCCTCGTTCGCCAACACCATCGTCGCGCTCGAAAAGAGCGGCGCGCTTTTGAACCGGGTTGCGGACGTCTTCTTCAACCTCACGAGCGCGCATACCAACCCGGAGCTCGAGGCGATCCAGCGCGACGTGGCGCCCCTGCTCGCCAAGCATCAGAGCGCGGTGCTGCTCAACCGCCGCCTATTCCTCAGGATCGACGACCTTTATGCGCGCCGCGACCGTCTCGGCCTCGACGCGGAAGCGCTGCGCCTGCTCGAACGGGTGCATACCAACTTCGTGCGCGCGGGGGCAAAGCTCGACGCCAAGTCGCGCCGGCGCATCGCGGAGATCAACACCGAGCTTGCGACGCTCGGCACCGCCTTCAATCAGAACGTGCTGGCCGACGAGCAGGCCTGGCACATGATCCTCGACGGCGAGCGGGATCTTGCGGGCCTGCCGGATTCGGTCCGTGCCGCGGCCGCGCAGGCCGCCGCCGATCTCGGAAAGCCGGGGCTTCACGCGATCACGCTGGCCCGCTCCAGCGTCGAGCCGTTCCTGCAGTTCTCCGCGCGGCGCGATCTGCGCGAGGAAGCCTGGAAAGCGTGGGTGCGGCGCGGCGAGCTCGGCGGCAAGACCGACAATCGCACGATCATCGTGCGCATGATCGCGCTGCGCCGCGAGCTTGCCGGGCTGCTCGGCTACGAGAACTTTGCCGCGTACGTTCTCGACGACACGATGGCCAAGACGCCGGACACCGTGCGCGGACTGCTCGACAAGGTGTGGCCGGCGGGGCTCAAGCGCGCACGCGCGGAGCGAGACGCACTCGAAGCCCGCGCGCGGGCGGACGGCGAGAACTTCGCCATCGCAGCGTGGGACTGGCGCTACTACGCCGAAAAGGAGCGCAAGGCGCGCTACGATCTCGACGAAGCGGAAGTGCGCTCCTACCTCACGCTCGACAACGTGCTCGCGGCCGCGTTCGACACGGCGGGCCGCCTGTTCGGCCTCAAATTCGAAGAGCGCTTCGACATCCCGCGCTACCACGAGGACGTGCGCACGTGGGAGGTGACGACAAAGACCGGGGGCAAGCACGTCGGCCTCTTCCTCGCCGACTATTTCGCGCGACCCTCGAAGCGCTCGGGCGCGTGGATGTCGTCCTACCGCACGCAGCACAAGCTCAAGGGCGAGGTGAGGCCCATCGTCGTCAACGTGATGAGCGTTGCGCGTGGGGCGCCCGGCGCGCCGACACTGCTCTCCTTCGACGATGCGCGCACGCTGTTCCACGAGATGGGGCACGGCCTGCACGGGCTTCTGTCGGACGTCACCTATCCCTCGCTCGCGATGACGAACGTGCTGCACGATTTCGTCGAGCTGCCGTCGCAGCTTTACGAGCACTGGCTCTCGCGGCCGGAAGTTCTGAAGCGCTTCGCGACGCACGTGAAGACGGGAAAGCCGATCCCAGACCGCATCCTGAAGCAGCTCGCGGCCGCGCGGACCTTCAACCAGGGCTTCCAGACGGTAGAGTACACGGCCTCCACGCTGCTCGATCTGGAGCTGCACACGCGCGAGGATACGGGCGAGCTCGACGTGGATTCCTTCGAGCGCGAGGTTCTGGAGCGCATCGGGATGCCGGCCGAGATCACGCCGCGCCATCGCATCCCGCACTTCCAGCACATCATCGGCGGCTATGCTGCGGGCTATTACAGCTACCTCTGGTCAGAGGTGATGGACGCGGACGCGTTCGCGGCCTTCGAGGAAGCCGGCGACATCTTCGACCGCAAGACCGCGAACAAGCTCAAGACCCACATCTATTCGGCCGGCGACAGGCGCGATGCGCTCGATGCCTATGTGGCGTTCCGCGGCCGGCCGCCGGAGATCGACGGCCTGCTGCGCAAGCGGGGACTGGTGTAGCGTTGCGAGCGCCGATCGCTACTGTTTGCTGTCATCCCGGAAAGGCGGAGGTGCAGGTCAGCTTTCGTCGAGGACGATGAGGTGGTCGGGCAGGCGGTTCGCGTCGCAGGAGCCCGGCGGGAAATGCTTGGCAAGGTGCCCGCCGACCTCCTCGATGGCCGCGATGAAGCCTTCGACGTGGCGGTCCTCCGAGAAGGCCGCCGTCAGGCGATCGACGATCCCCTGCCAGGTGTCCTTCGCCACGCGTGCCTCGATCGCGGCGTCGGCCACGATCTCCGCGCGGCGCTCCGCTGCCGAAACGAAGATCAGAACGCCCGTGCGTCCTTCGGTCGTGTGCAGGTTCTGGACGAGGAACTGCTCGAGCGCGCGGCGGCGCACGCGGGCGCGCTTGACCGATTGGGGCACGAGCGCATAGCGCATCGGGCGCGGCAGCGTCACGGTGAGCACGGCCGCGAAGGCGCCGAGCTGCGCGAGGTAGATCCAGGATGCGGGCCACCAGGTGCCCAGGATGAGGATGAGCGGCAGCGTGAGCGCAACCACGGACGCCCACAGGAACGGGGCATAGAGGTAGGTGCTGCTCTCGGCCGCGAGGACGGCCACGATCTCACCCGACGTCTTGCGCTCCGCCTCCGCGATGACCTCCGCAATGCGGTGCTCGTCGGTGTCCGAAATCAAGTGTCCCATCGCCCGTCCTGCCCTGCTCTACCAGCTTCCCGAGCCGCCGCCGCCGCCGAACCCACCGCCGCCGCCCGACCAGCCGCCGCCTCCACCGCCGGACCATCCTCCGCCGCCGCGCGAGGGCCAGCCGCCGCCCCACGTGCCCGATCCGGCACCGGGTCCGAAATCCGCCGAACGGCGGTCGCCACGGCGCCGGCCCAGCGTTTGCGGCTGCGACTGCGCGTAGCGCCATTGCGCGTACGCGACGTAGAGGACGATGCCGATCCAGAATGCGATCAGCAGGAGCGCGATCCAATCGGGGCCATCGCGCTTGCCGACGCCACGCGCCCGCTCCTTCACAGCGTCCGCATCGCCCAGGAGCGTGTCCTTGAGGTCGCGAACGCCGGCGGCGATGCCGGCGCCGAAGTTGCCGCGGCGGAACTCCGGCAGGATGGCGTTCTCGATGATGATGCGGCTCATGAGGTCGGTGACGACCGGCTCCAGCCCGCGGCCGACCTCGATCCTTACCCTGCGCTCGTTGGGCGCCACGATGAGGAGCACGCCGTTGTCCTTCCCGGCGCGCCCGATGCCCCACCTGCGCCCGAGCTGGTAGCCGTAATCCTCGATCTCGTAGCCCTGGAGCGACGGCACCGTCACGACAACGAGCTGGTCGGTGGATTTCTCCTCGAGCACCGAGAGCGCGGTTTCGATGTTGTAGCGGTCGACCTCCGTCAGCAGTTTCGCCTCGTCGACGATGCGCCCGGTGAGGGCTGGGAACGTCGGCTGGGCGAGGGCGGGCACCGAGGACGCGAGCGCGATGAGGAGCACCGCCCAGACCGCCGCAGCGCGCGGCACAGTCCCAAGCCTTCTGGCCGCTATGCTCACGATAGTCCCCCTCCCCCGTCATGGCGGAGCCATGCTCCGCATGGACTCGGGGAGGGGTTAGGGGTGGGGGGAGGCCCGACAGCAAACGGTTTGGCGTCCCTCCCTCCTAACCTCCCCCACACGGGGGGAGGGATAGCGTTGGGAGCTATGAGAAGGTCTCTCATCGAAAATACCCGGGGGCTCACTCGCCCGCGCTGAAATCGACCTTCGGCGCCGTCGTTTCTTCCGCCGGAATATCGAACGTCGCCATCGGCTGCTTGTCGGAATAGAGCGCGGTCCTCCAGAGGCGGCCCGGGAAGGTGGCCAGCTCCGTGTTGTAGCGGCGGACGGCCTCGATGTAGTCGCGGCGCGCGATGGAGATGCGGTTCTCGGTGCCCTCGATCTGGCTTTGCAGCGCAAGGAAGTTCTGCCCCGACTTGATGTCCGGATAACGCTCGACCACGACCATGAGCTGGCGCAGCGCGCTGCCCAGCGTGTTCTGCGCGTCCTGGAATTGCTTCATCGCTTCCGGGTTGGTCGTGATGTCGGCGGGAACCTGGACGCTCGTCGCACGCGCGCGGGCTTCCGTCACGTCGGTCAGGACCTTGCGCTCCTGCTCGGCAAAACCCTTCACGCTCTCGACGAGGTTGGGGATGAGATCGGTGCGCCGCTTGTACTGGTTCAGCACCTCCGACCAGGCGGCCTTTGCGCTCTCCTCGTAGGTCGGGATGTTGTTGACGCCGCAACCCGCGAGCGACAGCGCCAGAAGGGTCGCTGTGAGAAAGGCAAGAGGGCGGGATGCGCGGTGCGCAAGAGCTGCGGTCATGGCAGAAACCTCGCTGGTGGGCCTGTTCCGTCATGGATCTAGCAGAAGGCGAACGTCCGGGGAATCGCCCGCGCGCACCCTGCCTTCTCAATTCCCTTAAAAAGCCGGCGACTCCAGGGCCTTGTGCTTAACCAACGGCCGAGCCTGAAGGCGCCGAACGGGCCGCGTGGGGGTAGACTCCCGGTCCACCACACCGGAGTGCCCCCATGTTTGCCTCGCGTTACGCAGCCGCTGCCGCCGCTGCCCTTCTTGTGCCGCTTGCCGCGTCCGCCGCGCATGCGTGCCGGGGCGGCGATTGCATTGACATCCGCTATCGCGAGGTGATCGAGGGCCCGCCTGTCGCCATCGTGGAGCCCGTTCCCGTGATCGTCGCACCGGGGCGGGTCGACACCGTCCGGATGCCGGCCGAGACCGCGACGGTCGTCGAGGACGTCGTCATGCAACCCGCCGGATACATGTGGTACAGGACCGGCCCTGACGGCGAGCGCTGCTGCGCGGTGCCGGTGCCGGCGGAAACCAAGCTCGTCCGGCGCGACGTGGTCGTGCGTCCGAGCCGCACGGTGACGCTCGTGACGCCGCCCGAGCACAGGTGGCGGAATCAGGTCGTGGCCGTCGTGCCCGGCGTCCGCACCGTCACCGACTATCGGGCATCCGTGCGCAGATCCGGCAAGCGCGAGCGCACGCGGGTTCGTGTCCGGCGCACCACGACGGTCGTCGCGCGCCCGCTGTGGTATGGATGGTAGGAAAATCGAAGACCAACGGCCGCTAAATCGGCCGCGTCTTCGTCAGACCGCCACATTCCCGACGCACATCGTTCCATGCGGGAGCGGGGTTCCATGCGGGGAGCGGGTTCGAGGCGGGGACCGAAACGCGGACGCCAGCGCCCAGGGGGAGAGCTCGCAGCATCATGCGAAATACGATTGCCGTGATGAATACCAAGGGCGGCGTGGGCAAATCCACGATCGTGCTCGCGCTTGCCGAGACGCTCTCGGCCTATCACGGCAAGAACGTGCTCGTGATCGACAGCGATTCGCAGGCGTCGGCGTCGGCGATGCTGATGACGATCCCGAACCTGCACCGGCTGCAGCAGAACGCGCTGACGCTCGTCGACTATCTCGTCGCGCGCGTGCTGCAGAATGCGGAGAGCGAATGGCCGCGGTTCGTGGTCCGCAACGTGTCGGACGTGGACGACGCGCGCAGCATCTATCTCATTCCGAGCGACATGCAGCTCACGCTGTTCGAGCGCGAGGTCTCGAAGGAGAGCCTGCACGGACGCCTTCGATCGGTGATCGGCGAGCTGCTCGCGGGTGCGCGCCCCGTATTCGACATCATCCTCATCGACTGCCCGCCCGGCCTCTCGGTGCTGACGGAGAGCTGGCTCAGGGAAGCGGACTATCACATCTCGCCCACCAAGGCCGACTACGTGTCGGTCTGCGGGCTCGAGGTGTTTCGCCGCTTCAAGGCGCTCAATCCCGAAATGGGGTTTGCCGAAAATCTCGGCGTGCTCGTCAACATGAGGGATGCGGCCTCGCCGACCGAAGAGGACTATCACGCCTGGCTTCGGAGCAATCCCGACAATCGCTGCTTCGAGCATGTGGTGCCGCGCTCCGTCACCATGCAGGAGGCCGCGCGCTTCCATGACCCGGACCGCTCGTATCTCGCCAAGTATCCGGGGCACCTCGGCAAGTCGCTCAGGCTGCTCGCGGAGGAAGTTCTGGTGCGGATGGGACAGCCTCTCGGCGCGGCACCCGCCACACCGCCGTCGAGCACGCTCACCGGGACCGGCCCCGCCCCCGGCGATGAGCCCGGCGCCACGAGATCCACGTCAACGGTGCCGTAAGCGCGGTGCGCCGTGCGGCCACGCCACACGGGCCTGCCGCAGGCCTGCGATCTCGCGATCCTGAATGTCCAAAGATATCGAGAAATTGGAGCGGGCGATGAGATTCGAACTCACGACCCTCACGTTGGCAACGTGATGCTCTACCCCTGAGCTACGCCCGCATCCATGGGGGTATCGGTGCCGCAAAGCGGCGCGCCCGGTCTTATTGCTCAACCGCCGCGGCTTTGCAAGCGTCTTGAAAGGAGGGGGTCGCGGCGGCCGCTCCTCTTCACCATATTGCCACCGTGGGCCGTGGCTGCGAAGGTCGGCCCCCTCAGAATTTCAAGGAGCGACGGCATGGATTTGGGCGGAGCGAACCCCGGCAGCGGCGCGGGCGACGTCATCAAGGACGGGACCAGCGCGACGTTCGCCAAGGACGTCATCGACGCCTCCCGGGACGCCTTGGTGCTCGTCGATTTCTGGGCCTCCTGGTGCGGTCCCTGCAAGCAATTGACCCCGATCATCGAAAAGGTCGTCAAGAGCTACGGCGGCAAGGTGCGGCTGGTCAAAATCAACACCGACGAGCACCCGGCCATCGCGGCCCAACTGCGCGTGCAATCGCTGCCCACCGTCTATGCGTTCCGCGACGGGCGGCCGCTCGACGGCTTCATGGGCGCGCAGCCCGAAAGCGCGGTGCGCCAGTTCGTGGACCGGCTGATCGGCGACGACACGGAAGCGGACATCGCCGCCATCCTGGAAGCAGCAGAAGCAGCACTCGACGCCGGCGACCTGCAGACCGCGGCCGGCACGTTCGCGGCCGTGCTGCAGGAGGATCAGCAGAACGCGCAGGCGCTCGCCGGGCTCGCGCGGTGCTACCTCAAAAGCGGAGACACGGAGCGCGCCGAGCAGACGCTCGCGCTCGTTCCGCCCGACGGGCAAGCGAGCGCACCGGTGCAGAGCGCCAGGGCCGCGCTCGAACTCGCGAAGGTTGCGGATCGATCCGACAATCGCTCCGAACTCGAATCCCGGCTCGCGGCCGATCCCGCCGATCCCCAGGCGCGCTTCGACCTCGCCGTCGCGCTCGCGGCGCGGGGGCAGAAGGAGGCCGCGCTCGAACACCTTTTGGATCTCGTTCGCCGTAACCGGAGTTGGAACGAGGAGGCGGCCAGGAAGCAGCTCGTTCAGCTCTTCGACGCGTGGGGCCCCAAGGATCCCCTCACCCTCGAAGGCCGCCGCAGGCTGTCGTCCATCCTTTTCAGCTGAGGAAGCGAGGCTTTATTCGTGACTCTTTCCGATCTTTATCGGCATCCCGCGGATCTGCCGCCGCGGCTGCCGCTGTTTCCGCTGCGCGGCGCCATCCTGCTGCCCGGCGCGACGCTTCCGCTCAACATCTTCGAGCCGCGCTATCTCGAGATGATCGACGACGTGATGAGCGGCGCGCGGATGATCGGGATCGTGCAGCCTGCAACGGATGGCGACGAGGAGAGCCCGCTCGGCAAGGCCGTGGCGCTGCGGCGGATCGGCGGCGCGGGCCGGGTCACGAGCTATCAGGAGCTCGACGACGGGCGCATCGCAATCGCCATCACGGGCGTGTCGCGGTTCGAGATCGTGGGCGAAGCGGAGACGGGGAAGGCGTACCGCGCCGCGACCGTCAGCTACGACTGTTTCGCCGGCGACCTGACGCGGGGGCTCGGCGAGGAGCAGATCGACCGCGAGCGCCTCACGCGCGCGCTCAAGTCGTATCTCCATCGCAACAACCTCAAGACCGATTGGTCGGTGATCGACCGCGCGCCGTCCGAATTCCTGATCAACGCGCTCTCGGTGATGTGCCCTTACGGGCCGGAGGAGAAGCAGGCGTTGCTGGAAGCCCGCGACCTCAAGGCGCGGGCGGACGTGCTCGTCGCGCTCGCCGAAATGGAGCTTGCGACCGGCAGCGGCCCCGACGGCACGCTGCAGTAATCCCGGCAGGAAAGGTTGACACCATGGCCGACACCGCACCCCAACCGAACGCCGCCAGCGAAGAGCCGGACCCCAAGCTCCTCACGCTGCTCGTATGCCCGGTGACCAAGGGGCCGCTCACCTACGACCGCGCGGCCCGCGAACTGATCAGCGAGAAGGCCAACCTGGCCTATCCGATCCGCAACGGCGTGCCGCTGATGACGGTGGAGGCCGCGCGCTCGCTCGATACCCCGAGGGATAATTCCTCAGCGGCGGACTGATCCTCCGTCGTCGCAAAATTGTCTCCGATTCGTGGTTATTTGGGCGAGGCTGCTTCCTCGCGGGCTGAAGCAGCAAGGACGCTCTCGAACCCGGACGGCAATTCATGACCATGGAAAGACAGGGCAGGATGCGGCGCATGACGCGGCGTCTCGCCGGACGCCTGCAGGACGGCTCCTGGCCCGCGCCGCGCGGCCTCCTCGCGCTGAAGGCGCTGGATGGATCGGTGCGCAACGGATTGCGCACAGGGCTGCAGCCGGGACGCCTGCCGCTGCTGGTCCGCAAGCCGGCGCCGAAAGTCTACGGCCGCATCGGCAATCTCGAAGTGCGCCTGGCCCAGGGCCGGCGCGACATCCTCTCCGCACAGCGGCTCCGCTTCGAGGTGTTCTACGAGGAAATGAGCGCCAAACCGAGCGTGATCGCCGGGATGCGGCGCCTGGACCAGGACCCCTACGACGCCATCTGCGACCACCTCCTGGTCGTGGACCGGAGCGGAGAGACCGGCCCCAATCCGAAACCGTGGACATCAACGCGGCGCCCCAGCGTGGTCGGCACCTACCGCGTGCTGCGCCAGGAGGTGGCCCAGCGCAGCCTCGGGTTCTACACCCAGAGCGAATACAACATCGCGCCGCTCGTCGCGGCCAAATCTCCGCGCTATCGCTTCATGGAGCTTGGGCGCTCGTGCGTGCTCGCCCCCTACCGCACCAAACGCAGCGTGGAGCTCCTGTGGCACGGGCTCTGGACCTACGTGCGCGAGCACAAGGTGGACGTGATGATCGGCTGCGCGAGCTTCGAGGGGACGGACCCCGAGGCCCACGCGATGGCGCTCTCCTTCCTGCATCATCATGCGCTGGCACCGGCCGAATGGCGTTGCCGGGCGCACGACCGCCTCTATGTGCCGATGGACCGGATGCCGGCAGAGCAGGTCAACGTGAAGGCCGCCCTCAAGGAGCTGCCGCCGCTGATCAAGGGCTACCTCCGGCTCGGCGCGTTCGTCGGCGATGGCGCGGTCATCGACCGTCAGTTCGGCACCACGGACGTGCTGATCATCCTGCCGGTGGAGAAGATCGACCCGCGCTACTTCGGCCATTTCGGCGCCCCCGACGAGCTGAAAAGCCGTGTGGCGGCAGAGGTTTAGAGGCAACAGGCCGTTGACCAACGGCCGCCCCCTCGATGTCATCCCGGAAAGGCGGAGCGTGAGCGGAGCCTTATCCGGGACCCAGCGCAAGGGTCGTCGAAGACGCGATATTTCGCGGTAGAAGCTTTTCCTGGGTCCCGGCGCGGCGCTCCGGCTCCTGCCGTCGATCCATGCGAAACATGGCTCCGCCATGACGCCGGGACGACAGTGAGAGCGAATGCCGCCGTTCGGGCGTTTTCCGTTCCCATGCTGTCGCCGGGGGTTTCATGCCCGTCCGCAACCGGCTATCCGTTGCCCGGACAACGTCGGGGCGGCGAATGGCGGGACGAGAGCGACATCGGAAACAGGGCGCAGAGAGCGGCGGCACGGCAGCCGCCGCGCCCATCGTCGCGGATGCGACGCCCTCCATGGCGCAATACCTCGAAATCAAGACCGCGAACCCGGACAGCCTGCTGTGGTACCGGATGGGCGACTTCTACGAGCTGTTCTTCGAGGACGCCGTGGTGGCCTCGCAGGCGCTCGGCATCGTGCTCACCAAGCGGGGGAAGCACCGTGGCGAAGACATCCCCATGTGCGGCGTTCCCGTGCACCGGGCGGACGAATACCTCGAACGCCTGATCCGGCGCGGCTATCGCGTCGCGGTCTGCGAGCAGCTCGAAGACCCGGCGGAGGCGCGGAAGCGCGGCGCCAAGGCCGTCGTGCGGCGCGACGTGGTGCGACTCGTCACACCCGGCACGCTGACTGAGGACACGCTGCTCGACGCGCGGGCGCGCAACTACCTGACCGCCCTCTTTCCCGCCCCGGGCGGCCCCGAAGGCCCGCTGATCGGCTCGGCCGGCACGGTGGCGCTCGCCTCCCTCGATATTTCGACCGGGGAGTTCGAGGTGGGCGAGACGCGGGGCTCGGACCTGCCGGGGGAACTCGTCCGGCTCGCGCCCGGCGAGGTGATCGCCGCCGACAGCCTGCTCGCGGACGCCGACCTCAAGGCCTGGATCGAGCGAGCGGGCGGCGCGGCGACGCCGGTGCCGGCGGCCTCCTTCGACAGCCTCGCGGGGGAGCGCGATCTCAAGGCCCGTCTCGGCGTCGCGGATCTCGGCGCGTTCGGCGCCTTTACGCGCGGCGAACTGGCCGCGATCGGCGCGCTTCTGCGATACGTGGATCTTACGCAGATCGGCAAGAAGCCGATCGTGCGCCCGCCGCGGCGCGTGGGCAGCGGTGCCGCGCTAACGATCGATGCGGCGACGCGCGCGAGCCTCGAACTCGTGCGCTCCACGTCGGGCGAGAAATCGGGCAGCCTGCTCGACGCCATCGACTGCACGGTGACGGGCGCCGGCGCGCGCGAGCTGGCTGCGCGTCTCGCGGCGCCGCTTTCCGATCCCGCGGCCATCGACGCGCGTCTCGATGCGGTTGCGTTTCTTGTCGACGACGAAGCGCTCCGCGACGCGTTGCGGGAGGCGCTCAAGGGCGTGCCGGACCTTGCGCGCGCCGTCTCGCGGCTGGCGTTCGGGCGTGGCGGGCCGCGCGATCTCGCCGGCATCGCGCAAGGACTCGATGCTGCGGATGCCATCGCCCGTCTGCTCAGAGGCAAAACGCAGACGATCGCGTTTCCGTCCGAGCTTCGGCAGATTTTCGCGCGGATCGACGGGCAGGGCGCGGATCTTCTCGCGCTGCTCAAGGCCGCGCTCGTCGACGATCCGCCGCATCTGAAGCGCGACGGCGGCTTCGTGCGGCGCGGGTTCCGGCCCGCTCTGGACGAAGCGCTGGCGCTGCGCGACGACAGCCGCCGCGTGATGGCCGAGCTCGAAACCCGCTATGTGGACGAGACGGGCGTCAAGACGCTCAAGGTGCGCCACAACAACATTCTCGGCTACTTCATCGAGGTGACGCAGGCGAATGCCAAGCCGCTGCTCGACGCACCGCTCAATGCGACGTTCCGCCACCGACAGACGATGGCGAATGCGGTGCGGTTCACGACCGTCGAGCTTGTGGAGACGGAAGGGCGCATCGCGTCCGCCGCCGACCGCGCGCTGGCGCTCGAGCAGGAGGTGTTCGCCGAGCTGACCGCCGCCGTCGCGGCCGCCGAGCGGATGCTGTCCGACGTGGCGGCCGCGCTTGCCGAGCTGGACCACACCACGGCGCTCGCCCACCTTGCGCATCACGAGCGCTATGTGCGGCCCGTCGTGGACGCGAGCTCGGCGTTCGAGATCCGGGGCGGACGTCATCCGGTCGTCGAGCAGGCGCTGAAGCGCGCCCGGGGCGGGCCGTTCGTCGGCAACGACTGCGTACTCGGACGCGCCGAGACCGCGGCGCTTCCGCCGGGCTTCGACGAGATGCCGGACGCGCGCATCTGGCTCGTCACCGGGCCCAACATGGCCGGCAAATCGACGTTCCTGCGCCAGAACGCGCTGATCGCCGTGCTCGCGCAGATGGGCTCGTTCGTGCCGGCGGCGGAAGCGCACATCGGCGTGGTGGACCGGCTGTTCAGCCGCGTGGGTGCCGCCGACGATCTCGCGCGCGGACGGTCCACGTTCATGGTGGAGATGGTCGAGACGGCCGCGATCCTGAACCAGGCCACCGCGCGGTCGCTCGTCGTGCTCGACGAGATCGGACGCGGCACCGCAACTTTCGACGGGCTCTCGATTGCGTGGGCGGCCGTCGAATACCTGCATGAAACGACGCAGGCGCGGGTGCTGTTCGCCACCCATTATCACGAGCTGACGGCGCTGGCCGGCCGGCTCGCGTCTGTCGCCAACGTGACGATGGACGTCAAGGAGTGGCGCGACGAGATCGTGTTCCTGCATCGGGTGAAGGCCGGCGCCGCGGATCGTTCCTACGGCATCCAGGTGGCCAAGCTCGCCGGGTTGCCTCATTCCGTGATCGACCGCGCGCGGGAGGTGCTGGCGCTGCTCGAAACGTCCGATCGCAAGCGCGGGTCGCGGAACGGGCCGCTCGAAGAGTTGCCGCTGTTCGCCGCCGCCCGGCCGCAGAGTGTGGTTCCGGCCCGCGGGCCAGGGCCGCTCGAAACGGCGCTCGATGCGATCAACCCGGACGAGCTGACCCCGCGGGCCGCGCTCGAAGCGCTCTATCGCCTCAAACAGATCCGCTCGACCGAACCGGGCTGACGCTCCGCTCGGCTCTCCGTTTCAATGCGTTGCGGAAACAGCTTACAATACCACCATGGATACGCCCCGCCTGCCGCCCGCGCCGTACTTCGACCCGCAAGAGCTGCGCCAGACGCTCACCGCGATCCTGCAAGAGCATGGCGGAGAGCCTGCCGAGGCGCGGCCGGCCATCGTCGAGCGGCTCAAGACGCTCGTCAAAGCCGCCCGCGGCACGGCGCGCCTCCAGCTCGAAGCCGATGGCAACGGGCGGCGCTGCGCGCAGGGGCTCGCACGCTTCCAGGACGAGCTGGTCCGGCTGATCTACGACTACACCGTCGCGCACGTCTATCGGGCGACGAACCCCTCCGACGCCGAGCGCATGGCCGTGGTCGCGACCGGCGGCTACGGCCGCGAGCTGCTCGCGCCCGGCTCCGACATCGATCTCCTGTTCCTGCTGCCGTACAAGCAGACGCCGTGGGGCGAGAGCGTTGCCGAGTACATCCTCTACGTGCTCTGGGATCTCGGCTTCAAAGTCGGCCACGCGACGCGGACCGTCGATCAATGCGTCAAGCTCGCGGTGCAGGATACGACGATCCGAACGTCGCTGCTCGACATGTGGCTCATCCACGGCGACAGCACGCTCTACGGCGAGCTCGAGCGGCGCTTCCGCGACGAGGTGATCAAGGGCTCCGAGCGCGCGTTCGTCGATGCCAAGCTGGCCGAACGCAGCGAGCGCCACCGCCGCACGGGCGAGAGCCGCTATAAGGTTGAGCCCAATATCAAGGACGGCAAGGGCGGCCTGCGCGACCTTCACACCCTGCACTGGCTTTCCAAGTATCTCACGGGACACGACGTGGGACCGGAAACGGTGGCGATGGGAATCTTCACCACGGAGGAGGCCGCGACCTTCCGCAAGTGCGAGAACTTCCTCTGGACCGTGCGCTGCTTCCTCCATTTCTACACCGGCCGCGCGGAGGAGCTGCTCTCGTTCGACATCCAGCCGATGCTGGCCGAACGGCTCGGCTATCGCGACAAGGGGGGATTGCGCGCCGTCGAGCGCTTCATGAAGCACTACTTCCTCGTCGCGAAAGACGTGGGCGATCTTACGACCATTCTGTGCGCCGCGCTCGAAATGCAGCAACTCAAGAGCACGCCGGTGCTCGATGGCCTTCTGAGCCCGCTGACGTGGAAGATGCGCCGGCAGATCCGCGACACGACCGATTTCCGCATCGACAACGGCCGGCTCAACATCGCCGACAAGGATACGTTCAAGCGCGATCCGCTGAACCTGATCCGCTTCTTCGCGCAGGCGGAGAATACGAGCGCGTTCCTGCACCCCAACGCGATCCGACAGCTCCGGCGCTCCTATCGGCTGATCGACGACACCCTGCGCAACGACGCGGAAGCGAACCGCATCTTTCTCTCGCTGCTCACGGGGCGCGTGAACCCCGAAGCGACGCTCCGACGCATGAACGAGACCGGCGTGCTCGGCCGCTTCATTCCCGAGTTCGGCCACGTCGTCGCGATGATGCAGTTCAACATGTATCATCATTACACGGTCGACGAGCACCTGATCCGCACGGTCGGCATGCTGACCGACATCGAGCGTGGACGGTCGTCGGACGAGCTTCCGCTGTCGACGGAGCTGATCAAGACGATCCAGAACCGGCGCGTGCTCTACGTCGCCGCCTTCCTGCACGACATCGGCAAGGGGCGCGTCGAAGACCATTCGCTGGTCGGCGCCGAGATCGCCCGCAACTTGTGCCCGCGCTTCGGGCTCTCGGCGGCGGAGACGGACACCGTCGTCTGGCTCATCGAGGAGCATCTCACGATGAGCAACATCGCCCAGAGCCGCGACATCTCCGACCCCAAGACCGTGCGCGACTTTGCCGACATCGTGCAGAGCCCCGAACGGCTCAAGCTGCTTCTGATCCTCACCAGCGCGGACATTCGCGCGGTGGGGCCGGGCGTCTGGAACGGCTGGAAGGGGCAGCTCCTGCGCACGCTCTACCACGAGACCGAGCCGCTCCTCTCGGGCGGACACACGAAGATCCCGCGCAGCCAGATCGTCGCCGATGCGCAGGCAGAGCTGCGCGCAGCCCTCTCCGACTGGAGCCCGGCCGCCATCGACCGCTTCATCGAGCGCCACTATCCCGACTACTGGATGCGCACGGAGCCGCGCCGGCAGATCGATCACGCGCGCCTTCTCGACCGGGCCGAACGCGAAGGCAAGTCCTTCGCGACGGATCACATCACGGACGCGTTCTCCGCCATCACCGAGCTTACGGTGTTCGCGCCCAACCACCCGCGCCTTCTCTCGCAGTTCGCGGGCGCGTGTGCCGCCAACGGCGCGAACATCGTCGGCGCGCACGTGACGACGACGCGCGACGGTTTCGCGCTCGATACCTTCCTGCTCGCGCGCGAGCTGGGCGAGGACGACGACGAGCATCGCCGCGCGGAGCGGGTGGCGGACACCATCGGCCGCGTGCTGCGCGGAGAAGCGTGGATTCCGGCTCTGCTCGAGCAGCGCCGGCCCGCGCCGCCGCGCGTGGAAGCGTTCACGGTCGAGCCCGAGGTGATCATCAACAATTCGCTGTCGGATGCCTTCACCGTGATCGAGGTGACGGGGCGCGACCGGACCGGCCTGCTCTACGAGCTGACGACCGCGCTTTCCGATCTCTCGCTCGACATCGCGTCCGCGCACATCACGACCTTTGGCGAGAAGGCGGTCGACGTGTTCTACGTCACGGATCTCACGAACAAGAAGATCGACAGCCAAACGCGCCAGCAGACGATCCGCGAGCGGCTGACCGAGATCCTCAAGGGGCCGCAGACGCAGGACGCGTGACCCGGGCCTGCGGCGTGTCCTTAAAGCACGTTCAGGTCAGGCGGACTCGCGTTTTTTCCCCTCCCCGTCATGGCGGAGCCATGCTCCGCATGGACGT
>ERZ869909.1459-NODE-1459-length-19155-cov-3.987315_pt1 | contig 19155 bp, 20 predicted proteins | sample MGYA00520892_ERZ869909 | MGnify/ENA primary metagenome ERZ869909 (study PRJEB32215, sample SAMEA104723947) | bioreactor metagenome | biome: bioreactor; feature: anaerobic bioreactor; material: water | place: China | collected 2015-03-12 ...
CACGACTGGAGGCCGAAGGCCTCCCGGCGGGGTTGCCCTGTGCTGGAGAAACCCGGATCACGGAGCAAAATAAAGCGGGGCCCGCTCCACTGAGCTGGGCCCCGCTGATTCCTTCTCGTCGCTACCTGGCCGTTACGACTGCGCCGGAACTTCGCCTAGCACCTCAGGAATGGTGGTGCGGACATAGCGTCCCGGTGCCTCCTCGAGCAGCGGCAGTTCTCCCTCACCCGGCTGACGCGCGGGCACTGTCTTTTCCGGATCGACGTAGCCACCCTCGATCATCCACTGCTGCCAGTGTGGCCACCAGGATCCCTCTTGCGCCTCGGCGCCGGCCAGCCACTCCTCATGGCTGTCGGGCAGCTCGCTGTTCGTCCAGTAGCCATACTTGTTCTTGTGTGGCGGGTTGACGATACCGGCGATATGACCCGAGCCACCCAGCACGAACGTTGTCGGCCCCTTGGGCAACAATGCACCATAGTAGGTGCTGTTCCACTTGGCGATATGGTCGTCGCGGGTCGAGATGAAATAGCTCGGTGTGGAAATCTTGCGCAGGTCGATCTTCACCCCATCCAGCTCGATACCGCCCGGCTGCACCAGCCGGTTCTCCAGATACATGTTGCGAAGATACCAGCCGTGCGTGGCCGCCGGCAAATTGGTGCCGTCGGTGTTCCAGTAGAGCAGATCGAACGGCGCAGGGTTCTCGCCCTTCAGATAGTTGCTGACATAGAACGACCAGAAGAGATCGTTCTCGCGCAGCAGATTGAAGGTGTAGGCCATGGAACGGCCGTCAAGATAGCCATCCTTCTCGAGTCGAGCCTCGATGCCGGCCAGGATCGGCTCGCTCAAGACCACACTGATCTCACCCGGGTCGCGGAAATCCTGCAGGGTGGCCATGTAGGTCACGGACCTGACCTTGCGACCACGCCGGGTGCTGGTGAGGTACGCCACCGTCGATGCCGTCAGGGTTCCACCGACACAGTAGCTGAGCAGATTGACCGATTTTTCACCGCAGGCCTGCTCGATGGCTTCCATGGCGGTGATCGGTCCCATCTGCATGTAGTCGGCCCAGGTCAGGTCCCGCTGCTCGGGCCCCGGGTTCCGCCAGGAAATCAGGAACACCGTGTGGCCCTGCTCCACCAGCCACTTGACCATGGAGTTGTCCTGGCGAAGGTCGAGAATATAGTACTTGTTGATCCAGGGCGGCACGACCAGCAGCGGCGTCTTGAACACCGTCTCGGTCGTGGGCGTGTACTGGATCAGTTGAATCAATTCGTTCTCGAACACCACATGGCCCGGCGTCACGGCAATGTTCTCACCCACCTCGAAGGCACTGCGGTCGGTCATGCTCACATTCAGCCCATCGGCGGAATTGGCCAGATCCTGGCGCAGTCGAGCCAAGCCATCCACCAGGTTCTGACCGCGGGTTTCCATCGTACGGCGCATCACTTCGGGGTTGGTGCTGATGAAGTTGGTCGGCGCCATGGCGTTGACCATCTGCCGGGCATAGAAGGCCAGGTTGCGTTTTTGCTGCTCCGGGAGTCCCTCCAGGCGCTCGATCAACTCCTCGACCATGCGCGAAAACAGCAGGTACTGCTGCAGGATCGACTGGTAGTAGGGATCCTTGCTCCAGGCCTCGTCGTTGAAGCGACGGTCGCCTCGCTGAGGGGCCGCCAGGGGCTCTACCGGCGCACCAGAGGCGGACTGTATGGCGTTCTGCCACAGCTTCCACTGATCCTGGGCCAGGCGGGCCTGGGTCTGCCACAGCAGCTGCGGATTACGCATGAGGGATTCGGCGCCGGCCTGGAAGGCTTCCCGCATATCGTTGTGGATGGTGTCGGCGGCCGCATCGGGCGCCATTCTCGCAAGCAGGTCCTGCATCAGCGCCTGATACTGCTGCCCCATCTCCTGCAGTTGCGCGCTCCACTCTTCCCACTCGGCTTGTGATGGACCTTCCGACCCTGACAGCATTGCCCACTCCTGATCATCGACGACGGCGTGACTTCAACGAACCGCCTCCACAGGGCCCTGCGGGAGGGCTCTGTGGAGGCGGCAACGGCGCCCGGGACTCCCCGGACGACGCCTATACATTTTCTTCAGTTCTTGCGCGTAGACTGGCTGGTTGCCTTGGCCGGGGTATCGGACTTGCCCGCAGCGGCCTGCTTGGCGCTCGCCCCACTCTCGCTGGCCTGGTCGGCCAACTGCTGGCCGGCCTCGCCGAGCAACTTCTCCAGCTCGGAGCGGAACTCCTGGCTCATCTCGGTCAGGGCCTGAGCATCCTCCATCATCTGCTTGGAGAGCTCGTTCATCATTTCAGCCTGCTGTGCGCCGAACTGTTGGAGATCCTCGGCATCACTGATTTCCGAGGCACTGCGCATGCGCTCGGTGCCCAACTGGCTATAGCGTTTCATGGCTTCCAGCTGGTACTCGGTCATCTTTTCCATGTTACCGAGCATCAGCGAATTGAGCTTACGCATGGGCTCGAAGAAGCGGCGTGTCTGCTCATTGAAGTTGTCGATCATCTTGTCCTGCATGGTGGTAACCTCCTGTGGACCTGAAGTCATGCGGGCGCAGCGCCAATCACGCATAAGCCTGGCTGCACGGCATGAATGCTGCACTGCACAAAGCGTAGTCTGCCATGTCTTCGGTTGCAACTGAATTGCTCAATCAAAGATGGCAAATTCGCCGATTTCTCACCCAGTAGCCATTGTCCTGGCCGGGTCACTCACTGCGTCGCGACCGTGAACGAGCGCTTGCCGAGCCAGCCCGCTTGGGGTTCTTGCTGGCCTCGGCCGGCTCTTGCTCCGCCGGCTGCTCGACTTTGCCCTCTGCCCTGTCCTTTTTTGCCTCTGCCCTATCCTTATCCTCTGTCCTTTCCTCTTTGGCGTCAGCTCGTTCCACCTTGCCGCTGCTGGCCTTGCGCAGCATGTCGAGCATCATCTGCTGGTAGGTACCAAAGCTGGCTAATCCTTGAGACAACCCTTGGGTCATACCCTGAGAGAGCCCCGGTTGCTGCAGGAAAGGCTGCATCAGGCTCATGGGGTCGTAGCCCTCGACCCCGGACTCCATCTGCTTGTAAATTCGATTCAGCAGATCCTGCTGGAAAGCCTCGACATCGGGCAGGCCCAGGGAGCGGCGGAACTCATCTGGAGTCAGGTCGAACTCGACATTGATCTTCATGGCAGTACTCGGCTCAAGTGGTCATTTGAGTGTAGCAGTCAGTCAGGCTCAAAGGGCTTTTCCCTGGAACCCGGTTCAACGCAGCACCGGCGTACTCACATTAACGTCCAGGTTCTGTGCCCGATGGCGAAGCAGATGATCCATCAGGGTCAGCGCCATCATCGCCTCGGCGATGGGCGTGGCACGGATTCCCACACAGGGGTCGTGGCGCCCCTTGGTGATCACCTCTACAGGCTGACCATGTACATCAATGGAGCGCCCCGGCGTGGTGATGCTCGACGTCGGCTTGAGCGCCAGATGCGCGACGAGCTGCTGGCCCGAGGAGATCCCACCGAGCACGCCGCCGGCATGATTGGAGAGAAAACCGTCCGGCGTCATTTCGTCGCGGTGTTCGCTACCCCGCTGAGCTACGGCGGCGAAGCCGTCGCCGATCTCCACGCCCTTGACGGCATTGATGCTCATCAAGCCATGCGCCAGCTCGGCATCAAGCCGGTCGAAGACAGGTTCACCGAGCCCCGGCGGCAGACCATCGGCTACCACGGTGATCCTCGCACCCACAGAATCCTGGGCCCGGCGCAGTTCATCCATGAAGGCCTCGAGCTCCGCTACCTTGTCCGGGTCGGGACAAAAGAAGGGGTTGTCGTGTACCGCTTCCCAGCTCTTGAAGGCGATTTCGATGGGGCCGAGCTGGCTCATGTAGCCACGCACTTCGATGCCCCGGGTGGCCAGGTACTTCTTGGCAATCCCTCCCGCCGCGACCCGCATGGCGGTTTCCCGGGCACTGGAACGGCCGCCGCCCCGATAGTCACGAACACCGTACTTGTGATGGTAGCTGTAGTCGGCATGGGCGGGCCGGAACTGATCCTTGATGTTCGAGTAGTCCTTGGAGCGCTGGTCGGTGTTCTCGATCAGCAGTCCGATGGAAGTACCCGTGGTCACCCCCTCGAACACGCCGGAGAGAATTTTCACCTGATCGGGCTCCCGGCGCTGCGTGGTGTGGCGTGACGTGCCGGGACGCCTGCGATCCAGGTCCTGCTGCAGGTCGGCCTCGGTCAACGGCAAGCCCGGCGGGCACCCGTCGACGATGGCGCCAAGGGCCGGCCCGTGGCTCTCGCCGAAGGTGGTAACGGTGAACAGCTTGCCAAAGGTATTGCCGGACATGGGCGGCCTCCTGATGATTCTGTCGGTGATCGCAGTCAGCGATCAGGCGAAGGACGCCGCATGGGCGTCGAGTTCCGCAGCGGAGAGAGCAAAGATCCCCTGGCCGCCACGCTCGAAGTCGAGCCACAGGAAAGGCACCTCGGGGAAAGCGGCTTCCAGGTGGCGGTCCGAATTGCCCACCTCGACGATCAACACGCCCTCCTCGGTGAGATGCTCCCTGGCATTGCGCAGGATACGCCGGACGATATCGAGCCCATCACGCCCCGCCTCCAGCGCCAGGACCGGCTCATGTCGAAACTCGGAGGGCATGGTGGCCAGGTCACGGGCATCCACGTAGGGCGGGTTGGAGACGATCAGGTCATAGCGCTGGCCGTCGAGCCCGTCGAACACATCCGACAGCACGGCCCGCACCCGGGCGCCCACGTCATGACGCTGGATATTCTGCTTGGCCACCGCCAGCGCTTCGGGGCTGATATCGGCCAGGTCGACATCGCAGGTCGGCAGGTGCAGCGCCGTGGCAATGCCGATGCAGCCCGACCCGGTACACAAGTCGAGCACCCGTGCCGGCGGTTCATCAGGAAACCACGCTTCGAATCCCGACTCGATGAGCTCGGCGATCGGCGAGCGCGGGATCAAGACCCTTTCGTCCACATGGAAGGGGAAACCGGCGAAGAAGGCTTCACCCAGCAAGTAAGGCAGCGGGCGCCGGGTGGTGATACGTTCGCGTACCAGGTCTACGATGCGCAAACGCTCCATGGGCAGCAGCCGCGCATCGAGCACCGCCGGGTCGACATTCCAGGGCAGGTGCAGCGACCCCAGTACCAAGGTTACCGCCTCGTCCCATGGCGAGTCAGTACCGTGCCCATGGAACAGACCGGCCAGGTGAAACTCGCTGGCGCTCCAGCGCAGATAGTCGCGCAGCGTGACAAGATCGGCGCAGAGAGCCGCATCGTCCAGGCTGAGCGTCGAACGGGAGACGGGAAATTCGGCCACGTGGTTTCCTGTGGGATCGGTTGTAGAAAGAGGATTGATTGTACTCGCGGCGGCCAGCGGTTCACAGTCGCACTCAGGCCGCTATACTGTGCGCCTCCATCTTCCCCCTTGAGTAGCACATGAGTCGACGACGCCCCCCACCGGATGACGATGAAGTCAGCGCCTTTCGGCAGGCACTGAATGAAGCCGGCGTGAGGCGTATTGTCAGTGATCGTGCTGACCCCGGGCGGCCACGCCGTAAGGATCCCTCGGCGGCCGAACGACGCGCCGCGGCGGTTGCCGCGGGCAACAGCGACTCTGCCAGCCGCACCAGCGACGGCCGCGTGGAACCCGTACGCCCATCGGAGCCACTCGATTTTTCCCTGCCCGATCTACCCCATCGCACCCGTGCCCAGCTCAAGCGCGGGCGCATTGCCTGGGAGGCGGGCCTCGACCTGCACGGTCTCACGCTGGATGAGGCTCGCAGCGAACTGGAGGGGTTCCTGCGCGACGCCACCAGCAGTCGCATGCGCTGCGTGCTGATCGTGCATGGCAAGGCGTGGGGCAGCACTGCCAACTATCCCGTGATCAAGAGCCATGTGAACGCCTGGCTGCGTGAATGGCCGGCGGTACTTGCCTTCTGCTCGGCCCTGGATGCCGATGGGGGCACCGGTGCAGTTTATGTGCTGCTACGCCGACGAGGCCAGGACGCCTAGGCCTGCCGCGAACTAAAGATGCCTCGACAGGGTGGCAATAGCCTGACTGCGCCTGGCCATACGGCGCCTCAGACGTCACTCCCCGATTCGTGCTCCGCCGGCATCTGGGGCGGTTGCACGATCATTCCAGGGCTGACAACCTGAGAGCGCCCTTCATACTGGTCCAGCGCCTGCAGGGCGAGGTGACGTCCCAGCCGTATCAGTGCATCGGCGCGATGGAACTCGAACGCGCCGCAGACTGTCTTGGGGACTTCGATCAGGATATCGGGGGGGTAGCCGGCCACCTTGTATTTCGCCAGTGCCGCCTGGGTGATATCGAAGGAGGCCAGGATCATGTCCAGCCGCCCCCAGGCGCGACGCCCATGAGGTGTCTTCCCTTCCCCGGCTTCATCCTCCACGCCGTTTGCCCCACCGTTGCCCAGCCCATCCAGCAGACGCCGGGTAGCGCCGCGCACATCCATCCAACTGCTCATCGACGAGGCGGTCTCTTCCTCAGCTGCGGCGACTCCCCCCTCTGCCGGCAGCAGGTCCTCCAGTGTCACCGGCTGTGGGCTGTGCGCGGTCACATTTACCGCCAGGATGAGGTCGGCATGTGCCGATACGGTGGGAATGATGGGCAAGGGGTTGAGCAGGCCGCCATCAACCAGGGTCTGTGAACCGATGTGAACCGGCGTGATGACTCCGGGGATGGCGATGGAAGCGCGCATGGCACGCAGCAGCGGGCCCGACTGGAACCACACCTCACGCTGGCGCGCCAGGTCGGTGGCCACGGTGGTCAAGGGGATCGGCAGATCCTCGATCAGGCAGTCGCCAACCAGCTCCTCCAACTTGCTCATCACTTTGCTGGCACGCATGGCACCCATGGGGCTCCAGGTCACATCCACCAGCTTGAGCACGTCGAAGTAGTCGAGCTGGCAGACCCAGTCGCGATAGGCATCGAGTTCTCCCGCCGCATAAACCCCACCGATGACCGCCCCCATGGAGCAGCCGGAAATCGCCACGATCTCGTAGCCACGGGCCTCCAGCACGTCGATCACGCCGATATGGGCATACCCCCTCGCCCCACCGCTGCCAAGGGTCAGGGCGACACGCTTTCCCGTCTTCGCTGCCATTGAACCACTCATGATATCGCTCCCTGTCACACGCCCGCGTCCAGTGCTTTCCAGTCGACGATCGCCTCCGCCACTGCCGCCACCATAGCGGATTCCAGGTGTAGGTGATGCCCTCCCGGCAGCACACGACGCGTCAGCGCCGAGACCGACGACCGCGCGGCTGCCGCCGACTCCCGGTCCCCCAGTATGCCGCCCTCGCCTTCGATCAGCAGCACCGGTGCCTGGATAGCCCCGAGCAGCGCCAGGACCTGCTCGGGCGTGAGACGCACCGGAGATGGCCAGAGCAAGCGACCGTCGGTACGCAGACGCACATGCCCATCGCCTTCCTGGCTAAGGTTACGCTCCACGACCGGGGCGGCAGTATCGGCATCGATGGGCGTCACGCCGCCGGCTACCCGTGCCGCTACGGCGGTCTCGAAATCAGGATAGCGCGGCGCAGCCGATAGGGAACGTCGAGCCGCACGCAATCCCTTGCGTAGTTGCTGAGCCGTGTCGCCAGCAGGAGTGCTGAGGGCCCCCAAGCCATCGATCAGTACCAGGCGACCGATACGCTCCGGCAGCGCCGCAGCAATCAGGCAGGACACCCCTGCGCCCATGGAATGGGCCAGCAGCGTGGTCCGCTCAAGACCCAGATCATCGGCGGCGTCCAGCAGATCGTGGCAGTAGTCCCACAGCGCATAGTCTCCCGCGACATGTTCCGAATGACCGTGTCCGGTGAAATCGATGGCCACGATGCGTATCCCCAGGCGCCGCACCAGAAGGGGCGCCAGACGGGTGAAGCTCGCCGCATTATCCAGCCAGCCGTGCAGCGCCAACCAGGTCGGCGCCCCCTCTTCACCCCAGCAGAGACCGGCCAGGCGTCCGCCCGCCAGTCGGATGGCTCGTGGCTCGCTCATGCCGATGCCTCCAGCAGCTCATCCAGCATGACCAACAACGCCTGGCGCGTCTCCTCGGGATACTCCATGGGAAACATGTGCGTACCCGGCACCAGCGACAGCTTGATTCGACGACGCTCGAGGCGTCGACGGCGGGCCGGCGTGATGAGATCGGAGTCGCGGCCGGCAATCAGGCCGAAGGGCACTTGCAGGCGACGCGGCAGGCTGGTCAGGTGGTCGGGTAGCTGACGAAAGATCTCGGTCTCGATGGCGGGGTCATACACCAGTTCGGCCGAGCCATCGTCACCCAGCCGGGTGCCTCCCTCAACATAGTCGTGCAGCGCATCGGGGGTGAAGCGTCGGAACAAGCCCCGACGACGCAGGTGGTTGGCCATGGCCTCACGATCCGGCCACGCCGAGCGCCGCCCCTTGGACTTTCCTGCCGGCGTGACCCGGTCGACGAAGCCGAAACGCTTGGCTACCTTCATCCCCCAGGCGTCCAACCCCATCATCAGCGGCGGGTCGAGCATCACCACGCAGCGAAAGCGCTCGGGGGCACGCTCGGCGGCCATGGCCATCAAAACGCCGCCCATGGAGTGCCCCACGCCGATAGCGGGCTCCTCGCTGTGGGTGAGATGATCGAGCAGCTCATCACGCAGCGCCAGCCAGTTGTGACCGACCGGGTAGTCGGGGTGATGGCCCAAACGATCGACCGGGTGCACGTCGAAGCACTCGTGCAGCGGCGCCAGCAGGCTACGGTAGCTCATGCCAGGAAACCCGTTGGCGTGGGCGAAGATCAATCGCGGTCGTTGGCTAGCGGGGGAAGCGGTCATGGTGGAATCCAGTGTCAAACCAGACATAATGTCTGTGGCGATAGCAGGCTAACGGGTTTACTCTATTTCGCCAAGTCGAACCATCGGCTCCCATGCCCTCGTCCCAACCGGAGTCTCATCATGCCAGCGCCGCGCCCCCCGCGTGATACCCGAATCCGTAACCGTGTCTTCTGGATCACCGTGATCGCCGCCGTAACGGTCGGCCTGTGGCTGGCTCGCTGAATGGGACTCGTCGACGTCTTTTTCGGCACACTGGAAGTCACACTGCCGGTCTTCATCATGGTCTTCATCGGCCTGGGTCTGAAACGCGCCGGCTGGATCGATCAACCCTTCATCAACACCGCCTCGCTGCTGGTCTTCAAGGGCACCATGCCGATGCTGATCTTTCTCAGCATCATCAAGGCCGACCTGGACGCCACACTGAACCCCCTGCTACTCGGCTTCTTTGCCCTGGCCACTCTGGGCAGCTTCCTGTTGAGCTGGGGCTGGGCGATCCTGCGGGTACCCAATGCGGACCGGGGCGTCTATGTCCAGGGTGCCTTCCGTGGCAACTGCGGCATCGTCGGGCTTGCCCTTGCCGCGGGCATGTACGGTGACTTCGGCCTCTCTACCGGGGGCCTTCTTCTGGGGGTGGTGATCCTCACCTACAACGCCTTTTCGGTGATTGCACTGGCCACCTATCAGCCCAATCAGCGTACGAACTGGCGCAGCATCGCCTCGCATATCGCACACAACCCGCTGATCCTGGCCGTGGTGGTGGCAGTACCCGTGGCCGCCCTCGAGCTGCGCCTTCCCGGCTGGCTGATGACCTCTGGCGAGTATTTTGCCTCGTTGACCCTGCCACTGGCCCTGATCTGCATCGGGGCCACCCTCTCCCTGGGCTCGATCCGGGCATCGGGACGGTTGGCCACCGGCGCCAGCCTGATGAAGATGGTCACGATTCCGATACTGGCCACCAGTGCCGCCTGGCTGGTCGGCTTTCAGGGGCGTGAGCTCGGTGTGCTCTTCCTGTTCTTCGCCAGCCCCACCGCAGCAGCAGCCTTCGTGATGGCCAAGGCAATGGGCGGTAATGCCGTGCTGACCGCCAATATCATCGCCCTCACCACGCTGATGGCAAGTGTGACCATCACACTGGGTCTGTTCGTACTCCGACTCGTGGGTCTTGTCTGACACAGTGAAAAAAGGCGGCCCGAAGGCCGCCGACACACTTTCACTTGCTTGCCACGTCAAACGTCTGGATTCAGCTCTCGCGCTTGCCATCCACCAGCCGGCTCACGCCCAGGGGGTTGCCGTCCTTGAGCGCCTCTGGCAGCAGCCCCGCCGGCAGGTCCTGGTAGCACACCGGGCGCAGGAAGCGATGAATGGCGGCACTGCCCACCGAGGTGGTGCGGGCGTCAGAGGTCGCCGGATAGGGCCCGCCATGGACCATGGCGTGACACACCTCTACCCCGGTCGGCCAGCCGTTGGCCAGTACCCGTCCGGCCTGGCGCTCGAGGATCGGCAGTAGCGCCTGGGCTGCGGCGAGATCGCCGTCGTCCAGCTGCAGGGTGGCGGTCAGTTGACCTTCCAGCCCCTCGGCGACGCGCTGCATCTCGGCGAGATCGGCGCACTCGATCACCAGCGAGGTGGCACCGAAGACCTCGGCCTGCAGCGCCTCATCGGCGAGGAAGTCCGCTGCGCTGGCCACGAACAACCCGGTCTGGCATTGGTGGGGGCCATCGCCGACCTGGCCACGAGCGATCTCCCTGACCTTGGCATTACCGGCCAGCGCGCCGAGGCCGTCGCGATAGGCGCCGTGGATGCCAGGGGTCAACATGGTCTGGGCGCCACTGGCGCTGACCGCCTCACCGGCGGCCTTGAGGAAGGCGTCCAGCGCCTCGCCCCTGACCCCCAGCACCAGGCCGGGATTGGTGCAGAACTGGCCGGCGCCCATATTCAGAGAGCCGACGAAGGCGGTGCCCAGCGCTTCGCCGCGGGCCTTGAGTGCCTCGGGGAGCAGGAATACCGGGTTGATCGAGCTCATCTCGGCATACACCGGAATCGGCTGCGGGCGGCTCTGGGCCGTTCTCATCAGCGCAGTGCCGCCGCTGCGCGAGCCGGTGAAGCCAACTGCCTGGATGCGCGGGTCGCTGACCAGCGCCTGACCGATCTCACGCCCCGAACCGAACAACAGCGAGAACACGCCTTCGGGCAGTCCGCACCTGGCGACGGCGCGCTGGATGGCGCGGCCCACCAGCTCGGAGGTGCCGGGGTGGGCGGAGTGGCCCTTGACCACCACGGGGCAGCCGGCGGCCAGCGCCGATGCGGTATCCCCACCGGCCGCCGAGAAGGCCAATGGGAAGTTGCTGGCACCAAACACTGCCACCGGACCCAGAGCGATATGGCGCTGGCGCAGGTCGGCGCGGGGCATCGGCGCACGCTCGGGCAGCGCCGGGTCGAGACGCACATCAAGCCATTCTCCTGCGCGCACCACGGAAGCAAACAGGCGCAGCTGGCCGCAGGTGCGACCGCGCTCGCCCTCGAGACGCGCCTCGGGCAGGCCGGTTTCAGCCATGCCTCGCTTGGTCAGGTCGTCACCGATCGCCTCGATTTCGGCAGCGATGGTCTCGAGGAAGCTGGCGCGCTCCTCCAATGACGTCTCGCGGTAGGTCGCGAAGGCCGCCTCGGCGAGTTCGCAGGCACGCTCGACCTCGGCCTCACCTCCGCCGCGATAGACGGGATCGAGCGGCTCGCCGGTGGCGGGGTTAACGGCATGGATGGTGGTTGAATTGCCACTGACGGCCTGTTGGCCGATCAAGAGTTGTCCAGTCAGAGTCATGACTTGTCTCCAGATGAGATGATTGGTGAGAGGTCAGATATTGATGAAAATAATCCAGCTACTGGTCGCGATATCCGGCGTATGTGTTACGAGCCCGGTTGAGATGCTGGAACATGGTTTCCCGCGCGGCCTCGGCGTCGCGTGACAGGATGGCCTCCAGAATGTAGGCATGCTCCTCCTGAACGCGCCCGAGGTAGCGCGACGTAGCCTCAGGATTGATCTCTATGCTGAGCAGCTTGGCACGAGGGATGGCGCTTTGGCTGAGATCCCCATAGAACTGATTGAAGAAGGGGTTCTTGGTCGCCTTGGCGATGGCGTGATGAAACTCGAAGTCTTCGACCCTGGCCTGGGACTTCTTGGCATGGGCCTGGATAAAGGCGGCATGCTTCTCCTCGAGAAGCCTACGATCTTCATCGTCGTGGCGCAGCGCCGCCAGCTCGGCCGCCGCTGGCTCCAAGGTCAGGCGCAGTTCCAGCACGAGAAGGATATCCTGCACGGTAGTGGCACTGATGCGCTCGGCGGGCTTGGCTTCCACCTTTGTGGCACGTAGTACGGTGGTTCCCACACCGCGGCGCGTCTCCACCAGCCCCAGAGACTTGAGGTGGGTGATCGCCTCTCTAATTACCGTGCGGCTGACACCGAAGGAGTTGCATAGGCTGTTTTCAGTGGGTAGCTTTTCCCCCACCGCCACCTTGCCCTCGGTAATCAGCGACTCCAGCTGGTCAGCCACATGCACGGAGAGACTCCCCTGCTGGGCAACCTTGCGCACGTTGAGCCTTGATGTATCTGCCACCATGTCAACATCCTTTGTCATGAAAACTTACCGAATAACCCGGTGTGATGATCATCCAATATAAAAATCAGCCATCACTGAGCAAGCCATGGCGGCGTGGTTCTCATGACTTTTTTCTCGTTGACTTGAGCATCGAGTAAGCGGTCCATAGCAAAAGTGACACGGTCATGGCCACGAATATTGCGCTCACCGGCCGCTCTAAAAATACCATCATATCGCCACGGTTAAGGAGCATTGTCCTACGAAAATTCTCCTCAATCATCGGGCCTAGAATATAACCCAGCAAGAGTGGCGCCGGCTCGAATCCCAAAAGAAGCAGCATGACACCGACAACACCAAAGAACGCGACCATCATTATATCCATAGAGGAATAGCTTATGCTGTAAACACCGACAGCAATAAACAATATAATAGATGGATAAAGGATAGGATATGGCACTTTCAAAAGCCTGACCCAGAGGCCTACCATCGGGATGTTCAAAACCAGCAGTAGTACGTTTCCTATCAGGAAGCTGACTACCAAGCCCCAGAAGAGATCGGGGTTATCGGAGATGACATTGGGGCCCGGGGTAATGCCATGAATCAGCAGGGCTCCCAGCATAAGCGCCATGACAGCATCCCCCGGTATACCTAATGTCAACGTCGGTATGAAGGCTGACTGGGCCGAAGCATTATTGGCACTTTCCGGAGCTGTGATACCTTCGATGGCTCCCTTGCCAAATTTTGATGGCGTCCTGGATATCTTTTTCTCTACTGCATAGGCCAGGAAGGAAGCTATCGATGTACCGGTACCAGGTAAAATCCCCACCCCAGTACCAATGCCAGTTCCCCTCAACATCGGAAAAACACTCTCTTTTATATCCTTACGCGTAGGTAAAAGTGAACGAAATGTGATTTTTTGTGATGACACAGCACTATTCACCTTACCAACATTGGCGATCACCTCAGTGACACCAAAAATCCCCATGGCAATAGCAACGATATTGATACCGTCATAGAGGAAGGTCAGCCCAAAAGCGTAGCGCTGTACACCGGTACTGACATCGGTACCTACCATCCCAAATATCAGGCCGAAGAGCACCGCAGCGATACCCTTGATCGGCGACCCCTGAACGAGAATGGCGGCAGCCACCAGGCCAAGCAGCATCATGGAAAAATAGTCGGCCGAGTTGAAGGCTACGGCAAAATTGGCGAGGGGGGGTGCAAAGGCGGCAAGTACGATAACGGTGATAAAGCTACCCACAAATGACGCCACAGTGGTCATGAACAGAGCGACGCCTGCCCGACCCTGCTGGGCCATGGGGTAGCCATCCAGGCAGACCACCGCTGAAGAAGGTGTTCCCGGCAAATTGAGCAGGATAGCTGCCGTCGAGCCACCGTACTGGGCGCCATAGTAAATCCCGGCGAGCATGACCAACGCAGTCGTTGCTGGCACATAGAACGTCAGTGGCAACAACATGGAAATGGCGGCAAGGTGGCCGACACCGGGAATCACGCCGATAAACATGCCGATCGTGACACCAAGGGCACAGTAAAGAAGGTTTTCCAGTGTAAAGGCGACTGAAATACCTAGGGCGAGGTTATCGAGGAGTTCCATCAAAAACTCCACGGAAATAGGCGTAAGGGCATGCTCAAACCCAAACTAAATATAAGATAAACTAGCGCACATAGCGCCAGCGAGAGCATGAGCGTAGGAAGCAGTCGGCTTCGGGCCTCGCTGAAGCTGCAGATAAACACCAGTGCTATCGTAGCCACGAAGACGCCTAGCCTGTTCATCAATAGCGCAAATACAATAATGCCAATAATAATAAAGAACAAGGCACGGACATTAATGCGTGGAAATTCCCCCGCTGTTTTCTTGGAAAAAAGCATGATGAGCACGCCGCAGGCCGCCAACATCAGGCCCAGCATTGTCGGCATGAAGCCCGGCCCCATCCGCTGCAGACTACCAAAAGCGTACTCTTGACTTTTCCATAATACTAAAGCTGACATAAGGAGGCAGGCAATGCCGGCAAGGAAGTCCCTGTTAGCATGTAGTCTCATTGTGGCTAACCCTTTGTAACAGCTAACTCGAACCTCCCGCCCAAGTCGGGCAGGAGATTGCATGCTTACCCAGACAGGCATCTCTGGTTACTGAGCGATCCCCACCTCTTCAATAAACCTAGAGAGCTCTTCTTTTTGCTCTGCCAGCCACACTCTCAAATCTTCCGGAGACTCTGAGGGTGTCGCTTGCCCGCCCTGCTGTGCAATTTTTGCCTGCATATCAGGTGTGCTAAGAATTGCTACCAGCTCTCGATGAAGGCGTTCAACGATCGCCTCAGGGCTTCCCGCAGTTACGAGAATGCCTTGGTAGGTACCATCCAGCTCACCGGGCAAGCCCATCTCGCGAAAAGTAGGAATCCCGGGCAGCTCTTCTAAACGCGACTCGCCGGTTACCGCCAGGGGAGTTATCTGATCATTCAAGGCGAAGGGTAATGTAGCGGTAGTTCCATTAAGAAGCATATCGCTCTCTTCCGACACCACTGCACGTGTCGCATCAGAACCGCCGCGATAGGCGATGATATTCCAATCAATATCGAAATGGTGTGCCAGGCGCTCGGTAGTAATGTGGTTATTGGACCCGATACCCGATGTGGCCACTGAAATGGCGCCCGGGTTATCCAGTGAGTACTCGACAAGCTCATCGAAGCTGGCATAGGTCAGCCCCTTGGCAATAGCCAGTACATAGGGTGAGTAGGAGACCATGGTCACCGGCGAGAGATCGTTCTCGATATCATAGGAGACACTCTCCATGATGCTGGGTGCGGTAAGCAGCGAGGTGAGATCCGACAGCAGCAGCGTGTGTCCATTCGGCTGCGCCTTGGCAACGAAGTCCGCACCGATGTTACCACCGGCTCCAGCCTTGTTTTCGACGATGACTGGCTGACCGATGGCACCTGAAAGCTCTGGAGCTATATGCCTGGCTAGAATATCTGATGTGCCTCCTGGCGCGAATGGAACGACCAGCCTGACGGGCCCCTGAAATTCCTGAGCCATACCAGCTACCGGTGCTGCCAAAGCAATTACAGAAAAGGCAATTCCGGTGAGCGTGCGTGAGGAAATTATCATTATATTTCTCCTGGTAGTGGTGAGACTTTGCGTCTGAAGCGCTACTACGTCACTGCATGGTGATCAGTCAGTTTTATAAACTGCATGTATCATCAACCAGCCCGCTTATGGGAACAGATTGCAATTTTAAAATATGATGGTTCGACAACCCTCTATATCATTGCCTTAGCTTTCGAGACTAACGTATCGAGAATCGCACGTTCTTCGGAGGTCGGCATGACCAGAGGCGCACGGACCTTTCCGGCCGGACGACCTATGATCTCCGCACCAACCTTTATCAAGCTGACTGCATATCCTGCTTTTCGATCCCTGAGATCCACAAAGGGTATAAAGAAATCATTAGTGATCTGCTTGACGGTCTCCTTGTTACCTTTACGAAGTTCCTTGTAAAACTTGACCGCCATATCGGGCACGAAGTTGAACACAGCCGATGAGTAGGTATTCACCCCAATCGAGAGGTAGGCCTCGGCGAAAATTTCCGCGGTCGGCACCCCACCGATGTACACCAGTCGATCACCGACCGTCTTGACGATCTTGTTGAGCCCCTGGATATCCCCCTTGCCATCCTTGAGGCCCACCAGATTCGAACACTGATCGGCCAGATCCTGTGCCGACTGGGCATTGAGAATGCCGTTACCACGGTTGTAATAGATCATCGCCAGCGGCGTCGAGTCACAAATTTGCTTGGCGTAACTCACCAGACCATCTTGAGGACACTCGGTGAGATAAGGCGGCATCAGCAGAATGCCGTCGGCACCGGCATCCTCGGCTGCCTTGGCAAAGGCCTTGCCGGTTTCCACGCTCAAGCCGGCGCTGGCGATCACCGGCAGCTTGCCATCTACCACCTCGACAGCAGCTTTAACTACCTGGCGGAACTCATCGAGCGACAGGTTGAAAAACTCACCCGTACCGCCGGCGACGAATACCGCGGAGATGTCGTGATCAATGAACCATGCCAAACGCTCACGATAACTCGCCTCATCGAAGCGACCCTCCTCGTCGAAATCGGTAATGGGAAATGACAACAGACCATCACCTACTGCACGCTTCACTGCTTCGTTGGAAAACCTCACCCGCCTACCCTCTTGCCTTGGAGGCCGAGCGCCTCCGGGTTCTCATTGACTGCCGACCTTGCAGTTGTAATACATCATACAACGTATAACATAGTGATTATGCGAGGCGTAGACAAGCGTGAGCTTTCAATTTCCGACTAAAGTTCAGTGCTGTTCAATGCCGGCATAGCCGCCATTGCACACGGTATATTCAACTGCAAGAGACAAGCGACCGAAAAATGGTGCCGCTGAAAGCAGTGGCACTCACGCCCTGCTGCTGATCACCACCTCGAACTGCTCGATCCCGCCCCCCTCACCGACGGCGTCACTAGGCAGTGGGTTGGCGTGGGCACGCTTGAAATCCTCGCTGCCGACCCAGCTGTGGAAGGCATCCTGGCTCTCCCACTCGGTCTCCACCACATAGGGGGCCTGGTTGCCCAGTGGACGAAGCACGCGCATGGCCAGAAAGCCCGGCTGCTTGTCGATTTCAACAGCCCGAGCACGAAAATGCACTTCGAACGTCCCCTCATGGCCAGGCTTGACGAAAACGCGGTTGTTGACGATGAAGGTCATTGCGAGTCTCCTTAGGGTCAGGGGCGCTCATCTGGCCAGGTTACGTCGTTCGGCGCCATGAAGCGTAGCAACCTGGCGCAGCCCGCCGCCCACACCTCGGCCTCGAGCTCAGCCACGGCCGCCGTGGGAAAACCCTGGCCGCGATCGCTGCGCCCCTCGACCAGCAGCCCCGTCAGCGCACCGACCAGCGGCATGTGGCTGACCAGCAAGACCGGCCCTTGATCGACCTGCTCCAGCAGCCAGTCACTTACGGCCTCCGGAGGATCATCGGGCGTCACGATGGCCAGGGTCTCGACCTCACTCCCCAGGCTGGCTGCCACATGCTCCGCCGTCTGTCGGGCACGCACATAGGGACTGGCGAGGACTCGCGCCTCGTCGAGCTCCTGATACTGCAGCCAGTCGGCCATGCGCGCGGCTTCGGCATGACCGCGGACAGTGAGCTTGCGCTCGGTATCGACGCTTCCCGGGCCGGCCTCACCGTGGCGCATGATCAGCAAGCGCTTAGTCATCGCGCGCCTCCCGCCTGCTGCCATCCGACTGATCGTCAGCGGCATCGACGCGCCGGTGGGCCCGCTGCACATCCTCCCGCGAGAGCAGGAATTCCACATCGCTGCTCTGCTCGCCAAGCATGAGCATCTTCGCCATCTCGCGAGCCGGCACGCCATTGAACAGCACCTGGTAGAGCCCCTCAGCCAGCGGCATGTAGACATCGTCCTCACGGGCTTTGTCGCGCACCAGGCGCACTGTATTGACACCCTCGGCTACCTGCCCCAGGGCCTCAACCGCCTCATCGAGGGATTTTCCCTGGCCTAACGCATAGCCGACCCGGTAATTGCGCGACAGGTCCGACGAGCAGGTGACGATCAGGTCGCCGACACCGGAAAGCCCGAGAAAGGTCATTGGGTTGGCCCCCTGGTCCACCGCAAAACGTCCCATCTCGGCCAGCGCCCGGGTCATCAACATGCTGCGGGTATTTTCACCCATGCCCAGTGCAGCGGCCATGCCGGCGGCGATCGCATAGATATTCTTGAGCGCCCCGCCCAGCTCCACACCGTAGCGGTCGTTGCTGGCGTAGACCCGGAAATAATCACAGCTCAGTGCCTGCTGCACGCGGGTACGGGTAAGCGGGTCGTCGCTGGCCACAACCGTGGCGGTGAGCTGCTTCTGGGCGATTTCGGTGGCCAGATTGGGCCCGGAGATCACACCGATATGAGCAAAGCCTGTCTCCTCCTGAAGGATCTGGCTCATCAGCTTGAAGCCCTCCTCCTGAATACCCTTGGTGGTGCTCACCAGGATCTGATCGGAGCGAAGCCAGGGGCGCGCCTGCCGTACGACGTCACGAAAGGCCTTGGAGGGAATCGCTACCAGTACCAGCTCCGCCCGCTCGAGCACTGCCTGCATGTCGCTTGACGCCGTCACCGCCGTATTGATGGCAAAGTCAGGCAGGTAACGACCGTTCCTGTGTTCGCGGTTGATCTGTTCTACCAGCTCGGCGTCGCGTAGCCACTGACACACTTCGGCGCCGTTATCGGCAGCTATGCTGGCAAGCGCGGTGCCGAAGCTGCCTCCGCCCAACACCGCCACGCGCATGGGATCATCTGACATGGTCACCCCAGAATAAAGTCGGGTTGAGAATAAAGTGTAACGAAAAGCGCCCCCTCCGGGGCGCCTGATACCTAGCATAGCACCGGGCCGGCGATACCGGCCCGGGCGATATCGCGTCAGTCGATCAACGACAGCAGCGAATCGATGCTCTCTCTGGCATCGCCATAGAACATCCGCGTGTTCTCCTTGTAGAAGAGCGGATTTTCGATGCCCGAATAGCCCGTGCCCTGGCCACGCTTGCAGACGAAGACGACCGAGGACTTCCAGACCTCCAATACCGGCATGCCGGCGATGGGGCTGTTGGGGTCGTCCTGCGCGGCCGGGTTCACGATGTCGTTCGAGCCGATGACGATGGCCACG
>ERZ869909.1460-NODE-1460-length-19151-cov-4.789556_pt1 | contig 19151 bp, 18 predicted proteins | sample MGYA00520892_ERZ869909 | MGnify/ENA primary metagenome ERZ869909 (study PRJEB32215, sample SAMEA104723947) | bioreactor metagenome | biome: bioreactor; feature: anaerobic bioreactor; material: water | place: China | collected 2015-03-12 ...
CAGCGCAAGCCGTTCGCCGAGATCATGGACGTGTTCGGCTTTCGCATCATCACCGAGGACGTCGACAGCTGCTACCGCATCCTCGGTGTGGTGCACAACCTCTACAAGCCGGTGCCGGGGCGCTTCAAGGATTACATCGCCATTCCCAAGGCCAACGGCTACCAGAGCCTGCATACCACTCTGTTCGGCAGCGGCGGCATGCCCATCGAGGTACAGATCCGCACCCGCGAGATGGAGGCCATGGCCAACAACGGCATCGCCGCCCACTGGCTCTACAAGGCGGGGCAGACCGATCATCCCATCGCCGAGGGCAGCCACGCCCGCGCCCGGGAGTGGGTCAAGGGCCTGCTCGAAATGCAACGTCACGCCGGCGACTCGCTGGAATTCATCGAGCACGTCAAGAACGACCTGTTTCCCGACGATATCTATGTCTTCACGCCCCGCGGCGACATCATGGAGTTGCCCCAGGGGGCCACGGTCATCGACTTCGCCTACGCGGTGCACACCGACATCGGTAACAACTGCATCGCCTGTCGAATCGATCGTCACCTGGCACCACTCTCCACCCGCCTGGAGAGTGGCCAGACCCTCGAGATCATCACCGCCCCTGGTGCCAAGCCCAATCTCGCCTGGCTCAACTTCGTGGTCACCGCCAAGGCCCGCTCAGCGATTCGCCACGCGCTCAAGCACCAGCAGCATACCGAAGCCGTGCAGCTGGGCCGACGCCTGCTCAACAAGGCCCTGAGCGAATTCGAGACCAGCCTCGAGGAGCTCCCGGAGCCGGCCCTGCCACAGGTGTTGGACGACCTGTCGCTCAAGCACGAGGATAGCCTGCTGGAATCCATCGGTTTGGGGACACGGGTGGCCTATGTGGTCGCCAGACACCTGGTCGATGCCCTCCACGGCGATAGCGCAGATGACAGCCCGCGCACCCTTCAGCCCCACGGGCCCATCGTGATCAGCGGCGCCGAAGGCATGGTGATCAAGTTTGCCCGCTGCTGCCATCCACTGCCCGGCGACCCGGTGATCGGACACCTGTCGGTGGGCAAGGGAATTGTGGTGCATCGGACCGAATGCCGTAATCTTGAGGAACTGAAGAGCGACCCCGACAAGCTGCTCGCCCTGGAGTGGTCCGCCGATATCGAGGAGGACTTCCCTGTGGCCCTGCGCCTTGAGATCGAGAGCCGCCGGGGTCTGGTTGCGGAGCTCGCCAGCCTGGTCACCGACGCTGATGCCAATATCGAGAGGATCGGCATCGAGGAGCGCGACGTGCGGCTCTCCATCGTCCACCTGACCCTGGCGGTGCGTGACCGCGTGCATCTCGCTCGCATCATCAAGCGTATCCGTAATCTCTCCCAGGTCGGCAAGATCACCCGCGTCGGAAACTGAACCCTCTTCAACCTGCCCCCGCCCATGGGTGGGTAGCAGCGTCATTTCCACGATTCCGTTTTTCATGCACAACGAACAGAAGGAACCCTTCCATGAGCAACAAGGCCGTCATCAACACCGACAAGGCACCCGCCGCCATCGGCCCCTATTCCCAGGCGATCAAGGCTGGCAATACCATCTACCTCTCCGGCCAGATCCCTCTTGATCCAACCACCATGGAGCTGGTCTCCGACGACTTCGAGGCCCAGGCCCGTCAGGTATTCACCAACCTCAAGGCCGTGTGCGAAGAGGCCGCCGGCTCGCTGGGCGAGATCGTCAAGCTCAACCTCTATCTGGTGGATCTGGCCAACTTCGCCATCGTCAACAAGGTGATGGAGGAGTTCTTCGAGAAGCCCTACCCCGCCCGTGCCGCGGTGGGCGTCAAAGCGCTGCCCAAGGGCGCCCAGTTCGAGGCGGAAGGAGTTATGGTCATCGGTGACTGATAAGTACCCGAATAAATGCCTGCGCGGGCGAATCACTGCGTTGCACAGCACTCGGAATCCTCATGTAGCAACTTGTACACTCCGGTTCCTGCGCGCTGTGCGCCTTGTGCTTCATCCCGCTCGGCGATTGATTCAGGCACTTATATGAGACTGTTTCTGGCGCTGGTGCCACCGCCCGAGCTGCGTGCGCGGCTCGGTGAGCTGGCGGATTTCGCCCACGCCCGATGTGGCGGGCGGCGTATGCCGGACGCCAGCCTGCACCTGACGCTCGCCTTTCTCGGCGAGTTGGAGAAGGCGCAGGCTCTCGAGCTGGCCGAATGGGTGCAAGGCCTTGCCATCTCACCGGGCGAGTGGCGCCTCGACGGCTGGGGCTGCTTCAAGCGCCCCGGTATCGTCTGGGTCGGAAGCCAGGCACCCGATCCGGCTCTGGCCTCGCTGCAAAGCATGCTCTGGCACGCCTTGGAGGCACGCGGCCTGACCGGCCGCCCCGCCAGGTACCTTCCCCATGTCACCCTGCTGCGACGCGCTGACTCCCTCAGGGTCGACAACTTGCCCGACGTCGACCATGCCTGGCCCTATAATAAGCTGGAGCTGATTCAATCCATCACGGATCACAGCGGTGCCTGCTATAAGACCTTGGCGAAATCAGTTGCACCTGATGGCTGAGTCTATTGGCTTCTGGCCGCTTTTTGCGCTGATATGATGCTTGGTCCCCTACAAAGGAAAACAGGGATGTTCAGAAAAGCCTTCATGGCGGGTGTCGTTGCCCTGGGCGGGCTGACTGCAAGCCTGCCTGGCATGGCCGATCTTTATCTGGCTGCAGGAGCCACCAGTGAAGCCACCGCTGCACTGCGAATCGAAGTGGATAGGCTCATTGGACTTGAGCGATTTCATCCCCAGGTAGACCTGCGACTGGGAACAGGCCTGCTGCTGCTATCCAGTGGGGACGAGGACGGTAACGCTGCCTGGCTGCTTACCCCGGCCCTGCGCTGGACATTCGACACTACCCGTCAGCTCTTCGTCGAGGGCAGCATCGGTGCAGCTTTTTTCCTGACAACACGGGTCGAGGACCGACAGCTATCCACAGCCTTTCAATTCCAGGACCGCATCGCCGCGGGCCTGCCGCTGGGGAGAGGAGAACTGGCATTGAGCCTGACCCATTACTCCAATGCCGGCATCAAGCGCCCCAACGATGGCTTCGAGGTTCTGAGTCTTGGCTATCGCTGGGCGCTCTGATACCGGGCACAACAGGCGTATCTATCTAGACTGGCTCTGGCAGGAAGCCACCCTCTTTCATCACCTGGGCGTAGCCATCCCGGTAGCTGGGATAGCGGAACCTGTAGCCCGTCTCGAGCAGGCGGGTGTTGTCGCAACGCTTGCTGGCACGCTTGCGCAGCGGCGCCTGGATAACTTCCGTGGGCTCCACCTTGAGTCGCCCAGCCAACCAGGCCATTACCTCATAGAGGGGGTCCGGTGCAGAGTCACTGGCCAGGTAGAGGTTCTCCAGCGGCTTACCCGCCTCGCTAAGCGCGATCAGATGCTTCAGCACGCCGGCGCAGTCGTCGCGGTGGATGCGATTGGAGTACATGGGAGGTGTCGCGGGCGCAATGCGGCCTTCCAGGACCTGACGGATGAGGCGGTCACGACCAGGGCCATAGATGCCCGAAAAGCGCACCGCCGTGCCAGGTATCGGGCTATCATGTAGAGCCTGTTCTGCTTCTCGCATCAGCACGCCGGAGAAGCCGGGTGCCTCGGCGGGGCTCTCTTCATTCACCAGCTCACCTTCCTTCTGGCTATATACGCTGGTGGAAGAGACGAACAGAATTCGCTGCGGCGCGCTATCGCGACCCTCGTAGGTGCGCAGTACCGCCTGGAGCCCATCGAGATAAGCGGCACGATAAGCGGCCTCCTCGAAGCGGTCGGCGCTGAGCACATAGACCACGAAATCGGCATTGGGCAGCTTGGCCAGGGCGGCTTCATCGCTGAGGTCCAGCGCCAGGGGCTCGATGCTGCTGCCCTCCAGTGCCGATACGTCGCGTCGAGCGCCGATGACCCGGTGGCCGGCCGTGATCAGCTCGCTGCCGAGCACCATGCCGATGTCACCACAACCTAGAATAAGTGTCGTTTTCTTCACCTTTCTCTCGCCCCCTGATAAAAAGTCCCTATTGAAATCCATACATCTATCGTCCGAGAGGATGCCCGGCGGGCACCAACCATGACTCTAACAGAACTTCGCTATATCGTAACCTTGGCCCAGGAGCGCCACTTCGGCCGCGCGGCCGAACGCTGCTTCGTGTCCCAGCCGACCCTGTCGGTGGCGGTCAAGAAACTCGAGGAAGAACTGGGGGTAGCGCTCTTCGAACGCTCCAAGTCCACCGTTCAGGTGACCCCCATGGGCGAGAGGATCGTCGAGCAGGCCCAGCGCGTGCTGGAGCAGAGCAGCGTGATCAAGGAGCTGGCCAACGCCGGCAAGGACCAGTTGGCGAGCCCCCTGCGCATTGGCGCCATCTACACCATCGGTCCCTACCTGTTTCCACACCTGGTGCCGGCACTGGCACGCAGCGCACCGCAGATGTCGCTCTATATCGAGGAAGGATTTACCGCCAGCCTGCGGCACAAGCTGAGGAGCGGCGAGCTCGACGCCATCATCATCGCACTGCCGTTCAACGAGACCGATGTCGTCACCAAGCCGCTCTACGACGAGGAGTTTGAGGTACTGATCCCGGCCGATCATGCCTGGGCAGCCCGCGATCACATCGACAAGGAGGACCTCCTCAACGAGCGTCTGCTGCTGCTCGGTGAGGGTCACTGCTTCCGCGACCAGATACTCGAGGCGTGCCCGGCCATCAGCCACAAGCTCAACAGCCCCCACAATACCCTGACCGCCGAAGGCGGTTCCCTGGAGACCATTCGTCACATGGTGGCCTCCAAGCTCGGTATCACGGTGCTGCCCCGCTCGGCTATCGGTACCGTCCATTACGAGACCGGTCTGCTCACCAGTCGGCCGTTCAGCGCCCCTGCGCCGTCACGCACCGTGGCCATCGCCTGGCGTGCCAGCTTCCCCCGACCCCGCGCCATCGACGCGGTGACCAATGCCATCACACAGTGTCATGAGGCACTCCCCGAGTTGGCATGACCGTTGACACAAAGGCTCTTGACGCACAGGTCACCTCTCTCAAGGGCGTCGGGGAAGCACTGGTACTGAAGCTCGCTCGGCTGCGCGTGGCCTGCGTGGCCGACCTGCTCTTCCACCTGCCGCTGCGCTATCAGGACCGCACCCGCATCACGCCCATCGGCACCCTGCGTGCCGGACACGAGGCCGTGGTGGAGGGGGAGGTCATGGCCAGCGAGGTGGTGCGCGGCCGACGTCGCAGCCTGCTGGTGCGGCTTCGAGACGGCTCGGGCATCCTCAGCCTGCGCTTCTTCCATTTCTCCCCGGTCCAGCAGCAGCAGTTCCGTCCGGGAGCGAGAATACGCGGCTTCGGTGAGGCACGAGCCGGCGCCACGGGGCTCGAGATCTACCATCCAGAATATCGGCTGCTCAGCGATGAAGCCCCTCCGGTGGAGAACCACCTGACGCCGATCTATCCCACCACCGAAGGACTGCACCAGACTCGACTGCGGGCGCTGATCGAGCAAGCGCTGGCGCTTCTCGATGCGGCCCCCGAGGCACTGCCCGACTGGCTGCCCGAGTCACTGCGACAGCGTTTCGGCCTGCCCGAGCTGCACCACTGCCTGAAGGTGCTGCATCAGCCACCACCGGATGCCGACCCCGAGCAGCTGGCCAGCGGCCTGCATCCCGCCAGCCGGCGGCTGGCCCTGGAAGAACTGCTCGCCCACCGCCTCAGCCTGCGCGAGGTACGCCTGCGCATCCAGCAGGACGGCGCCCCGGCACTACCCGGCGGGCGCAGCCTGCAGACGCGCTTCCTCACCCAACTGCCCTTCTCGCTCACCGGTGCCCAGCGCCGCGTGCTCGACGAGATCGGAACCGACCTGGCCCGCGAGGTTCCCATGCTGCGTCTGGTCCAGGGCGACGTGGGCTCGGGCAAGACAGTGGTGGCGGCCATGGCGGCACTGTCGGCCATTGCCGGCGACTGTCAGGCAGCGATGATGGCACCCACCGAGATCCTGGCGGAACAGCATTACCGTACCTTTCGCACCTGGTTCGAGCCGCTCGGCATCGAAGTGGCATGGCTGGCCGGCAAGCTCAAAGGCAAGGCACGGCTGGATACCAAGGCCGCCATCCTCGATGGCCGGGCCCGCATGGTGGTGGGCACCCACGCCCTGTTCCAGGGCGATGTGCACTTCCAGCGACTGGGCCTGGCCATCGTCGACGAACAGCACCGCTTCGGCGTCCACCAGCGCCTGGCGCTGCGCGAGAAGGGCGAGGCCGGGGGCCTGACACCCCATCAACTGGTGATGACCGCCACGCCCATCCCCCGCACCCTCGCGATGAGCGCCTACGCCGACCTGGACGTTTCCGTGATCGACGAGCTGCCCCCGGGGCGCACTCCCGTCAAGACGGTGGTGGTTCCCGACGAGCGCAGGCCCGACGTGGTGGCACGCATCCGCCATGCCTGTGCCGAGGGGCGCCAGGCCTACTGGGTCTGCACCCTGATCGAGGAGTCGGAAGTCCTGCAGTGCCAGGCCGCCGAGGCGACCCACACAGAGCTCGGCGAAGCGCTTCCCGAGCTGGCCATCGGCCTGATCCACGGGCGCATGAAGGCAGCCGAGAAGGCCGCGGTGATGGACGCCTTCAAAACCGGCGAACTCGACCTGCTGGTGGCCACCACGGTGATCGAGGTCGGGGTCGATGTGCCCAATGCCAGCCTGATGATCATCGAGAATCCTGAGCGACTGGGCCTGTCCCAGCTCCACCAGCTTCGGGGTCGGGTCGGGCGGGGCTCCACCGAGAGCTTCTGCGTACTGCTCTACCACGGCCCGCTGTCGGCCCACTCCCGGGAACGGCTAGGCGTCATGCGCGAAACCACTGATGGCTTCCGCATCGCCGAGAAGGACCTGGAGCTTCGCGGCCCCGGCGAGGTGCTGGGCACCCGTCAAACGGGACTCGCCCAGATGAAGATCGCCGACCTGGAGCGTGACGCCGACCTGCTGGAGCTGGTTTCGCCACTGGGCGAAGCGCTGCTTGCCAGCCACCCCGAAGCCAGCCAGCCGCTGATTCGCCGCTGGCTGGGCGAACAGGCGGGGCGCTACGGGCAAGTTTGACACCCTGTCGCACAAAGAGCATTGACGAGGTGATTGTCGCGAGTGCCGCCGGGCAGGACATGACGCCAGGACAGCTGTCACGATGGTGGGTGGCTTACAGGTGCCTCAGCAGCTTCTGCAGCTTGTTGAGGTCGCTGGAGTCACCGACCAGGCGCACGTTACCGGCCATCATGCCATCGAGGAAAGCCTGCTGGGTCGGCTTGCGAAGCACCTTGATGGCGGTGGCCTCGTCCTCGAAACGCAGCTCCAGATCGAGGTCCACGGGTAAGCCCGCTCCCGTGTGGATGCCCCGGGGCGACATCCGGTAGTAACGTGCAATGGAGAGATTCTCGGTCGCGATACCCCAGTCGAGGTTATGCATCTCGGTCAGGGTTTCGCGAAAACGCGGCTTGCGGCGCAGGGCACGCTTGAGCAGAAAGCCCAGCAGCCACAGCATGAGTCGCAGCTTCATGGCGAATCCGCTTCGAACAGGAACAGGAAGAAACCGCGGCCTGCACCAACGGCAGGCCGCGCCACAGAAGCGCTCAGCGTGGCGTCAGCCCTTGCCGACAGCATCCTTGAGTCCCTTGCCGGGCTTGAAGGCCACGGTCTTGCTGGCCGGGATGGCCAGGGGTTGGCCGGTCTGCGGGTTCTTGCCGGTGCGGGCAGCTCGCTCGCGCACGGTGAACGTTCCGAAACCGATCAGTGAGACGTCCTGCCCCTGAGCCACGCTACCGGTGATCTCATCGAGAATGACGTTGAGCACCTGGCTCGCCTTGTCCTTCGAAAGTTCCGCACGCTCGGCAATTGCCGCAGCAAGTTCTGGCTTGCGCATAAAGCCCCTCCTGGTATTGGCTGTGTCCCGGCGCCGGGCGCCGGTGTGTTGTTATCCGCGCGATCGATTCATCTAGCATGAACCACCTGCCGCCTCCGGGTATGAAACCCTTGATGTGCCACGCATGAAACCCTTGGTTCCCGGAAAGCGGCATGCGAGGTGACGCTGTCGTCAGCTGCGGATCAAGCGACCCCCAGTGGCGCAGACGACACTAGCCTAGCAATGGCGGTGTCGCTCGCGCCAGCTCAACTTTCCGCCGCACGCAGCTCCCTGTCAACGCAAAGCCGATCAAACGTTCGTCTTGTGTCTCGGCAAAGGCCACCAGATCACGGCCTTCCCCTTCGATTCGCCAGCGCTCCGGTGTCCGGATTGGCGGCATTGCGACGACAGGTAGCAACGGCGTCTTGACCAGTATCGCCCATGCCCCGTAGGCCACCTCGGAGGGCTCACCGGTCAAGGTTCGCGCCAGCGCCCTGGCACTGGCCTGAAGCGGCTGCACGTACATGGCGTTGACCCCGTCGACGCAGGCAACGTCTCCCAAGGCATAGATACCGGGGACCGACGTTTCCAGCCGGCGATCCACCAGGATACCTGCCGCGCCGGTCTCGAGGCCTGCCGCTACGGCCAGCTCCGTCCTCGGTCGCAGCCCGGTGGCTACCAGCACCAGGTCGGCCATTAGCCGGTCGCCATCGCTGAGCTTGACCGCAACGTCACTGCCAGCGCTTTCCAGCGCTGCCAGGCTGCGTCCCAGTTGCAGCCTCATTCCGCCTTCGACGAAGGCGTCTCCCAGCGCACGCCCCAGAGGCTCCGGCAGCAGCCGCGGCAACGGCGCACGCTCAGGCGCCACCAGGGTGACCTCATGCCCACCGACGGCAAGGTCATTGGCGAACTCACAGCCCACCAGGCCCGCGCCGATGATCGCCACCCGCGCCCGGCGGCCCAATGCTTCCAGTGCCGTATGGAAATGGCGGTAGTCATCGAGATCGTTGATGGTGAACACGCGTCCAGCCACTGTTTCCGGCACGCTGAAGGGCACCGCCGGTGCCGCCCCGGTAGCCAGTACCAGCTCGCTCCAGGGCAGGCACTCCTCCCCGATCTGCAACGTGCGCGCCTGTATGTCGATGCCCTCCACCCGGGTATGAGTGCGCATCACCAGGCCCAGTTGATCGGCCGCTTCCAGCGCCGAACGGGTGGCCAGCCGAGCGGGCGGCAGGCCTTTGGCAAAGCCGGTGGAAAGCAGTGGCTTGGCGTAGTCATCGCCGCTATCGGCGGTGATCAGGGTAATGGGGCGCGCCGTATCCCGGGCACGCAGTTGCCGGGCCAGGCCAAGACCCGCCATGCCGGAGCCAACAATGATGAGGGGGGCGGTCATGAAACTCCTTGCCGTATCGCGGGGGCCAACATGCGACCCACTACAGGTAATCGAGTCAGAACCGCATGTTACACTATGCGCCCCTCGATCGACCTGGAGAGCAAGGTGACCCGGAGATGTGCGGTGCGCCACGGCCACTTGACCCCGAGAACCGTAAGCTGGCGGCCACTCGCAGCTGGTCAGCCGGCCATGAGCCCGGCGTGGTGGGCCTGGGTCGCCTCACGGGACTCCCTTACCGCCCGATTGATCGAGGCCGGGGGAGAGAAGGCCTTCCGCGTGCGCCTGCTCGACCAGCGCCCGGGCCGGCCACGCCCTGACGAGGCCAGGGCCCTGGGCCTGCCCGTTGGTCGCCTCGCCTGGCTGCGCGAAGTGGCGCTCTGCCTGGACGATCGCCCCTGGGTGGTAGCGCGCTCTGTAGCACCGCTTGCACAGCTGCGTGGCCAGCGCCTCGACCGGCTCGGGGAACGCTCGCTGGGCAGCTGGCTGTTCCGACAGCCGGGCCTCGAGCGTAGCCCCATCGAGGTGACCACCTCCCCGCCCCCCTTCCATTGCCATGGCGGCCCCTGGGGCCGCCGCTCGGTATTTCGCCACGGCCGCTTCGCCGTTCTGGTCCAGGAGTTCTTCCTCGACGCCATGGCGGATGAACTGGCGCTGCCTTCACGTTAGGATGAACGCCATCGATTGAGGAGGCTCCGATGGACCGATCCCTGCTGCATCCCACCGGCCTGGCCCGTATACCCGATTTCCTGCACCTGATGCGCCTGGACCGGCCCATCGGCACCTGGCTGCTGATGTGGCCCACCCTCTGGGCGCTATGGGTAGCCGCCGAGGGCATTCCCGGTCGCAATGTGCTGCTTATCTTCATCGCAGGCGTCTACCTGATGCGGGCGGCCGGCTGCGTGGTCAACGACTACGCCGACCGCCACTTCGATGGCCACGTCAAGCGTACTAAGAACCGCCCCCTGGCCACCGGCCGCATCAGCGAGGGCGAAGCGCAGGCACTGTTCCTGATGCTGGTCATGGTGGCCTTCGTACTGGTGCTCTTCACCAATCTGTTTACGGTGATGCTGTCGCTGGTCGGGGTGGTGCTGGCCTTCATCTATCCGTTCATGAAGCGCTACACCCACCTGCCCCAAGTGTTTCTCGGTGCCGCCTTCTCCTGGGCGATTCCCATGGCCTTTGGCGCCGTGCTGGGCCACGTGCCAGCGGAGGCCTGGCTGCTGTTCTGTGCCAACGTGGTCTGGACCGTGGCCTACGATACCGAGTACGCCATGGTTGACCGCGACGACGACCTGCGCATCGGCATCAAGTCCACCGCCGTGCTGTTCGGCCGCGCCGACCGCCTGATGATCGGCCTGCTTCAGGGTGTCACGCTGGCATTGCTGGCCTGGGTCGGCCTGCGCCTGGGGCTGGGTCTCTTCTTCTGGCTGGGGCTCGCCGCCATGGGGGCCACTTTCGTGCACCAGCAGACCCTGATTCGTACCCGGGACCGGGACCGCTGCTTCCAGGCGTTCCTCAACAACCACTGGTCGGGCCTGCTGGTCTTCGCCGGCATCGCCCTGAGTCTCTGGCCGGCCGTCAACGGCTGAACCAGGCCCGGCAGCTGCCCCAGTTACGTATCGCCATACTGACGTTAACGACAGTATAGTTTGATTTTATAAACCTTTGACTCGGTCCATGCTGTTTATACCACGCGCGCGAACAGTGCCAGGCAGACAGCAGAGGACAGGATCATGTACGAGGTCGATACCCACCAGGCCACAGCATTACCCGGCGGCGAAGCGGCAGCGGGACATCCGGAGCTCAACCGGCACCTGTGGATGCCGTTCAGTTCCAATCGCGATTTCCACGCCAATCCGCGCATGATCACCGCCGCCGAAGGACGCTACTTCATCGATGACCGGGGCCGGAGGCTGTTCGATTCGCTGTCGGGCCTATGGACCAGCGGCGCGGGACACAACCGGGTGGAGATCCAGCAGGCGGTGAACCGCCAGCTGGGCAGCCTGGACTTCGCCCCGGGGTTTCAGGTCGCACACCCCCTGGCCTTCGAACTCGCCGAGAAGGTGGCGAGTCTGACCCCTACCGGCCTCGACCATGTCTTCTTCACCAACTCCGGGTCCGATGCCGCCGATACCGCAGTGAAGATGGCCAGGGCCTACTGGCGACTCAAGGGACGCCCAGAGAAGACCCGCCTGATCGGCCGCGCCAAGGGCTACCACGGCGTCAACGTTGGCGGCACCAGCCTCGGCGGGATCGGCGGCAACCGCAAGCACTACGGGCAGCTGCTCGACGTGACGCACCTGCCCCACACCCTGCAGCCACATCTCGCCTTCACCCGCGGCCAGGCCGAGAGCGGCGCCGAGCTCGCCGATGCCCTGCTCGACCAGATCGCCCTGCACGATGCGTCCAATATCGCTGCGGTGATCGTCGAGCCGATGTCGGGCTCCGCCGGGGTCATCGTACCGCCGAAGGGCTATCTCGACCGACTGCGGCAGATCTGCAGCGCCCATGACATCCTGCTGATCTTCGACGAGGTGATCACCGCCTTCGGCCGCAGCGGCGCAACCACCGGTGCCGAGGCCTTCGGCGTGACGCCGGACTTGATGAACATCGCCAAGCAGCTCACCAACGGTGCGGTGCCCATGGGCGCGGTGATCGCCTCCGGCGAGATCTTCGATACCTTCATGCACGCCGATGGCCCCGATCACGCCATCGAATTCTCCCACGGCTACACCTACAGCGCCCATCCGGTGGCCTGTGCCGCTGCCCTCGCCTCTCTCGACCTGCTCCAACGTGAGGACTTCCCCGGCCAGGTTCGTGCCATTGCCCCGGTATTCGAGCAGAAGCTCCACGCCCTCAAGGGACGTCCCCATGTGGTGGATATCCGCAACCACGGACTGGCCGGAGCTATTCAGCTCGCCCCCCGAGGCGGCGACCCCACCGTGCGACCTCGCGACGCCCATATGGCGCTCTGGGAAGCGGGTTTTTATGTGCGATACGGCGGAGACACCCTGCAGTTTGGCCCGCCTTTCGGGGCCACGGAAGCAGAGCTCGAGCGGCTCTTCGACGCCGTGGCCTCGACCCTCGATTCCCTGACGTGAACACTAGCGAGGCGTGAATCTACTGAGAGTGGCGGTGCCGATACAGTAGCTCCCCTGCATCGGCACGGCCATCGCCAGCGCTCTGGACCCGCACATGTATGTCGACCTCCCCCCGCTCGGCAAACGTCAGGGTCAGCGGAAAGCTGTCACCTTCGCGCAGCGGTGCGACGAGGTCCATCAGCATCAGGTGATACCCCCCACCCGGGCGCATGGTCAACAGGGTGCTGGCGGGGACTTCAATCTCGCTTACGGGAAACATGCGCATGGCGCTGCCTTCCATGGCCATGTCATGAAGCTCGACGGTATCGCTGACCGGGGTGCTCGCCCCTACCAGCACGTCGGGCTCGTCGCTGGCGGTGGAAATATCCACGTAGACGGCAGCGTGGCCGACGCTGGGCGGAGAAGGTGTGGCAAAGGGGTGGGTGATCAACAGATCGTCCAGCCGATATTCCTGAGCCATGGCCGGAGCAGCCATCGACAGAATGCCAGCCAGCATCAGCAAAAACCTGGGACGCATGGAGAAGTCCTTTTACTGCTTGTGAATACACTCAGACACTCTTGAGGTTAGCAGTTCCCGGACACTGCCTCCTGGATCAGGAGGATGGCATCCCTCGATAGTGGCTGTCCCACATCAACACGGCGCCGGCCACGGCTCCGGGAAGCAGGAAGAGATTGGCCAGCGGGATCCAGGTAATCAGCGTTACCCAGGCCCCATAGCTCAGCGTTGGCCAACGGCGTGACGACAGACGACGTCGCATGTCGGCGAAGCTGACCTTGTTGTTGTCCATGGGGTAGTCGAGGTAGGTGATGGCCATGATCCAGGCTGAGAACAGGAGCCAGAGCAGCGGGGAGATCAGATTGACAGCGGGAATCCAGCTGATCGCGAACAGCAGCGCCATCCTGGGGAGGATATAGCCGAGCTTGACCAGTTCGCGGCCTAGCGCATCGACTGCCGTCCTGGCCAACCCCCGGTCGTCCAGCGGCGGCCGGCCGGTAGCTAACACCTCTACCCTGGCGGCCAGGAAGCCATAGAAGGGCGCGGCAATCAGGTGCGTCACCAGGGTAAAGGTGAAAAACACGACCAGCACCAGGCTGAGCACGAAAAGCGGCCAGATCAGCCAGGAGAGCCACTCCAGCCAGCCCGGCACCATGGCCATCCAGCCGTCGAGCCAACCAGTGAAATGGGCGACCACGTAGTACAGCATCAGGCTGTACACCACCAGATTGACGCTGATCGGTACGAAGACATAACGACGCATACCCGGTGAATAGGCCAATCGAGTACCACGGACCAGGGCCGTGAAGGCATCCAGCATCAGTTCTTCCTCAAGGCGAGAGCGTGGTGGCGGCAAGCGAGCCCGGGTGACAGGTTGTCGCAAGGCTGGAGCGTAAGGGACCTTGCCGTATAAGATGGCGCACAGGCGCGCTGCAGCGCAATATCATTCAGCTCGTTTTCGACTTTTCCGCCCATTGACAACAACAAGCCGAGCAGACGACCCATGACCGACCTCGACGATGTGCCCGCCCCCCAGGGACAGCTGACGCTCAAGCTCCTGGCCTCTCGCCAGGACGTCAATCTGTATGGCGACATTCCCGGCGGCTGGCTGGTCAGCCACATGGACCAGGCCGCCGAACTGGTAGCAGGCCGAGAGGCACGAGGACGCACCGCCACCGTGGCCATCGAAACCATGGACTTCCTGTGCCCGGTGCGGGTGGGATCGACCGTCAATATCTTTACGGCCGTCCGTGAGATTGGCCATAGTTCGGTCAAGATCGACGTGGAGGTATGGATTCGCCAGCCTCATGAGCGCGATGGCGACGAACTCCACAAGGTCACCGAGGCCCGCTTCGTGATGGTGGCCCTGGACGATAAGGGCCGAATCCGCGCGGTTCACCAGCCGGGTTAGCCGAGCAGCACTGCAAAAGTGACAGGGACGCCATATGGCGTCCCTGTTCGGTTGCTGACCTTGTTCGATCAGTCCCTGAGATTCTCGCGGGTCTTGAGGTAGTCGAACTCACCCACGTCGTGGAATGGCCGCACCAGGCTCTGAAAGGCCTGGTAGGACTCGTAGACCTTGGCGGAGTCCGGATCGTTATCCACCTGATTCTGAATGACCCGCTGCGAAGACTCGTAGAGTGCCTCCACGACATCGTCGGGGAAGGTGCGCAGCTGGACACCGTGCTCCTCCACCAGGGTATCCAGAGCCTGGGCGTTACGGTAGGCAAACTCGCTGATCATCGCCAGGTTGGAGGCTCGGGCCGCCTCGGTCACTACCGCCTTGAGATCGTCCGGCAGCGCATTCCAGGCATCCAGATTGACGGTACCTTCCAGCACGGCAGTGGGCTCGTTCCACGGCGAGGTGTAGTAGTAATCGGCCACCTGATGCAGGCCGAAGGCCATGTCGTTATAGGGGCCGACCCAGTCGGCGGCGTCGAGCACGCCAGTCTGCATGGAGGTGAAGATCTCCCCACCCGGCATGTTGACAGTAGTGACACCGATGCCATTCATCGCCTCACCGGCCAGACCGGGCAGGCGCAACTTGAGCCCCTGCATGTCCTCCAGCGAGTTGATCTCCTCCTTGAACCAGCCGGCCATCTGCGCACCGGTGTTGCCCACGGGGAAAGGCTTCAGGTTGTGCTTGGCGTAAATTTCGTCCCACAGCTCCTGACCGCCTCCATAGTAGAGCCAGGCGTTGGTTTCGGTGGTGTTCATACCGAAGGGAACCGCGGTGAAGAACTGTGACGCGGCGACCTTGCCCCGCCAGTAGTAGGCGGCGGAGTGGCCCATCTCGGCGGTTCCGGCAGCGACGGCATCGAAGACTTCCATTGCCGGTACCAGCTCTCCGGCGCCGTGCACGCGTACGCGCATGCGGCCGTTGGAGAGCGTCTCGATACGTTCGGCAAAATCATTGGCGCCGGTGCCCAGGGCGGGGAAGTTGGTCGGCCAGGAGGTGACCATGTCCCAGGTGATGGTTTCCTGCGCGCTGGCCGTGGATACGAAAGCGGCTGTTACGACACCGGCGGCACCGAGGCCGACGGTCTTGAGGCTGTTCTTGAGAAAGAGACGGCGTTGCATGGCGTACGTGACTCCAAGGGTGATTATTCTGATTCGCGTCTTGTACTGCGCGATGTGTCCGCTGAGAGTATGCGTAAGGAAAAATTAGGCAGCAAGCACGCCTTTTGACGTAGACGTCAACGCGAACCGTCCAGGAGTCTGTCCGATTTGACCGGCTCTCGCAGGAGATCAGCGTTAAGTCCGACAGGCTCCTAGAGCGGAGTGAGCTTGGCAAACCCCAGCACCAGCCACTTGTCACCCTCGCCTTCGAAGCTGACCTGGACCCGGGCTCGCTCCCCCTCGCCCTCGGCGTTGAGGATCACTCCTTCGCCGAACACCGGATGCAGCACTCGCTGCCCCAGGCTCAAGCTGGGGAGATCGCCACCGCCGTTGACCGATGTCTGGCGGGAGAGCCCGACCGCAGGGCGCATGGCCGTGACCGGTCGGGAGATCTGTCCGCGCAGTCGTACCTCTTCCATGTACTCGGCGGGAATCTCACGCAGGAAGCGGGAGGCCCGCTGGAAGGTCTCCTTGCCGTGCATGCGCCGGATCTCGGCATAGGTCAGGTAGAGCTTGCGCATGGCTCGGGTCAGGCCCACATAGCAGAGCCGGCGCTCCTCCTCGAGGCGTCCGGGCTCCTCCAGCGACATCCTGTGCGGAAACAGTCCCTCCTCGACCCCGGCGATGAATACCACCGGAAACTCCAGCCCCTTGGCGGAGTGCAGCGTCATCAGCTGTACGCCGTCCTCGAACTCGTCGGCCTCGTGCTCGCCAGAGTTGAGCGCCGCTTCGGAAAGGAAGGCTTCCAGTGCCACGCCGCCTTCCCCCGTCTCCGGTGGCGCGAGCGCCTCGCCCTGGGTGAAGGCGCGGGCGGCATTGATCAGTTCCTCGAGGTTCTCGACCCTCGCTTGCCCCTTCTCGCCCTTCTCGCTGCGGTGATGCTCGATCAGGCCCGAATGCTCGATCACATGAGCGATGATCTCGTGCAGCGACATGCCGGCGGTTTCATTGTCCAGTCGCTCGATGAGGTCGGCAAACGCCTGTATGGCGTTGCCGGCACGCCCCTTGAGCGACGCATCGGCGAGCCCGTCATGCAATGCCTGCCACAGCGTGACGTTGGCAATGCGGGTGCGTTCACGCAGGATCTCCACGGTGCGGGTGCCGATGCCCCGGGCCGGTACGTTGATGATGCGCTCCAGGGAGGCATCGTCATCGCGATTGAGCAGCAGGCGCAAGTAGGCCAGGGCATTGCGGATCTCGAGGCGCTCATAGAAGCGATGCCCGCCATAGATGCGATAGGGCATACCCTGGCGGATCAGAGTCTCTTCCAGCACCCGTGACTGGGCGTTGGAGCGGTAGAGTATGGCGATCTCGCGGCGATTGTAGCCCTCGTCGACCTTCTCCTTGATGGTATCGACGATGAACCGCGCCTCATCCAGATCGTTGAAGCCGGCGTAGAGCGAGATCGGCTCGCCGCGACTGCCTGACGTCCACAGCTCCTTGCCCATGCGCTCGGCGTTGTGGCTGATCAAGGCGTTGGCGGCTTCCAGTATCGCACTGGTAGAGCGGTAATTCTGCTCCAGCCGCACGGTGCGAGTATCGCGAAACTCCTGCTCGAAACGGCGGATATTCTCCACCCGGGCGCCGCGCCAGCCGTAGATCGACTGGTCGTCGTCACCGACCACCGTCATCGGCGTCTTCATGCCGGAGAGCAGCTTGAGCCAGGCATATTGAAGGGTGTTGGTGTCCTGGAACTCGTCGACCAGCACGTGACCGAAGCGCTCCTGGTAGTGGGCCAGCAGCGCCGGATTGTCGCGCAGCAGCTCCAGGCTGCGCAGCAACAGTTCGCCGAAGTCGACCAGTCCGCCACGCTCGCAGGTCAGCTGGTAGCGTTCATAGAGATCCACCATCTGTGCCAGGTAGGCATCGCCATGGGCGTCCACCTGGTGAGGCCGCAGCCCCTCCTCCTTGCAGCCGGAAATGAATGACTGCACCTGGCGCGGTGGATAGCGCTCGTCATCGACATCATTCTCCTTGAGCAGGCGCTTGACCAGGCGCAGCTGATCGTCGCTGTCGATGATCTGGAAGTGCTGGGGCAGGCGGGCGTCCTGCCAGTGGGTGCGCAACAGGCGATGGGCGATGGAATGGAAGGTGCCGACCCAGACGTTGCGCAGCGACAGCCCCAGCAGTGCCTCCAGACGGGTGCGCATTTCCCGCGCCGCCTTGTTGGTGAAGGTCACGGCGAGTACCGCGTAGGGCGAGAGGCCCTCGACCTGCATCAGCCAGGCGATGCGATGCACCAGCACACGGGTCTTGCCGGAACCGGCCCCGGCCAGCACCAGCATGTTGCCCTGGGGAGCACTGACCGCCTCATGCTGGGCGGGGTTCAGCTCATCGAGAATCGCCGTGACGTCGTCCATGGAAAGGGTACTGCCGCTCGAAAAATGAGCGCTCAGCTTAGCATATCCTGACTACGCATAAGACTCGGCGGGCGCCGGGCGGAGGCAGCGACGTTGGTGGATATTGCTAGCGCCGGCAACACCGCCGGGAGGCTTGCGCCTCCAGTCGTGAGCTGAAGCTTCCTCCAACAAGGGGAAATCGCTCGCCTTAGCAGGAAAAATCAGCTGTTGGAGCGCTGGTACCCATCGCGACTGGCGCCGTAGGCGCCTTGGTGGCGGCTGCAACGAGAAGTCAAAGGAGAAGAGAGATGATCTTTGCCACGTTGGGGCCGGAGGGTAATAACCATGTGCTGGTACTGCGCCGCTATCTCGCTGCGCGGGGCCACGCCGATGCCGAGGTGAGGCTGTTCGACGAGTTCCCGACCGCCTTCGCGGCGTTGGTGGCGGGGGAGGTGGACCGGGTGCTGCAGTGTACCGCCCATTTCAGTCATGCCGACTGCATAGGCCGCTACATGCATCGCGCCTTCCCCGTGGATGCCTTCGTCGCCGGAAGTCATCCCCTGGCGCTGCTCGCCCGGCGTGAGATCGCCGAGCCATGCCAGGTGGCGCGTCAGCCGGCCACCCGCTACTACACCGATCTTACGTCCTTCGACGAAGAGGTCGATGCGCCCACCACCGTGGCGGTGGCCGAGGGCCTGGTTGAGGGGCGCTTCGAGGCGGGCATCTGTGCCCGGCGGGTTCTGGAGCAGCATCCAGGTGAATTGCGCCTGATCGAAGATCTGGGGCCGGCGCTGGACGTCTGGGTACTCTATGGCGTCCAGCCGCTTTCGGATCAGCATCCGCTGCTGGTCTAGCGGCCACGCCCCTTGCGTGACAGAATCTGGGCTGACCGAACACCGAGACCGTCAACCGCCGCCATGGCGACCCGAGACGGCACGAACGATATGGCGTTTTTTAGCGCTTAACGAGGACACCATGCCCGAATACCGCTCCCGTACCACTACCGCCGGTCGCAACATGGCCGGCGCCCGCGCCCTGTGGCGTGCCACCGGCATGAAGGACGAGGATTTCCACAAGCCGATCATCGCCGTGGCCAACTCCTTCACTCAGTTCGTGCCAGGGCATGTGCATCTGAAGGACATGGGCCAGCTGGTGGCCCGGGAGATCGAGAAGGCGGGTGGCGTCGCCAAGGAATTCAATACCATTGCGGTGGATGATGGCATCGCCATGGGCCATGACGGCATGCTCTATTCGCTGCCGAGCCGTGACATCATCGCCGACAGCGTCGAGTACATGGTCAACGCCCACTGCGC
>ERZ869909.1462-NODE-1462-length-19134-cov-4.907121_pt1 | contig 19134 bp, 16 predicted proteins | sample MGYA00520892_ERZ869909 | MGnify/ENA primary metagenome ERZ869909 (study PRJEB32215, sample SAMEA104723947) | bioreactor metagenome | biome: bioreactor; feature: anaerobic bioreactor; material: water | place: China | collected 2015-03-12 ...
CAGTTGCTCCTTGAAGAAGCGGTTGTGGTTGCCCTTGCCATGCTTGGCGTCGCCGATAATGGGGTAGCCCCGCTGTGCCAGGTGACGGCGGATCTGGTGGCGGCGCCCGGTCACAGGGTTCGCCTGCATCAGCGAGTAGCGGCTGTGCGGGTAGCGGTCCACCTGCACCGGCAGCTCGACGCTGTCGAGCCGCCTCACTTCCGTCATTGCCTCCATGGCCGGCATTTCCGCCTTGGGGCGGCTGCCGTCCTCCTCGCGCAGCGGATAGTCGAGCCAGTCGTGCTCGGGGCCGACGCCGCGAACCACGGCCAGGTAGCGCTTGGCGACACGTCGTTCGGTAAAGGCGTCCGCCAGCCGGGCCGCCGCGGCCGTCGACAGGGCGAAGACCATCGCCCCCGAAGTGGGTCGGTCCAGGCGGTGCACCGGATAGACCCGCTGGCCGAGCTGGTCGCGCAGGCGCTGCAGCAGGAATTCGCGCTCGCCCCGTGCCAGGGCCGTGCGGTGGACCAGCAGGCCAGCCGGCTTGTGCACGGCCACCAGGTGCGCGTCCTGGTGAAGAATCGTCAACGCTTCCGACATGTCAGCCTGGCTCGTGGAACGGGGCCGCCATTGTCGCCGCCCTGCGGGGCGTTGTCACCTGGAGGGGAGGGCCGCCGCCCATGCCGTCAATCGCTGTCCTGGCAGTTGCCCCGCTGAAGGATGCCGTGGGCGATACGTTCGATACCCTGTCGATAGGCAGCCTGGCGGTAACTAATTGACTCCTCTTCGGCACGCTCCAATACCAGCCTGCTCTGGCTTTCGATCCGTTCCGCCATACGCTCGTTGATGGTTTCCTCCGACCAGCGCTCGCCCGTCCGATTCTGCACCCACTCGTAGTAACTGACGATGACCCCGCCAGTATTGGCCAGCACATCTGGCAGGACCGGAATGCCGCGCTTGACGAGGGCCGCCTCGGCCTTGCTGGTAACCGGGCCATTGGCGATCTCGAGCAAGGCCTTGGCCTTCACTTGGTCCACGTTGTCTTCGTGAATCTGGTCCTCAAGTGCTGCGAGAACCAGTATGTCGACATCCAGGGTCAGCAGGTCGTCCCTGTCCAGGTGCTCGACATCCTCGGCGATGCAGACCGAATCGTCGCAGTAGACGAGATCGTGTAGCCGCTGGTTCTTTGTCTTCTGCTGCATGATCAGCTCCGGATCCAGTCCGTCGTCGCTGTAGACAGTGCCACCGGAGTCGGAGAGGGCAACGATGCGATAGCCGCGCTCGTGGGCCAGTCGGGCAAAATGATAGGCAGCATTGCCGAAGCCTTGGATAGCCAGTGTCGTATCTTCCGGCTTGCATTGTTCGCGCTTTGCCCACAGGTCCAGCACGTGCAGGGCGCCGCGGCCGGTGGCTGCTACCCGGCCAAGGGAGCCGCCGAGGGCCGGTGGTTTGCCGGTAATGGCAGCAGGTTCCTTGCCGCGTACGATATGGTCGTATTCATCGGACATCCAGCCCATCACTGTGGCGTTGGTGTTTACATCCGGTGCAGGGATATCGCGGCGGGGGCCCATCACATCGGCGATGGCGCGAATGTAGCCCCGCGCGAGCCGTTCCAGCTCGAGGCGAGAGAGCTGCTTGGGGTCGACTTGTATCCCGCCCTTGCCGCCGCCGAAGGGCAGGTCGACGACGGCACATTTCACCGCCATCCAGAAGCTCAGCGTGGTGACCTCCAACTGATCGACGTCGGGGTGGAAGCGAATGCCACCCTTGGCCGGGCCCAGGGTGGTGTCGTATTGCACGCGCCAGCCGGGAAAGACGCGCAGCCGGCCGTCATCCATGCGCACCGACACGCTCACCTGTAGCGACAGGCTAGGCTGCATCAGGCGCTCGATCACGTCGTCGTGGGCGTTGAGCGCCTCAAAGACGTCATCCAGGCGAGAGCGGGCATCGTCGAAGAGATTGGCATGATCCATTTGCCGTGACATCGTCATCCTCCATTATCGATACGTCTGGAAAGTGGCTGATACAGTAAAGCGTAGCAGCCATCCCTCTTCGTCCATCCGAGTGTCGGCGGCAGCTACGAAAAATTTCAGTCGCTTACAGGATGAAGCACTATCTTGGGCAAGGCAGGACGCCAAGGATCGAACATGGGAGGGAAGCCGTGAGCCCACTGACGCGAAAAGCGCTCTTCTGGTGTGGCACCTATATGCTGCTGGTACTGATACCGCTGGTCGTGGCGCTGGCTGTCAGACCCGCGGAGAGTCGGTCGCTGGGTGCCGAGTTTGGTGCTTTTCTGGGCCTGCTGGCACTGGGTGTGCTATCTATGCAGATCGTGATATCGGGGCGGCATCGCTGGTTCGCCGAGTCGCTGAGCTTCGACAATATCCTGCAGTTCCACCGTCAGACCGGTATCTTCGCTCTGCTGCTGGTACTGGCCCACCCTGTTGTAATGATTGCCACACGCCCCGAGTGGATTGAATTTCTCGATCCACGCGATGAAACGCCAAGAGCTATGACGCTGATTCTGCTGCTGGCAGCGACACTGCTGCTGGTGGCCAGCTCGCTGTGGCGGACCCGCTTCGGCCTCTCCTACGAGTGGTGGCGCGCCCTGCATGGCACACTGTCGCTGTTCGTCGTCTCCGGCGGTCTTGGCCACGCGCTGATGGTTCAACACTATACGGCAGGGGTGATAACCTCGTTGGTGCTGATCGTGGTCATCGCCGTGCCACTGTTGCTGCTGCTGGAGTCGCGTCTGTTCCGGGTCTGGCGCAACCGAAAGCGCCCTTGGCGAGTGGTCGACAATCGTCAGGAACTGGGTGATGCCGCCACGCTGACCCTCGAGGCTGATGGTGACCACCAACTGAAGTTCGCGCCGGGGCAGTTCTTCTGGATCACCCTGGGCGATACGCCATTCTCGCTGCAGCAGCATCCGTTCTCGATGGTGTCATCGGCTAGCGATAGCGACCGGATCGCCTTCACCGCCAAGCGACTCGGTGACTTCACCGATACCCTGCCCGACGTCAAGCCAGGCACGCGTGCCTTCATCGAGGGGCCTTATGGCGCCTTCGTGCCGGATGCCGATAGTGATTCGGGTGCGGTGCTGATTGCCGGAGGCATCGGTATCACACCCATCATGAGCATTCTCCGTACCTTGAGGGACCAAGGGACGCAAGTGCCGCTGTGGTTGCTCTATGCCAACAAGACCTGGGACGAGGCCACCTTTCGCGAGGAGCTTGTCGAACTCGAGAAGGCCCTCCCCCTCGAGGTGATCCATGTGATCAGCGACCCGGAGCCGGAGTGGCAGGGCGAAAGCGGCAAGATCGACGAGGCTCTGGTGAGGCGACGGCTGCCTGCTGACGATGGCCGGCGCGAGTACCTCATTTGTGGCCCCGGGCCGCTGATGAATGCCGCCGAAAAGGCGTTGCTGAGTATCGGCGCTGCGCCCACCCGAATCTATTCAGATCGATTTGATATCGTCTAAGGAGCCGTCATGCTGCATCTCTATGCTCGTCACGCCGGCACAGTGATTGCTGGTCTGCTGGTCCTCATTGTGCTGCTGGTGGCACTGGCGGTCGCCGGCTAGTAAGAATGGAGCACCCATGGCCCTGCCACCGGCGGTCGCCATGGGTGCTCACGGGCGTCTATTCGGCAGTCAGGCTCAGGACATAGGCGCCGCTGTCGCTGCTGTTGAAGGAGCGAGCGATGGCTCGGTATTCACCGGGCTGTAGATGCGCCTCGATACGGGCATTGAGGTCGCCGCCGCCATCGTCGTCGTTCAGGAACAGCCCTTCCCCCTCCAGCTCCAGGAAGGCGTCCAGCTCCCTGGACATCATGTCCAGGCGATAGGTGCCGGCTTCTTCCAACTCGAATGTATAGGTGTCCCGGGCTCCCGCTTCCAGCCAGGCTTCGATGGGCTGGCCGATGGCCAGTTGGCCATCTTCGGGAAGTTCGTCGAGCTCCACCGCGGAGGCCTTGAGTTCGAACAGGCCGCTGCCGCTGAAGCTGTGGCTGCGGGCGGTCACGGTGTAGCTGCCCGGTCCCAGGTTGTAGCGGATACGCGCATTGAGCCCTTCACCGCCATCGTCGTCGCTGGTGAAGATGTCCTCGCCGCGCAGCTCGAGGAAGGCATCGAAGTCGTCGGAGAGCATGTCGATGGTGACCAAGGCAGGTGATTCGAGGGTCAGTTGGTATTCCAACGCCTCGCCACTGAGCCAGCCATGCAGAGGCTCGTCGAACGCCAGCTCGCCGCTGTTGCGCAGGGAGGCGCCGTCGGCGAGCTCATGAGGCTCGACGGTGAGGGTGTAAAGGCCGCTCTCCTGGCCATAGGCAGTGCGAGCGGTGAGCTGATATTCACCCGGCTCGAGGAAATCGGCGATGCGGGCGTCCAGGTTGCCGGCGCTGTCGTCATCCTCGCGGTGGTAACCATGGGGGCCTTCCAGGACCAGGTAGGCATCCACGTCGCTGGAGCGCATCTCAACCTGGTAAAGTCCGCTCTCCTCCACCGTCAGCGTGTAATGATCCGGCCCGTCCTGCAGCCAGCCATCGGCATGTGACGGCACGCTCAGGGTGTCGCTGGTGGTGAGCTCCATGCGTCGGCTGGTCACGCTGAAGGGGCCGTAGCTGTGCAGGTCGTTGCCACTGACAATCAAGGTGTAATCACCGCCCTCGTCGATGCGGCGGCGCAGCGCCGGTGTCCGGCCTGGGTCGAGGTAGGCAGTGGGAGCGTAGGTGGAAGCCAGCAGCTGCTCTTCCTCGTCATACAGTGATAGGGCGCCCTGCAGTGGGCCGCCGAGTTCGATCTCGATCAGCGCACCCTCTTCGAGCGGCAGTGTGAAGCGGGTAAAACGACTGCCATCCTTGCCGTTGAGTTCACTCTGCGAGGTAATCTCGCCACGGTGGCGTTTGCCAACCTGGATGCGTTCGTAGGCGGTCATGACGCTGACGTCATCCGCGGCCGTTCCGGTGGTGGCGACCGCCGGCAGTTGCCAACCGATCAGGAGGCCTACGGCAACGCCGCCCAAGGCAATGAGAGTAAGGGAAGTGGCACGGTTGGCCATGGAAGCTTCCTTGTTCGATGGCAAGCATCGGTGATAGGGGCCGCCCGTTATTGCCGGGCAGTTTTTTACATTGCGTAACTATTATACGGTGCTTCTTGCGTTGAGAGGCAGTGGGGGTGTTCTTGCCACTTGAAGTGCGCCCGATGACCCCAATCTCAGCCTGAGTTAGCCAGAAAAGCGTCCCTATCAACCGTTCCAGCAATCGTTCCACCAACCTGTTATCCAACCAACAGGAGGCTCCATGTCCTCAACCGTCTTGATCACCGGCGCCAATCGCGGCGTCGGCCTGGCAATGGCCCGCCACTATTGTGGCGAGGGCTGGCAGGTTATCGGGGTCTGTCGTCAGACATCTGCCGAACTGGAAGAAGTGGCCAACCGGGTGGTGGAAGGTATCGATGTGACCCGTGCCGAAGATATCGCCAGGCTCACCCGGGAAATGAAGGGGCAGCGGCTCGACCTGCTGATCAACAACGCCGGTCTCCTGCGCGACGAGTCCCTGGGCGGGCTGAACTTCGACACCATACGCGAACAGATGGAGATCAATGCCTATGCACCGCTTGCGATTGTCGAGGCCTTGCTCGACAACCTGGGGGAAGGCAGCAAGGTCGCCAATATCACCAGCCGCATGGGATCGATTGCCGATAATGATACCGGCGGCCGCTACGGCTACCGTGCATCCAAGGCGGCACTCAATGCCTTTGGCAAGTCGCTGGCCATGGATCTGGCCCCCCGCGGAATTTCGGTCATTCAGCTCCACCCCGGTTTTGTGAAGACCCGCATGGTCAACTTCGGCGGCCTGATTGCACCGGAGGAGGCCGCAGCCGGTATAGCAGCGCGCATCGGGGCACTGACCCTCGAGACCACCGGTACCTTCCTGCACAGCAACGGTGAGCCGCTGCCCTGGTAATGCTGCCTGGCAAGAGGGCGGAAGGTGCCAGGCGGCCTTCAACGTCCGCGGGGGCGATAGCCGCAAGGTGTTACCCCGTTCGGGTCATGCGGCCCGTGCCCGAGCCATGAGTCGGCGGTGTGGAATGCGCGGCTTGAGGTCGCGAGGGTAACCTGCTAAATTGTTTTTGATAATCGTTATCATTAGCAAGAGGCATTGAGTCGCATGAACCCGCTTGACGGTTCGCTCCGTGGTAAGACGCCCGGCCATGAAGCCCGCTCCAAGGGTCGCGAGCAGAGCAGGGAGGTCGACAGCCGCGATCTGCTTGGGCCTAACGACGAGCTGGTCATTCATCACGAAGGGCGGCGCTACATGCTCCGCCGTACCCGCCTGGGCAAGCTGATTCTCACGACCTGACATACCGTTCGACACCCGCCAGCCAGGCCGCGGCAACGCCGCCCCAGCCAGCCGATAACCCTGACTCTTTCCGGGAAACGCCTGGCAATGAAACGCATACTCTCTATCAGTCCCTTGCTTGCTCTGATTCTGCCCCTGTCGGCTCAGGGCGCTGATACCACCGCCGCAACGTCGCTCGAGGCCCTGACCGTCACCGGCACACGTGTGCCCACCGACTTGTCGCGGGCACCGCTGATCGTCGATGTGATCGATCGCCATGACCCGACGCTCTCCACGGCGAGCCGCGTGGAAGACGTGCTGAGCCAGCAGCCTGGGCTGCATGTGGCCGGCCAGGGGCGGCGTAGCGGACAGACCCTGAGCCTGCGTGGCTTCGGTCGCAGCGGCGTGCTGGTGCGTCTCGATGGCGTTCGACAGGATATCTCCACCGGCCACATCGGCAACTTCTTCGTCGATCCGGCGCTGCTTCGGGAGGTGCAGATTGCCCGCGGTGCCCTGTCGAGCCTGTACGGCAGCAACGCCATGGGTGGTGTGGTCAGTTTCGAGACGGTGGACGCCGCTGATCTGCTGCGGCCGGGTGAAAACCGGGGCGGACGAATCTCTGTCGGTGGCGCTACGGCCAGCAACGAACTGGGGGGAACGCTCAGCCTGTTTGGCCGACGAGACACGGCTCGGGGCGAGGTGGATGGCCTGTTGGCAATCGGGCGTCGTGAGTCCGGCGACATTCGTCGGGCTGGCGGTGACGAGGCACCCGATGATGCGCGGTTGCACAGCCTGCTGGCCAAGGGCGGCTGGGAACCTTCGCCGACACAGCGTCTCTTCGTCAGTTGGCAGCACTATGACGAAGACGCGACCCAGCCTGCCAATCCGCAGCAGCTGGGGTTCGACGAGAGCAATCCGCTGCGCGATCGCAGCGTGATCAGCGACAACCTGCAGCTGGGCCACCGTTGGCAGCCGACCGCCGCCACCGACGTGACCTCACGCCTGACGCTGAGCCGTCAGGAGATCGACGAACCGGCGGCCAACCGTACCCTGGAGCGTATAGGCGCCCAGAGCGATGGCTATCACGTCCTCGACCATGGCTGGTTATCGCAGACGCTGGCCTTCGGCGTCGAAGTGGAGCAGGCCCGGCAGATGCCTGACGGTGCGGCCAACGGGTTTCCACGCGCCGACATCGAGACCCAGGCGTTCTATCTGGACAACACGCTGACGGTCGGCCACTTCCTCGGCGATGGCGGGGCAGGGGAGTTCGACCTGGGCCTGGGGGCACGCTACGACCGCTATGACGCCGAAGGCCGGGAGAGCCGCAGCAGCACCGAGGATCGCGTATCGCCGCGCGTGAGGCTGGCCTGGCGGCCCACCGAGAGCCTGATGCTGTACAGCGGCTACGCCGAAGCCTTCCGGGCGCCCGGCCTCTCGGAGCTCTACGCCAGCGAGCGCCATTTCGCCGGCTTCTGCCCCTCGCCGTTTTTCTGCTTCCCCGACAACTTCTGGGTGCCCAATCCAGACCTTCAGCCTGAAACCAGCCGAACCCATGAGAGCGGATTCTCCTGGCAGGCTGGCGACTGGGGCCTGCGGGCGAGCTATTTCGACACCCGTGCCGATGACTTCATCGACACCACTGTCGACATCATGGCCGGCACCACCCAGGCCACCAACGTCAGTCGTGCCCAGCTATGGGGATTCGATGCCCGCCTTGAATGGCGACCGTCGGCGTTGCCGCAGCTACGTGCCTTTGCCGGCCTCGCCGAAGTGTCCGGCAAGGATCGCGACAGCGACGCGCCCCTGGGGCAGTTGACCCCGCTGGAGGGCACCCTGGGAGCCGACGTGGCAGTACCCGGACATGACCTGATGCTGGGCTGGCGCGCTCGCTTCGCCGAGTCTTTCGACAAGCGCGATAGCGACGACACCCTACCCGGCTATGGACTCCACGACCTGCAGCTCGCCTGGCAGATCACGCCGTTTCTCGATACGTCGATGCGCCTGCGAAACGTGGCGGACAAGGTCTGGTATCGACCCGATGGCAGCCTCGGCGACGGGCGCAGCCTGTTCGCCACCCTCAACCTTCAGTGGTAACTCAGGAGGATCCCATGACAACGCCCTCTTCACGCCAACGTGCCATTCTGGAAGCCTACGATGCGGCGCGTGAGGCGCAGCCGCGACTACCCGCCATCAATATTGCCGAGCGCCTCTCGATCAGCGAGGGAGAACTGCAGGCGGCACGCCTCGGTCGCGATGTCTGGAGCCTGCCGTTGACGCCCCGCGACCTGGCGTCGCGAATGCATAAGCTGGGACGCGTCAAGGCGCTGACTCGATCACGACTGGCGGTGCTGGAGCAGGAGGGCGTCTACCCTCGGCTCGGCGGTGGGGGGGCGCACATGGGACTGATGCTGGACCCTGGCGGCCTGGATCTGCGCCTGTTGTTCAACCAGTGGTGCTGGTCCTGCCTGATTCGTGATGTCTTGCCTGCAGGTGAGGGCATCACGACAGTACGCTGGAGCCTGCAGATTTTCGATCGACATGGCCGTGCCTTGCACAAGTGTTTCGCACTCGACGAGGAGTCGATGTCCGCCTGGCAGGCGCTGGTCAAGGTGGGAAATGACGTGCCGCCGGCCTTTACCCAGATGGCGCCCAGCGAAGAGAGGCCGCTGCCAAAGGTTCCGGAACTGGCCGCCGAGTGGGCGGCGATGAGCGATGTGCATCAGTTCTTTGGCTTGATTCGGCGACACGGGCTGGAACGCCGCGAGGCGAATACGCTGATGGAAGGGCGCTTCACCCAGCCACTGCCCCCCAGCGGCGTGGAAGATGTGCTGAGGCGAGCAGCCGAGCAGCGCCTGCCGATGATGCTGTTCGTGGCGAGCCCCGGGTGCGTGCAGATCCGTACCGGACAACTGGTGATGCCCGAGCGGCGTGCCGGTTGGCTCAACCTGTTCGGCCACCACTTCACATTACACCTCGACGATGCGGCCATCGCCAATGTCTGGCGTGTCTTCAAGCCCAATCGCGATGGTGGTGTCACCAGCCTGGAAGCCTTCGATGCCGAGGGAGAGCTGGTGCTGCAGCTCTACGCCGAGCGCCAGGAGGGACGGCCCGAGCGGCCCACCTGGCGGCGCCTGCTGGAGGGCTGCCAGGCGCAGGAGGCGGTGGCATGATAGCGCGCCCCGTGCTGGTTCTACTGCTCGGGCTGGCTGTCAGTCTGTGCCACCAGGCCTTTGCCAGCAACGAGCGTCTGGTGGTGCTGGGCGGCGATATCGCCGAGACGGTGGCGGCACTGGGCGCCGGGGAGCGGCTCGTCGCACGCGATGACACCAGCCTCTACCCCGACAGCGTGGCGGTGTTGCCGTCGGTGGGCTACCTGCGGCGTCTCTCGGCGGAAAGCGTGCTGTCGCTGCGACCGGACCGGGTTCTGGCCAGCCGCTATGCGGGGCCGGACGAAGTACTGCAGCAGCTGGCCGCCGTGGGCGTGACGGTGGACAGGATAGCGGCGCCCTCCAGCCTGGCGGCGATACCCGACAAGGTAAGCGAAGTGGCCGCGGTACTGGGGCGGGAGGCGCAGGGTCGTATGCTGGTCGCCGAACTGCAGGAGGCGCTCGACAGGCTGGCCGATCTGCCGCCGCTGCCGGATGCCAGCGCCATGTTCATTCTCAACCACAGTGGCACGACCCCCCTGGTGGCCGGGGAAGGAACGGCGGCGGCAACGGCCATGGCGGCGGTAGGGCTGCATAACGCCTTCGCGGTGATGACGGGGTATCGCCCCGTGAGCGGTGAGGCACTGGTACGCCATAGCCCGGAGATCGTACTGATATCCCGTCATGGGCTGGATGCAATGGGCGGCGAGGCGGCGCTGTGGCAGCTGCCGGGGCTCGCCATGACCCCGGCGGGCCGCGACCGCCGCCTGATCGTGATCGATGATCAGGCCATGCTGGGCTTTGGCCCGCGTACGCCGGGGCTGCTGCTGGAACTGCGCGGGACCCTGGAGGGGCTGCTGTTGTCAGCGTCGCGCTATTCGCATCAGGGGCGGGTCGTCGCATGGATATGACTCTGTCGGGTCGCAACGGTCTGACTTCTCGGCAGCCATGGCGGCACGCCAGGGTGCTGGTCGGGTTGGCCGGTGCGCTGCTGCTGGCGCTTCTGTGGAGCGCCGCTTCCGGCGTGCTGGGGCTGTCTCCGCTGGCCCTCTTGTCGGGACAGGTGGATGAGCTGGGCTTTCAGGTCTGGTGGCAGCTACGTCTGCCGCGGTTGATATTGGGTGTGCTGGTGGGTGCCATGCTGGCCGGCAGCGGTGCGGCGATGCAGGGTCTGTTTCGCAACCCGCTGGCCGATCCGACCTTGTTGGGGCTCGCCAGTGGCGCCGGTCTGGCCGTGGCCATCTGGATCGTACTTTTTCAGGGCAGTGGTCCGGCCGCGCTCTATGGCCAGTTCCTTGCCGGTTTCCTGGGCGCCCTGGGCGTCTGCGTGGTGGTTTTCGGCCTGGCCGGGCGCCATGGCGGCAGCGCCGCCGTCTTCACGCTGCTGTTGGCGGGTCTGGCGATCAATACCCTGGCCGGTGCCGGTGGAGGCCTGCTGGCCTTCATCGCCAGCGACGAACAGCTGCGACAGCTTAGCCTGTGGGGCATGGGCAGCCTGTCCCACGCCCTGTGGAGCGCGGCGCTGGCGGCCTGCCTGCTGGTTCCTCCGGCGCTGTTCCTGCTGTTGCGCAGCGCCCGGGGGCTGGACCTGTTGCAGCTGGGAGAGGCGACGGCCCATGCGGCCGGGCTGGATGCACCACGGCTCAAGCGTCACGTGGTGGTGGCGACCTCCCTGGGTGTCGGCCTGTGCGTGGCCCTGACCGGCATCATCGGTTTCCTGGGTCTGCTCGTGCCCCATTGCCTGCGGCTATGGCTGGGGCCGGGGCACTGCCTGCTGCTGCCGGCCTCGATGCTGGGTGGTGCGCTGCTGCTGGTGGTGGCCGATACCCTGGCACGGACCCTGGCCATGCCGGCCGAGATCCCGGTCGGTCTGCTGACCAGCCTGCTGGGCGGCCCCTATTTCCTCTACCTGTTGCTGCGGCGGAGCCCGAGATGTTGACGCTGGAGCAGGCGGGGTTCATCGACCCGCCCCACCTGTCCCCGATCCATGGCGATATTCTCCCCGGCGAACTGCTCGCCATCGTGGGGCCCAACGGGGCCGGCAAGAGCACCCTGCTTTCTCTGCTCTCGGGCTTTCGTGCCCCGCAGCTGGGAGCGGTAACCCTTGATGGGCGGCCACTCGACGCCTGGACGCCGGCAACCCTGGCCTGCCGGCGCGCACTGGTGGCACAGCAGGAACCGCCGGGCTTCGACTGGACGGTTCGCGACATGGTGGCCCTGGGCAGCGACCCCGAGTCGGCGCTGGTGGCGCGGCTGATCGAGGAGATGGAGCTCGTGGATCTGGCCGACCGCAGCGTATTGCGCCTCTCCGGCGGTGAGCGTCAGCGGGTGATGGTCGCCCGCGGGCTTTGCCAACTGATGGCTCGGCGACACGTCGGGGCGCCGGACGGGGGGCTACTGCTGCTCGATGAGCCCACCAGCGCATTGGATATCGGCCAGCAGCAGCGGCTGATGCGCCGTCTGCGCTGGCTGGCACGCCAGCATCACATGGCCATCGTCTGTGTGCTGCACGATCTCAACCTGGCGGGGACCTATGCCGACAAGGTCTGGCTGATGGAGGCCGGCCAACGCATCGCGGCAGGCCAGCCCAGGGTGGTACTGCAGCCCGAGTGTCTCGCCCGCACCTACCGCGCGGAACTGCAGGCACTGGGGAGGCCGGAGGGCGGCGCTTCCTGGCTGGCACTGAGACCTTGAGCCCGAACGATGAGTAAAGGGTAGAAGCCGGATTCGAATCCATAACGTCATCTTGTTGTAAAGCAACGGCACTAACGTGGGGCTCCTGACCCGACAGGAGAGAGTCCCATGACGCTTCGCCCCTATCGCCCTGTGCTGGCCACGGTTCTGGTCGGCAGTACTCTGCTGGTCTCTGCCATGGCCCAGGCCGAAACTCTGGTGCTCTATACCAGCCAGCCCAATAGTGATGCCCAGCACACGGTGGATGCCTTCCAGGCGGCACATCCCGATATAGAGGTGGAGTGGGTTCGCGACGGCACCACGCGATTGATGACCCGGTTACGTTCCGAGCTGCAGGCGGGTGTCACCAAACCTGATGTGCTGCTGCTGGCCGACAGCGTGACCATGGAATCGCTCAAGCAGGAGGGCTACCTTCAGCCCTATCTCAGTGATGCCCGCGACGGGTATGCGCCGGACTTGTATGACGCCGAGGGCTACTACTACGGTACCAAGCTGATCACCACCGGGATCGTCTATAACACCCGTGCCGAGCATGCCCCGCGCAGCTGGCAGGAGCTGGCTTCGCCGGATTATGCCGGCCAGGTGACCATGCCCAGTCCACTCTATTCCGGCGCGGCACTGATCCACCTGGCCGCCGTGACCGACATGCCATCGCTGGGTTGGGACTATTTTGAAGCGCTGGCCGACAACCGCACCGAGGCCCAGGGTGGCAATGGCGGCGTCTTCAACGACGTGGCTTCCGGCACCAAGCCCTATGGCATCGTCGTCGACTTTCTGCCGCTCCGCGAAGCGGCCAAGGGATCACCGGTCGCCTTCGTTTTCCCCGAGGAGGGCGTGAGCGCGGTGACCGAGCCGGTGGCGATCCTGGAGCAGGCCGCCAACCCCGAGGCGGCGCGCAAGTTCGTCGACTTCCTGCTTTCCGAGGCGGGCCAGCAAATGGTCAGCCAGCAGGGCTACCTGCCCGCGCTGGATGGTGTCGACCCGCCCGAAGGCTTTCCGCCTCGCGACGAGATCGAGTTGATGCCGCTCGACGTGGCGCGAGCTCTGGAGCAGGCAGAGAGCCAGAAACAGCGCTTCAGTGACCTGTTCGGCGGCTGACCATGACACCGGTGATGACTCACGGCGGCCAGCAGCGGTGGCTGTTTTCCTTGTTGCTGATACTGATCGTTCTGCTCAGCCTCGTTCCCAGCCTGCGGCTGCTTGTCGAGGCCCTGAGTGACCTTGGCCAGGGTACCGACTCGCCGCTATGGCGAGTGCTCTCGGCGGCCAGCACCTGGCGGGCGCTGTGGCATAGCCTCTACACCTCGGCACTGGGCATGTCGATCGCCCTGCTGCTGGGCGGGGTGTTCGCCTTCGTCATCACCTTGACCGATGTGCGGGGCAAGCCCTGGCTGGTGTTCTGTTTCATGCTGCCGATGATGATTCCACCACAGGTTACCGCGCTGAGCTGGTTGCAACTCTTCGGCCCGGCCAGCCCATTGCTCAACAGCCTGGGCATTGCGCCGGCGCTGGGTAGCCCCCAGCCCCTCTATTCGGCGCAGGGCATCGCCCTGTTGCTGGGCATCCAGAGTGCTCCCCTGGTATTCATGGCGTTGCGCACCAGCCTGCTGTCGCTACCCCGTGAGTTGGTCGAGGCGGCGCGGATCAGCGGTGCGCGGCAGACCCAGGTGTGGGGGCACATGATTCTGCCGCTCACCCGTAGTGGCCTGATTGCCGGTGGGGCCATGGCCTTCATCTCGAGTCTGGGCAATTTCGGCATTCCCGCCATGCTCGGCATCCCCGCCGGCTACTTCGTGCTGCCGACCCTGATATACCAGCGTATGGCCAGCTTCGGCACCGGCGTGCTGGCGGAAATGGCCGCGCTGTCGATGTTGATCGGTGTGCTGGCCCTGGCCGGCGTGGCGCTTCAGCAGCATCTGATGGGGCGCAGCCGCTTCGGCCTGGTAGGCCATAGCGGTCGTCCCCATGACTTTGCCCTGGGGCGCTGGCGCGGCTGGATGGAAGCTGCTCTGGTAGCGATACTGGCGGTGATCCTGGTCGCCCCTCTGGCGGCGCTGATGGTCAGCTCGCTGGTGCCGGCAATGGGGGTGCCGCTAAGCGTGGAGACCGCTTCGCTGGAGGCGTTTCGGGAGATGCTGAGCCGCCAGGGAGTAACGCGTCGGGCCATGAGCAATAGCCTGTGGCTGGCCGGCGGTGCGGCAATCACGCTGATGGCGCTGAGCCTTCCGTTGGCCTACCACCTGCAGAGGCTGCCGCAGCGCTGGCAAGGTCTTGCGATCAGTACTATCGAAGTCCCCTATGCGCTGCCCGGCGTGGTGCTGGCTATCGCCTGCATCCTGCTGTTCGTGCGCCCGTTGCCGATCATCCAGGTCACCCTGTACGGCACCCTGGGGCTGATCTTCATCGCTTACCTGGCACGCTTTCTGGTGGTGTGCGTCAAGCCTGTGACGGCCAGCCTGGCCCAGCTCGACCCCTCCCTGGAGGAGGCGGCTCAGCTGGCCGGCGCCGGGCCCTGGCGGCGCCTGACAGGCATCGTATTCCCGCTGATGGCTCCGGCACTGTTTGCCGGCGGTATCCTGGTGTTCCTGCTGGCAGTCAACGAGCTCACCGTTTCGGCACTGCTGTGGAGTGCCGGCAACGAGACCCTGGGCGTGCTGATCTTCAATCTCGACGAAGGCGGCGAGAGTGTTCTGGCTTCGGCGCTGGCGGTACTGGTGGTGGCCTTGGTCGCCGGCCTGATGCTGGCGCTGAATCTGCTGGCAAACCGGCTGCCCAAGGGGGTGATTCCATGGAAGGACTGACTATCGAATGCGTCAGCAAGCGCTTCGGCGACCATCATGCCGTGCGCTCGCTGTCGCTTGCGATCGAACCCGGCGAATTCGTCGCTCTGGTGGGCCCCAGTGGCTGCGGCAAGACCACAATGCTGCGGATGCTGGCCGGCTTCGAGCAGGTGTCGGAGGGGCGTATCACGCTGGGGAATCGGCTGCTGGCCGATACTGCCCAGCACCTGCCGCCGGAGCAGCGCAACATGGGCATGGTGTTCCAGAGCTATGCGCTGTGGCCACACATGAGTGTGGCCGATAACGTCGGCTACCCGGTGAAGCTGCGCGGCATCAGTGGTGATGACTATCGGCGGCGGGTGCGCGAGGCCCTGGCGCTGGTTGAGCTCGAAGCCTATGCCGAGAGCAGCCCTCTGGACCTCAGCGGCGGTCAGCGCCAGAGGGTTGCCCTGGCCCGCTGCCTGGTCACCTCGCCTTCGGTGGTACTGCTCGATGAGCCGCTGGCGAACCTCGACCGACACTTGCGCGCTTCGATGGAAGAGTGTTTTCGTGATTTCCACCGCCGCACCGGCGCCACCCTGGTCTACGTCACCCACGATCAGGGCGAAGCGATGTCCTTAGCCGACCGAATCGCCGTGATGAAGGATGGCGAGCTGGTGCAGTGGGCCACTCCCGAGACGCTCTACCGTGAGCCGCGTAGCGAATGGCTGGCGCGGTTTATCGGGCAGGGTAGCATCCTGTCACTGCCTGATGGTCCGGGGCAGGTCATGGATGGCGCCATGGACGGTGCCGCCCTGATGGCACTGGCGAGCCACGCCGGGTTGTCGCCCGCGGATGAGCACACCACAGCAAGGGCGGGGCGCCGCCGGCCCGTTCTGGTGCGACCCGAGCACATCCAATTGACAAGGCAGGGGCTGGACGCTCGGGTGGAGCGTAGTATCTTTCGTGGTGAACGCTATGAGCTGAACCTGTGTCTGGCCGACCGGACGCCGTTGCTGGCCTACTCGCCTTGTGCCGTCCCTGAGGGAAGCGAGGTCAAGGTGACGCTGAGCCAGGGCTGGTGCCTGGAGGCAGGCACATGATGCCGAAGGTCCAGGTGCTCAGTGGCTTCAATGGGAAGGCTGCAGCGGCGATCCTGGTGGAGTGGCAGGGCAAGCGCCTGCTGCTCGACGCCGGTGGGGCACTGCACCCCGGCGCTCCCTGCCGCTGGGCCGAGGGGCTCGATATGGATGCGATATTGATCAGCCATGATCATATCGACCATATCGGCGGCGTGGCACTGCTGCCGAAGGATGTGCCGCTCTACTGTACCCCCCAGGTGGCTCAGGCCCTGCCGGCGGGACGCGCTTGGCAGCCGCTGTTGCCAAGTGGCCGTCAGCAGATCCTCGGCATTCCGGTAACCACCGGCCAGGCCGGGCACTCGCTGGGTGGCGTATGGCTGCACCTGGGCATCGGTGGCGGTGTCTTCTACAGTGGTGACGCCAGCCTGGAGTCGCTGCTGTTTCCCTTCGACTGGCCACCATCGGCACGCATTGCACTGCTGGATGCTTCCTACGGTCTCTACGACCGCCCTCAGTCAGAGTGTCGCCAGGCGCTCCGTCGGCGCCTGGATCGTCCCACGGTACTGCCGGTTCCGGCTTCCGGGCGCGCCCTGGAGATGGCGCTATGGCTGCATCGTCAGGCGGGGCGCAGTGGGATCGACTGGAGCCTGGATGACGACTGCCGCGAGGGGCTCGAGCAGGTGTTGCGTCTGCCCCAGGCCCTGCGGCGTCGCGGCCACGATACCACCCTGAAGCAGTTGTTGGATCGGCGCGAACCCGCAGCTCCCCAACTCAGGTTGGTCGTCGACCGCGACGACTCTCCCCGGGACTGGCCCGGCTACCGGCTGTTGCACACCGGCTATCTCACCCCCGAACGGCAGCGGCAGCTCGAGGCGGGAGAGGTCGATTGGCTGCGATGGAATGTGCACCTGCGACTCTCGCATCTACTGGCTCTGGTGCATCATCTTGGAGCTTGGCAGGTGATCCCGCTGTTTACCCCATTGGTACCGGAATGGAGCCGACTCCTGGCCATCCCGCCCAAACCGTCTTTACACGAGGAAAGTCCCGAACATGCTGCTTGCCCGACCCTTTGTGTTCATGCGCCATGGTGAGACAGCGCTGAATCAGGAACATCGTCTCGGAGGATCTACCGACTCACCGTTGACCCCATTGGGTGAGCGTCAGGCCCGGAATGCCGCAGCCTGGCTGGATCATCCATGGAGCCATGTCGCCACCAGTACGTTGCGGCGAGCCTGGCGAACCGCAGAGCTGGTGGTGCCCGGGCAGCCGGCGAGTCGCTATCCCGGCTTGAATGAGCGCGACTGGGGCGAGCTTGAGCGGGTTCCTCTGTCACAACAGCCGCCCTATCTGGACACGCCGCCCGGAGGCGAGAGTTGGGAGGCCTTCCAGGCTCGCGTCCTTGCCTCACTCAATACACTGCTGCTGAGCCATCACCGGCCGCTGGTCATTGCTCACTCCGGGGTCTTCCGGGTGATTCGCACCCAACTGCTGGGTCGCCCGGATGGCCCGCGCCTGCCAAACGCCACGCCGCTACTGCTCCAGCCAGGCCTGCTGGGGTGGCAGATCCACCGATTCATGGCCTGAGAGGCTCGGTCAGCTACCCTGCTTGACTGGATAGAGGCATCACTCCTCTCGTCGGTGGCGCTGCTTTTGGCGCAAGGCTTTCTCCCGGTCATGCTTGCGCTGCCTGGCAAGGGCATTGCCATTTGCCAGCTGCACCAGGTATTCGACTTCCTCTTCGCTGAGTGGGTCACGTTTCCTGTTTGCCATGGGGACACCGTGCTGTAGGCATGTCTGGCCATGCTAAGCGGGGTACGTGACAGCGATATGTCCGTGATGACTTGTCTTTTTTCCGACTCGATGATGCAGTCGCCATGCCTGCTTGGCATACGTCGTAGAGGACGCTGTCTGGTGCGATCCTTGGGCTGTCTATCTATGGCCAAGAGTTGGAGAGTTGGTGAAAATAGACCGATTGTGTGTAGGCTAACGGTTTCCTTGGCCAGGACCTGCGCCCATGCCGCCATCACCGCCTGATCGGCTCTCAGCCTCCCCCGAATGGGGCGAGGGGCTCGTGGTGCTGCTGGCTGCGACCTGGGTACAGGTGCTGTGCAGCGCGGGAATGCTGCTGGTGCCGACCCTGGCGCCACAGATCGCCGCCGCTTTCGGCGTGCCGACCGGCTGGGTCGGGCTGCAGGTCAGCCTGCTCTACGGGGTGGCGATGCTCACTTCCCTGCAGTCGGCGGTGCTCGCCCGGCGCCTGGGCGGCTGTCGCGCCAGCCAACTGGCCATAGCGCTGGTGATGGGGGGCTGCGCATTGGCCCTGATCGGTACACCGCTGGCGCTGTTCGGCACGACCCTGATGCTGGGCCTCGCCTACGGCATCACCAGCCCGGCGGCGGCGGAGCTGCTTTCCCGCTTTACGCCTCCTGAACGACGTAATCTCGTCTACTCCATCAAGCAGACCGGTGTGCCCCTGGGCGGTGTGCTGGCTGGCCTGATGGCACCGCCGCTGGCGGCCTACTGGAACTGGCAGACGGCCTTCCTGGCCGTGGGCGCGGCCTGCCTGGCCACGCTGCTGCTGCTCCAGCCGCGGCGTGGGCGCTGGGATGCGAGCCGAGATGCCAGCGTACGCATGCAGAGGGCCGGTAGCCTGGGTGTCCTGCGCCGTTACCGGGCCATGCGCTGGCTGGGCGCCACCGGCTTCTGCCTCTCCGCGGCGCAGCTCTCGCTGCTCAGCTTCGCGGTGGCCTTCATGGTCGAGGAGCTGTTGTTGAGCTTGGTCATGGCGGGGGCCGTGGTGTCGCTGGTGCATGTGGCAGGGGTATCGGGCCGCCTGGCCTGGGGCGCACTGGCCGACCGCCTGGGAGGCAGCCTGCCGGTCCTGTTAGGCCTGGCCGGAGTTATCGCCGTGATCTTCTTTCTCCTGGCAGTGCTCGGCACCGTGGTGCCTACCTGGCTGACGCTCACCCTGATGGTGATCGCCGGCGCCACGGCGGTGGGCTGGAACGGGGTCTATCTGGGCGAAGTGGCGCGGCGCTGCCAGCCCGGTGAGGTGGGGGAGGCCACCGCCGCCGTGCTGGTGCTCACCTACATGGGGGTGCTGGTGGGACCGGCGCTGTTCAGCCTGATCGTGTG
>ERZ869909.1463-NODE-1463-length-19133-cov-9.060978_pt1 | contig 19133 bp, 14 predicted proteins | sample MGYA00520892_ERZ869909 | MGnify/ENA primary metagenome ERZ869909 (study PRJEB32215, sample SAMEA104723947) | bioreactor metagenome | biome: bioreactor; feature: anaerobic bioreactor; material: water | place: China | collected 2015-03-12 ...
ATGCCGGGGGCCGACGGCGGCGCGCCGGGCGCGCCGGACGCCGCGCCCGAGGAGCGCGCGGCGTGGGCCCACGCGGGCTTGGGACCGGCCGGGTTCCGGACGCTCGTCGCCGACGCGTACCGCCGCTGCGCGATCACCGGCGAACGTGCGCCAGTCCTGCTCGAGGCCACCCACATCCGTCCCGTCTCGCGCGGCGGCGCGCACCGCGTCGCGAACGGCGTCCTGCTGCGAGCCGACCTGCGCCGCGCGTTCGACCACGGGCTCCTCACCGTCGACGCGGCCGACATGCGGGTGCGCGTCGCGCCCGCGCTGCGACACGGCGCATCGACCCACGGCCTCGCGGGCCTGGACGGACGACCGCTGCGCGTGTTGCCCGAGCGGCTCGAGGAGATGCCCGATCGCACGGAGCTGGCGTTCCACGCGGCGCACGTCTACCGCGGCTGATCGGCGTCCGTCCCGTCGCGGCGGCGCCCGCCCCTGCCGCGCGCCCCGGGCGGCGCGGTAGCGTCGCGGCGTGGCGACGATCCTGGTCATGATCGACGGCGTGTCGGCGGACACCTTCCATCGCCGACCCGCCGACCTACCGAACCTCCACGCCCTCGCGGCCCGCGGCACCACGGTGCGGCGCCTCGCCGCCGATCCGCCGGCGACGTCCTTGCCGGGGCGCTGCGGCATCCTCACCGGTGCCGGCCCCACCGAGCACGGGGTCTACGGGAACCTCATCCTCGACGGCGACGCGTTCCGCTACGCCAACCCCGACGACGTCCGCATCCCGACCCTCCCGGCGCGGGCCCAGGCGGCCGGTCGCGACGTGGCGGTCCTCGGGTTCGGCATGGTCCGCCCCGAGGACGCCCGCACGTTCCATCACGCCTGGTGGGCCCACGAGATGCTGCAGCGCGCCCGCGACCTGGCTCCGATCCCCGCCGACGAGGGCTGGCTGCGGACGTCGCGCCACGCCGACGCCAGCGGCCGACTCGCCGCGCTCGCCGCGGCGGGCTGGCCTCGGGGCGTGCCGGACGCGTACGCCGGCGATCGCCTCCACTACCTGTTGGCCGGACTCGAGGGCGACCGGCGCATGCTCCGCTGGGCGGCCGGCCTCGCGACCCAACCCGAGCCGCCGGACCTCGTCGTCACCGAGGTGCTGTCGCCCGACACGCTGCAGCACCTTGCCGGCTACGACAGCGACGCCGCCGTGTGGTCGCTGGCGGGCGCCGACGCGCTCGTCGGCACGCTGGTGGCGGAGCTCGAGCGGGCCGGCCGGCTGGAGTCCACGAACCTGATCGTGACCAGCGACCACGGCCACGGACCCGTGGAGCGCGCCCTGCACCCCGAACGGATCCTGCCGCACATGACCTCGTCGTGCGAGGGAGGCCTGCTGTACGTCCGGGCCGAGGGGGCGGCCGCGCGCCGCGAGGCCATCGCGCGCCTGGCCGAGCACGGCGCCGTCCCGATCGACGGCGGCTTCCTGCCGGCGGACGCACGCGACCGGATCGCGGCCTTCGCCGCACCCGAAGGGGCCTCGTTCGAGACGGCCCACGCCGCGGGCGACGCGCCCTGGGGCCCGCCGCGGCTCCTCTCCATGCACGGTTTCGCGCCCGGCACGGCGAGCGACGACCGGTTCCTTGTCGCCGCCGGTCCGCGCGTGCCGCGGGCCGTCCACGAGCGCGCCGCCGCCAGCGCCGTCGAGGCGACGCTCGCCGTCTGCGTCGGCCTGGCGCCGCAGGGCGGCGGTGAACCGCTGGTGGCGGCGTGAGCCAGTCCCGCGACGACGACCCTGCCGGCGGCCCCGCCGGGGACGCTGCCCGCGGTCCCGGGGCCTTGAGCCGCTTCGACGCCGTGCTGTTCGACATGGACGGCACGCTGGTGGACACCGAGCACCTCTGGTTCGGCGCCGGCCGCGACCTCATGGCCGAGCTCGGCCTCGACCTGCCGGACGCCGCCCTGGACGAACTCCACGGGCTCGACCTGGACGCGGCCCTGGTCCTCCTCACCGATCGCTACGGCCTGCGCCTCAGCCGCGAGGACTACGTGGCGCGCTACCTCGACGCCGTCGAGGCGCGGGTGCCGGGCGCCGCCGCCCGCGACGGCGCCGGCGAGTGGGTGGCCCGGGTCGCCGACGCCGGACTCGAGCGGGCGTTGGTGTCGAACTCGCCGCGCCGGATCGTCGAGGCCACGCTCGCCCCGCACGGCTGGGCGGAACACCTCGGGTTGCGGGTGACGATCGAGGACGTCGCGGCCGGCAAGCCGTCGCCCGCCTCCTACCTGCTGGCCGCCGAGCGCCTGGGGGTCTCGCCCGACCGCTGCCTGGTGCTCGAAGACAGCCTGGTGGGCGCCCGCGCCGCCGTCGCCGCCGGAGCGGCGTGCGTGTGGGTGACGTTCGGCGAGGTCGACGCCGCGGCGGCCCGCCGGGTCACGCCGTGGGTGGCGTCGGACCTCCGCGAGGCGTGGGCGTGGGTCGCACCAGGCTGACCCCGCGGGCGACCGGCACCCGCGCCGGCGGCTCGGCCCCGCTTCCTCGGCCGCGTCAGTTCCGAGCGATCCGCAGCGCCACCTTGCCCCGCGCGCGCCCCTGTCCGACGTAGGCGAGCGCTTCGGCGGCGTCCTCGAGCGGCCACACGCGGTCGACCACCGGCGTCGTCCGGCCCGTCGCGACCTGCGCCACCAGGGCCCGCAGGTCGTCGCCGTCGTCGCTGGCCATCAGGCCGATCAGGCGCTGCGGCACGAACGGCGATCGCACGGCGGCGCCCAGCAGGCGCGTCACCGGGCCGAGCAGCCGGCTTCCGCCCTCGCCGCCGACGATCACGAGCCGTCCACCGCGCACCAGCATCCGCCGCAACGCGTCGAGCGGCCGGCTGCCACCGGTGTCGACGATCGCGTCGTACTCGGACCCGAGGTCGGGATCGCGTGCGGCGTCGACGACCCGCGCCACCCCCAGGGACCGCACGAGGTCGACCTTGGCGGCCGAGCACAGCCCCGTCACGTCGGCGCCGGCGGCGACCGCCAGCTGCACCGCGAAGGTCCCCACGCCGCCGCCCGCTCCCGTCACCAGCACGCGGCTCCCGGCGCCCACGGCGCCCGCCCGAAGCGCCTGGACGGCGGTGACGCCCGAGGTCGGCACGACGGCCGCACGCTCCCAGGCGAGACCCGCCGGCCTCCGCGCCAAGGCCGACGCCTTGGCCACCGCGAGCTCGGCGAACGCGCCGCTGGCGAAGCCGAGCACCTCGTCCCCGACGCCGATCCCGCTCACGCCGTCGCCGACGGCGTCGACCACGCCGTCGCCGACGGCGTCGACCACGCCGGCGACGTCGGTGCCCGGCACGGCCCGCTTCGGGCGCCGCAGCCCGTACCCCATCGCGCGCACGAGCAGCGGTGTCCCGGACACGAGGTGGGCGTCGCCCGCGTGGATCCCGGCGGCGACGACCCGCACGCGCACCTCGCCCGCGCCCGGCTGCGGCTCCGGCAGCTCGCGCGGCACCAACACCGCGTGGGGTGGTCCGTAGCGGTCCTGGACGATGGCTCTCACCGCGGCTCCTCGGGGTACTGGAACACCTCGTCGAGCGGGACGCCGAACACGCGGGCGATGCGGAACGCCATCTCCAACGACGGCGAGTACCGCCCCTGCTCGATGGCGATGACGGTCTGCCGCGTGACCCCGATGCGCTCGGCCAGCTCGGCCTGGGTCATCTCGCCGCGCTCGAAACGCAAGCGACGGATCTCGTTGGTGACGCGCGTGGGCTTCACCACGTGGGCACGCCGCGGCGGTAGGCGACGATCTTCGCCGCGCCCTCGAGGAGCGACGAGAGGTAGAAGCCGAGGAACAGGGCCTGGGCGATCCAGAAATGGCGCGCCTCGGCCATGGCCAGCACCAACGCGGTGACCGCCCCGATCACGATGAACGCGCGCCCCACGAACTCACCGAAGCGGCCGACCTCGCGGTCGCGCTGGTCGGTCTTCTCTGCCTCCTTCGGCCACGCCACCGCCAGGAGGATGGCCGCCGCGATGGCGCCGACGACGCCGATGCCGATGCTCCAGAGCATCGGGCCCACGTAGGCGACCTCCGCCAGCGGCGTGGTCTGCGCGCGCCCGAGGATCGTGCGCAGGTACGCCACGAACACCGCCGTCGCGATCGCCAGGTTGAGCCAGGTGCTCTTCTCCTCGTGCGCCATGCCGTTGATCGTGTCAAGAATGTTCGACATGGCGCCAGAGTAGAGCATCGTTGACATCATGTCAAGCTTCGTTTACCTCACGGGCGCCCCCGACGGCGCCGTGCCGCGCCCCGGCTCACCCGACCTGGCACGCCTCCAGGAGGTTGCCGTCGAGATCGAAGAACGGGAACGAGACGACGCCACCCGACGCCGAGAGGTCGCCCACCCGGACGCCACGCTCGCGCAGGGCGGACCGAACCGCCCGGGCGTCGGACACGCGCAGGATCGGGTACGTCCCGGCCGCGCCCGGCTCCGGCGGCGCCTCTCCGACCTTGCGCTGCCACAGCGTCAGGCTGCCCGCGCCGCCGACGTCCAGGACGACGAGGCGCTCGTGACCGTCCGCGAACGTCCGAACGAGCCCCAGCCGATCGCGGTACCACGCCTCGGCTTCGCCCACGTCGCGGACGCGCAGCAGCACCGTGTCGACGCCCTCGAACCACCCATGCCGCTCGACCATCGCCCACCCCTTCCCGCGCCCGGGCCTCGGCCCAGGTCGCCGCCTCACCCGCGACGGTACTGCGCCACGCCCCGGGCGTGGTGCCGATCGAGCAGCTCGCCCAACCGCGGGGCGGCCCCCCGGCACGCGGCCGCGACGGCCGCCGCCCCCTCGAGGTACGCGAGGCAGGTGGCCGCGTCCCAGTCGAGGGGCGGGTCGTCGACCACCGAGCGCACGTTCGACAGCTGGTCCGCCAGCTTCACGACCTTCACCTCGTCCGCCATGCGGGCCACCCGCGCCACCTGGTGGCGCTTCCGCTCGGGCAGCGGCAGCGCCGCCCAGTCGGGCGGATCGGTCAGGCCGGCCACGATGGCGGCGACGTCGCGACCGAAGGCCGAACGGACGGCGTCGATCCCCACCCCGGTGTCCTCGACGACGTCGTGCAGCCATGCCGCCGCCACCACCGCCTCGGGCCAACCCTCGTCGCTCACGGCGGCGGCCACCTCCGCCAGATGGAGCGCGAACGGCTCGTCGCTGGCGTTCGGTCGCCGCTGCCGCGCATGGTGACGCAGCGCGAAGCGCTTCGCTTCGTGGACGAGGCGCACGGGCGCGCGACGCCTCAGTCGCCGGGCGCGAAGACGAGGCGCCGCGCGGGCGCCTCGCGCACGATGCGCGTGTCGCTGCGCAGGCCCGCCAGCGCGGGGTCGAGGTCGACGTCGCCGCGGACGCGCCCCACCAGCAGGTCCGCCTCGCAGGCGAGCGCCGACCCGCCGGGGAAGAACGTGACGCTCGCCGACCCCGCGGTCCCGTCGTGGAGCGTGCCGGGAAGCCCCACGAACGCCTCGACCGCCGCGGCCTCGTCGGGGCTCAGGTCCTCGCACGCCGTCTGGGCGAAGCGCACCTCGACGGTGTCGTCCGCGAAGGGGACCCACGCGACCTCGAACTCGGCGTCCGGCTCGAACGTCGCACCCGCCTCGGGGCCGTTCACGACGGGGGCGTCCGGGACCGTCACGATCGTGTTCGGAGCATCGGCCAACGTGGCGCGGAGCAGCGCCACGACGAGCTCGTCGCCGGGCTCCACCGGGGGGAGGGTCGCCACGTACCGAACCTGCAGCGTGTCGGCTCCCTGCACCGCCATCGTCACGGCCGGACCCGTCGGTGGCAGCACGCGCAACGCGTCGCCGGCGGTGAGCTGGAGCCGATGGAGCCCCGCCGTGCCGCGGTACAGGATCACCGTGACCTCGGTCTGCGTCGCGTGCGACACCACCCGGATCCTCGGCGCGATCTCCGACGTCGGGACGTCGGTCGCGTCGCCCTGACTGCAGCCGACCAACGCGACGACGGCCGCTACCGACCACGGCAGAAGCGTGCGCATCCGCATCACGTACCTCCTCGATGAGGACATTCCAGCACGGGCGCCGGCGGCGCGCCGCGAAGGAACGCACGGCCGCCGCCGGTGCCCTCCGCGGTGGTCGCCGCCGGACGCCCCCTGCCGCCGCGGGCGTTCAGTCGCCGACGTACCAGCGCACCTCGTCGATGCGGGCCGAGCCCGCGCCGCCGCCGACCGCCAGGTCGATCCCCCGGAGCTCGTCGAGCCGGAGGCCGCCGAGCGGCGCCCCCTCCGGCTGCGCCGCGGCGCGCGAGAACGACGAGAACGGCAGCCGCACCAACCTCCAGCCCTCGATCTCGTCCCGGAACGTGGCCGCGAACCGGGCCGCGGTGTCCGGCGCCTGGTAGATGCGCACGTAGTCGATCGCCATCTCCTGCGGGAAGGTGGTGGTGTCGTCGGGGTAACCGGGCCAGTGCCCGCCCACGGCGACGTTGAGGATCAGGAAGAACGGGTGATCGAACACCCAGCGGGCGCCGCGCGGGAGGTCGGCCGGCGTGACGGTGGCGTACGGCTCGCCGTCCAGGAGCCACACGATGCGACCGGGGGTCCAGTCGATGGCGTACACGTGGAAGTCGTCCGCGAAGCGGCCGCCGCCCGGCCGCGCGACGCCTCGGCCGATGCCGCCGCCACCGGAGTAGCCCGGGCCGTGGATCGTCCCATGGACCCGGTCGGGCTCGCGCCCGATGTTCTCCATGACGTCGATCTCGCCGGACTCCGGCCACCCGACCTCGTAGAAGTCGCTCCCGAGCATCCAGAAGGCCGGCCACAGGCCCTGGCCGTAGGGGACCCGGACGCGCGCCTCGATGCGCCCGAACGCCGCCTCGACGTTCCCCGCGGTGATGATGCGCGCCGAGGTGTACTCGCACGGCGCGCCGTAGTAGCAGAGCGGCGCGTCGCCGTGCGTCTCGAGCGCTCGGATCACGAGGTGGCCGTCGCCGTCGAGGGAGAGGTTGGCGGGATCGGCGGTGTACGTCTGCCGCTCGGCGTTGCCCCAGCCGGGGATGCCGTGGGCGGTGCCGTCACCGATCTCGGGCCGCCACACGGCCGGATCGGGCGGCGAGCCGGCGGGGCCCTCGAACTCGTCGGACCACGCGAGCTCCCACGGGCGTGCCGGGTCGCTGCCGGCCAGGACGCGGACGGTGACGTCGCGGCCGCTGCCGTCGCCGTAGAACCAGAACTCGACCCCGTCGGCGTGGCTGGCGTCCTTCGCCAGCGGGAAGCGGGCCCGCACCTCGCCGGCGTCCTCCCAACTCCACGCCAGCACGCCCTCGAAGCGCGCCTGGCCCGGGCGCGCGTCGGCCGCGGTCGAGAGCTGCTCGAGCGGTCGCACCCGTGCGCCCTCGCCGGCCTCGAAGGGACCGGCGCCGGCACCGAAGTCGGCGACCAGATCGGGATCGAACGCGTCGCCGTCGCGGATGAGGATCACGGCCCGGCGCTGGAACCCGAGCGCGGCCCCGCGGGGGCCATCGAGGTGTGCGCTGGCGCGCAGGTCGCCGGTGTGGCGGCCGTCCTCGAGCGTCCGGAACGAGACCGTCGCCTCGGTGACGCCGGGCGGGAACACGACCAACTCGTTGGCCGGAACGACGTTGCGGAAGGCGACGGCCTCGTCGCCCTGGACGAACACGCGCACCGAGATCGCCTCGGCGCTCGCCTCCGAGAGGACGATCCGCAGCTCGCCGTCGGCGCCCTCGTCGACGGACGTCAGGGCCTCGCCGAACTCGACCGTCACCACGCCCTCGGCCACGACCCCGGAGTCGCCGTACGCCTCGACCCGGGCCACGTGGGTGGTCCCCTCGCCCGGCGGGAACCCGAGCGCCCAGCCGGACGCCTCGGTCAGTCCGAGCCCGTCGTTGGGCGCGCCGCCGGGCTGGAAGTCCGTGCGCCTACCGAACGACGAGAACGGGATCTCGACGAGCCGCCACTCCGTGGTGTCGTCGACGAAGCGGAAGAACCAGCGCTCGGCGCTGTCGCCGGTGAGGTTGGGGTTGCGGTTGTCGAAGAGGTCGACCTGCACCGTCCCGCCGCGGCCGTCGCCCTTGTGCCAGAACCGCAGGCCCACGTAGGGAGACAGGTCGCGTCCGAGCCAACGGCTCAGCGCCTCGTCGGCGAACGCCTGGGTGAACCCTCCCCACGACGCGATGCGATGGTCGATCCGCAGCACGTGCTCGACGCCCTCCTGCCCCGGCAGCGCGAGCGTGTCGCCCGGCGCGACGGACACGGCGGAGAGCGTCAGCGCCCCGCCGCCGTCCTGCCAGGTGCTGAAGCCGACGGCGTTGTGGAAGGCGTCGAAGCCTGCCGGCACGCCGCTGGCGAGGTCGGCGAGCCGCAGGCTGGGTTCCTCCTGCGCCGCGGCCCAGGCGACCAGCGCGGTGAGGCCGAGCGTCAGGAGCGGGATCAGGGTTCGGGTCATGCGGTGGCGGGTCATCGGCTCCCTCCAGGGAAGGTGATCGGTTCGCGGGTGGGTTCGGTGGTGGACCGCCGGCCGGCCCGGACGGACCGTGGCCGGCTCATGGCCGCAGGGCGGCCTCCGGGACCGCCACCTCGATGCGCGCGACCGTGCCGCGGCGCTCGAAGACCTCGCGGCTGGTCGCCGCGTCCAGGAAGGCGCCCTCGAAGGCCCGGACCGCGCCGTCCCGCCCGACCGCCGCGACGCGCGCGGCATCGTCGACCCGGCGGTAGACGACGGGCACCTGGCAGAAGGTGAACCCCAGCGTGCCCGCCTCCAGCGTCAGGGCCGCCGGGCCGTGGACGGCGCGGGCGACGGGCGCCGCGGTCTCGGCGAGGAACTCCGCACGGCGCAGCAGGGTCGGCGCGAACCCGAGCCGGCCGCCGCGCACCTCGACGCCCAGCTCGCCCCAGCGCGCCAGGACGTCCTCCTTCACCTGGCCGGTCATCCCGGGCTGTTGGGCGCCGGCATGGGCCGGCGTGTGGGAGTACGGGTCGGTCGGGAAGGCGCCGAACTCGGCCGGCGTCTTGTGGAAGCCCAGGCCGGCGCGAACGTCGTCGTAGGCGTCGGCGAGCGCCGCGAGCGTCGCGGGCGCCTCACCGGCCTCGCGTGCCCGGAGGTACGTCTCCTGGACGGCCAGGAGCAGCTTCGAGACCATGTGCCAGTAGATGCTGCCCAGGCCCTCGTAGGCGAAGAACGTGCCGGAGCGGCCGGTGAACGAGGCGTGATCGAAGCACTCCTCGAACAGGGACTCCACGGCGGGCCCCTCGGCCGCCGCCAGCGGCGCCCAGCGGTCCTCGACCGCCAGCTCGGCCAAGGCCCGGCGCACGCCCTTCGCGTTGCGGAAGTCCCCATGGAACCGGGCGTCGCCGTTCTCGTCGCGCACGACGATGCGCGCGTCGCCCGCCGCGATCAGCGCCGCGAGGAGCCGCGACCCCTCGACCCGATGCCGGGGGATGGTGTTCTTCGCCAGGAAGCCGGGCAGGTCGCGGTCGGGGTACAGCAGGTAGCTGTGCTGGTCCGCCCGGTAGAGGCGGCTGCGGCGCAGGCTGGCCAGCAGGGCGAGGGCCTCGTCGGCGGCCAGCAGCCCCGACGAGAGGATGGCGACCTGGCCCTCGAGCATCTCGTCGAGGTGGCGCACGACGGCCCGGCCCGGCTCGAGCGCCAGCACGTGGTAGGCGTGGTACAGCGCGTCGGACCGCCGGTTGGTGCGCAGCGTGTGGGCCAGGTAGCGGCGGGCGAGCTCCAGGAAGGCCGCGAGGGTCGCCGCGTCGAGCACGGCGCGATCGACGGCGAGACCACGCTCGTAGAGGCCACGTCGGTACGCGCTGCCGGCGCCGCCGAGCGCGTCCATGAAGGCCCGTCGGCGGCGGTCGTCGAACGCGCCCGCGAGGGCGGGCTCGTGGGAGCGGAGGCCGGCGTGGACGGCGTCGAAGAAGTCGCGCAGGTCCTGTGTGACGGCGAGGTCGCGCCCCCCCAGGAGGCCCTGGAGGAACGCCACGGTGCGGTACAGGTAGGCGGCGGTGACGACCGAGAGCCCCTTGCCGACCAGCGCGTTGTTGGCGTCGTTCCACTCGGGCCGCTGGGTGTTCATCCAGATGCCGCCGCCGGGCACGAGGTTGGCGAGCTTCACCAGCAGCAGCAGGAGCAGCTTCTCCGCCATCGACACGTGGACGACGGCGCCGTCGGGTCCCTTGCGCAACCGTGCGTCCGTCCCCTCGGCCGCCTCCGCCGCGGCGATGCGGCCGTGCAGGTCCTCGTCGAACTCGATCGTGTCGTACGGGTCGTCGCGCATCGCCTCGTAGGCGGCGATGCGGTAGGGCACGTTCGCGTGGCTGAAGATGCGCCGGTCCAGCAGGCCTTCCAGCGCGCCGGGGTCGAAGCGCTGCGAGATCTCCAGCAGCTTCTGCAGGTAGGCGATCTGGTGATCGCTCCAGTACCCGATGTTGGCCCACGCCTGGCCCGGCTCGGGCACCTCCCACTCGATGCCGTCGCGCGTCACCCGGTAGGGGTTGTAGCCGTCGGCGGTCGTCGCGCCGAGGAAGACCGTGATCATGCCGTTCACGAAGCTGGGGAAGGCATGCGCGAGCGCCTCCCAGTTCTGGAGGATGTCGCGCCAGTTGCCCTGGTAGTCGAGCCGCAGCCGGCCGTCGGGCTGCCGGACGTTGATCGTGAAGCGGTTCCAGGGGCGGCTGGGATCGCCATGCCGGCGGCTGAACGCGAGCGGCAGGTAGGAGCGGCAGAGCCGCTCGAGGTCGGGCGAGCCCGCGTCGGCGGCGCGGGCCACCAACGCATGGTAGGCCAGCGCCTCGGGGAGGCCGGCGAAGAAGGCGCGGTGCGCCGCATGGACCGCGCGGTTGCGAACCCGCACGAAGGCGACGAGGTCGGCGGTCTCGATGCGCTCGTCGTCCACGAAGACGCCGCCGCGCATCACGTTGAACAGGACGCTGGCCAGGTGATGGTCGCAGGTGGCCCGGTCGGCCGTCCACTGGAAGCCGTCGGCGCTGGCGACGATCGCGGCCAGGGCCGCGCCGCTGCGGCGCAGATCGTCCTCGACGCGGGTCGCGAGGTCGGACGGCGCGCCCCGCGGCACATGGACCGGTGCCCGGGAGCCCCCCAGGGCGTTCACCAGCGCGACCACCCGGGCGTGGTCCTGCCCGACGTCGGCGACGAGGCGCCAGCGGCGCGCCTCCCCGGGCTCCAGGGTCACGTCGGCGTGGACGAAGTACGCCCCGCGCCGGCCCCGGACGTCGACCTCGCCGTGCACGGCCTCGCCGCGCCGGAAGGCGTCGAGCTGCTCGGACGAGAGGAGCCGGCCGTGCGCCTCGAGGCCGAGCGCGAACACCGTGGTGGCGCGCAGGGCCTCGCTCGGCTCGGCCAGGTCGCTCAGGATGGAGCTGAGGGCGAAGAGGCCGAGGCCGGTGCGCGGCTCGAGCTCGCTGCGCTTGTAGGCGTCGACCAGGTTGCTCATGCCCGCCTGCATGGCGGCGGTCACGCCGGCCGGCAGGAGGTTCTGGAGGCCGTCGAGGAACTCGACGCGGCACGCGGCGGCGCGGGTCTCGCTCAGCTCGGCGGTACGCACGAGGCCGAAGCCGTCGCTGCCGCGCCAGCCGTAGCGGAACCCCAGCCCGAGGTCGTGGTTGATCTCCTCGAAGCGGACCTCGTGGCCGAGGACGCTCTTGTAGACGTTCCGCTCGACGCGGTACGCGCCGCGGCCGCGCTCGGAGAAGGGCTCCCAGAGCGACCGGCGGCCGTCGCGTTCCACCAGCAGGATCGTCTTGGGGCCGGCGTGCTCGAAGCCCTCCGTCAGTCGGTCCGACGGGGTGTACGGGAACAGCGCTCCGTCGGCGTCGACCCGTCCCGCGGTCAGGCCTCCGCTGCTGGACACGAACATCCACAGGTCCGAGGCGCCGACGATGCTCATGAGGAAGGGGGGCATGGCGTCGGCGTTGCGGATGCGGTGGAAGCGCTCCCCGTCGAGGGTGACGTAGCCGCCTTCGACAGGGGCGCCGGCGGCCCACCGGGGGCCTCGGCCGAGATGGATGGGCAGGTGCGACATGATCCTGGGGGCCCTTCGTAGGGGGCGAGAGGCGTGGTCGACCGGGCGGTCGGGCGGCTGGCGGCGCCGGTCGCGGCACCCGCGCACCGCCGCGCGTGGGGAGCGCCTACTTGTCGCCGGTCAGGACGATCCCCTGCATGAAGAAGCGCTGGGCGAAGAAGAAGATCATGAGCGGGATGATCATCGTCAGGATCGAGGCCGCCTGGATCAGCTGCGGCTCGGACGAGTAGAGGCCGTTGAAGCGGAACAGGCCGACGGCGATCGGGTTGATGTCGGCGCTGCCGGCCAGGTAGATGAGCGGACCGAAGAAGTCGTTCCACGCGAAGAAGAAGTGGAACAGCGAGACGGCGATCAGGGCAGGCACCGCCTGCGGCAGGATCACCGAGACGAACGTGCGGATGGGGCCGGCCCCGTCGATGCGGGCCGCCTCCTCCATCGAGGTCGGGATGGTCATGAAGTACTGCCGCAGCAGGAACACGTTGTAGGCGTTGGAGAAGAACTGCGGCACGATCAATGGCAGCCAGGTGCCGACCCAGCCGAGCTGGAAGAAGAAGGCGTAGGTGGGCACCAGCGTCACCTGCGGGGGCAGGATGATCGTGGAGATCAGGACGATGAACAGGACGTTGCGCAACGGGAACTGGAAGCGGGAGAAGCCGTAGGCGACGATCGCCGCCGAGGTCGTCGCCGCGACCGTCGTGATCCCCGCGTACATGAGCGTGTACCCGAGGAGCCGCAGGAAGTCGATGAACTCGTAGGCTCGCTGGTAGTTGCTCCACTGGAACGCCAGGCGGTACGCCGGCGAGAGGGTGCGCCAGCGCCCCTCCCACTCGAACGGGCCGGCCTCGGGGCGCTCCGTATCGACGAACGTGCTCGAGTTGCGTCCCGGCGTGACCAGCGCCCAGTGCCGCACGCCCTCGTCGGTGGGCACGCGGTAGACGTCGTACGCGCGGCCCTCGAACTCGAAGCGCTCGGGTGCGGAGGGCAGGATCGGGGCGTTGACGTCCGACACCTGCTCCTTGCTCTTCAGCGAGGTGGCGACGCTGTACCCGAGCGGCATCAGGTAGAGCAGCAGGATGGCCAGGACCAGGGAGGTGATGGCGGCCCGGACGACGGCCGTGCGCACGGGAACGCCCGGGTCCCGACGGGGGCTGGCCCCCGCGCGAGCGGCGGCGGAGGCGGCCATCAGCGCCGCTCCGCGGCGTAGTACACCCAGTACTTGGCCGTGCCGAACAGGAGGACCGTGATGCCGAGCGCGATCAGGAACATGAACCAGGCGATCGTCGCGCCGTACCCCATGTTGAGGAACCCGAAGGCCTGCTTGAAGAAGTGGATCATGTAGTAATACGTCTGTCCCTGCGGGAAGCCGCTCCCGCCCGTCAGGACGTAGGGCGTGATGAAGAACTGCAGCAGCCCGATGACCCCCAGGACGAGGTTGTAGAAGATGACGGGCGAAACCATGGGCACGGTGATGGCCGTGAGCTTGCGCCACCAGCCCGCGCCGTCGATGTCGGCGGCCTCGTACAGCTCGGTCGGCACGCCCTGCAGGCTGGCGAGGTTGTAGAGGATGGCGTTGCCGATCCCCCACAGGCCGATCAGCGTGTACGCGACGTACACCAGGACGGGGTCGGCCAGCCAACGGATGCCGTTGGGACCCACGACGTCGACCTGGAACACGAACGCGATCAGGCGGTTGATCCAGCCGGTGGTGGGATCCAGGACGCCGCTCCAGATGAGCACGCCGGCCACGGCGGGCACCATGGCGGGGGCGTAGAACAGCGTCCGGAAGAGGTTCGCGCCGATCAGCTGCTTGGAGTTCAGCAGCACGGCGAGGAAGAACGCCGAGACCATGCCCACCGGCAGTGAGATCAGGGCGAACGTGAAGGTGACGCGCAGGGACTGCCACACGAGCGGGTCCTCGAGCAACAGCCGCCGCCAGTTGCCCAGACCGACGAAGCGCGCCGCGCTCAGGTTGGTGAGCTCGAAGTCGAACAGCGAGAACACCAACGAGGCCGCCATCGGGATCAGGTACCAGAGGCAGAAACCCACCATCCACAGGGCGATGAAGGCGTACCCCCAGCGCGCCTCCCAGCGCGCCATGCGGCCGAGCGGTTCGCGCGTTCGCTTCTCGCGGCGAAGACGTTGGAACTCATCCAGGAAAGCCATGGGCCTCCTCCGAGCGTGTCCAGGGAGCCGAGCGGCGCGGATCGGGCCGAGGGCCCGGCCGACGTCGCGGCAGGGAGGGGGTTCGGTCGCCGCGGCGGGCGACCGAACCCCCCACGGTGGTCAGTTCCGCGTCCTGGCGGCGTCGAAGATGAGTTGCAGCTCGGCGATCAGCCGGTCGATCTCGGTGGCGAGGTCGAAGCCGGGCTCGTTGTCCAACCGCTGGGTGAAGGCGTTGTAGCGGTCCTCGGCCTGCCGGAAGGCGGGCAGGTTGGCCTCGTGGTTCGGGACGTCGGGGTGGCTCAGGCCGGCGGCGACCACGTCCCAGTTGAGGTTGCGGCCCGGGAAGTTGCGTTCCTCGAAGGCGCCGAAGTACGCCTCCTGCAGGCTGAGGCGCGCGGGCATGCCGCCGTAGAGGGCGTTGAGGCGGCCGGCGATCTCGGGGCTGAGCAGGAAGGTGAGCGCGGCGAAGGCCGCCTCGGGGTTGCGGCTGGCGCGGGTGATGCTGAACGTGTCGGCGTTGACGGTGGCGGTCACCTGGCCGTCGTACGAGGGCACGGCGGCGAAGTCGAAGTCGTTGCGGCCCGCGACCGTGAACATGCAGCAGCCGGCGTACCAGAGCTGCGTCTGGGCCATCGCCAGGTTGCCCGAGTCGAACCAGTTGCCGTCGCCGAGCAGCGCGCTGTTGCCGTAGGGGCCGTTGGGGTAGAAGCCCTGCTTCCACATGGCGTCCTGGTACCAGGAGAGGCCCGTGCGCCAGTGGTCGGGCATCGTCGCGTTGCCGTCGTCGTCGATGAAGTTGCCGGCGCCGAAGAGGCTGAGGCGTCCGCGGATGTCGCGCCACATGATGCCGAAGCCCCACTGGACGACCCGGTTGATGTCGAAGCCCGCCTCGGTCGCGTCGTTGCCGTTGGCGTCGACGGTGAGCTTCAAGGCGAGATCGGTGAGCGCGTCGACGTCCCAGGTACGCGCCACGCCGTTCTCGTCGACGTAGGGCTCGCCGTAACTGGCGGGCGGGTACGGCAGGCCGGCCTCGTCGAACAGGGCCTTGTTGTACGTGATGTAGGAGGGGAAGACGGCGAAGGGGATGCCGATCACGCCGTCGGCGGTGCGGTAGAAGTCCACCATCGCCGGGTCGAAGTCGCTCAGGTCGTAGTCGGTCGATGCGATGAGCGGTTCGAGGTCGAGCCACACGCCCGGGAACGCGGCCCCGCCGCGGATGCCCATGGGGCCCACGATGTCGGGGGCGTTGCCGGCCGCGATCTGGGTGGCCAGCACGTCGTAGGCCTGGTTGTTGTCGACGATCTCGAGGACCAGCCGGACGGCCGACTGGGAGGCGTTGAACTCGTCGACGATCGCCCGCTGGGCGACGAACAAGGGCTCGTCGGTGCCGGCGCCGAGGCCGACGAACCAGCGGACCTGCACTTGGGCGGAGGCCATGCCGAGCACGGCGAGGAGGGCCAACAGGGCAGCGAGCTTGCGCATGCCGTTCCTTTCGTGGCACCCTCCCCGCGCGGTACGCGTGGGCTACACTCGCGCCGGAGGTGGGTGCCCGGGTTCCGCCATCTGGCGGAGCGTCGTGTTCGTCGGGTGTCCCATGAGTCCGCGACGGCCCGGGGACGCTCGACAGGTGTTCCGGCGGCTGCATCGGCGAGCGATCGTTGGCGCGATCGTCGCGACCCGCGGTTCACGGTGGCGCATGCGGTCAGACCGCGTTCGCGACCGTGTTCCGCTCGACCAGCTCCGGCTCGAACCGGTGCACCACCTCCCCTCCGGCGTACCCCAAGCGAGCGAGCAGCATGCGGGCGGCGGCGCGCCCCATGTCGACGAGCGGCTGCCGGACCGTCGTCAACGTCGGCGCCAGGTACTCGGCGAGGAACACGTCGTCGAAGCCGACGACGGAGACGTCGCGGGGCACGTCGCGGCCGTGCTCGCGCAGGGTGCGCATGCCGCCGGCGGCCATCTGGTCGTTGCCGAAGAAGATCGCGGTGATCTCCGGGGCGCGGTCCAGCAGGCGCGCGACCGCCCGGGCTCCGCCCGTCTCCAGGAAGGTGGACTCCACCACGTAGCGGTCCACGTACGGGATGCCCGCGGCTTCCAGCGTGCGACGGTAGCCGTGCAGTCGGTCGCGGGCGTCCGGGAACGACAGCGGGCCCGTCACGTGCGCGACGTGCCGATGGCCGTGGTCCAGCAGGTGCTGCGTCGCGAGGACGCCGCCGCGTTCGTTGTTCATCACGACGCACGCATCCTCGATCTCGGCCACCGGGCGCCCGAACACGACCGCCGGCACCGCGCCCTCGCGCACGAGCGCGATGAGCTCCTCGTCCGGCAGGGCCTCGGACTGGACCACGAGGCCGTCGCAATGGCGCTGCCGGAGGAACTCGATCGCCGACCGCTCCGTGTCCACCTGCGCGAAGCCGCTCGAGACCATGAGATGGAGGCCGTTCTCGCGCGTGACCTGCTCGACCCCGGCGACGATGGCGCCGAAGTACGGGCTGGAGATCTCGTTGACGGTGAGGCCGATCCCGCCGGAGCGGTTCGTCACGAGGCCGCGCGCGAACGCGTTCGGCCGGTAATCGAGCGCTTCGATGGCCTCCAGCACGCGCTTGCGCGTCGCGCTCGACACCTTCGGCGCGCCGTTGACCACCCGCGACACCGTGGCGGGCGACACACGCGCCAACCGCGAGACCTCGAGCATCGTCGCCATCGTGCCGCCCTCCTCTTCTCGCAGGATCGGCCACGCTGGGGGTCGGGGTGGGGAGGATGCCGCGCGGCTGGTGAAATCGCTTTCACCGGAGGGTAGCACGAGGCCTGCGGGTCGTCAACCCATCGGCGATGGGCTCCGCGCTGGTGTTCGTGCTGGACGCTGTTTGGTGGGAACGCATCGCGCCTCGAGTGCCCAGTGGCCGGCCGCGGGCGTCACCGCTGGTGAAAGCGCTTCCAACACCGTGCACCACGACCGCGGGCCCCCTTCGGGGAGGCGCGCGCGGTCAGTGGGGCGCGGACGTCGACCGGGGGATCACGGCAGGCACGCGTCGGCCAGCGCGAGCCAGCGCGCCGCCTCGCCCGTGCCGCCGGCCGCACCGTCGTAGCGCAACCCGAACCCCCGCGGGAACATGGGCGCCTCGCAGCCGTCGACCGACAGCGCGTCGAAGTCGAACGGCAGCTGCGCCACCGTGCGCGGCCAGGTGTACGGCAGTCTCCCCACGAAGTCCCTGCCGCCGAACAGCACGTCGGTGACGCCGTCGCCCTCGCTGCCCGGCAACCAGGCGACCACGAGCGCGTCGGCCAGATCCCAGGTCTCGTCGAGCACCAGCGGCCGCCCCGTCAACAGCACCACCACCAGCGTGTCCACGCGCTGACGCATCCGCCAGACGAGGTCCTCGTCCTCGACCGGCAGCCGCAGGCCGGCGGTGTCGCCGAACCACTCGGCGTACGGCCGCTCGCCCACCACCACGACGCCCACGTCGGCGCGAGCGGGACCGGCGTCGAAGCGGCCGCGAGCATCGAAGCGCAGGTCGGTGCCGGGGCCGAAGCCCGCCGTCAGGCCGTCCAGGATCGTCGTGCCCGGCGTGAGCGAGGCCAGCTCTCCCTGCCACTCGATCGTCCAGCCGCCGGCCTGCATGCCCACGCCGTCGGCCCCCGGCCCGGCCACGAACACCGTCCCGGCGCCATCGCGTCGCAGCGGCAGGGCGCCGCCCTCGTTCTTGAGCAGCACCAGCGAGCGCGCCACCGCCTCGCGCGCCAGCGCACGGTGCTCGGCCGAGCCGACGGCGCCCTGCAGGGCGGGGTCGCCGAACGGCCGCTCGAACAGGCCCAGCTCGAACTTCACCCTCAGGATCGCCGCCACCGCCTCGTCGATGCGCGCGAGCGGCACGTCGCCGCGCTCGACCGCGCGCCGCAGCGCGCCGAGGAAGCGCGGCGCGTCGTACGGCACCATGTGCATGTCGATGCCGGCGTTCACGGCGACCGCCACCGCGTCCTCGTAGCGCGGCGCGACCGCGTCGACGCCGCCCCAGTCCGACACCACGAAGCCGTCGAAGCCGAGCTCGCCGCGGAGCACGTCGCGGATCAGGTAGGCGTGGGCGTGCATCGGCAAAGCGTCCCAGCTCGAGAACGACACCATCACGCTGCGTGCACCGTGGGCGACGGCCTCGACGTAGGGCGCGAGGTGCACGGCGCGCAGCGTCGCCTCGTCGATGCGGGCGTCGCCGCGGTCGAGCCACGCGCCCGGCAGCGGCGAGGTGCCGAAGGCCGTGGCGCCGTCGCCGACGTAGTGCTTGGGCGTCGCCAGCACGCTCCGGATCGACGCCAGGTCGTCGCCCTGCAGGCCGCGCTGCGCCGCCAGCGCCAGACGCGTCACGAGCGCCGGGTCCTCACCGTAGGCTTCGTAGGCGCGGCCCCAGCGGACGTCGCGCGCCACCGCCAGCACCGGGGCGTAGTTCCACAGGATGCCGGTCGCCAGCATCTCGCGGGCGGTGGCGCGGCCGATCGCCTCCACGAGTTCCGGGTCGTCCGCGGCGCCCAGTGCCACGTTGTGGGGGAACACCACGGCCCCCGCCAGGTTGGCGTGCCCGTGCACCGCATCGACCCCGTACAGCAGCGGGATCCCGAGGCGGGTGGCGAGCGCGGCCTCCTGGAACGCGCGCACCATCGCCGCCCAACCCGCCACCGTGTTGTCGCCCGGCGGGTAGCCCCCGCCGCCGCTCAGCACGCCGCCCAGGCCCCAACGGCGGGCGTCGTCGGGCGTCAGGCTCCCCCGCTCGATGAGCGCCATCTGGCCGAGCTTCTCGTCGAGCGTCATGCGCGAGAGCAGGTCGGCCACGCGCGCCTCGACGGCGATCGTCGGGACGAGGTAGTAGGGCAGCACGGCGCCCGCCGGCGGCGGACCCGCGGCCCACGCGGCGGCGGCCGCCGCGGTCGCCACCACGAGCGAC
>ERZ869909.1464-NODE-1464-length-19131-cov-5.038627_pt1 | contig 19131 bp, 16 predicted proteins | sample MGYA00520892_ERZ869909 | MGnify/ENA primary metagenome ERZ869909 (study PRJEB32215, sample SAMEA104723947) | bioreactor metagenome | biome: bioreactor; feature: anaerobic bioreactor; material: water | place: China | collected 2015-03-12 ...
CGATGGCGTCACCGATGGCGATATGCAGGCCAAGATCCTGTCGAATGCCCCCGATGCCCGCGAGGGTTTCTTTGCCGTGCCGAAGGTGGTCGAATGAGCAAGCTGAACACCCTGACCATTGCCGGCGCCCGCGATGCGCTGCGCAAGGGCGATGTCACCGCCGTTGAACTGACCGAAGCCTGCCTTGCAGCGATCGAGGGCGCCGGCGCACTCAACGCCTTCGTGCATCATACGCCCGAAATCGCCATGGATCGCGCCCGCGCCGCCGATGCCCGGCTGAAGGCCGGCGAAACCCCGGCGATGTGCGGCATTCCGGTCGGCATCAAGGATCTCTTCTGCACCGAGGGCGTGCCCAGCCAGGCCGCCAGCCGCATCTTGCAAGGCTTCCGCCCGGAATACGAATCCACCGTTTCGGCCAAGCTGCGCGATGCCGGCGCGGTGATGCTGGGCAAGCTGAACATGGACGAATTCGCCATGGGTTCGTCGAATGAAAGCGCCTGCTACGGCCCGGCGGTGAACCCCTGGAAGATCGACGGGCGCGCACTGACCCCGGGCGGTTCCTCGGGCGGCTCGGCGGCGGCGGTGGCGGCGGATCTGTGCCTGGGCGCCACCGGCACCGATACCGGCGGCTCCATCCGCCAGCCCGCCGCCTTTACCGGCACCGTGGGCATCAAGCCGACCTATGGGCGCTGCTCGCGCTGGGGGATCATCGCCTTTGCCTCTTCGCTCGATCAGGCCGGGCCAATGACGAAAACCGTGCGCGATGCCGCGATCATGCTCGGCGCGATGTGCGGCCATGATGCAAAGGACAGCACCTCGGCCGATCTGCCGGTGCCGGATTTCGAAGCCGCACTGACCGGCGATATTCGCGGCAAGAAGATCGGCCTTCCGCGCGAATACCGCATGGAGGGCATGCCGGCCGAGATCGAAAAGCTCTGGGCCGATGGCGCGGCGATGCTGCGCGATGCCGGCGCCGAGGTGGTGGATATCTCGCTGCCCCATACCAAATACGCGCTGCCGGCCTATTACGTCATCGCCCCGGCCGAGGCATCATCGAACCTCGCGCGCTATGACGGGGTGCGCTACGGCCATCGCGCCAAGCTGGGGCCGGGCGACGGCATCACCGAAATGTACGAGAAAACCCGCGCCGAGGGTTTCGGCCCCGAGGTTCAGCGCCGGGTGATGATCGGCACCTATGTGCTCTCGGCCGGGTTCTATGACGCCTATTACAACCGCGCGCGCCGGGTGCGCAGCCTGATCAAGCGCGATTTCGACGAGGTTTTCGCCCGGGGCATCGACGCCATTCTGACCCCGGCCACCCCCTCGGCGGCTTTCGGCATCGGCGAGATGACCGAGGCCGACCCGGTGCAGATGTATCTCAACGATGTCTTCACGGTGACGGTCAACCTGGCCGGCCTGCCCGGCATCGCGCTGCCCGCCGGGCTGGATGCCAAGGGCCTGCCGCTGGGGCTGCAGCTGATCGGCCGGCCCTGGGGCGAGGCGGAACTGCTCAATACCGCGCATGTGCTGGAACAGGCGGCCGGCTTTGTTTCCAAACCGGCAAAATGGTGGTAGTCTCGCAAAAAACATAAAGCGAGCAGAGGCAGAAATGCGGTTATCGGCACTAGCAGCGGCGGCGCTTCTGGCGCTTCCGGCCTGTATGGGCGGCGGCGGCAATCAAGCGCCGGGTGCGGCTTCGTTCAATTCCGGCGTGGGTTTTGGCGATTATCAGCGCTATCTGCGCGAGCGCGAGGCCAGCGCCAGGCCCGGCGCCCAGCGCGGCGCGGTGCCCTATTCGGTGCCGCCCGAAAACGCCGGGCGCGCAGTGATGGCACCGCCGCCGGTTGCCCCTGCTCCTGTCACCTCGGCACCGCTGCCGCCGGCTGCCGCAGCACCGGGCGCCATTGCCGCCACCCCGCTGCCTTCCAGCCCGCAACCGGCCACCGGCGCGCCGCTTGCCGCCCCGATGGCGGCCCCCATGGCTGCCCTGCCGCCGGCCGGGCAACCCAGCCCCGGTTTCGGCACCTCGCCTGTGGTTGCGGAAGGCGCCCCGCGCCCCGCCGGCCTGTCGGATGAGCAGGATTTCAACGCCGTCGCCGCGCGCGAAAGCATCGAAAGCGACCGCGAGCGTCTGGCGCGGCAGCGCGCGCAATATCAGGTGGTCGAGGTGACTTCGGTGCCCGATGCCTCAGTGCGTTCTGGCCCCAATGTCATCGAATATGCGCTCAACACCCGCCATGCGGTCGGCACGCAGCAATACCGCCGGCTGAACCCGCTGCGCTGGAGCCGCTGGGAATCCGCCTGCCTGCAATTCCACAATCAGGACGCCGCGCAGGAAGCCTTCCTTGCCGCCGGCGGCCCCGAGCGCGACCCCGGCAATCTGGACCCCGATGGCGATGGCTATGCCTGCTGGTGGGACCCCACGCCGATCCGTCAGGCGGTGAACGCCGGGCAATAGCGCCATGCTGGCCTGCCCCTCGCCCAATTTCGGCCCGCGCCGCGACGGGCTGCGCCCGGAACTGGTGGTGCTGCACTATACCGAAATGGCCAGCGCCGAGGCCGCGCTGGAGCGGCTTTGCAGCCCGGCGGCCGAGGTATCGGCACATTATCTGATCGGTGCCGATGGCCGCATCTGGCAATTGGTGGATGAGGCAATGCGCGCCTGGCATGCCGGGGCGGGAAGCTGGCAGGGGCGCGAGGATGTCAATTCGCGCTCCATCGGCATCGAGATCGACAATGACGGCGCCGCGCCCTTCACCCATGCGCAGATGCGCGCGCTGGAGGGGCTGTTGCGCGCCATGATGACCCGCTGGGCGATCCCGCCCGAAGCGGTGATCGCGCATTCCGACATGGCGCCCGGGCGCAAGATCGATCCCGGTCCGCGGTTCGATTGGCGCGGGCTGGCGCTGCGCGGTCTGTCCATCTGGCCGGCGGCAAGCGGTGACGGTGCGGCGCCGCTTGGCCCCTCGCTCGATGCGATCGGCTATCCGCCGGGCGAGCGCCGGCTGGCGGCCTTTCGGCTGCGCTTTCGTCCCGGTGTCGGCGACCTACCCGAAGATGCCACCGACCGCGCGCTGGCCGATGCCCTGGCCCGCCGCCAGTGGATTGCACCAAAGCTGCAAGACTGAGCCCGCAGAGCGGCGCCAGAGCCTGTGGACAGGTTGCGAAAGTGCCCGTTCAGGTGCGGATCACGTAATCCTTGCGGGTGGTTTCCCGCACTTCCCAGCTGCCCTTGAATCCCGGACGGATCAGGAAACTGTCGCCGGCGCGCAACTCATGCACCGTGCCGTCATCCGCGGTCAGCACCGAATGCCCGGCCAGGATGCGGCAGTATTCCCATTCGTCATATTCCACCCGCCATTTGCCCGGCGTCGATTCCCAGATGCCGGCGTAAAGCCCGTCGCGCTCCTCGATATCCCAGCTGCGAAACACCGGGTTGCCGGCGATCAACCGCTCGGCCGGCGGGGCCGAAACCTCGGGCGCCACCTGATCGGTATCGATACGCTGAAACATCATGCTGCTCTCCCTTGCAGTCCCGTCACCCGCTGCCATCACCGGCGAAAGCGCGGCCGGCATATGGACATTTGCCACCCCACCCCCCTAACTAGCGCGCAATATCGGGGGAAGACCATCATGAAAAGCATCGACGATCTGGCACTGGAACATACGCTCATCAGCATGGATGAGGCGGGCATCGTCACCGTCACGCTCAACCGTGCCGACAAGCGCAACGCGCTCAATGCCGCTACCATCGAGGAACTGATCGACATTTTCACCACCCTGCCGCGCGCCGGGGCGCGGGCGGTGGTGCTGCGCGCCGAGGGCACGCATTTCTGCGCCGGGCTCGATCTGGTCGAACATCACCGCGAGGATCGTCGCCCGGAAGATTTCATGCATATCTGCCTGCGCTGGCACGAGGCCTTCAACAAGATGGAATACGGCGGCGTGCCGGTGATTGCCGCGCTCAAGGGCGCGGTGGTTGGCGGCGGGCTAGAGCTGGCCTCCTCGGCGCATATAAGGGTGGCCGATGCCAGCACCTATTTCGCCCTGCCCGAGGGCCAGCGCGGCCTGTTCACCGGCGGCGGCGCCACCATCCGGGTGGCCGATCTGGTCGGCAAGGCGCGGATGATCGACATGATGCTGACCGGTCGGGTCTATCAGGGCGAGGAAGCCATCGCCGTGGGGCTGGCGCAATACCTGGTCGAGGATAGCGAGACTCGTGCCTACGAGATCGCTCGCGCTGCCGCCACCAACCCGCCGCTGTCGAACTTCGCCATCTGCTCGGCGATCAGCCATATGCAGAACATGTCGGCGCTCGATGCCGCCTATGCCGAATCGGTGGTCGCGGGCATCGTCAACACCCAGCCCGCCTCGCGCGACCGGCTGGCCGCTTTTGCCGACAAGAGCGCCGCGCGGGTGCGGCCCAATCAGGGCTGAGCGGTCAGGGTTGAGCGGTCAAGGTTGAGCGGGGGCCAGCAGCGGGATGATCTCGGGCGCATCGGGGGTGAAGGGCGCGCGCTGCCAATCGCCCCAGAGCGCCTGCACCCGCAGCCCGGCCTGGGCAATCGCGGCTTCGATCTCGGCGCGTTCGGGAAAGGCAATGCGGGCATCGGCGGCGAAAAGCGCGCCGTCGCGCAGCCGCCGGTAGCTGGTGCGATAGGTGCAGATCGCGGTTTCAGGGTCGAACGCCGCCTCGTCCCAGCGCCGGCAGCGCCCATGCTGCGGATGCTCGATCACCTCCTCGGTCTGCGCCGGCGTCCAGTCGCGCCATTCGGCCCGCGCCGGGTTGCGGCTGTCAAAAAGCGCCAGCCCCCCGGGGGCCAGATGCGCAGCCAGCACCGTCAGCACCGCGGCGCGGTCCTGCGGTGTCAGGAAGACCTGAAAGGCATGGCCGGTCATCACGATCAGATCGAAGCGCTGGCCCAGATCCAGCCGCCGTGCATCGCCCTCGACCCAGCGCACCGCATCGCCGCCGGGGCGGGCGCGGGCCACCGCCAGCATCGCACCAGCCGGATCGACACCGACCACCTGCGCGCCTGTGCCGGCCAGCGCCACCGCCAGCCGCCCGGTGCCGCAGCCCAGATCCAGCACCCGCGCCCGCCCGGTAGCCAGTTCGAGGCAAGTTGCATCCGAACGCGCCACGGGATTGTCGGTATCGTAGAACCCGGCCAGATCCGGGTCATGATAAAGCGCATCCGTCATCACCTGGCCCTTCCCGTACCACCCGACGCGGCGCTTTTCGCCGGCCGCGGAGGCATGCTATAGGAGCCCCATGAGCGAAGCCAGCCCCGCAACCCCGCCGCTGCTGTCCCTGGCGCCCCGTCTGCGGGGGTTCTGGGCCGGGCTCGGCGCGCTGCTTCTGATCATGGCGCTGGGGCTGGGGGCGCTGGGCTATCATCAGGCCTATCGCGCCGCCCTCGGCGAGCTGACCCAGCGCGGCGACAGCACGCTGCGGCTGGCGGTGGCGGCGCTGCGCGGGCAGCTGCGCCGCTTCGACCGGCTGCCGGGGCTGATCGCGCAGCAGTCGGTGATCCATGAGCTGCTCTATGCCCCCGCCGATCCCGAGCGCATTCTGGCCGCCAATCGCTATCTCAAGGCCACCAACTCGCTGCTCGAATCCTCGGACATCTATGTCATGGCGCTGGACGGCACCACGCTGGCGGCCAGCAATTTCGATACCGATATCTCTTTCGTCGGCGGGAATTTCGCCTTTCGGCCCTATTTCCTGAACGCGCTGACCCAGGGTGAGGGGCGCTTCTATGCGCTGGGCACCACCTCGCTGGTGCGGGGCTATTATTTCGGCGCACCAATCTTGATTGATGACAGCATCGCCGGGGTGCTGGTGTTCAAGATCGACCTCGACGCCATCGAGCGCAGCTGGCGCGGCTCTGATTACGAGGTCATCGTCACCGACCCCGAGGATATCATCTTCATGTCCTCGCATCCCGACTGGACCTATGCCGCCACCCGCCCACTGACCCCGGAGCGGCTGGAACGTACCCGCGAGACACGCCGCTATGCCAATGCCACATTGACCGAACTGGCGCCCGAGCGCCGCGAGAGCCCAGGGCTGGGACTGCGCTGGCGGGTGCGCGGCGAAGGCGGCGAGGAGGCCGAATATCTGGTGCTGTCCGAACCGATGCCCGATGCCGACTGGACGGTGCATGTGCTGGTGGCCACCGCTGCCGCGCGGGTGCAGGCGGCGACGCGCGTCGCGGTCGGCGGCCTGCTGGCCGGGCTGGCGGTGCTGGGCGGGGTGATCGTGCTGCAACGCCGCGTCCGGCTGCGCGAGCGGCTGGCGCTTCAAGCCGAGGCCCGCGCCCAGCTTGAGCGCCGGGTCGATGAACGCACCGCCGAACTGGCCAGCGTCAACCGCCAGTTGGAGGGCGAGGTGAGCGAACGCCGCGCCACCGAGGAACGGCTGCGCTCGACCCAGGCGGAACTGGTGCAGGCCGCGAAACTGGCCGCTTTGGGGCAGATGTCGGCGGCGCTGAGCCATGAGTTCAACCAGCCGTTGGGGGCGGCGCGCAACTATGCCGAAAACGCGCAGCTGCTGATCGAGCGCAACCGCGTCGAGGAAGCGGCGGGCAATATCGGGCGCATCCTCAAGCTGATCGACCGCATGGGCACGATCTCCAGGCATCTGCGCAATTTCGCCCGCAAACCCAATACCAAGCTCAGCGATGTGCCGCTGGCCGAGGCTTTCGCCGCCGCCGAAGAGATCGTCGGCTGGCGGCTGCGCGCCGGCGGGGTGAACCTGGCGCTGGATCTGGGCGATCCGCCGCCACTGGTGCGCGCCGGCCCGGTGCGGCTGCAACAGGTGCTGGTCAATATCCTGTCGAACGCGCTCGATGCGATGGAAGACAGCGCCGAGCGGCTCATCACCGTGCGGGCGCGCGAGGAAGGGGGCATGGCGGTGATCACACTGGCCGATACCGGCCCCGGCATCGCACCAGCGCTGCTGACGCGGATCTTCGATCCGTTCTTTTCCACCAAGGGGGTCGGCAAGGGCCTGGGGCTGGGGCTGTCGATCTCCTATAACATCGTCCATGACTTCGGCGGCCAGATGCGGGCCGAAAACGCGCCGGGCGGCGGCGCCATCTTCACCCTGACGCTGCCGCTGGCCGAGGGTGCCTCGCCTGCCCTGCCGGCCGAGCCGCTTGAACGGGACACCGACGCGGCATGAGCATCGGCGGGCGCATCATCGTCGTCGATGACGATGCCGATCTGCGCCAATCGACCGCGCAGGCGCTGGAACTGGCCGGTTTCGAGGTGCTGGCGCTCGATGCGCCCGAGGATGTGGCGGGGCTGGTCAGCTTCGGCTTCGACGGGCTGGTGATCACCGATATCCGCATGCCGCGCATGGATGGCATGAGCCTGATGAACCAGGTGCACCGGATTGATGCCCAGATCCCGGTGATCCTGATCACCGGCCATGGCGATGTGCAACTGGCGGTGCGGGCGATGCGCGAGGGCGCGCATGATTTCGTCGAAAAGCCCTTCAGCGGCTCGCAACTGGCCGAAACCGCCGCCCGTGCGCTGGATTACCGCCGGCTGGTGCTGGAAAACCGCGTGCTGCGCGCCGCCGCCGGCCAGGCCGATGATCTGGAGCAGCGGCTGATCGGCCGGTCGCCCCTGATGATCGACCTGCGGCGCCGGCTGCGCACCATCGGCCCCTCGGAAACCGATGTGCTGATCACCGGCGAAACCGGCACCGGCAAGGAGGTCATCGCCCGCGCCATCCATGACCTCTCGAGCCGTGCCAAACGGCCCTTCATCACGCTCGACTGCGCCGCCTTGCCCGAAACCCAGATCGAAAGCGAGCTTTTCGGCCATGAGGCCGGCGCCTTTCCCGGGGCGATGCGGGCGCGCTACGGGCGGTTCGAACATGCGCGTGGCGGCACCATCCTGCTTGATGACATCGGCTCAATGCCGCTGGCGCTGCAGGGCAAGTTGCTGCGCGTCATTCAGGAGCGCGCCATCACGCCCCTTGGCTCGAACGAGGCCCGGCCGCTGGACCTGCGCTTCATCGCCACCTCGCGCGCGCCGCTCGAGGATGAGGTGGCAGCCGGGCGGTTCCGCGCCGATCTGCTCTACCGGCTCAATGTCGTCAGTCTGCGGGTGCCGTCACTGAGCGAACGGCGCGAGGATATTCCGCTGATCTTCGCGCGCCTGCTCGCCGAGGCCGCCAGCCGCCACCGGGTGGAACCGCTGGCCCCCTCGCCGGCGCTGCTCAATGCGGTGATGGCGCGCGACTGGCCGGGCAATGTGCGCGAGCTGCGCAACGCCGCCGACCGGCTGTCGCTGGGCATCGGGCTGGACCCGGCGCCCGATCCGACCGGGGAGGGCCAGGAGGAAGCGGGCGGCAAGCTGGCCGAGCGTGTCGCCGCCTATGAGCGTGCCGAGATCGTTCGCGCGCTCATCGCCCATGGCGGCAGCCTCAAGCCGGTCTATGAATCGCTCGGTCTGTCGCGCAAGACGCTTTACGAAAAGATGCTCAAACACGGCATCGACAAGACGCTTTATTCCGATCCCTGAACACGGAGCCCGCGCCCTTCGGGTGGATTTCCACCCGAAACCGGCGCAGATGGGTGGAAATCCACCCATGCGGTAGCGCAAACACCCCGTCAACCCTGCGGATCGCCCGCGCCCGCCCTTGCAATGCGGGCCGGGGCCACGCTTGGTGGTCGCGCATCTGCGCCCGATGGGAGTTCGGCGCAGGCATTGCTCATCTGCAAGCGTCCAGGGAGGACAACATGCAACTGAACAAATTTGCTGCGCTGGCTGCGGCCGCGCTGATCTCGGCCACGGCCGTCACCGCGCAGGACCGCAGCGGCTGGCCCAGCTCGCTGACCGTCGGCACCGCCAGCCAGGGCGGGGTGTATTTCGTCTATGGCAACGGCCTGGCCGGCTTCCTCGGCGAGGAACTGGGCATCAATGCCTCCGGCGAGGTGACCGGCGGCCCGGTGCAGAACGTGACGCTGGTGCAGATGGGCGATCAGGACATCGGCCTGGTCACCATGGGCCCGGCCTATGAGGCCTGGATCGGCCAAAGCGAACTGGCCCCGGGGCTGGAGCACCGCGACATCCGCGCGCTGTTCCCGATGTATGAAACCCCGTTCCAGGGCATCGCGCTGCGCTCCTCGGGCATCACCTCGGTTTCCGATCTGGCCGGGCGCCGGGTTGGCGTCGGCCCCGCCGGCGGCACGCCGGGCACCTACTGGCCGCGCTTCCTGAACACGCTCGGCGTCAACGCCACCATCTCGAACGCCGGTGCGGCCGATACCGCCAGCCAGCTCAAGGACGGTCTGGTCGATGCCTTCCTGTTCGCCGCCGGCCTGCCGATCGGTGCCTTTTCGCAGCTCGCGGCCGAAGCCGATGTGGTGACCTTCGGCTTCACCCCGGACGAACTGGACACGATCCTCAACGCGCATCCCGAGGTGTCGCCCTTCACCATCCCGGCCGGCACCTATACCGCGCAGACCGCTGACGAGCTGTCGGTGGCGATGTGGAACTTCGCCATCGCCCGCGCCGACATGCCCGACAGCCTCGCGCATGAGATCACCCGCCTGGTGCTCGAAAACAACGACCGCATGGTGCAGATCCATTCGGCCGCGCGCGCCACGCTGATCGAGAATGTCGGCAACAACGGCTTCCTGCCGTTCCACCCCGGCGCGGTGCAGTATTACACCGAGCAGGGCGTGGACATCCCCGAGCATCTGCGCTGAGCGCCACTGGCCCTGCCTGACGCGGGGCCAGAGCCGTATCGCCGGGGCCAGAGCGCGCAATCGCCCGCTCTGGCCCTTGCATAACCGGGCACCGAACCGGACCGAGGGAGGGATAGACCGATGAGCACCGACAGACCGCAGACCGAGGCCGAGACGCTGCCGCCCGGCAGTTCGACCACCCATGGCATTGCCTCCACCCCGAGCGGGGATGCCGCTGCCGGCGACAACCTCGCCAGCGGCGTTGACCGCGAGGTCATCACCGGCAACCAGCGGGTCTTTGGCGGCGGCCTTGGCCTGGCGATCGCGGCGCTGTGTGTGCTCTATACCGGCTTCCATATCTCGGTGATGAACCTCTATCCGCTGGAACCCTGGGTCATGCGACTGATCCATGTCGGCGGCGGTCTGGCCCTGGGTTTCATGCTGTTCTCGGCGCGCAGCGTCAGCGATGATCAGGGCGAGGCCCCCTATTCGCTGATCGAGAAGGCACTTCTGCTGACCGGCGGTGCGGCGGTGCTGCTGGCATCGGCGCAACTGCTGCTGATGTGGAGCACCAATGACCTGATCCCCACCGGCGCGCCTGCGGGCAAGCATCTGAATACCTTTGGCTATCCGCTCTTTGTCGGCACCGTGCTGGTTCTCGTTGCCTCCTGGTTGGCGCCGGCGCGGCCGCGCCATCGCATTTCGCCCGCGGATACGCTGCTGGCCATCGCGGCGGTGGTGGTGGCGCTTTACATCATCCTGCATGCCGATTTCCTGCGCACCCGCGCTCAGGTCTTCCCGCATCCCAATGACATGTGGGCCTCGATCTCGGGCATCATCCTGATCCTGGAGCTGACCCGCCGGCTGGCCGGGTTGGCGCTGGTGATCATCGTTTCGGTCTTTCTGGCCTATGGTTTCCTTGGCCCCTGGCTGCCCGGCGTGCTGCATCATCGCGGCTATGCGCCGGCGCGTTTCTTCGCCTTCATCTATACCGACAACGGCATCCTCGGGCCGACAACGGCGATCTCGTCGACCTATATCATCCTGTTCATCACCTTCGCGGCCTTCCTTCAGGCCAGCCGGGTGGGCGAGTATTTCGTCAATTTCGCCTTTGCCGTGGCTGGCGGGGCGCGGGGCGGGCCGGCCAAGGTGGCGGTCTTTGCCTCGGGGCTGATGGGCATGATCAACGGCACCTCGGCGGGCAATGTGGTCTCCACCGGCTCGCTGACCATTCCGCTGATGAAGAAAGTGGGTTACCGGCCGCAAACCGCCGCCTCGGTAGAGGCCGCGGCCTCGTCGGGCGGGCAGATCCTGCCGCCGATCATGGGCGCGGGCGCCTTCATCATGGCCGAGATCACCGGCATTCCCTACCGCGATATCGTCATCGCGGCGATCATCCCGGCGACGCTCTATTTCCTGTCGGTCTATCTGATGGTGGACAAGGAGGCGCTGAAGAAGGGCATGCGCGGCCTGCCGCGCGAGGAACTGCCCGAATTCGCGCAACTGGCGCGGCGGATGTTCCTGTTCATTCCCATCGTCATCCTGATCGGCGCGCTGTTCATGGGCTATTCGGTGATCCGCGCCGGCACGCTGGCCATGGGTGCGGCGGCGGTGGTGAGCTGGTTCACCCCGCACCGCATGCTGGTCAAGGAGATCCTCTACGCGCTGGAAATCGCCGCGCGCATGTCGCTGCAACTGGTGGCGGTCTGTGCGGCGGCGGGCATCATCGTCGGCGTGATCGCCATGACCGGGATCGGCGTGCGCTTCTCGTCACTGCTGCTGGGTTTCGCCGGGCAGAGCCAGTTGCTGGCGCTGGTCTTCGCCATGCTGGTGTCGATCATCCTGGGCATGGGCATGCCGACAACCGCGGCCTATGCGGTGGCGGCGGCGGTCATCGCGCCGGGGCTGATCCGCATGGGGATCGAACCGCTGACCGCGCATTTCTTCATCTTCTACTATGCGGTGATGTCGGCCATTACCCCGCCGGTGGCGCTGGCCGCCTATGCCGGGGCGGCGATCGCGCAATCCGATCCGATGAAGACCAGCGTGGAAAGCTTCAAGGTGGGGCTGGCGGCCTTCGTGGTGCCGTTCATGTTCTTCTATTCGGCGCCGATGCTGATGCAGGGCCATTGGTTTGACATCCTGCATGTCTTCGTCACCGCGCTGTTTGGCATCTATCTGATGGCCTCGGCGGTGCAGGGCTGGATGTTCGGCCGGCTTGGCCCGGTTCTGCGGCTGGTCACGCTGGCCGGCGCACTGGGCATGATCGCCGGCGGCTGGCAATCGGACCTGATCGGGCTGAGCGTGGCGGGGATCGTCTTTGCGATCCAGAAGGGGTTGATCTCGCCACGCAACGCGGCGCGCGGCCTCGACTGAGCCGCAACCTCATAAACTCCCCGGAGCAGCGGTTCCGCTCCGGGCACTCCCCCCCGGCCCCAACGCCGGGGGGTTTTTCCTGGCCGGGGGGGGATTGGCGGCGGTTCAGTCGCGCGGATTGCCATCTTTCTGCAACCGGCCATGGCGGCGCATCTCGGCCAACACATCACCAAAGGTCTCCAGCCCGCGCGCTTTCAGCATCGGCACCAGTTTCAGGAAGGTATCGGCCGTGGCGATGGTATCGCCCAGCGCGGTATGGCGGGCCTCATCGGGGATGGTGATACCCAGCCGCGCCGCCAGCGCATCGAGCGAGTGTTCCTCCAGCGTGCCGAACACCACCGCCGACAACAGCACGGTATCAAGCACCGGATGATCGAAACTGGCGCCGATCCCGGGCTCGTGGCGCCGCAGAAAGGCCAGATCGAAGGGCGCGTTATGCGCCACCAGCACCGCACCCCGCGCGAAACGGTGAAACCGCGCGCCAGCCTCGGCGATACCGGGGGCGCCGCGCACCATGGCCTCGGTGATGCCATGCACATCGGTCGAGCCGGGCGGAATGGCGCGGCCGGGATCGACAAGGGTTTCGAACACCTCGCTTTCCACCCGCCGCCCGTTGACCAGCCGCACCGCCGCCAGCTGCACGATCTCGTCGCGCTCGGGGTCAAGCCCGGTGGTTTCGGTATCGAACACCACATAGGTCAGATCATCGAGTCGGGTATCGGCAACCGCCTGCGCGCGGGCCTTGGACAAGAGCGCGAAATCATAGACCACCGCGCGCGAAATCGGCGGCGGGCGGCGCCCGGCCCGGCGTGCCGAGCGGATCGGCACCACCACCGCATGCCGTCCCTCCGGCGTGGTTTCCGGCCAGGCCTCGGTGCCATGGGTCTGCAAGACGGCGCGGGCGGTCAACTCGCCGGTCTCGGCGCCCAGGGGCTCGGTCAGCCATTGATCGAAGCGCCCCACCGGCAGCGCCGCGCCCTCCCATTCCAGCCGCAGTACGGCGCCGGGGCCATCTTCTTCCAGCAGCACCGCGCGGAAGATGCGCGCATGCCCGTTGCTGGCCAGCCGCGCCCCAAGCCCGCCCAGCAGCGCCACGATCTCGAACCCGTCGATCAGCAGGATCAACTCCGGCCCGAAACAATCGAGCGCCAGCCCCTCGGCGCTGAAACGCGCGTACAGGCTGTCCAGCAGATCGGCGCTGCGGGTCTGGGCGAGCGGGCGCCAATCGGTCTGGATGGCATCGAAACGCGCGCCCAGCTCGGTGATGACGCGGGTCAGGTTCTGCACCTCATCCAGCAAGGCACCATCCAGATCGGCGCGTGAGCCCGGCGCATCCTCCAGTTCAGACAGCACGCCGATCACGGTTTGCAGATTGGCCGCCGGGCGGCGCACCCGGTCGAACACCTCGGCCAGCAGGGCATCGCGGCTGGTATGGGCGGCGATATCGGCGGTGACATCGCGCAGCGTCAGCACATAGCCCGGCTCGCCTCCCTCGGCCGGGCGGCGCAGCACGCGCATACGCCCGGCCAGGATATGCCCGCCGCTGGTGGTGGCGCACAGCAGATCCGAGGCCAGATCGGGCTCGCCGGCGCTGGCGAGGCGCTCATAGGCATGCCGCACCGGCCCTTCGCGCAGATATTCCAGCAGGTTGCGCTCCAGCCCTGGGGCCTGACCGGCGCCCAGAAGCTCCACCGCCTGCCCGTTATAGAACACCAGCTGATGCTCGGCATTGCACAGAAGCACCGCCACCGGCACATCGGCCAGCAGCGTCTCCAGGCGGGATTTCTCGGCGGCAAGGCGGGTGGTTTCACGCGCCACCGCCTCGGCCAGCGCCGAACGGGTCTGCACCAGGCTTTGCGTCACCGCCAGCGCCGCCGGCGCCAGATCGCCCAGATAGCGCGCACCCGTGGCCTCGCGGTCCAGATCGGCGGTGATCTCGGCATGGGCGCGGGCGCGGATCGCCCCGGCCAGCCGGTCGATGGCCCGCGCAACATTCATGTCGAATAGATACCAGACCCAGACCACCAGCGCCGCCACGCCGAGCCCTGCCAGCACCCCGGCTTGCAGCAGCACGGCAGCCATTCCTTCGGGTGCCGGCGCGACCCGCCGGCCCGCGACCCATAGCCCCAGCGCGATCAGCGCCACCGCCCCCAGCGCCAGAAGCGCAAAGAACAGCGCGATGCGCAGCCGCAGGCCGAGGCGTTCAACCATGCCGGGCATCCCCCGACCCGGGCGCCGGTTCTTCCCCGGTGCCGGGCAGGGGTTCACCCGCCAGAAGGCGCCGCACCTCGGCGCGCAGGGCCTTGAGCTCGAAGGGTTTCGAGATGAAGCCATCGGCCCCCATCGCCAGCCCCTTGCGCCGCTCCATCGCCGAGCCGCGCGCCGTCATCATCAGGATCTTCACCGTGGCCAGCGCCGGATCAAGCCGCACCTGCTGGCAGATCTCATAGCCCGAGACCTCGGGCAGCATGACATCGAGCAGCACCAGATCGGGGCGGCTGGCGCGGATGCGCTCCACCGCGCCGGCCCCGGTGGCGATGCGCTCCTGCTCATATCCCTCGCGGGTCATCAGGTAATCGAGCGCGATGGCGATATTGTCCTCGTCCTCGACCACCAGAATGCGCTTGCGCGGCGCGGTTTCAGCTGCCATCGCGCCCCTCCCGTTCCCCGCAGGCTGCAAGCAACACCGGATCATCGCCGGCCAGTGCCACCCATTGCGCGCCGGTCACCGAGCCATCGGGCTGCAATTCGACGCCCTCGAACATATCGGCCCGCGTCGCTTCGTCGCAGTTGAACACCACCAGATAGCTGTATTCGGGCATCCAGCGGGCCAGCAGCACCACGCGGGTCTGCACCAGATGCGGCGATTGCGGATGGCTGCGGCTGAAACGCTGGTCAATGGCGATCAGGCGGTTCGACTGCGGCCAGATATAGGTCCAGGGCCGATACCAGAAGCGCGCCTCGTTGCGCGAAGCCTCGGCATAGGGCGATCCGGGCACGATGGCGCGGTCGGGCCAGCTGTATTCCGACCAGATGGAATAGAGCAGCATGCCCAGCCCGGCGGCGGCCGGAAACACCCAGCTCGCCAGCCGCCGCCCGGTCAGGATATTGAGCACCAATACCAGGCCGAGAACGGCAAACCCAGAGGCAATGGCGGCGATGAATTCCAGCAGCATGTTGTTCTTGTTTCCTTTCTTCCTGCCTCAGCTCAGCGCGCCGCGCCCGTGGCCAAGCGCCGATTGCATGGTGCGCACCACCACGAAAGCGTCGCGCAGATGGCTGCGCTCGAAATCGCTCAGATCCGAGGGAGCGAGGTAATTGTCGGGCTTGCGGGTGGCGCGCACCAGCGCCGCCTGCCCTTCCAGCCGCAGCCGGGCGATCAGGTCATAGGCCTCGATCAGATCGCGCGCGCCGGAAACCGAGATCACCCCGGCATGTTCGGCGGCCTCCAGCCGGGCGCGGGTATTGACCGGGGTCAGCCGCCCCTGCAGCGCATAGACCCGCGCCAGATCGGCCACCGGCACCACACCGTTGAGCTTCATGTCTATATGGTTCTTGTGCTCGCCGGAGCGGATGGTGGCAAAGCCCCGCAGCAGCCCCAGCGGCGGCTGATGCTTGAGCGAATTGGCGATCATATGCGCCACGAAGATCGAATTCTTCGAGGCTTCCTCGAGGGTCTCGGCCTGAAGGTCACGAAACAGCGCCACCGTACCGCCGATCGGGCGCAGATCGAACATCACCGAGGCCAGCATCTGTGCCTCGGGGCTGGGGGTATCCACCCAGCCCTGGAAATAGCGCCGCCAGCGGCTCAGCGGCTGGCACCAGCGCGGATTGGTCGCCATCATGTCGCCGGGGCAATAGAAATAGCCCGCCGCATTCAGCCCGTCCGAGACATAGCGGGCCAGGGCGCGGAAATAGCCCATATCGTCCTCGGTCACCGCATCATCGAGGATCAGGCAATTGTCCTGATCGGAAATGCCGGTCTGCTCCTGCCGACCCTGACTGCCGCAGGCCAGCCACAGATAGGGCACCGGCGGCGCGCCCAGCTCGGCCTCGGCCATCTGCAGCAGCCGCCGGGTGACGGTATCGGCGATATCGGTGATCAGCCGGGTCACCACCTCATGGGCATTGTTGGCCGCCACCAGCTGCATCAGCAGGCGCGGAATGCGCGCCGTCACCGCGGCCATCTCGCCGGGGGTCTCGCAGGCGCTGGCATCGCGCACCAGCTGCGCCGAGCTGACCGCCTGAAAGCGCGTCAGATCGGTCTGGGTGATGATGCCCTTGACCTCGCCATCCAGCACCACCGGCAGATGGCCGATGCGCCGCTCCAGCATGGTATGCAGAATGTCCGACCCCAGCGACTCCGGCGTCAGGGTCAGCGGGTCGCGGGTCATGACCTCGGCCACCTGGGTCTCGCCGGAGCGCCCCTCGGCCAGCACCCGCGCGGCCAGATCGCGGGTGGTCAGAATGCCCTTGAGCTCACCGCCATCGACCACCGCCAGGCTGGAGATATGCTTGTCGCGCATCAGCCGCGCAGCCTCGGCAACGCTGGCCCCGGGGGCGATGGTCACCGGGTTGCGGGCCATCAGGTCAGCCACCTTCAGCGTGCTCAGATCGCTTTCGCGGTATTCGGCGCCACGCGAGCGGTTGAAGAAGCGGGCGAAGGCCGGCGAGGCGGCGATGAGCCGGTGCAATTCGGCCTCGGGCAGCAGCAGGATCACGCTGTCCTCGGTGGCGCGGGCATTGGTCAGCGCCAGCCCGTCGCGCAAGAGGCCCCGCTCGCCGAAGGAATTGCGCGGCCCCAGCAGCGAGACCAGTTCGCCATTGCGGTCGGTCACCTCGACCGCGCCGCGCTTGATCAGGAAAAGCCCCTTGAGCGGCTCGCCGGCGGCATAGACCTCGGCGCCAGACGGATATTCCCTGCGGCCAAAGGAACCGGCGACCCGCACCAGCTCGTCCCGCGGCAGGCTGTCATAGGGATGGACGCTTTCCAGAAAGGCCGTGATCGTGGCTACCCGGCTGTCCATGGCCAACCCTTTGCTGCTTGGCCCCCGGTCGGGGCCGGATGGCGGGGGGCGCGAACGCCCCCCGCCGGTTCAGCTTCAGTGCGCCTGAGCACCACCGGCGCCACGCGGCACGCGGATCGATTCCACCAGCTCCTGGATCTCTGCCGGGGCCTCCTTGGTGAAGGCCAGGGTGAGATAGGCGGCGGCGAAGTTGAGGATCGCCCCCACCGTGCCGAAGCTCAGCGGCGAGATGCCGAACAGCCAGTTGTCGGGCGTGTTGGGCAGCATGTTGGTGCCCGGCAGGAAGAACCAGCCGAGATAGGTGAAGATGTAGAGGACCGTCGAAAGCAGGCCAACCAGCATCCCCACAATCGCCCCGGTCGAGTTCATGCGCTTGGAGAAGATCCCCATCATGATCGCCGGGAACAGCGACGACGCCGCCAGACCGAAGGCCAGTGCCACCACCTGCGCGGCAAAGCCCGGCGGGTTGAGGCCCAGATAGGTTGCCAGCGCAATGGCGAAGGCCATCGAGATCCGTGCCGCCAGCAGTTCGCCCTTCTCTGAGATCCCCGGGTTGAACACCGACTTGATCAGATCGTGGCTGATGGCCGAGGAAATGGCCAGCAGCAGACCCGCCGCGGTAGAGAGCGCCGCAGCCAGACCGCCGGCGGCGATCAGCGCGATCACCCAGCCCGGAAGCTGTGCGATTTCCGGGTTGGCCAGCACGAGGATATCCTGGTTGAAGGTCACCATCTCGTTGCCCGTCCAGCCACGCTCTTCGGCGATGGCGGCGAAGTCCGGGTTGGCGGCGTTGTAATACTGGATCAGCCCGTCGCCGTTGACATCCTCGAAGCGCAGCAGGCCGGTCTGCTCCCAGTTGCGCATCCAGTCAGGGCGCGCGTCATAGGAGATCGGCTCGGCGGCGGTGCCGTTGGGATAGATGGTGGTGATGATGTTGAGCCGCGCCATCGCACCCACGGCCGGAGCCACGGTGTAAAGCAGCGCGATGAACACCAGCGCCCAGCCCGCCGAAGCGCGCGCATCCTACACTTTCGGCACGGTGAAGAAGCGAATGATCACATGCGGCAGACCGGCGGTGCCGATCATCAGCGACATGGTGAAGAGCACCATGTTGAGCGTCGATCCGTGATGGCCGGTATAGTCGCGGAAGCCCAGCTCCACCAGCACCTGATCAAGCTTGGTCAGAAGCGGCAGGCCGGATTCGGTATGGGTGCTGAACAGGCCCAGCTGCGGGATCGGCGTGCCGGTCAGTTGCAGCGAGATGAACACCGCCGGGATGGTATAGGCGACGATCAGCACGCAATACTGCGCCAGCTGGGTATAGGTGATGCCCTTCATGCCACCGAGAACCGCGTAGCAGAACACCACCGCCGAAGCGATATAGAGGCCGGTCGAGCTTTGCACTTCAAGGAAGCGCGAGAAGGCAACGCCCGCGCCGGTCATCTGCCCGATCACATAGGTGATCGACATGACCAGAAGCGAGATCACCGCCACGATGCGCGCGGTTTGGCTATAGAAGCGGTCGCCGATGAAATCCGGCACGGTGAAACGGCCGAATTTGCGCAGATAGGGCGCCAACAGCAGCGCCAGCAGCACATAGCCGCCGGTCCAGCCCATCAGGAAGGTCGAGTTGCCATAGCCCACGAAGGCGATCAGGCCGGCCATCGAGATGAACGAGGCCGCCGACATCCAGTCAGCCGCCGTGGCCGCGCCGTTGACGATCGGATGCACGCCACGGTTGGCGGCGTAGAATTCCGATGTCGAGCCGGCGCGGGCCCAGATCGCGATGCCGATATAGAGCGCAAAGGACGCGCCCACCACCAGCAGGTTCAGGGTAAACTGATCCATATCTCCCGCGCCCCCTTATTGCTCGTCCACGCCGAACTCGCGGTCGAGGCGGTTCATGCGTGCGGCATAGAAAAAGATCAGCACGATAAAGGTCAGGATCGAGCCTTGCTGCGCGAACCAGAAACCAAGATCGGTGCCACCGATGGGGATGCCCGAAAGCAGCGGGCGCAGAA
>ERZ869909.1466-NODE-1466-length-19105-cov-4.887639_pt1 | contig 19105 bp, 18 predicted proteins | sample MGYA00520892_ERZ869909 | MGnify/ENA primary metagenome ERZ869909 (study PRJEB32215, sample SAMEA104723947) | bioreactor metagenome | biome: bioreactor; feature: anaerobic bioreactor; material: water | place: China | collected 2015-03-12 ...
TTCCGGCGTGCTCAAGGTGGTCACGCTCGCCCCGGAGGTGAGGGGCACGACCGCGGCGGCCCGGGCGTTCGCGCGCGCCGGCGCATGCGTCAGCCTGGGCCACAGCACCGCGGATCCCGACGAGGCCGCCGAGGTGCTCCACGCGGTGAGCCTTGCGGGCGGCACCGCGGGCTTCACCCACCTGTACAACGCCATGGGCGGCTTGGCAGCCCGCCAGCCCGGACTCGTCGGCAGCGCCCTCACCAGCCCCGGCGTGTTCGCCGAGGTGATCGCGGACCTGCAGCACGTGCACCCCGTCGCCATCCGCCTGGCGCACGCGGTGCTCGGCACGCAGCTGATGTTCGTCACCGACGCGATGCGCGCGACCGGCACGAGTGAGGGCGAGAGCGAGCTCGGCGGCCAGGCCGTCTTCGTCAGCGGGGGCCGGGCCAGCCTCGCCGACGGCACGCTGGCGGGAAGCATCCTCACGATGGACCAGGCCGTGCGCAACGCGCGCAGCATGGGCTTCACCTGGCCACAGGTGGCCTCGGCCGTGAGCGGCGCGCCCGCCAGATACCTGGGACTGGGCGACCGCGGCGCGCTCGCGCCCGGCCTCCGGTCGGACCTGGTGGTGCTGAACAGCGACCTGAGCGTGGCCGAGGTCTGGCTGGGCGGCCGCCGCGTGCACGCCACCGCGTAGTAGTCTGGCCTGCAATGACCGAGACGTCTGCTGCCGCCGCCGAACTCGGCGGACTCCTGGCGCGCATCCACTCGAGCCCGGTCCAGCTCGTCCTCGAGTTCACCGGCGCGGGCTCCCAGGCGCTCGCCTGGCTTCACTCGATCGGCGGCTCGTCGCGCACCGTCATCGAGGCGTCGGACCGCTACGCACCGGCGTCCCTGATCAGCGTAACGGGCTTCGCACCCGAGCGCTTCACCAGCGCCGAGGTATCCCGGGCCCTGGCCGCCGCGGCGTACCGGCGCGCCAAGGCACTCGCTCCGGACGGCACGCCGGTCATCGGCATCGGCTCGAGCTCCACCATCGCCACGGACCGCACCAAGCGGGGCGATCACCGCACCATCACCGCCCTGCACGGGCCGTTCGGCTCCAACACCTTCGAGCTGACCCTGGAGAAGGGCGAGCGGGACCGCGCGGGCGAGGAGGAGCTGGTGAGCCGCCTCATCCTGCTGGCGATCACCGACGGCAGCGGCCTGATGCAACGCCCACACATCCCCCTGCTCGGGACCGAGGCGATCTCCGAGTCCTTCGAACCCGCTCCGGGCTTCAGACCGTTCAGCGAAGGCGAGGTTCCCGCTGCCCTGCTGACGAAGTCGGGAACCCCGACCACCGCGCCTCTGGGCGAACCGATGGTGCTGTTGAGCGGCTCGTTCAACCCGGTTCACGAAGGTCATCTGGGGCTCGCGGCGGCCGCGGAGGCCAGGCTTGGCCGGCCGGTCACCTTCGAGCTGCCGCTCGTGAACGCGGACAAGCCGGGCCTGGACCTGCTCCAGGCGCAGCGGCGCGCCGCGCAGTTCCACGGGCGCTCGCCCGTGCTCCTGAGCCGCGCGCCGCTCTTCGTTGAGAAGGCGCGGCTGTTCCCGGGCAGCACCTTCATCATCGGGGCGGACACGGCCGCACGCCTGCTCGACCCGCGCTTCTACCCGGACGCTGACGGCGTGGGCGGGGCGCTGGACGAGCTCGCGAGCCTTTCCGCCAGCTTCGTCGTCGCCGGCCGCAGCCGGTCCGGCGGCGACTTCGTGACCCTGGACGGCCTCACCATCCCCGCTGGTCACGCGGACATGTTCACGGGCATCGACTTCAGGCTGGACGTGTCCTCGACCGAGCTGCGCGAGCGGAGGGCCGCGTGAGCGCGCCCGCCGCGGAACGCCCCGTCTCGCTTGCGCTGATCGGCGCGGGCAACCGGGGCGCGAGCGTCTACGCCCGCCACGCCGCCGCGCAGGGGGCGCGCTTCACGGCCGTCGCCGAGGCAGATCCGGTGAGGCGCGACGCCTTCGCCGCGCTGCACGGAGTCCCGCCAGAGCGCGCGTTCGCACACTGGCGCGACCTCCTTGGCGCCGGCAGGCTGGCCGATGGCCTCATCATCGCGACGCCGGACGTGCAGCATGTGGAGCCAGCGCTGGCCGCGCTCGACCTCGAGTACAGGATCCTGCTCGAGAAGCCGATCGCACCAGACGCGGACGGCGTGCTCGCGCTTGCCGCTCACGCGGCCGCCACAGGCGGCAGCATCACGGTCGCTCACGTGCTGCGGCACTCACCGTTCTTCAGCGAGCTGAAGCGGCTGGTGGCGGGCGGCGCGATCGGCGACCTGATGAGCGTGCAGCACACGGAGAACATCGGCTGGTGGCACTTCGCGCACTCGTTCGTGCGGGGCAACTGGCGCCGCGAGGCGGACGCGAGCCCGATGATCCTGGCCAAGGCGTGCCACGACCTCGACCTGCTGCGCTGGCTGGTGGACGCCGACTGCGTCTCGGTGAGCTCGGTCGGAGGGCTGTCCCACTTCACGCCCGGGAATGCGCCCGCAGGCTCGACGGATCGCTGTACGGGTGGCTGCGCGGTGGAGAGGTCATGCCCGTACTCGGCCATCCGGATATACGAGGAGGCCTTCGGTGGGGCGCGCGGCTGGCCGATATCGGTGTTAAGCCCCGACCCGTCGCGCGAGGCCGTCCGCGCGGCGCTCGAGACGGGCCCGTACGGGCGCTGCGTCTACAGGTCGGACAACGACGTCGCGGACCATCAGGTGGTCGCCATGCTCTTCGCCAACGGCGTGAGCGCCAGCCTGAGCGTCAGTGCCTTCACCAGGAGCGTGACGCGCGACGTCCACCTGATGGGTTCGCACGGCGAGATGCGGGGCAACATGGGCAGCGGCGAGATCACGCTCTTCGACTTCCGTACGCGCACTGAGCAGCTGATCCGGACCGAGGCGGCCGGCGACGGCCACGCCGGGGCGGATCAGGCCCTGCTGGCCGACTTCATCGCCCGGCTGCGCGGCGAAGTCACGAGCCCGGCCCTGACGGGCCTGGACGTGTCGGTCGAGAGCCACCTGATGGCGTTCGCCGCCGAGCGCTCGCGCCGGACGGGCGGGATGCTCAGCCCGGGTTCGCTCCGGCCGCAGCAAGCGCCTTCCTGACGTTGTTCCCGGCTGCGTCAAGCAGCTCGCGCGCGCGTGCGGACCCCACCTGAGCCCTGATCATGACGATCGCTGTCCTGATGTCCCAGCCGGCCTCCTCGAGCCGGGCTCCCGCCAGCTCGGGCGTCGCGCCTGTCGCCTCGGCGATGATCGAGGCGGCCCTGATCCGCAGCTTCTCGTTCGCGGGTTTCATGCCCACCATCAGGTTGCCGTAGGCTCCGCCCAGCCGGGTGAGCACGGTGGTGGAGAGGGCGCCGAGGGCGACCTTCTGTGCGGTGCCGGCACCAAGGCGGGTCGAGCCCGCGAGCACCTCGGGTCCGGTGGCGAGCAGAACGGGCACCTCGGCCGCCTCGAGCAGCGCGCTGCCCTCGTTGTTGGCGATGCCGATCGTCAACGCACCGAGCTCGCGGGCCAGCTGGGTGCCGGCCACGGTGTAGGGCGTGCGGCCGCTGGCGGCGAGGCCGATGACGCTGTCGCCGGGGCCTATGCCCGCCGCGCGGATCTCGCTCCTGGCCATGGCGGCGTCGTCCTCGGCGCCCTCGCGGGCGCGCTCGCCCGCGCTGCTGCCGCCGGCCATCAGCACGACCGTGCGGTCGAAGCCGAAGGTGGGCGGGAGCTCGGCGGCGTCCTGCATCGCCAGGCGCCCGCTGGTGCCGGCGCCCAGGTAGACGATCCGGCCGCCGCGCCCGACCAGCTCGGTCATCCGGTCTGCCGCTTCGGTCAGCGCGGGCAGCGCGCGCTCGACGGCCTCTATCGCGGCCCGGTTCGAGTCCGTGATGGCGGCCAGGATGCGCGCCGAGGGCCACTGGTCCAGGTCGCGGTACTCGGGATTGACGCTCTCGGTCTTCATGATGCCCTCAGGTCCAGCGCCAGCCGGTAAAGGTCCCCACGGTACGCGCTGCGGACGTACTCGAACGGCTTGCCGTCCGAGTCGAACGTGGTGCGCTCCAGGGCGAGCACGGGGTTGTCGCGGGCGACGCTCAGCAGGTCCATCTCGGTGTCAGTGGGCAGGCGGGCGCTGATCGTCTGCCTGGCCCGGGCCGGCTGGCGGCCGAACTCCTGGGCGATCGCCCGGTAGAGGCTGCCGAGCCTCTCGAGCGTTTCCAGCGAGAGGCCCCGCAGTTCGGGTGCAAGGTGCGCGACCTGAATGGCGACGGGCTGGTCGCTGGCCGTGCGCAGCCTTGTCACCACCAGCAGCGGCTCGCTGGCGTTCACCAGGAGCGCCGCGGAAGCGGCCGGCCCGGCGGGCTTCAGCGAGACGTCGAGCTGGCGCGCACCGGGCTCCAGGCCGAGCTGGCGCATCTCCTCGGTGAAGCCCGCGAGGCGGTCGATCGTCTGTTCCAGCGGGCGCCCCCGCACGTAGGTGCCGGAACCCTGGCGCTGCACCACGAGTCCGTCGGCCACGAGCGCCTCGAAGGCGTGGCGCACCGTCATGCGCGACAGACCGAGGGATTCGGCAAGCTGCCGTTCGCTGTTGAGCGCCTGGCCCGGCCGGAGCTCGCCGGCGCGGATTCCGCGCGCGAGGTGCTCCTTGAGCTGCAGGTACGCCGGCGTCGGCAGGTTCTTGTCGACCTTCACGGGCTGTGCCGCCTGTGCAACGGCTCAGGGTCAGTCATGGTGGGGATGATACCACTGTCCGGCCACTACTAGACCAGTTAATGCCCGTTGGCCCGCCGCGACCGGAACAACCTGGTATGAAGGTGGTATGCTCAGTGGCATGATCCTGTCCGCAAAGGCGAGGGAGCTGCTCACCGGCACCGCCGAGCAGGGGCGCATCCCCGGCGGCACCGCCGCCAGCGGCACGCTCGCTAACGATGCGCCCGTCTTCGCGTTCGGAAAAACCAGCCCGGGTGGCGCCCGCGTCACGCCGGAAACGCGCTACGACCTGGCGTCACTCACCAAGGTGACGGCCACCCTGCCGTCCGTCCTGCGGCTCGTCGCCGAGGGCGAGCTCGACCTGGACCGGGAACTGGACGCGTACTTCAGCAACATCGGCTGGTTCCGCACGCCCTCGCTGGCGGGCGCGACGCCGCGGCAGCTGCTGGCGCACAACTCCGGCCTGCCCGGCTGGGCGCGCCTCTTCGCGATCACCACCGACCGCCTGGTCGCCCTGGGTGCCACGCAGCAGACCCCGCTTCAGTCCGCGCCCGGCGGCGCGGCCGTGTACTCCGACCTGGGCTTCATGCTGCTTGGCGCGCTGGTGGAGCGCGTCAGCCGGCTGCGCCTGGACGAGTTCGCGGCCCGGCACGTGTTCGGCCCCCTCGGCATGGGCGCAACCGGCTTCCGGCCGCGCGGCACGCCCATCGAGCCGGGCGTCACCTACGCCCCGACCGAGGACTGCGGCTGGCGCAACCGCGTGCTGGTGGGCGAGGTTCACGACGAGAACTGCTACGCCTGGGAGGGCGTGGCCGGCCACGCCGGACTGTTCGGCACGGCGCGCGACCTCGCGGCCTACTGCCGCGCCTGGCTCGAGCTTGACAGCCGCCTCGGACCCGAGGAGCTGCTGCTCGAGTGCCTGAAGCCGCACGCCGAGACCGCCACGGGCGAGCGCCGCGGGCTCGGCTGGATCACGGGGCCCGACGGCATGCCGGGCGGCCTGCCCGGCTTCGGCCACACCGGCTTCACGGGCACCTCGCTCTGGATCGACCCCTCGGCCGAGCGTTACGCCGTGCTGCTCACCAACCGCGTGCACCCCGACCGGAACCGCGACAGCGGCATCGTGAACCTTCGCAAGGACTTCCACCGCGCCGTCTGGGAGGACGCATGAACCTTCCTGAGATGCACGTGCTCAGCGTAATGTCGGGCACCTCCATGGACGGCGCGGACTGCGTGCTCGCCCGCTTCAGCCTCCGGGAGGACAGCCTCGGCTTCGACATGGTCGACCGCGCCTCGAGTCCCTACCCTGCCCCGCTGCGCTCGCGCCTGCAGGCAAGCCTCAACCCCGGGACGTCCGACGTGCTCACCCTCACCGAGCTGCACCACGAGATCGGCCTCCACTACGCCGAGCTCTGCGCCGCCGTGGCCGCGCGCCAACCCGTCGACCTGGTCGCGCTGTCCGGCCAGACGGTCTATCACATCCCCCGGGTGGAGCCGGAGCGCGGCTGGAGCACGCGCTCTACCCTCCAGCTGGGCGAGGCCGCGTACGTGCTCGAGCGCCTGGGCGTCCCGGTCGTCTGCGACTTCAGGCAGAGCGACTTCGCCGCCGGCGGCGACGGCGCCCCGATGGTCAGCTTCGGCGACCTCAAGCTGTTCGGCGCGGCCGGCCGGGCCAGAAGCATCCACAACCTCGGCGGCATCAGCAACCTCACGCTGCTGCCTGCCGACCTCGACCCTGACCGCGTCATCGCCTTCGACACCGGACCGGCCAACTGCCTGATCGACGAGGCCGCCGAGCGCCTGCTGGGCGTGAAGTACGACGAGGACGGCCGCATCGCGGCCCGGGGCAGCGTGGACCACGACCTGCTCGCCCGGCTGCTCCGGCACCCCTACCTGGGGATGCGCCCGCCCAAGACGACGGGTCGCGAGGTGTTCACGCTCGACGCCTTGCTGCAGGAGACCGGCGGCGCGGAGCCCGCCGCCAGGCTGAGCCCGGAAGACCTGGTGATGACGCTGACCGCCTTCACCGCCGAGTCCGTGGCGCGCGCGTACCGCGAGCTGCTGCCGTACCGGCCCCAGGAGGCGCTCTTCGCCGGAGGCGGGGCGCACAACCCGGTCCTCATGCGCGAGCTTGCCGCCCGCATGGACGTGAGGGTGGGGCAGCTGGCGGAAACCGGCGTGAGCGCGACCGACCGGGAGGCCCTTGCGTTCGCGGTCATGGGCTACTACGCTGTGCATGAACGAACCAACACGTTGCCCGGCGCCACCGGCGCCAGACACGCGGTTGTGGCCGGAAAGCTGCTCAGGCCCCCGCTTCCGCCCGAGAAGCGGCACGAGGGCAGCCCGAGAGGAGGCTGATGAGCCTGCAGGACCTTCAGTAGCCGTACCAGCCCCGAACAAGCGCACTTTCCAGGATCAGGAGAACAATCATGAAGAAACTAACCAAAGGCCTGCTGGCCGCGGCCACACTCCTTGCCGGCAGCGCGCTGGCGCAGGACGAGGTCGTCAGCTACCCCTCCCTGGGCATCGAGCCCGGCCAGTCGGGCGGCACGCTCCGCCTGGCCGTCGCGTCGGCGCCTCCCACCTTCTTCTACTACGGGGACCTCAGCAACGACATCAAGCTCTTCTCCCAGCAGATCTTCGACACGCTGGTCGAGTTCGACCTCGAGAACTACGAGCTCGTTGCCGGCCTGGCCACCAGCTGGGACATCAGCGAGGACGGACTCGTCTACACGCTCCACCTGCGCCAGGGAGTGACCTGGCACGACGGCGAGCCGTTCACGGCTGATGACGTAGTCTTCACGCTCAACGAGATCGTCGCCAACCCCGAGACCCGCGCCGGCGACGCCGCCGTCTTCGTCCAGACCGTCGACGGCGAGAGCGTGCCCGTCGAGGTGGTCGCGCTCGATGACCACACGGTCCAGATCACCCTCGGCGCGCCCTCGGCCGCGTTCCTGACGCAGCTGCGCGCCTTCTTCATCATGCCGAAGCACGCGCTGCTCGACTTCAGCCAGGAAGGCGGCGCCGACGCCAGCGCGATCAACGACGCCTGGCCCACCACCGGCGCCCCCTCAGACGTCATCGGCACCGGACCATACCGCCTGACCGGCTACGTGGCCGGCCAGATGGTCGAGCTTCAGCGCTCTGACAGCTACTGGAAGGTCGACGAGGCCGGCACGCGCCTGCCCTACATCGACACCCTGCAGTACCTCGTCATCACCGGCACAGAGGCGCAGACCGCCCAGTTCCTGGCCGGCAACCTTGACCAGCTCAACATCTCGGGCGGCCAGTTCCCCGACTTCAAGAGCCGCGAGGTCGCGGGTGAGCCCTTCAGCGTCATCGTCAGCGAGGCCCTCTTCGGCTCGCCGCCCCACCTGGCCTTCAACATGAGCGCCGCCGACCCGGACCTGCAGGCGGTCTTCTCCGACGCCGCGTTCCGCCGCGCCATGGAGTACGCCGTCAACCGCGACCGCATCATCGATGACGTCTATAACGGCCTCGCCACCTGGCCCGGCACGCCGACCGCGCCGGTCAACGGCGCCTTCTACGAGGACACGACCGAGATCATGCACGGCTTCGACCTCGACGCCGCGGCCGCCGCGCTGGACGAACTCGGCCTGACCGACACCGACGGCGACGGCATCCGCAACATCAGCGCGGACCGCGAACTCGAGTTCACCCTCACGTACGGCAACGACTCGGCCACCTGGACCGACATCGCCACCATCCTGCAGAACGACTTCGAGCAGATCGGCGTGCGCGTCAACCTCCAGGGCATACAGAGCGCCAACCTGCTCGGCCAGGGCATGTCGGGCGACTTCGAGGCGATCATCGTCGCCATCGGCAACCAGCCCGACCCGGAGCTGCGCAAGCCGATCTGGCAGCCCGGCGGCTCGCTGTACTACTGGCACGGCGCCACGCAGCCCGATGACCCGGCCGACCCGCCGAACTTCGACGCCTTCTTCGACTTCGAGCACCGCCTGTACGAGATCTTCGAGCTCGGCAGCACGCTGGCCGACCAGGAGCAGCGCGCGGAGCTGTACCGCGAGTGGCAGCGCATCAACGCCGAGCAGGCGCTCGTCATCATGATCGCCAAGCCCGCCAACATCGCCGCCACCTACAACAACGTCCATAACTTCGTGTACAGCCTGGGCGTCATCCCCGGCTACAACCCCGTTCCCTTCTACTACCTGGCCGACTGAGGCCGCTGCGGGCCCGCTTCCCGTCAGGGGGCGGGCCCGAACTATCTGACCATGCTCATATTTCTCGTCCGCCGCGTATTCATCATGATCCCGACACTGTTCCTGGTGTCGGTCCTGTGCTTCACCGTTATCACGATCCAGCCCGGCAGCTTCCTCAACCGCTACCTGGAGGATCCCCGCGTCAGCCCCCAGACGGTCGCGCGCATCACGTCCGAGATGGGCCTGGACCGCACGCCCGTCGAGCAGTACCTGTACTGGATCTGGGGCATCGTCAGCCGCGGCGACTTCGGCCATTCCTTCAGCGGCATGCGGCCCGTCTCGACCGTCATCGGCGAGCTGATCGGCTGGACCGTCCTGGTCGCGGGCCTGACCATGCTGTTCGCGTGGCTCGTGGCCGTGCCCCTGGGCATAATCACGGCACTCAAGCGCAACGGCTTCACCGACTTCATCGCGAGCTTCTTCGGTTACATCGGCCTGGCCGTGCCGGACTTCCTGATCGCGCTGCTGCTCGTCGCGGCCGTCCTGAACGCCGGCGGCACCCAGGTGGGCGGGCTGTTCAGCCCCGAGTTCATCGGCCGGCCGTGGAGCTGGGCGCGCTTCGTCGACCTGCTGGGACACCTGTGGATCCCCATCATCGCGATCGGCACGAACAGCGTCGCCACGATAATGCGGCAGATGCGCGCCAACCTGCTCGACGTACTCAACGCCGACTACGTACGGACCGCACGCTCGAAGGGCCTGCCCGAGCGCCGCGTCATCAACCGCCACGCCGTGCGCACCGCCATCAACCCGCTCGTGTCGCTCGCCGGCCTGAGCCTGCCAGAGCTGATCAACGGCACCATAATCGCCAGCATCGTGCTCAACCTTCCCACCATCGGGCCCCTGCTGTACGAGTCGCTGCTGAACAAGGACCAGTACGTCAGCATGGCGCTGCTGCTGTTCTCCAGCATCCTGCTGATGGCCGGAAACCTGCTGGCCGACCTGGCGCTGGCCTGGGTGGACCCCAGGATCCGCTATGCCTGACGCCCTGCCGGAACACAAGGCAGCGCGCCCGCAGGCCCGCTCCGCCTCTCAGCTCGCCTGGCACCGCTTCCGGCAGTCGCGCGTCGGCGTGGTCGGCATGGCCATCCTCATCGTCCTCTACCTGATCACCGTGTTCGCGCCCTTCATCGCGCCTTACGGCATCACCCGCCAGGACAGCGGCAACGCGTACAAACCGCCGCAGCGCATCCGCGTCATGCACGAGGGCCAGCTCATGCGGCCCTTCGTGTACGCCAGCACGCAGGAGCGTGACCCCGTCACGTTCCGCCGGGTGTTCACGGAGGATACCGACACGCCCCTGCCGCTGCGCTTCTTCGTGCAGGGCGAGCCCTACCGCCTGCTGGGCGTGATCCCCATGCGCACGCACCTGTTCGGCGTCGACCAGGGCCGCGCCTTCCTGCTCGGCTCCGACCGTTTCGGCCGCGACCTGTTCTCGCGCGTGATCATGGGCTCGCAGGTATCGCTCACGGTCGGGCTGATCGGGATCGTCATCTCGTTCAGCATCGGCATCCTCGTGGGCGGGATCAGCGGCTTCTACGGCGGCTGGCTCGACAACGCGCTCCAGCGGCTGGTCGAGGTCCTGCTTTCCTTCCCCCGCCTGCCCATCCTGCTGGCGCTGGCGACCGTCATACCGGCATCATGGCCCTCCTCGTGGGTGTATCTTGGCATCGTGGCTGTGCTTGCTCTCATCGGCTGGGCGGGTTTGGCCCGCGTCATCCGCGGCCAGGTGCTGGCGTTGCGGCAGGTGGATTACGTCAACGCCGCCCAGGCGATCGGCGCCCGTGACCTGCGCGTGATCGTCAGGCACCTGCTCCCCAACCTGACCTCGTACCTGATCATCGCCGCGACCCTGGCGCTGCCCGGCTATATCCTGGGCGAAAGCGCCCTGTCGTTCCTCGGCCTGGGCGTCAAGGAACCGATGACTTCGTGGGGGCTGCTGCTGGCGGACGCCCAGAACTTCGAGTCGCTGCGCCTGTACCCCTGGCTGCTCGCGCCGGGCGCGCTCATCGTCGTGTCCGTGCTCGCTTTCAACTTCGTGGGCGACGCGCTCAGGGACGCGTTCGACGTGCAGACACGGTGAGCCGCACAGCAAAGGTGGTCCTCGCCGACCACACGACGCTCGGGGTTGGTGGCCCCGCGGGCCGCTTCGTGCGGGCCGCGGGCGCCTCGGACCTGATCGGGCTGATCGCCGCAGCCGACACCGAGGGCACCCAGGTGCTGATAATCGGCGCCGGCTCCAACCTGCTCATCAGTGACGAAGGCTTCCCGGGATTGGTCATCAGGACCGGCTACAGCGACGGCACCGTCACGGAGCTGGCCGACGGCCGCGTCCTGCTCGACTACGGCGCGGGCCAGGACTTCGATGAGCTCGTCACGCTCAGCGTGGAGTCCGGCTGGAGCGGCATCGAGGCGCTCGCCGGCATCCCCGGTACGCTCGGCGCGGCGCCGATGCAGAACATCGGCGCGTACGGCCAGGAGATCCGGGAGACCGTGCGAAGCGTGAGCGTCTACGACCGCCAGCTCAGGCGAACCAGGCAGTTCGGACCCGAGGACTGCGGCTTCGCCTACCGCGACAGCATCTTCAAGGGCACCGACCGCTACGCGATCCTGTCCGTGCAGCTCTGCCTGCGGCGGTCTGCGCTCTCCCAGCCCGTGCGTTACGCGGAGCTCGCCGCGCGCCTCGGCGTGCAGGCGGGGGAAAGCGCGCCGCTGAAGGACGTCCGCGAGGCCGTCCTCGAGCTTCGCCGCGGCAAAGGGATGGTGCTGGACCCCGGCGACCCGGACACGCGCAGTGCGGGCTCGTTCTTCCTGAACCCCGTGCTGCCGGCCGAGGCGGCCCACAGCCTTCCGGACGCAGCGCCCCGCTGGCCCGCCGGTGACGGCAACGTCAAGCTTAGTGCCGCGTGGCTGATAGAACAGGCGGGCTTCACCAGGGGCTGGTCGGGCAACCACCTTAACGTGAGCCTCTCGAACAAGCACACGCTGGCGATCACCAACCGCGGCGGCGCGAAGGCCAGCGACATCATCGGGCTCGCCTCGGAGATCGCTGGCGGCGTGCTGGACAGGTTCGGCGTGCGGCTGACACCGGAGCCGCGCCTGGTCGGCCTCGAGCTGCCCAGCCTGGAGCGGGTTACATGAGCGCCAGCAGGCTGGTGATGATCGACCTTTCCGGGCAGGTGATCACGCCGGACGAGCGCGAGATGCTCGCCAGTCGCCGCTTCGGCGGCCTGTGCGTCTTCGGCCGCAACATCGCGGACCGCCACCAGCTGGGCGACCTGATCGCATCCGTCCGCGAGCTCGCCGGCCCCGACTTCGTGGTCGCGATCGACCAGGAGGGCGGCGGCGTACTGCGCCTCTTCGACGTTCCCTACCCGCCCTCAGCGATGGCGCTCGGCGCCGCGGACGATCCAGAACTTACCTTCGACGTCGCCCTGGCCACGGCCCGGGGCCTGCGCTCCGTCGGCGTGAACGTCGACTTCGCGCCCGTCGCCGACGTCAACGTCAACCCGCTCAACCCCGTCATCGCCGACCGTTCCTTCGGCTCGGATCCCGCCGCGGTGGGAGCCCACGTCGCGGCGTTCACCCGCGGGCTGCAGGAGGGCGGCGTCGCCGCCACGCTGAAGCACTTCCCCGGTCACGGCGACACGGACCTTGACTCACACGTCGCCCTGCCCACGCTCAATCGGGGCCTGGACGCGTTGCGCGCGCTCGAGCTGCCGCCCTTCCGGGCCGGGATCGAGGCCGGCGCGGCGGCCGTGATGACCGCCCACATCGTCTTCCCGGAGCTGGACCGCGAACTGCCGGCCACCCTGTCGCCGTTCGTGCTGAAGAGCGTGCTGCGTGACGGGCTCGGCTTCGGCGGCGTCGTCTTCAGCGACGCGCTCGACATGAAGGCGATCGCCGACAGGTGGCCACCCGAGCGCGCCAACGTGCTCGCCTTGCAGGCCGGCGTGGACATGGCGTGCAACATCGGGCCGGTCCCGCAGCACATGGCTGTCGCCGACGCGCTCGACGTGGCCGTCGCCGCCGGTGAGTACGACCCGGCGGCCTCCCTGGAGCGACTGGGCCGGCTGGCGTCCAGCTTCCCCGCCGCGGCGCCCGACGCGCAGTCCGCGTGGAACGAGGGCGACAGGGAGCTGCTCGAGCGGGCCGCCGCGGCCGGGCTGACAGCGCTCGGCGAGCTGCCCCGCCTGGAGCCGGGAGTACCCGTCACGGTCGTCGCGTCGCACGGTGTCTGGGTCAACTCGGCACAGCAGCAGCAGGTGAGCCCGGGCCGGGACTTCGCCGCCGAGCTCGAACGCGCCGGCGTGCCGGTGCGCCTCCTTACCTTTCAGACCGATCGCCTCGGTGAAACGGGCTACCCGGACGGCCTCATCGCCGCGCTCGGCGCTGGCACGGTCGTGTTCGTCACCTCGCGGCGCACACCGCTGTCCGAAGACGAGGTCGCCCTGGCGGTCAGGCTGCGCGACGAGGCCGGCAGCCGCTACGTTCATGTCGCGCTCTGGAACCCCTATCACGCGCTCAGGGTGCCGGGCCCGACCCTGCTCACCTACGGCTTCAGGCCCGCCACCCTCACAGCCGCAGTCTGGGCGCTGCTCGGGGCGCCGGTCACCGGCCGGCTGCCCTTCGACGCTGCGGCCTAACCGGGCACCGGCCTCCTCGCCAGCTCGAGCGCCATCTTCGCGGCGCCGAGCACGGGCTCGTCCGTCACCGTCTGAAACGGCGTTCCTTCCGGCAGCCTCGCCCTGAGCGCGTCCAGCAGCACGGGCCCCTGCCGGCTCACCCCGCCCGCGACGGCGACCGGCAGGATCATGCCGAGCCGGGCCAGGGCGACGTTGGCCAGCCGGGCAAGCTCCTCGCCCGCCTCGCGCTGGATCGCGAGGGCCGCGGCGTCGCCCCGGGCCGCCGCGCGCGCGACCGCCTGCGCCAGCGCGGCGACCCTGCTGCGACCCTTGACGTACACCTCCTCGCGCACGTCGTCCCATTCGCGCGCACCAAGCTGCGCGTAAACCTCGTCCGCCAGCGGCCGGCCGGCGGCGGGAGCGCCCTGTTCGTCGTGCCAGCGCAGCACCCGGGCGAGCGCGGCACGGCCGATCCAGTAGCCGCCTCCGGCGTCGTCGATCAGGTAGCCGTGTCCCCCGACCCGGAGTGCACTGCCGTCTCGGGCGATGTGCCAGGCCACGCTGCCGGTACCGCCGTAGACGAGCACGCCCTGGCCCGGCTCGAAGGTGGTGCGGTAGGCGATGTCCATGTCGTTGCTGACGCTGACCCTCGCCCGGTCCAGCCCCAGGGCGTCCGCCAGCAGCTGCTCGAAGTAGTTCGCCGAGCGCGAACCCGCCTCGAGCCCCGTCGCGCCCAGTACCACCGCGGCCGGCCTGGCTGCCTGGAGCGCCCCGGCAGCGATCTCGCGCAGGCGGACGCTGCTGGCCTCGCCCTCGCTGGAAAGGATGTCGCTGCCGGCCTCACTGAAGACGTGGCCCGTGACCGCACCCGTGCGGCCCCCTGCCAGCTCGCGGCGCGAGCCGTCCATGACCAGCCAGCTCGCGCTGGACCCGCCGGCATCGATACCCAGGGCGGCCTGTGATTCGTTCATGACTGATTCTAAGTTGCCGAGACTATCAGGGGGCAGTTCAGGCAGGGATGGTTGACCACCATGACCTCGTGACCGAAGGCGGTGCGGACCGTCTCCGGCGTGAGCACGCTGAACGGCGTTCCATAAGCCAGGATGCGCCCGCCGGCCAGCACGGCGACCTTGTCGGCGTACTGCGAGGCCAGGTTCAGGTCGTGCAGCACCGCGAGCACCCCGACACCCTCGGCACACAGTTCGCGGCTCAGGCGCAGCACCTGGTGCTGGTACGCCAGGTCGAGGCTGCTGGTCGGTTCGTCCAGAAGCAGCAGCCTGTCGCCCTTGGTGCCGGCCAGCTGGGCGAGCACGCGGGCCAGGTGCACGCGCTGCTGCTCACCGCCGGACAGCGTCAGGTAGTTGCGGCTGGCGTACGACTCCAGGCCCACGCGCCGCAGGCTCTCACGCGCGATCTCGCGGTCCTCGTCGCTCTCGACCTGGCGGCGCTGGTGCGGGATGCGGCCCAGCAGCACGACCTCCTCGACCTCGTAGCCGAAGCTGAGGTGCGTGTGCTGCGCCAGGACGGCGCGCCGCCGCGCAAGCTCCCTGGGCCGGTGCGCGTCAAGCGACTCGCCGAACACCTGTACGTCCCCGCGGCCGCTCAGCTCGCCCGTGATGTTCTTCAGCAGCGTGCTCTTGCCCGCCCCGTTGCAGCCGACCACGACCAGGAGTTCCCCCTGGGCAAGGTCGAGTTCGATCTGTTCGAGCAGCGTCTTGCCCGCGATCGAGAACGACAGGCCGTTGACCTCGATCAGGCTCGGCTCGCTCGCATGCGGCAGCGGGATGCCCGGGGCTTCGGGCTTGTAGGACACCTGGTTCATATCAGCCTCCCTGTCTTGCGGCCCTGCAGAAGCAGGTACAGGAAAAACGGCGCTCCCACGAGGGCCGTGACGATGCCGATCGGAAGTTCGGCGGGGGTGACGATCGTGCGGGCGATCAGGTCAGCGTTTATCAGCAGGATCGCTCCGAGCAGCGCGGCGGCCGGGATGAGGGCACGGTGGTTGGGCCCCAGCCAGAGCCTGATCAGGTGCGGCACCACCAGGCCGACGAAGCCGATCATTCCCGATACGGCCACCCCGGCTCCGACTCCGAACGCCACTACTATGATGATGAGCCATTTTACGGCGTCCACGGGTATCCCGAGGTGCCTGGCGTTCTGTTCGCCAAGCAGGAGGGCGTTCAGCGCGTTGGCCATGAAAGGCATGATGAGCGAGCAGGCCAGCAGGAACGGCGCGGCGGCCCCCACCATGCGCCACGTCGCGCTGCCGAGGGAGCCCATCTGCCAGAACGTGATCGTCCTGAGCTCGTCGTCGCTTGCCATGTACACGAAGAGGCCGGTGATCGCGCCACAGAGCGCGTTGATGGCGATGCCGGCCAGCAGCATAGTGGTCACGTTCACCCGGCCGCGGTCCTGCGCGAGCATGTAGATGAGCGTGGTGGTGATCAGGCTGCCGAAGAAGGCGGCGATGGGCAGCGAGAAGTTGCCGAGCGCGTGAAAGCCGATGACGATGCTGGCTGTGGCCGCCAGCGACGCGCCGCTCGAGATGCCGAGCAGGCCCGGGTCGGCCAGCGGGTTGCGGAACAGTCCCTGCATCGCGGCCCCCGAGACGGCCAGGGCAGAGCCGACGAGCGCGCCCAGCACCACGCGGGGCAGGCGGATCGCGTGCAGCACGCGCTCCTGCAGGCTGGTGAACTCGACGATCGGTTCGACGCCCAGGTTGGTGAGCAGGATCGAGATGACCTGCAACGGCGAGATTTCGACTGCCCCGGTGCCGATCGCCGCGATGGCGGAGACGAGCAGGACGGGAACGAGGATGGCGAAGGCGCGTGCCCGCCTTCTGCGGGTGGCCGAGGCGTGCGTTGGCGCCACGGTGCTGGCGGTGCTCAAGATTCAGCCTTGGCGGGCTGGTGGTTAAGGCTCAAGGTGCGGTCCTCCGGCGTCATTCCGAGTTGGCTGGTCGGAATAGTACCTGAATCTACCTGATTGCGCCCCGGGCTGCAAACATTCTGGCCTCATGCCTTAGCATCTATGGTAATATGCGCGCCTTGCCGCCCGGCCGTTTCGGGCAACCTCCGGGCCGAAGAAAGGGATCACTCATGAGCGAAACGAACCTGCAAACCACCGTTCAGACCTCGGGCGAGATGCTGCGGCACTGGCTCGGCCACCTCGCCCTCACCCGCCGCACGATCGAGGCGTTCCCGGAAGACGGCCTGCTCAACCACGCCGCACCCGGCATGCGCCCGTTCTTCGACATGGCCCTCGAGCTGCTTGCGTTCGGCCTTGGCATGCCCCGCGGGGTCGCGACCGGTGAGTGGCCCAAATACGGGCTTCCGGATATCGAGCGCAGCAAGGAGGCCCTGCTCGCCGCCTGGGACGAAGCCGTCGCCGGCCTGGAGGACACCTGGGGCTCGATCACCGCGGAGCGTTTCGACGCGACCGAGAAGGCGTTCGGCGTGTTCGAGGACCGCGGGATCAACAACCTGCGCTACGCGATCGACAACGAGATCCATCACCGCGCCCAGGCGTACGTCTACCTGCGCGAACTCGGGGTCGAGCCGCCTCCATTCTGGCAACGCTGACTGCATCGCGTGTCGGGCTATCCGGTCTGGCCGCGTGGTATGCTGCTCAATTGCTGCTTATGCGGCGAACCAGGGCGCTGGTTCAACGCAGAAGCGCCCCGGGAATCCCGGGGCGCCCGACTGTGCTCCCGCGCCCGGAACAGTTGGGAAGGAGGTGAACAATGCACGAGTACGATCTGAACGTCATCCTGGTGAACGGACTGACCGAGGCCCAGCTGCAGGCGGAGAAAGATGCCATCAACCTGCAGATCGAGCGCGCCGAGGGCGAGGTCATCAACCTCGACGAATGGGGCGCACGCCGCCTCGCATACCCGATCAACAAGATGAACGAGGGGTACTACCTCATCTATCGCCTAAAGCTTGCAGGCGACAAGCCAAAGACGATCGAGGCAGCACTCCGGCAGCGTGATAGCGTCATGCGTGTACTGGCGGTCAGGGATCGTCCCGAGTGGAAGACCCGCAAGGCCCCCAAGACCCAGGACGCAGAAGCCCCGGCTGCCTGATACTGATTCGCCGGCAGCGAGGCCGGCCGCCCGAGCGGCAGACAGGAGAGGAACATGGCAAGAGGACTGAACAGCATATTCCTGGTGGGCACACTCACCCAACAGGCCGACCTGCGTTACACGCCGGGCGGACTGGCGATCCTCGAGCTCAACCTCGCCGGCAGCGACCTCGTGATCGGTGATGACAACGAGAGCCGCGAACTCGCCTGGTATCACCGCGCCACGCTTTTCGGCGCACAGGCAGAGACGATGGCCAACCAGCTCGAAGAACCCGGCACCCCAGTACTGGTGGAAGGCCGTCTGAACTACCGCAGCTGGGAAACCCCCGAGGGCCAGCGCCGCACGAGCCTGGACATCAACGCCAACCGCGTCGAAGTCCTGTCCATCTCGAACCGCGGCGATGACGCGACCATCATCGATGCGCGCGGGCAGGCACGCCTGCGCAACGCGCTCAATCAGGTGATGATCGTCGGCAACCTCACCCGTGACGCCGAACTGCGCCACACGCCCTCCGGGCATGCGGTCAACAGGTTCAGCGTCGCCGTTAACGAACGCTTCCGCGACCGCAGCGGCACCGACCAGGAACGCACCCACTACGTTGATGTCAACGTGTGGCGCGAACTGGCGACGGCCTGTGCGGACCTGTCGAAGGGCGACCCCGTCTTCGTGATCGGGCGCCTGGTGAACGACTCGTGGACCGACCGTGAAGGCAACAAGCGCTACACGACGCGCATAGAAGGTCAGCGCGTTGAATTCCTGACTCGTGGTCCCGGCGGTGGTGGCGCCGGTACCCGCCCGGCCGATTCCCGGCAGGGTGCCCGAGCGAGCGTACTGGACATAGACGAAGCGGAATTTCCACCTGAAGAGGAACTGCCCTTTTAAATGGCAAGAGAAAGAGACAACAAGAAGAGACGGATCACCAACCGTCGCGGCCGCCGGCCGAAGGTATGTCCGTTCACGACCGGTGAACTCGAGGTCACGGACTACCACGACGGACGCATGCTGCGACGCTTCATCAGTGACACGGGCAAGATCCTGCCCCGCAGGCGCACCGGCGTGAACGCCAAGTATCAGCGCCGCCTCGCCGTCACCATCAAGCGCGCCCGCATGCTGGCGATCATCCCGATCACGGAGAAGCTGGTCCGGAAGTGAACGTCATCCTGCTGGAGAGCGTATACAAGCTCGGCGACCCGGGCGACCTGGTCAAGGTCCGCCCCGGCTACGCCCGCAACTACCTCGTCCCTGAGGGACTCGCCCTGCCCGCGACGCGCGCCAACAAGGCCGAGCTGGACGCCATGCTCGCCGTGCGCGCCCGCCAGCTGTCCGAGATGAAGGGCGACGCCGAGCGGCTCAAGGAGCTCCTCGGTGACGCCCGCGTCGAGATCAGCGTGCGCGCAGGCGACGGCCGCATCTACGGCTCGGTCAGCAACCGCG
>ERZ869909.1467-NODE-1467-length-19101-cov-31.493534_pt1 | contig 19101 bp, 15 predicted proteins | sample MGYA00520892_ERZ869909 | MGnify/ENA primary metagenome ERZ869909 (study PRJEB32215, sample SAMEA104723947) | bioreactor metagenome | biome: bioreactor; feature: anaerobic bioreactor; material: water | place: China | collected 2015-03-12 ...
TCGAGCGGACTGTCGGGCGTGTTCGCCGGCAGATGATATCCTGGGCCCAAACCAACAAGCGGAGAACGAGCCCCAACCGAAAGCGCCTGGCTCCATAGCTCAACCCGAACGGCGCCCGTTACCGCCTCCGACTCTACAAGATTGGCCAACGGTGTCCTGTCCGGCAAACTCACGGGAGGCGGGGCCGCCGATGAAGTTTCCTCCAACACGGGCAAACGGAAAGACAAGTTAAGCGCTTCGACGACACTCCCCACGGGCGGGAGAAACTGATGACCGAAAATGCCCAATATTAGAAGACAAGCAAGAGCGAAGGCGATCGGCCTTTGTTTGTATTTCGCTAATTTTCCGCCGTCTCGCGTAACGTGTTCAAACCCTGCACATACGATCAAGATCCCAGTCGCCAACGCAATCGTCGCAACGAACGCAGCGCTGTCCGCGAGGCTTCCCGTCAAGGCGCAAACCAAGGCAAGGGGAACCACCGAGCGCCGCCGCAGCAAGCCCTTCAGTTCCGCATGAGCAAGAAGCAGAAGCGCGACAAGAGACAGCAACGCAATTTGATTGGGATTGTCAGATAGGCCCTGCAATCGCACGCCATGGTACCACATCGCCGGCTGAAGGGCGTTCGGAACGAAAGCCAGAATAGCTACGAGGGCAAGATAGAGCGAGATCACGACAGCAAGAATCGCGAGGGCCTTTGTCTCTCGCCCACGGGCCAACGTGAGAAAAGCTACCACCACAAGAAACGCGAAAACATATGCTGCCGTCTCTCGGAGATTAACGCGCTGCGGCTCGGCGAAAAACGCCCAAATGCCACCCAGAGACAAAGCAGCAAAGATGGCGGCTGCGCCGAAAATATAGCGGTTCTGAAGCAGAGTACCCTTACGAAGCTCTTCGGCAAGCAAAACCAATGCGATGAGAGCCGTCATCCATTCCACTACGCCCCCAAAGGATCCGAAGCGCAGCTGCTTGAAACTCAGAGCAACGATACATGCAGAGAAGATCCAGACCGGCCAAGTTGCCATCAAGGCATAATCCGATCCGAAATTCCCCCGCGTCTCCTGCGCCATTGTCACCTTCGCGTCTCCAAAGGGTTTATCTATCCGGCGTTCCATCAATCAAAAATCCAACCGTGTGAGGTTGCGGACAACATCACCTATCATGCAGACAGTATTGGGCAAAAACCGCCTCAACCCCAAAGCGAAAAATCTTAAAAATGATAAATCTCGCAAAGAAATTTCATAAAACTGATAATTTAAGGCACCGAGATCGCTGGACGAACTCTTAGCAAACCGATCGCCCGAACGGAATACAACCGATCGATTGCCGCACCACCCTCCTAGGGTCTCCATCAAGAGGGCAAAATATACAGCATACGTTAAAGAGTCTGGAGCTTCCAACCGAGTGAGTTCGTGAGCTTTTATATTTGCGACCGGAATTACTACGGAAAAAAGGCACAATTACTACAGGCGTCTGGTTCTTGCGCCAGGAATCTGGGGCAAGGGCGTGCAAACCTCCACCTATAGGGAGATGATGCACTTCAGGCTGTACGACGAACGACGGACGCCTTCTTTACGTCCCGCACGCTCCCTATAGCCGATGCTCCACCAACGAGCACCACCAGAGGCGCCTAGAAGGGCAGCACCTCGCGGGCACAGAGCTTGATCGGCATCATCGCCCGACCACAGCCAGAGGAAACTGCTGTCCGGAGGCAGTTGACATAGATCAGAAAACTGGTCACGGAGCGCATAACTGCTATTTCTCGCAGCGTCGTCGTGCTCATACTGGGGGCTTTCGAGATGAGGCTGACGGACGCGAATCATCGCAGCGAGAACGATGCGAAGCCGATGCATCGCGCCTTCAGCTATACAGCAAGAGCATGAGGATCTTCGAGTGAGTTTCTGCCACCGTCCATTGATCAGCTGGACAACGCGGTACTGCAGCGGGTCGCGGCGCGGGTGATGACGGGGCTCACAAGAGAGGTAACATGACGAAGCGAACCTTCGATATCTTAGGGGCGAGCTTTGGCCTCGTGGTCTTTGCACCCGTGATGCTCATCGTAGCGATTATGATCCGCTGGCGGCTCGGCTCACCGGTTCTCTTTCGCCAACAGCGAGTCGGGATGAATGGCCGCATCTTCGAAATGGTCAAATTCCGAACAATGCTGAACGTTTTGGGGCCGGATGGTGCGCCGCGACCGGACTCCGAACGGCTTACCTCATTTGGCAAAATACTGCGGTCCAGCAGCCTCGACGAACTACCGGAACTCTGGAACGTTCTGCAAGGGGATATGAGCCTCGTCGGCCCTCGTCCGCTACTCGTCGAATATCTCGGCTACTACACACCTACCGAGCGTCGCCGGCACGAAGTTCGTCCCGGCATCACTGGACTTGCCCAGATTCGTGGCCGCAACGCTTTATCTTGGCGGAAAAAATTCCGATACGACGTGTTCTACGTTGATCATGCGAGCGTCGGTTTTGATCTAAAGATCATTTTGATGACAATCGCGGCCGTGATCGGAAAGGTCGGCATTTCGGCGAAGGGCGAGGCGACCATGCACCGTCTCGACATCGAACGGAGCGGGCCGCTGAGCACGTCGTAAATGAAGCAGCCTTACGCAGTAGGCAAATCTCTCAGGAGCGATGGCCAATCGTCATCCTATTGAGCCCATAGACAAAACCTGTCTCGCGGATGCTGGAGAAACCGCTCCGCGCGAGCAATGTCTGCACGTGGTGCGAGTCCATCCCCATGACCTCACCCTCGGCAATGTCCCGATGCTTGTCCTCGCTGTACCACCAGATGGCGTGACCGACGATGCCGATGATCCGGCCAATCATCGTAATGATGATCCTGCCTCCCGGCCGCAGCACACGATGCGCCTCGCACAGAGCCTCCTCGCGCTCGGGAATATGATTGAGGCAAGCCACGAAAGTGACCGTGTCGAAAGATGCATCCGGGAAGGGCAGGCTGCGACAGTCGGGCACGATCACACAGTCGGAGCCCCAATCAACGACGTCGAGCCCAACGCTCTCGGAAGCTGCCACCTCATTGGGGGTACCGGCGCTACGCTCACAATAGAGCTTCACGAGCATGTTGTCCCCTGCGCCGATATCCAGGCAACGTCCTTGCATCTGATTCAACACCATGCCTAGTCGCTCCGCGCGCAACGACGTGAGATGCCAGCGTTCAGATATATGGTCCGGCAGCACCGCCATGCGAAGCGGCGCGCCTACAAAGTCGTAAACAACCTGCAGGAAAGGCTTGTCCTGGCGTAGCGCCCAAGCGGGCGGCGCGCCTTCAAACATCGGTGCAACCGCCGTTCGGTTTACAGTCATGACGGCTCCGATTTGGCTTTTTCGAGAGGAGCGACAGGAGCTTCCTGCGCGATCAAGGTCAGATCCGGAAGCTGGGACAGCCGCATCTGGCTGACCTGATCGGCGATCAAACCCAGCATGATCAGCAACATACCTGTCATCATGACCAGCATGGCGCTCACCGGCAGGCCAAGCCCGACGCTCAGAGCCGTAACGAGACCGTACAGCAATCCGACAAGAATGAAGATCCCGCCGAGCGGCAGGAAGAAGCGCATCGGCGCGAACAGCAGGACGCTGCGGACAAGCACGAGCATAGCATCAAGACCATCCTGCAGGCGAACGGTGGAATGTCCGATGCGGGCATTCGTCTTGATCGGCTCGAACGCGATCAGATACTGGCGCTCCACCATGATCAGCGTCGTTACCAGACTGGCGCTGAATCGATCCGGCACGAGGGAAAGGTAGCGCAGGATCACGTCCCGCCGAAACACCCGAAGCCCGCAGTTCAGATCCGACCCGACGCGGATCTTCAGTCCTTTGCCGATCAGGCGGATCAGCCATTTCCCGACCCCGCGGATCATGGAGGTGGAGCGGCTGCGCTGGCCGATGACGGCGACGAAGCCGCCCTGCCTTGCCCGCGCGTACATGCGTGCGAGATCCTCACAGCGATGCTCGTTGTCCGCGTCGAACCAGGCGACAAACGGGCGCGTGGCGATGCGCATCCCTGTCTTCAGCGACGCGCCCTGGCCCCGATTGAACCGGTGCCGGACGACATGTACCTTGTACGACTTCGCCACGTCCGACGTGGCGTCCGAGGAGTAATCGTCGACGACGATAATCTCCGCGCCGGGAAATGCGTCGATCAGCCCGCTGAGCGTAGGCCCAACACCTTCGGCTTCGTTGAAGGCCGGGACAACGATGGAGAGAGTGTGCCAGTCAGCGTCGGCCTCGTGAACAGAGGCATCCTGATGGGACACTGCGATGCCGGTGTCAGGCTCTCCCGTCAGAGTCGACGTCTTGTTCATGATGAGGCCAACCTCGCATAGGCGCTCGTGCGAGCGCGCCGGTCATAACAAGTCTCAGACGAGTCGCAATAGCTCAACGCCCTTTTTCTGGGGGTCCACGTTGCGCGAACGCTGGAGAGGAACGAGAAATCTGCTAAGCCGTGCAGGCTCCTCCTGGGCCAAACTCCCCCGGAACGATAACATGCCGCCTGTCCTCCACCTGACAAAGAAACTCAAGAGGCCCAATTTTTTCGGGCCCGTGCTGGCGCTTACGGGATTTGTGATCGCGACTCTGGCATTCGCGGCGGGGCTCCTATGGGAGCGCCTCGGGCCGACGCTGACCATACCGCTCTCCGTGGAAAGCATCGTTCCTTACGAAGGCTACACCTATGCGGCGCGCATCGACCATTCCGCCGCCTCATTCACGCATGCCAGCCGGCGTGGCGAGACACGGCTTTTGCTGTTCGAGGATGGCGCCCCCCTCTCCCAGCCGGGCGCCGATTTCGATGCCATCGCGGCAGAGGGTGCCGGGCGCTACGCCGCATCCGGACGTTGGTTGCTCTTTACGCCGCACGACAACAGCGACCCGCGCGAGAATGGCCGCAGCTACGAGGCGCACCTTTTCCCCGGCCTTCCGACGGGCTGGCTCCAGGGGCTCGTAATCCTCGCCATCCTCTTTGCCGGCGTGTCTCTCGCGCCGCGCCTCTCCGGCTGGACGCATGAGGTAGAGCGGCGGCGAGCCGTCGCCGCCGCTGGCGGCGCGTTTGCCCTTGTCGCAGCCATCTGGGGCGTCGCCATTTGGACTCCGGCACCGCAGATCGTGACCACGGGCGATGGCGGCAATGTCGCCTCGATCATCGCGGTGGAGCTTCATCCGGAGCGGTTCAGGGGCGATCCCGTGTTCGCCAGCCCCGAGAACTACGCCTTCTACCAGACACTCCTCATTCCCCTCACGGGGACTATCGCCGCCGTCACGGGGGATGTGGGGCAGGCGTACACGGGCCTTTCGGGGCCGCTGGTCCTCGTTCAAATGTTCGGGTTTTTTCTGCTTGGACGGCGGCTGTTCGGCGGGGTGCTGGCGCCGTTCCTGCTTGCGCTCGCTACTATTCCGCCGATCTTCGTCTTGACAGGGGAACTGTGGGGCATGCTCGGATCGCCGCTGACGCGCTCCCTCTATGCCGCTCTGCTGCCTTATCTCCTGCTCGCCGCGCTCACGCCTTATTCGCATAAGCGCGCGCTGGCGCTGATGGCGCTCTGCGGCGCAACCGTCTATGTGCACCCCGTCAGTGCGCCGTCGGCCGCCTTCGGAATCCTTGCCATGCTCTTCGTCGCGAAGCCCGAAAGCGAGAGCTGGCTGAGGCATACAGGCTTCATCACGCTTTGCGGTTTCGTTTTCCTTGCTGTCGCCCTTCCCTTCGCTCTGACCTTCGCCGAAGCCTTTCCTACCGGGAGCGACTCCAAGGCCGAGGCGACAGTGATCGCGCGTGAGCTTCTGCGGGCCAATGTCGGGCCGCAATACTACGATGTCACGGTTGCATTGGGTGAGTTCGCGCAACATTTCTGGCTTGGCTTGCTTGGCGCAGCGATCGCGCTTGTCGCACTCAGAGGGCGGAAGCTGGAGCTCATCCAAATCCTCGCCTTTGCGGCAGGCGTTGCGGCGGCTTCCATCGGTATCTCCTTTCTCGACCAGGCGGTCGCAGCCTGGCGCGGCAGCGATCCGGTCCAGATCGACCTGATCCGCAATATCCGATTCCTCGTGCCCGTGGCGTTGATCCTGATCTTCTGGGCACTGGCGAAGGGAATGGATTGGCGCCTGCACTTCGCGGCTCCGGCCATCGCAATCACGGCAGGACTATGGATCGTCTACCCGACTCCGGTCGGGAACGGCGTCGGCGAACGCTTTCTGACCCGCCATCATCCGACGCACGATTGGCTCGGCGACGCACAAGCGGTATTGCGGCACCTTGCCTTGCTACCCCCGGGCGCGAACGTATTGCCGCTTCCGCACGAGGCCACATCGGAAGGCCTCGAGCTCGCCAACTTGGCTATCCGCTACGGAGCGTATCAAAATGTCATCTTCCAGACCAAGGATATGAATTTTCTCGCCTATTCGAGTAGCGACGGCATCATCACCTGGAACGAGACACGCCATCGGCTCGACGCGGCCGCAGCAGCGGCTCCGGAAGAGGCAACGGTACTGCTGCGCGATCTCGTTCGCGATCGCGCGGTGACCCATATCCTGGTCTACGCGCCATCGCGCGGCGGCTTGCGCGAAGCTGCGTTGGCAATGGGTCCAACGGTCGCGGTGGAAGGCGACTTCGCCGTCGTCGCCGTGCAGAGGGACTAGGGACCATGTGCGGCATTGCCGGTCTCGTATCCTTCACGAACCCAGCCATGCCGCGCGACATCATCGCGCGCATGACGCGGGCACTTGCGCACCGCGGCCCGGACGGCGAAGGGATCGAGGTGCGGGATCACGCTCAGTTCGGGCATCGCCGCCTCGCGGTCCGCGACCTCACCGAGGCCGGTCGCCAACCGCTCTTCGATTCCACCGGCGCGGTCATGGTGACCTTCAACGGCGAGATCTATAACGACGCCGCGTTGCGCGCCGACATCGAGGCCGCCTGTGGCTACCACTTCCGCTCCCGCTGCGATACTGAAGTCATCCCCATCGGCTGGCGGCTATGGGGCGAGGATCTATTCGCACGGCTGGAGGGCATGTTCGCGATCACGATCTGGGACGCTGAGCGCCGCGTTCTAGTGCTGGCGCGGGACCGGGTCGGCATCAAACCGCTCTATCATGCAAAAGCGGGAGACGCGCATCTCTTCGCGAGCGAAGTGAAAAGCATTCTCGCGAGCGGGCTCGTGCGCGACGCGATCGACCCGGCCGCCTTTCATACTTATCTCGCAACGGGTTATCCTGATCCGGAAGACAGCCTCATCTCGGGTGTCCACCAAGTGCCGCCCGGAAGCTTTACCGTCATCGACGAGGCCGGTGAGCGCGTCCGTCGCTATTGGGCCCCGACCCGCAGCGGCGAGATCCGCGATCGGGCGCGTGCGGTCGCGAGCGTGCGTCGGGCGCTCGAGAAAAGCTGCTCCGATCTGCTGCTCTCGGATGTGCCGGTCGGGCTGATGCTGAGCAGCGGGATCGATAGCGCGCTGATCGCGCTTCTCCTGCGGGACCATTCGATTCCCGCCTACACCGCGCGCTTCAACGATGCGAGCTTCGACGAAGGCGCGGGGGCCAAACAGATCGCAGCGGAGGCCGGGCATCCGTGGCGTCCCATTGCGGCCGACGGTGCGGCCGGGATTGCGCGCGATTTCGAGGCCGTCGCGGTTGCCGTCGACGGCGAGCTCGCGGATTCGAGCGCTCTCGCTCATTATGCCGTCTGCCGCGCGCTGCGTGCCCAAGTGACAGTTGCGCTCGCCGGAGACGGCGCGGATGAATTTTTTGGCGGATACGACACCTACGCCGCGACGCAGGTGGCAGGAACGGCTGGACGGCTCGTTCCGCCAGCATTGGCACGGCCGATTTCGCAGAGGCTTACAGCCCTTGCCGCGCGGCGCGAGGACCGGCTACCAAAGAGCGCGATGTTTGCGCGCTTCTTCGCCGGCCTCGCGGCGCCGGAGGGAACGCCGCATGCAGAGTGGCGCCGTCTGACGGGGGCCGGACTGTTGAGTCACCTCTATGCCGCGCCCATGCGCGAGGTGGCGGAGCAGGATCCCCTCGCCCGCTATCGCGCCGCCTTCCAGGCGGCTGAAGGCGGGCTTGTCGACCGGGCGCTGCTGGCGGATCAGACCTACTATCTCCCCGCGGATATGCTCGCCAAAGTCGACCGCATCAGCATGGCGCACGGGCTCGAAATCCGCGTTCCGTTTCTGGAGCGGCCGGTGATGGAGTGCGCCGGATCGATCGCGCCCGGGCTTCTCGCGCCGCTACTGGGGCCGACCAAGGGCATCCTGCGCGATCTCGCCCGCGCGCTCGGAATGCCGGAGGCGCTCGTCGCCCAGCGTAAGCGCGGCTTCAACGTGCCCATCGCCCGGCTTTTGCGCCGCGATCTCAGCCCGCTCGCCGACCGTTACCTCGACGCCGAGGCGGATCTCTTCGCGCCCTTGCTCAGCCCCGACGGCGTACGGCGCTTGTGGCGTGAGCACCGCGATATGCGGGCCGATCACAGCTATACGCTCTGGGCGTTGCTGGTGAACGGCGTCGCTCGCGCGCGGCGCGGCTGACGCTGTTCAACGCGAGGACCGCTCGCTTCCTGCCATAATCGCGTACTTCATCAGCAGAAAACTCGAAAGCGTGACGAGAACGAGAGCCACGGCGTTTGCCACAGCCACCGAGAGGCCAAGATGTTCGACGCCAACGGCAACAACGATCCCGGCGAGCCCCGCATTGAACAGCAGCAGCAGGACATAGCCGGGCACCATCGCATGAATGGCTCGCGTGCGAAAGGTGAAGCACGCGTGGCCAAAGAAATTCACGAGACTTGCCACCGCGACGGCGAGACTCGTGACCAAACCGGGCGCCCAATTCGCCACCGCGAGCAATCCCGCATTGACCCCGACAAAGACGACGAATGTCACAAGACCAACCGCGACATAGCGTATGGCCTCACCGAGGAGCAAACCGCTCATCACACTTCGCCGCCAGGCGCCGTATCGCGCTCCCATCGTGCGATACATGTCGGGAAGGAACGCTGCCCTGGGATGCGGTTGTAGACGTCGTCCACCACGAATGTGGCAGCGGCGAGGAAGGCCTTTGCACCTACCGGGATCCGAGTGATCAGGCTGTTCAGCACCAGGAAATATACAGGACCTCCCAGATATGTGACTTTTTCGGCTGCAAACTTTCCCGCAGCGAGGGCGGCAATGTCATCGTGGACAAGAGGCGCCTCGTCTTCCTCCTGAAACCAACGGTCTTTGCGATACCAATAGTTTCGGATGGCGTTGAGGATGAAGCCAGCGTTGGGTTCAACCATCAGCAGCGTCCCGCCGGGGCGGATCAATTTGGCGACGTTGTCGAAGGTCGTTGGCAAGTCGTGCACGCAGTGGTGCAAACCGCCAACGATGAAGACGTGATCGGCCGGCGCAATCGGCGGAGCTTGGGGATCGGTAAGATCGAAGACCGCAGCCTCACGCCGGGTATTGCGACGATAAGCCTCGCAGGATCGGGGCGAAATATCGAGACCGGAAACGGCCATGTTCGGGAAAAGGCGCAGAGCCTCGAGTGTGTTGAGGCCGCTTCCGCAAGCAAGCTCAAGGACCCGCGCTCCGTCGAGCGACACGCCTTCGAAAAGATGAGGATAGATATATTTGCGGCGATAGCGCAGCGCCTGCTCGTCATAGTAGTGACGCTCGTAGGCGTCGAGAATCGTGTCGTAATGTTCGGTTTGGTTCATGACAATCCCGCACGGCCTGCGGCTTTGCTACGGGCGATCCGGTGCGCCGGTGAGGCAGGAGAGATGACTATAGTCAAAACCCGCTCGAGTGGCCAATATCACGACAGTTCGGCGGGACGCGATCAAGGGTGCGAACTTTTGACGAGCGAGATCGAGAAGCAGAGGCTGCGCACGGTCGATGATTTCGGCGACCAATGGACTCGCTATACGCGCAATGACGGCCACTACGCCAGCCAGGAGATGTTCGCAGACATCGTAGGTCCCCTTTTGAATCTCGACGACCTCGCCGGCACTCATTGCCTGGAGGTCGGAGCCGGGACCGGGAGGATCAGCGCTATGCTCCTTCGCTGCGGAGCGGAGCGGGTCACAGCAGTTGAGCCGTCACGCGCGGCCGAGGTGCTTGCGCGCAATCTTGCCCCATTCGGAGATCGGGTCGAGATCATCCGCGCCGCGGGGCATGAGATCGACCTCCGCGATATCGATTTCGCCTTCTCGATCGGAGTCCTGCACCACATTCCCGACCCACGCCCCGTCGTCGACAGACTGTACGCCAGCCTCAAGGTAGGTGGCAGCGCGCTGATCTGGCTCTATGGACGCGAGGGCAACGCGCTCTATCTCGCCTTCGCCGAGCCGTTGCGCCGGCTGACAAGGCGCCTCCCCGTTGGGGTTAATGGCGCGCTGGCAGCCATTCTTTATCCGCCGCTCCGGCTCTATATCGCCCTCTGCCGTTGGCTACCGTTGCCGCTTCGTGCCTATATGCGCAAGGTGCTTGCGCCGATGTCTGGAGCGGATATCCGGCTCGTCATCGTCGACCAGCTAAACCCTGCCTGGGCGGAGTACTACTCCGCGCGGCGGGCGCGCGATCTGCTGGAACGCTCAGGCTTCGTCGACGTGACCCTCCACCATCGACACGGCTATAGTTGGACGGTGCGCGGTCGCAGGCCTCCTTCGAGGAGGGAGCCCGATCCCGATACCGCCCCGTAACACCAACCGAAGATCGGTAGCGGGTAGTGACCGAGCGTCAACATATTGGCGGAGCTGAGCGTTCCGCTTAGAGTGCCGACTCTATCAGTAGCTATTTGGCAGCTATGATCTGGGCGCGGCGCGGTTGTGAAACGAATTGACATGTCCGTGGGAGGGTACTGATATGCACCCTCATCACCAACGGGTTTCAGAAATTCATTTTTAGAAGACGCCGCATAATCAACTGTGGGGACACGTTGGCATCCAAACAAAATATTGAGGACTACCAGTCCCGGTTGAAAGCTTGGCTGTTGAATAAGCCACGCTATCACAAGCGTGCCGTGCTTATGATAGCTGATTTTATTGCACTCAATCTTTCGCTATGGGCCGCATTCTCATTGCGCCTCGGCGGATTCTACTGGCCTGCGCAGCAGCCCGACATTCTTGCGCTGATAGTTGTGTGCCCGCTCATCTGCTTGGCCGTTCTGTGGTGGTTCGACGTCTACAAGGTCGTGACCCGCTATATGGGCTACCGTGGGATAACCCGCGTTGCTATGGCCATCAGTCTTGGCGTCCTGATCTGGGCTCTCGTTATTGTCATGTCCGGTCAGACCGGCATTCCGCGCACAGTTATAATTCTCTTCGGCGTATTGGCCACAGCAACGCTCACGCTTCTGCGGTTTGCCATCAGGTTCCTACTAGAATCCGCCAATATCCGCGCGCCACGTTGGCAAGCTTCCCTGTCAACGAAACCCACGATCATATACGGCGCGGGACAAATGGGCATTCGCCTGCTGACGGACGTTCGACGAGCGGGCGACCGGAATGTGGTTGGGTTTATCGATTCTTCCCCGAGCTTATGGCGCCAGTACATAAACGGCGTGAAGGTGCATGCACCGCAGCGGCTCGCGCGGCTTATCGAGCGCCACGAGGTCTCGGAAGTTCTGGTAGCTCTTCCCGCGCGTCAGCGGCGCGAGTGTCGCGAAGTTCTCAGAGAGCTGGAGGCTCTCTCTGTCAGCGTGAAGATCTTGCCAGCCTACGAGGACGTCGCATCCGGCCACGTCGGAGTGAACGATCTTCGCGACGTTGAAGTCGGAGACCTCCTGGGTCGTGACTCCGTTAAAGCCAGCCCCGAGCTGATGTCTTGCAACATTCGCGGCAAATCCGTTCTCATTACCGGGGCAGGAGGCTCAATCGGATCCGAGCTCGTCAGGCAAGTGATCGATCAATCTCCACGCCTGATCGTTCTTTTCGATGTCTCGGAGCCCGCTCTGTACCGAGTTACCACAGTAACCGAGCGGCGCATCGGACTGCTTCCGCAATCGGAAAGGCCACAGGTAAAAGCCGTGCTCGGCTCTGTTCTCGACCGCAAACTGGTGGCGGACGTTATCGCTGGGAACGCCGTCGAAACGATCTATCACGCCGCAGCTTACAAGCATGTCCCGATCGTCGAAGGCAACCAGATCGTGGGCCTCGAAAACAATGTGGTCGGTACCCAGATTGTTGCTCAAGCTGCCAGCAAACACGGTGTGGAGCGCTTTGTTCTCATCTCGACCGACAAGGCGGTTCGCCCCACGAACATCATGGGTGCAAGCAAGCGTCTCGCCGAACTTGTGCTGCAGGCGGAAGCGCAGGAGGAGGGAAAGACGGTCTTCACCGTGGTTCGCTTCGGCAACGTCCTGGATAGCTCAGGTTCCGTGGTCCCGTTGTTTCGCGAACAAATTCGTTCTGGCGGGCCGATCACAGTTACCCATCCCGAGGTGACCCGATACTTCATGTCAATTCCTGAAGCAGCCGAATTGGTAATCCAGGCGGGCGGAATGGCAGGCGGAGGCGAGGTCTTTGTCTTGCAGATGGGGGACCCTGTTAGAATTGTCGAACTTGCGTGCCTTATGGTGCACCTCTCCAATCTCGAAATTCGCGATGAGCAAAATCCTGGTGGCGACATCGAGATCCGCTATGTTGGCCTTCGGCCCGGCGAAAAGCTTTACGAAGAGCTTCTGATTGACGCCAATACGCGCGGAACCGATCATCCCCTCATCTTCAAGGCGGACGAGCCTGCTCTCGCGCCCGACGTTCTGAACAGAAAACTTGCGCAGCTCAATAAAGCCATGGCTGAACGGGATTTCTCGGCCATTCAGGAGGTGCTCACAAGCACGGTCGAGGGTTATCGGCCCGATTCGAATTTCTCCGAACATAGGAGCCAGTCCGGTCTGGGCTGGCAAAGCCAAGAGACCCTACGCACTACCGTTCATTGATCCAGCACTGTGCTCTTAGATCAGCACCGGGCGAGGCGATTGCTAAGAGATCAAGGGTCAGCATTCGCACCGTACCACGCCCTACATACATTTTCCGAGCATTCATCCGGACGTGACCTTGCAACAGGCCACGTCGGTGCATCGCTTATAATCACTCATACGAGCAATGATATCAGCTCCCGGACGCTGCCTTGTTAGCAGGCTTCCGCGCCACAAGGCGAAAGTTTGAGGTCTTTCCGGTAACTTGCAACTGAACGACATCAATGAAGGCAGCAACTGGCAACGCCAGCGGGTTACTCACGTCAAACATACGCGCAAGCTTGCGTGCGATTGGACCGCCTTCCGACAGACGATGATGGACGCTCTGCAGCCAAAAATTGGGCGACAACAGATGCGTGATTTCAACTGTTTCAAATCCAGCTTGATCGACGAGCCGCTTCAATGCTGCCGGCGTATAAAGAACCCAATGCCGCGGCGTATGCCATCCGCCCCAATGTCTACGCTTGAAGATCCTTGCGTCCCAAGCGTCGACGGATGGTGTTTCGATCATCAGAACCCCGCCCGGGCTAAAGAGATCGAATGATCGCTTCACCACCGTTTTCGGGTCGTCCAAATGCTCGATGACCTGGTTCATCACGATGATGTCAGGATTCGGTAACGTCCACTCGAGCTGTTCAAAGCGACCCCGGACGCCTTCAATGTTCAGGCGGCGCAGAGCCTCCATCGCCTTTTCCGAGATATCCACATCCACTAGTCGCCAACTCTTGGCGCCATGATCGCGGAGAATGCGCAGAAACTCGCCCCCACCACAGCCGACATCCACAACCACAGCTGCTGTTTTCCGTTGCCTCCGCCCGATCAAAACTCAACAGCTTGCCAAGGAGCGGACGGAACAGATGCCATGCAATGGCACTTCGCGGAGCATCCTCAAGATGCAAATAATCGTCGCCCTGCGGATCTTCGTCCTCACCATATGTCTCGTGGTGCTTCCAGTGCATTTTGCAAAAATTGGCAAACATGGTGCCCACGAAGAAGCCCGACACGACGCCCACCGCCCAATTGGTCTTGCGGCTCTCAAAGAGAGACGAGTGGCAGCAGTCGTGCATGATGATCGTGATCTTATAGATCTGGGCTCCCAAGAAGGGCATGACCAAGATCACAAGCAACGGATGCACATAGTGCCAGAGCAGAAAGCTTGATGCGCAGAGTGCGAATATTGACACGTAGATGGTCGCGACATGGCGCCAACCATATGCGTCGTCAATTTTACGGAATCTGTCGCGTTCCGATGCTTGAATCACCGCCATAAAAAGGCACCCCCCAAACTCCGCCGTCGGCTTTTTAGCTTATCCGACGTTGAGCAAATGTTCCAGCTCAGCCTTGTTGCAAGAGGCATGACTTCCCCTGAAGTCAACACTGCTTCGGGCTCCTGTTCCTTACTCATCACAGGTTATGTCGCCCGACCTTACGCGAAGGATGCATCTCCTGCTGTCGAAAATCAGGGCGAGAACGCACCGATCGGGAACGATGTGAGGAGTGGTGCGTATTGACTAGCAAGGGCAGGCAGGGGGCAATGTCAGTGTCGGCACCTCAAATGGCACCTGCGCCTTCTCAGGCGTGAAGGTTCCGTCGATCGTCGCTGGACCGACCTGGTCTATGACCCCATGGCGGACGCACCGAGTGGCATGATCCAATGAGCTGGAAGCCCGTAATAACTGGACTGGCAGCTACGTTGGGTATCTATGCAATCCCTATTTCCGTACGGCAGGAGCTTACGGTATCCCATCCGTCGGAAGATCGGCCGGTAGAGCTGGCCGACTGGCCTGAGCAGTTTGCCACGCCAGAGGCCCTAACTGGGATAACGACGAAGCGGAACGCAGCGACGATTATTTCTGCTGCGCGTCTGGTGTCCCGACACTTCACGTACGCAAATAACTGGCAGGAAACGCTCCCTGCACCTCCCGAGTGGGAGGCGTATTTTTCAACGTTGTCGGCAGGTTACTGCGACGACGGAGCCAGGGTTTTTGCCGACGTTGTTGGTCAGGGGTTCGAAACGAAGAACTATAACATGGTAACCTACTTGCCCCGGAAGGGTCAGCCTGGTTTCTCTCGGGAGGTGTCATTCAGAGCGCATACTGCTTCGGCGATCAAGCTTGAGCGGGGCGCCGTTCTCATCGATCCGATGTATGGCGTGCTGCTCGTCACGAAGCGCGATGATTTTTCGAATGCTGTGTTCATGGATAAAGATTTCAAAATCTACTCGCTCTACACGGCGGAAGATACTCCAGAACGCCGAGCGAAGTTCACGGAGAACGCGAGCTTCTATCGAAATATGACCAATCCCAGGGCTTATTCGGCCTACTCTGGCGAGCGGCTCAAAATTCATCAGTCCGCAATCGAGATCACACCTTTCGGATCGACCACCATCGGAGAACTGGACGACAGCGCGCAAGATGTGACCGACATCCTCGGCATGTGGGGCAATCACGTCGGTTACTGGTATGAGCCGTCAACCGATGTTTGGGTGCTGAAGGCGAGATGGCCGGGCATTTTCGAAATTCGGATGGATCTGATCGACGGAGACGGAGCAGTTCTTGGAATTCCGCTCGGTCTCGATGTTGGCGTCGAAGGCGGAGTGCTGTTGCGAAAAATGGTCGAAAGCCGTTCGCTTGTGATCAGGTATGCGGCGTTCGGCAGAGCAAAGATCAAGACCCGCTCAACCGGGATGAGCGGTCGTCTCATAGACCGGATCGTTGCGCGGCAGTTGCCGTTCTGATGGTTTATGGGTCGACGCCCACTTAAGACCATGGGCACTGCAGCCAAGGTAGCTGCAGTGGCGAGACCTGAACTCAACGGAGAGGATTGAAAGGCTAGGCTGTGGCCGATGCCATGACCTCACGCACAACGGCGCAGGTCTTCTCGATATGCTCGGGGGCGAGCGTCGGATGCACGAGAAACATCAAGCTCGTCTCGCCGAGTTCGACAGCTACCGGCAGTCGTTGCTGCGGGCCGAAGCCGGCTTCGACGAACGACTTCTCCCGATAGATCTCGGGGCACGACCCCGAATAGCAGGGCACGCCGCGTGCCACGATCGCATTCATGATACGGTCGCGATCCCATCCCTCCTTCAACCGTGCCGGCTCCACGAACGCGTAGAACTTGTACCAGGCATGCTCCACCGTTTCCGGAACCTCGGGGACACGCAACGCGGGACACGTGCGGAATGCGGCCATGAGCGTTTCGGCATTGCGCGTTCTCGCGGCGTGCCATGCGGGCATACGGGCGATCTGGATTCGTCCAATCGCCGCCTGCATCTCCGTCATACGCGCGTTGGTTCCCCAGCTTTCGTGGAGCCACCTGAAACCGGGCGCATGCTCGCGCTCGTACACTGCCTCCCAGCTCTTGCCGTGATCTTTGAACGACCAGGCTGCCTTCCACAGCGCGTCATCGCTCAGGGTCAGCATTCCGCCTTCGCCACCTGTCGTCATGATCTTGTCCTGACAAAACGACCAGGCTGCGATGTCGCCAAAGGCGCCGACGGATCGCTCGCCAATCTTCGCGCCGTGCGATTGCGCGCAGTCCTCCACAAGCTTCAGCCCGTGCGCGTCCGCAAGGGCGCGTAAACCCTGCATGTCGCACGGCCACCCTGCCAAGTGAACGCAAAGGATCGCCCGCGTGCGGGTCGTGATCAGCGGAGCGACGGTCGCCGGAGAGATGTTCTGCGTTTCCCGCTCGACGTCGGCGAATACGGGGCGCGCTCCCGCCATGGCAATCGAGGAGGCAGAGGCCTGGAACGTGCGGGGCGTCGTTATGACCTCGTCGCCCTGGCCTATTCCCAGAACCTGCCACACGATATCGAGCGCAACCGTCCCGTTGGCCAACGCAATCGCATGCCGCGTCCCGACCCAGCCGGCAAACTCTCGCTCGAAGGCGCGACCCTCCTCGCCGGTCCACGCATTGACGCGTCCCGATCGGAGCACGCTGGACACTGCGTCGATCTCCTCTTCGGAAAAGGAGGGCCAGGGCGGAAACGGCGTGTTGAGCATGGGACCGTCGCTATCGGTTCAGCTGTTTCGTATGAATGCGCGCCGGCACGCCGACGTAGGTCTTTCCGGATTCGAGGTCGGTGACGACCGCCGCGCCAACGCCGACGAGGACGTCGGCCCCGATCGTCACACCCTGCCGGACCGCGCAACCGGTTCCGAGCCACGTCCGCTCCCCGACCCGTACGCCGCCGGAAAGCGTGGCACCGGGTGCAATATGGCAACCCCGCCCGATCTCGCAATCGTGGTCGACGCGCGCGCCGGTATTGACGATCGTCGCCTCGCCAATTTTCGCACCGACGTTGACGACGGCCGCTGCCGCAACGAACACGCCGCTTCCAATGTCGGCGTTTCGGCTGATCACTGCGGAGGGGTGCACGATGGAAGGTGTCTCAAAGCCCAGGCTCCGCAAGCATTCAAAAAGCGTCAGCCGCGCACTGCAGTTACCGACAGCGACGATAGCTTCGCCCCACTCACGGACGAGTTGCTCCATCATCGCCATCGGGCCGAGCACTGGTCCGGGCAGCATGCTTTTCCCGGACGCCGGCGGTGCGTCATCCAGGAATGCATAGTGCGTATATCCGCATTCCGTGGCCGCATCGGCAACCACGCGTCCGTGCCCGCCACAGCCGAGAACGAGAAGCCCCCGTGTCATATCCCCTTGCCGGATCTGTCGTGCCGAATGTCGATCAGCAGCGGTCTTGATTCGCTTGCCACCGTAGCCTTTCCAAGGCCTTGGATGGCCGGAACCATCGGCTCTGGGCGCACCAAACGTCAAGGACGAATTGAAAGCCGGATGGAATGCGCATAGCCGCCAGGAAATCGGCGCAAACCTGCTAGAAAGGCCGCTCACAACTCATGCTGGATTCTTGACAGTCGAGGGCTCCGGAGGACAGTAATCCACCGCCTCTGATGCTATTGCCCACGATATAAGGCACCCCGATGCGACCAGAACACGTAGCCGAAGCTCTTGAGCGGGCACGCAATATCGTCGATCAGGAAATCGACGCGCTCAATCTTTTGCGCGAGAGCTTCGACGGCGATCTGATCAAGGCCGTGGCGCTGATCCAGGCCTGCGCGGGCCGGCTCGTCGTGACCGGGGTCGGCAAGTCCGGACACATCGGAACCAAGCTCGCGGCCACGTTCGCCTCGACCGGAACGCCCTCGTTCTTCCTCCACGCGGCCGAGGCCTCGCACGGCGATCTCGGCATGATCACGGGACAGGATGTCGTGCTTGCGATCTCCAACTCGGGCATGACCAAGGAGCTGTTTCCGGTCGCCGATTTCTGCGCGGCCAACGGCGCCAAGCTGATCTGCATGACCTCCAACGAGAACAGCCGGCTCGCCAAGCAGGCCGACATTTGCCTCAAGCTTCCGAAGGTCAAGGAGGTCTGCCCCAACAATCTCGCACCGACATCGTCCGCCGTCATCACGCTCGCGGCGGGACACGTGCTCGCCGTACTGCTGATGGAGCAGCGCTCGTTCGTCGACGCGGATTTCGGCAAGCTGCACCCGGGTGGACGTCTCGGTCTTCTGCTCACCTCGGTCCGCCGCTACACGGACGAGTTCAAGGACGCGGTGCCGACTGTTCATCCCCAGGAGCTGCTCGGACACGTCGTCATTCGTCTCGCCGAAGGTCAGCGCGGATGCGTCGTCGTCACGGAGCCCGAGACCAACCGCCTCGTGGGTCTCATCACGGAAGGCGATCTCAGGCGCGCGTTCTCGCCCGACATGTTTTCGAAGTCGGCACAGGCCATCATGACGACGCGTCCGCTCACCGTCAGCGTCGACGATCTCATGAGCACGGCGGTCTCGCTCATGAAGGAGCGGCGCATCGCCAACATCGTCGTCGTGGATGGGGATACGGTCGTGGACGTGCTGCACACGAAGGACCTGATGCAGCGCGGCTATATGTGAGCGCGCCCGCATCGCCGTTGCCATACAAAGAACCCCGGATCGACAGATCCGGGGTTTCTTAATTTCGGAAGGCGTCGGTCCGATCAGGCGGCGACGGGCGCAGCCAGAGCGGCGTCGATCTTCTCCTTGAGGACCTTCTCGTTGAACGGCTTGATGATGTAGCCGCTCACGCCTGCGCTCTTGGCGGCGTTGATGTTGTCCTG
>ERZ869909.1468-NODE-1468-length-19067-cov-3.591259_pt1 | contig 19067 bp, 16 predicted proteins | sample MGYA00520892_ERZ869909 | MGnify/ENA primary metagenome ERZ869909 (study PRJEB32215, sample SAMEA104723947) | bioreactor metagenome | biome: bioreactor; feature: anaerobic bioreactor; material: water | place: China | collected 2015-03-12 ...
AGCGAAACAACTTCTGATAGCTTTACATTCAAAGCTAACGATGGAGAACTTGATTCCAATATCGCAACCGTGACCATAACGATTATCCCTGATGAAGTTCTAGGTGATGATGACGATAACCTAGCTCCAGTTGCCAATGATGATGAATTCACAATTGGACAAGGAGATACATATAGCGACGTCCTAACCGGAACCGATCCAGAAAATGACGAGTTAACATTTATTCTCGTATCCGGACCTTCGAATGGTACACTGGAACTTAATCCAAATGGAACATATACCTATACACATAACAATAGCAAAACAACTTCCGATAGTTTTACATTCTTAATATCGGATGGAGTTAATGATTCAAACATTGCAACAGTTACGATTACAATAGAACTCGATGAAGTTAAGGGCGACGACGATGATTTACCGGATACATCCGATCATAGTCGTGACTACATCTACTTCACATTCATACTTGGATTATTACTCGTCTTGCTAGCACGCAAAAAAGAAGAAGAATTACATTAATTAGTAAAGGGAGCACTGAGTAGCGCTCCCTTTTTTTGTACATAAACAATGCTCTTATGGGATTAATCCAGCTAGTAAACCTTGGATAATGGCCCAAAGCGAGAAGTCGTTTCCACCGAAGATGACAATCCAGTCCGCTACGGTTGTACGTAGGAAAGGAATGGAGAATCCGACCAATAGAACCATAACTACACCCGCAACAGCAGAGCCAATGAATGCTCCACGACGTCCACCGGTTGCATTACCAATAATGGAAGCTGTACCGATTTCGAAGAAACATGTGATCGTTAATGGAGCAATCACATATGGGAAGAACCCGGTTAGCGCAAATAGAACGATTGCAATGGTTGATGTAATCATGGAAACCACAAATCCAATAATTAGTGCATTAGGCGCATATGGGAAAAGTAATGGACAATCCAACGCTGGAATCGCATCTGGAATTAACTTTTCCTGAATACCCGTAAATGCCGGAACGATTTCCGCAATCATCATACGAACCCCTAGTAATAGAATCGTTAACCCTGCCCCAAAGGTAATCCCTTGAATGAGCAGATAATTGAACACTTTCGTTGGGGAAGCAATTTCGAAGACTTCCAGCGCACTTTGACCGGAGAATGTCACAACAAGCATCATCACTGCATATACAAGAACAATCACAATGGATGATGTAATCGAAATTTCTTTCAAGAATGACAAGGATTTAGGGAAGTTAATATCTTCCGTTGACTTTGACTTATCCCCAAACCATTTACCTAGATAACCAGAAATGAGTGATAGACCAATGGTTGGATGACCCAAAGTAAATGAATCGTCTTGAGTCACCTGTTTGACAAACGGACGAATCAGATTCGGCGAGACAATCATATACAAAGCAGTAAAAATCGTTGCCACTACAATCAGAGTCGTCCCAGAAAGACCCGCATCAACCCCTGCAGCCACAAAGATAAATGGGAACCAATAGAGCATATGCCCTGTTAAAAAAACAGTTTTCCACTTTGTAAAACGAGCCACAAGCAAGTTGATACCAAACCCTAAGACCATTGCGATACCAATCGCAGATCCATATTCGACCATGAATGTGGAAGCACCCATTGATTCAATCGGTTCTCCCGTCGTCGTATTAAATACGCCAAACGCTCCCATCAGTGGTAAAATGGATCCAATAATAATGTCTGTTCCCTTTTGAAGAATAACTACCCCTACAGTGGTTTTAAGTGTTCCAGCCAAAACTTCATTGAACTTCTTCTTTTGAAGCAATAATCCAAATAATGCGATTAATGACAAGAAGATGGGAGCACTACCGAAGATTTCATTGATGATAAAATCTAATACAGCCATACGATTTCCTCCTTATTTATTTTTCTAAACTTTCCACAAAAGATTTAACCTTTTCATCAATTTCAGCCACATTCACAAAGCTGTTGATGACAATCACAGGACACTTGGCACGTGCCTGCATTGTTTCTGCTAATTCACTCGAAGTGAATATCGCATCACTTTTGGTCGATGTTGCTGAGGCAACATCTGAAGTAAAGACATTCGCTTCCACGTTGATCTTCTTAAAAGCTGAAGACAACTTCATTTTTAACAACATGGAAGAGCCAACCCCAAAACCACAGACCGCCTGGATTTGTAACTCTCTCATCACACCCTCCTTTCCTTAAGTTGTTTTCTGATGAATACAGTTGTAAAGTTGTTCGATGGTTTCACATTCGGATAACTCAGATACCAGATCTTGATCCTCAAGCATCTCACCAACTTTCATTAATACATCCATATGTCCATGGGCTTCTTTAGCACACAGCCCAAATAACAACGTAACTGGATCATTTTTACTCCCAAAATTTACAGGTTGCTTACATAGGACCAACACCAGATCATTTTGTATAACACTCGAAGAAGGTTTCGAATGCGCCAATGCAATGGAAGGAGCAATCACAAAATACGGTCCCAACGTATGAAAACTATCAATCATCTCTTCCGTATAGGACGCATGGGTACTCCCCACCTCGTGTAAAAAATTACCCACTTCACTTAACGCCTCAACTGGAGTCATTGACTTCTCTACAATTCTAAGTTTTGACTTTTCAAGCAATTCCATATTACCCCTCCTTGATTAATCCCAAAATGTCATTCACATCATTCGCCTGCAATAACCGATTCAGATTATCCTCTGATTCCAAAATGCTCACCAGTTTTAATAACCCCGCATCTTCTTTATATACAGAAGCAATCACAAAGATGACACTCACTTCACTCACGCGCTTTTCGCCGAATAACACACTCGACGACAGATGAAGACAACTAATACCATTTCGATTCACCCCATCTTCGGTACCCGCATGCACAAAGGCTACTTTCGGTAGAATCACCATATACGGACCTAGATTTGAAATCGCCCAGATCATCTTCTGAACGTATCGGGGTTCAATCACACCCTCCTTAAGTAGTGGATTTGCCGCAAGTGTAACAGCCTCCCTGTAATCCACCACATGTTTCGCAAAATGGATATGTTCTTTTTTGATTAGTGACGCCATCGTCACCTTCTGATCATGAATGTAGGTATATCCTTTAATCAGTTGTTCACACTGCTTGAGATACGCATGATTTGATATCTTACGTTCAATCATTTCAATGTCATGGGAAGAAAGCATCGGTAAGACAAGTAATTGATTCTTAAGTTTCAAATCAACAGTTGAGACAACATAATCAAACATCTCTTCAGTTCCAATCTTCTCAAACTCCACCAAAGAGTATGGTCCATAAAAAGGAATCGATGGAAATAATGATTGAAGCCTTGACTGAAGCAAAGAAGATGTGGCTAGTCCATAGTGACAAACCACCGCCACTCGCATCGCTGAAATCGCCTGAGCTTTCCGCTGCATCATCGCCTGAACATGCATCACCACAAAGGCAATCTCATCATCACTAAATTCCAAGTCATGTTCCTTCTCAAATTTTCGAATCACTTCTTTCACTACTTCCGAAAGAATCGCATAGGAGACAAAGACGTCTTCTTTTAATGGGTTTTCAATCAACTGCTCATGTCTAACACGATGAACCGTAGCACGCAAATGCAGTAACAATGCTTGATGTGAACGTGGATCCTCACTTAACTGACGGTTACACGCCTGATTCAACTGATCAAACAAATCAAATGCCAGAACATCATCCATGACTAGTTGAGGTAACTGACCGGAAATCACTCGACAGCCTGGAAGCAATCTTAGGCATCCTCGTTTCGCCTCCACCGATATCTTCCAATTGGACACATAAGGTATCCCCATATTTTCTTCACATACATTTGAAAAAACATAGTGACATCGAAATGCATGAACTAGCACGAATGCCAATATTGCTTGATAGGACACCGTTTCCAAAGTAAACTCATGTTCACATCCCAACTCTTCAATCCACAACTCCACTTCTCGAAATAGTTCTATATTTTCTTTCTTTGCCAACTCGATGAATCGTCGGGCTGTTTCAGGCTTTTGAATAAGCTCATCACTCATACGAACAATTGAATTTTCATCACTTTCAAGTACCACCCCAAAACGACTTCTGGTAACAGCACAATTAAATGTACTTAACTGCTGCTCACACCTAGATACCAATCGAGAAACACTTGATCGAGACACATGTAAAACATCCATCATACTCCCTATGGATAAATGATTTTTAATGAGAAGTTCAAATAAGATTGCATCTGTACGAAATGATTTATCCTCCATCAGTTCACTTTCAAATAAGTCTTTGATTCTGGTGGATGAGTCTGTATGCAATCGTATCCCCATGGAAGGAACTCGTTGCAAACGATAGGCATAACGGAATCCAAGAGATTCAATCGCATCCAGATCGTAGCGAATGCTTCGCTGACTACGTTGCAACTTGATTGATAACTCTTCAATCGTAGTAAACCCGGAGACAGATGCAAGAAGTTTAAACAAATCCAATTGGTGACCTGTTAACATTGATATCACCTCTAACTTTAGTATACTCATAAATCCGAAAAAATAAACACTCATTTACTTCAATCGTTGTGGCAAGATTTGACGCAAAAAAACTAGGAATCTCTTCCTAGTCAAACTCCTCATCCACAAGGTTTTCACCCACAACTTTTAACTTCACAACCCCTTCAAGTGATCCATACGTTCGCATCAGATCACGATATTTATCCATATTCTTCTGCCTTGGATTTAATGTGATCAGAATATAATGAATCTTCTTATCTGCCAGAATATCACTTCCCATATATTGCACCTTATCCACAAAGACATTATGTTGCAACGCCAGCTGTTCAAAGATATTTAAATCATTGGACTGTGTCTGAATGAATATGCGTTTGGTTTCAATGCGATTGACCATACCACTTTCAATAAAGGTCGCAAATCTTAGAAGCACATAGAAAATCACCGTGGTTAGAATCGCTCCATAATAGAAGCCAATTCCAGCCGCAATCCCAATGGTCCCAACTCCCCATAAACTGGCAGCTGTCGTTAATCCTTTGACTGAACCTCGACCCTGAATAATCGTACCCGCACCAAGGAAACCAATACCACTAATGATTTGAGCTCCTAAACGAGCTGGATCAGGACTGGCACCCATCGGTGAATAGTGAATGTAGATAAACTCAGAGGTAAGCATAACCAAAGCAGAGGCAGTGCCTACAAGCGCATGAGTACGCAGTCCGGCAGCCCGACTTTTCTTCGAACGATCATAACCAATCCACCCTGATAGTACCAAGGCGAGTAAGATACGTAAACCCTGCTCCCCATAGATCCAAAGTTCTTCCATTAGTTATTCTCCTTCACTAAATCCCCAACCGCATCCCAATCGGTAATCAATGTAGCATTTGGATGCAAATGCAAAAACGACACTGGAAACCGTGGATCAATCCGTTTATCCGTAAGTAACCGCTGAACCACCTCACGTTGAGTTATCCCATAGGCAATGACATAAACATGCTTTGCACTCAGAAAATCCGCAACTCCAAGGGTAATTGCCTGATGCTTCGTTGAATCCGCTGTGGAAGAAACATGAATGCGAGGTACAAGGGCATTTGCAGGTTCAATCATCGCAATCTGGCCCTGATTTCCAACTTCACTGATGAGAACATCAAGACCACCCAAATCATCCATTATCATATTATAATCACGAGTTGCCTCTTTCAAATTTGAAATTTTCCCATCAAACACATACACATTCTCTTCTTTAACTTTCAAATGTTTAAAAAACACTTCGTTGAGCTGAAACGCAACCGACTCTGGATGCTCAGGTGAAAGGCCCACCCATTCATGAGTCCCCATCACACTGATATTCGCAAAATCCACTCGTTTGTCCTCAACCATATGAACCGTATAGTCAAACAATGGTTTCAACTTCTGACTAAATGGAAATGCAAAAACACCATCCGGAAAATTCTTAATCAATGTCTTAAGCTGAGAAGCCGCAATAAGACCCACTTCCTGCTCATCTTTTCCAATCAGTAATCTCATTCAATATCCTTTCTATAAAACACCGTCTTACTTAGAGGTAATCGCTGTTTCTGATGTCGCTGTGGATCTTTTAGTGGAACATTCGCATATCCGATACACAAGATATGGACAGGCACCCAGGACTCAGGCAACTTAAATAACTCTTTAATCCGCTCAGGCTTAAAATAACCTACCCACACATTTCCCAGACCCAGTTCACTGGCTTGAAGCATCATATGAGTCATCACTACAGTCGCATCGATATCTCCCGAATCATAACTATCAAATGCACGCTTCCAGCTTGCGGCATGGTCAACACTAATCACAAGTGCGCAAGGAGCACCATAAATCTGTGCCGCATCACTTAATAAACGCAAGCCTTCTTCATCATCGATAACAAGCACACGATGACTCTGTGTATTGGCAGTCGTCGGAGCTATCCGACCCGCCTCTAATATAAGCATTAAATCTTCATTGGAAATCGACTGTTTAGTAAATGAACGCGTCGAACAACGAAGCTTTGCTAAATCGATAAATTTCACTCTCTCCACTCCTTACTTATTTCTACTGACATTTTATCATCTTTACTCTTACAAGACAAACACCATTCACATTTCAAACCCATCACCATGTTTAAAGTTAGTCATTTATCGTTTAAGCATAAATAAAAAAAACCAAACTTATGATTTCAAGTTTGGTTTATCCTGTTGTTTTAAAATGAAACCGGCCATGCTCAAACAGAAATAGACAGGCATCCACGACCTTTTCGTCATAAAGAGTTCCACGTTGCTCCGTAATTTCCCTCAACGCAAAATCCAAACCTAGAGCAGGGCGGTATGGACGATGTGACGAGATCGACTCAACCACATCCGCAACACAAAGAATTTTTGATTCTAGCATAATCTCATCTTTCTCAAGACCATAAGGATAACCCGAACCGTCCACTCGCTCATGATGCTGAAGAACCATATCCGCAATCGGCCATGGAAAGTCGATTTTTGTAAGTACTTCATAACCTAACGTAGGATGTGTTTTGATCAGATTAAACTCAATTTCACTTAATCTCCCTGGTTTGTTCAAAATCTGATTCGGAATATAGAACTTCCCTAAATCGTGTAACAGAGAAGCCATGTACAAAGCTTCCAACTGATCTTTTTCAAGCCGTAAATGCTTGCCAATCGCAACCGCTAATTCTGCGACGCGATGCTGATGTCCAGCTGTATATGGGTCACTGATCTCTACAATGGAAGAAAAAGCTTCAATCGTTTGATGAAAGGTTCGCTTCACCTGCTCTAAACTCTCATGAATCCTCTGCTCATCCTGTTGTTTCGCCAATGCATAAGCCACAATTTCGCTATACATTCTTAAAAGATGAATTTCATCACGGAAACGCTTGTGTTTTTTCACAGAATCAAAGCCGATAAAACCAATCAAATCCTGATGAACTCGCAGAGGAACCACAAGAACAGATTTTATCCCCTGTTCCATCAGAATATCCTTTTCCCTAACCTGCTCTTTCCCCATGGTAAAAACATCATACACATTAATCACTTCATCTAAATTTAACTTTTTCATCCACCATGGGAATACATCCGTATCCAGATTTTGGAGAATATCTATCGCTGGTTCAATCTCTTCGTTGCACCATTCATACGTATTGTTCATTTTTGATTTGGAATCATCAAACTCAAAGATATATACCCGATCCACATCAAGAAGCTTCCCAACTTCATGCATACTCTCCCAAATTCTGTGTTTTAATTGATCAAAAGGTGCATCCATAAACATCTTGGAAATCATTGTAATCATTTCCTGATACCCAAGAAGTGTCCCATAAGCATCCATATCATCAATGCGATCAAACCGACCTTTGATCTCACGAGTTGTCATATCTCGATTACTCACCCGATAACCATAAAAATTACCCTGATTATCAAAGATAGGCGTACCACTGGATTCAATTTCAACTTCATGTCCATCCTTATGTAACATTTTATGAGTAATCATATAAAATGGAATACGTTTATGATAATACGGAAGAAAATCATTCTTTAACTTCTGACTCTCTTCCTCATTCATAAAATCGAATCGTTTGTGCCCCACAAGTTCATCGGGATGATATCCAAGGACACCTTCCCATTGTGGTGATGCATATTGGATGATACCTTCCTCATCCGTAACAATAATCATATCTGCCATCGACTCAACAATCGCACGATAATCCAGTTCCTTTTGCATAGTCATTCTCCCTAATTTGATAAATCATTTTATCTTTAAACATCATAATACTAGTAATGATAATTACTTTCAATAGAATATCCTTTGAATGACAAAAAATCATGCTTTGTCAAAGGAAGTAGAAGAAAATTGACAAATCGTGTCATTCTTTTCTCTATTTTAATGAATCCCTTTTAATCATACTATCAAAGATAGTTGCTTCATACAATCAATTTATAGTAAATATACACCCGAATATAATCCTCACTCCATAGAAAAAGCGAAATATCTTATCGATACTTCGCTTCACTATCCAACCAATGAGGTGTAAGCGGAGTAAGCAACTCCATCCCATCCTCAGTAATCAAAATCATATCTTCAATATTAAACCCATTATATCCAGTAATGTACATCGGATTTTCCACCGACAATATCATTCCCGGTTGCAACACGCCATCCTGATTCGGTGAAATGTACGGAGCTTCTGCTGTCTGAGGACCCATTGATATACTATGACCCAAATGACCTCGGGTATAAAACGGAAACTCCTGCTTCACATACTGAAAACCTAAATCAAACCAATCTTTAAAAGACAATCCCGGTCGAGCCGCCTGTAACATCAATTCATGCGCTTCCATTAGGCGATGTTTCAACCGAACTAGCAACGGATCCACATTGCCCATCAGCCAGCTGCGCGAAAAATCCGTGGTATAAAACCGGGTATCCCCATGAACACCACCATCAAATTTCACCACATCTTTCGATGTAATGATTCGATCATTGCTTCGACCAAGCTTACCCGCCTGCTCACCTGCAGTAAAGGAACTCCATCCACTTGGAAAAGCTACATGGGACTGAATAACATGTTCACAATAGGTATCAAACAGAAACTTCTCACTCACACCTTCCTTCACAAACTGGCTGGTATAAGCTAATGCCTCATCTGAAATCCGAATCAACTCTTTCATAAACACGATCTCATCGTCTGTCTTAATGATTCTTGCCTCCAGAAACAGTGGGGATACATTCACAAACTTTACATCTGGAAATAATGTCTTAAGTTTACCAAAAAACTCCACATTCACAAAATCCAGCTCAATCCCGATAGCTCCTGTATAGATACCCATTTCATTCACAATCTCTTCCAAACGGTCAAACATCGTCAAAAACGGTCGTTCTAAACTCTTTTCATACAGTTGTTCTAAAGTTCGATTGCCTACCCACGTACTAAATGGAAGACTTCGAAATCCCTCACTCGGATAAGAGGGGGATTCAAAATCCATGCCAATCAAGGTAATGGGCACTTCAGAATCCTTCATCATAGCCGCGCAAGCAAAATGAGGCTGTCTTGACACCGTGTGCTGATGAGAAGAAAAGCCTGTCACATAAGCAAAATTCTCAGGTGAAAACACAAAGATAGCATCCAAACCCAAATCAGTTAATCCTCGATGTATTTTCTCTGCTCGAGCATTCATACAATCACCCCTTACCAAAGACTAATAAAACAAACCTGCTCCTGGACCTAATGGTAACCCCAATAGGTACCAAATCACAAACAATACGCTCCACCCAATCAAAAAGGCAATGGAATAAGGAACCATCGTTGTAATCAATGATCCAATACCAAACTTTTTATCATATTTCTGACAGAATGCTACAGCCAAAGGGAAGAATGGCATTAGTGGTGCAATGATATTCGTCGACGAATCTCCGATACGGTAAACCACTTGAGACAGTTCAGGAGATAATCCTAAGCGCATAAACATTGGAACAAATACTGGCGCCATAATCACCCATTTCGCCGAATCCACTGCAATAAACAGGTTAATAAAGGCAGTAAGCACAATAAACGCTAGAATCAGTGGAATTCCCACAAAGCCAACAGACTGAAGGAAGTTAGCTCCGCTTACTGAAAGAATCACCCCTAAATTCGAATAATTGAAATAAGATACAAACTGTGCCGCAAAGAACACAAGAACCAAAAACGTCGAAATACCTGAAATACCTTTAATCATCATCTCAACCATATCTTTATCACTGGAAATCGTCTTTGCACCAAGACCATACAAAATGCCTGGAATCAAGAAAATAAGACTGATCACGGCAATGATGGACGACATAAATGGTGAGACCAGAATATTTCCAGTTGGATTCAGTACTGAACCTTCACCCCAGGTAAGCCATAACAACAACGCCACAACACCTAATAAACCTAATAGCGCCCAACGATGACCACGACGTTGCAACTCTGTAATATCCGCAACTTCTTCACTGGCAGAATCATCCTTATACTCGCCCAGACGTGGAATCACGATCTTCTCTGTCACCCACGTACCTAAAATTGTAATCACAAAGGTGGATACAATCATAAAATACCAGTTTGCTGTCGGCAAGACCGTATATCCTGTATCAAGTAACTGTGCAGCCTGAGTACTAATCCCCGCAAACAGCGGGTCATTAGAGCCAATTAAAAGATTCGCACTCCAACCACCGGACACACCCGCAAACGCAGCCGCAAGACCCGCAATCGGATGTTTCTTAAAGCTCTTAAAGATAATCGCCCCCAATGGAACCAGCACCACATACCCGGTACTTGAAGCCACATTGGACATAATTCCCAAAAACACGACGGTGGCAGTCACGAGCTTCGCAGGAGTTACTTTGACAACTTTCACCATCAGAGATGAAATCAGCCCAGTTCCTTCCGCAACACTCACAGCCACAATCATCGTAAACACGGTTCCCAAAGCAAAGAAACCGGTAAAATTAGAAATCACCGAAGTAAACATAAAGCGAATGCCATCCGCATCCAATAAACTTCGAGCCACTACAGTTGTACTTACTACTTCCTGAGTAGCCGCATTAATCATATCATACGTCACCGACGTATCTAAGGCTGCAAATACAGCCGATAACACCACAACGAACCCTGCAAGCAAAATAAACAGAGTCACTGGGTGAGGAAGTTTATTTCCGGCAACCTCAACTTTATCGAGAAAGCCAGACATCCAAGACTTCTTCTCCATCATACACCTCTTTCCGTGACATTATCACATGTCCCTCTTATTATATCGAATGCAATTCAATTTTGCACGTGATGTGTTCTATAAAAAAAGGCGTGATTAACGCCTTAAAGTCCTTTTTCTGCAATAATCACAGATAATCTAGGAATGATTTGTTTTTTACGAGAAACCACATGCTCAATCAGAATATCCTCGCCATTGATCAGAGTCGGATAGGCTTCTTCCACAATCCACTTCTGTTTCCCGGCATAATACATCACTGAACCATTCTTCTCAATACTTGTAAAAATCATCAAGAGAACATCCAACTTCTTCTCAGCACAATAAGCTTCCATCGTTTTAAGAAGTTCATCCTTGATATCCTTTAATTCCTCAAGATGATAGAGATTCATTTGACCAAGCATCAATTTCATATTGGAAATGGCATACTCTTTGATATCATGTTCAATAATTTCAGTCAGTCCGATCTCCTTTAGACTTGAACTCATCGAGAACAGCTCCTGAGCATACTCATCAATATTCAACTCCGCCTTTTCCGCAAGAACTTCTGCCACTTGCTTATCAACCAACGTTGTTGTGGGTGAGTTAAAATTCAATGTATCGGAAATAATCGCCCCTAAAAGCAGTCCTGCAAGACGCGCTTCCGGTTCAAACCCATTCTCCAGAAACATCAATGTCACAATCGTGGAAGTGCTTCCTACCAACTGGTTTCTAAACATAATTGGTTTTGATGTCTGAATATCACCAATACGATGATGATCCACGATTTCAAGTATTTCAGCGTCCAGTACATTTTCCACGCTTTGCGACACTTCATTGTGATCCATGAGGATTAGATTTTTATTCTTACTATTCAATAAGTGATAACGGGACACAAGCCCAAACACACGTTTCTTATCATCCACCACAGGATACGTACGGAAACGGGTCTTTGTAATTTTCTTACTCACATCATCCACATATTCCAACTTATTGAACGTAATGAGGTTGGTTGACATTACATCTTTGATTGGGGATGAATAAAATAGATAACGCGAAGTATTTAAGGTACCATGACCTGAAATAATCACAGCACACCCTTTTTCTCTCGCCTTATTGACAACAACACCAGCAACCGAATTGGTCCAAACAACAATTAGGCACGCCGCATTTTTTTGGATAACCTCAATCTGTGCATCCGTGTCATTACCCACAATAACACATCGGTCTGTAAGTTCATAATTATCAAGCTTGGAAGCTGCGATAGCCACAATACTGACCTTCCCATTAAGACGTGTTGTTTCCGGAGCATAAATCAGTTTCCCCTTAATGGTCTTGGCAATGTATTCAATCGGCGTTTTCTTAAGTAACTCAATACTCTTGGCCGTATCGCCCATCGCAACATCCGAAAGATTGGAATTGGTAATCATTCCAAGCAACTGACCTTTTTCATTCACAACTGTCAATGCCCGCTTGCCATTGTTCTCCATGGTTTGCCAAGCTTCAAAAATTGTAGTTTCAGGGGAGACATTAATTGGTTCATCCATCTCGATTTCATGCAACTGGCTACGTGCATCATCCATGTAAATCGGTTTGTTATAACCAAACTTTTTGAGTAAAAACTCTGTTTCATGATTGATGTCCCCCAATCGACATGCAATCGCATTGTAACCTAACTTCTTTTTTAGTTCCGCATAGGCAATGGCCGAACAGATCGAATCACTGTCAGGATGACGGTGACCGACCACATAAACAACATCATGTTCGCTGTAGACTTTGCTCATGTTATCTCTCCTTATGTTTCTATACACATTGTAAATTAAAAATGGCAATATTTCACCCTAAAATCATCATTTAGTGAAAAAATCGCCATATTTTGAACCTTCATGCTTCATCCGATCATCAATAAGCTCACTACGGACCGGACGGCTCATGTAATAACCCTGGCCACGATGACACCCAAGGGCACGTAAAATAGAAAAATGCGTCTGTGTTTCCACTCCCTCAGCCACAACCACAAAGTTCAGCGACTTCGCCATATTGATCATCGTAAGCACAAGCAGCTTCGAGTTTCGATCCAGCTCGATTGCCGAAATAAACGAACGATCGATTTTAATATGATTCAACGGATAATTAGTCAAATAGGCCAAGGATGAATACCCTGTCCCAAAATCATCAATCGCAATCTGAATTCCCTTCGACTTAATAATACTCAGTTGCTTCATCGTAGCTTCAACTTCACTCATAGCTGCACTCTCGGTAATCTCGATTACCAGTGTTTGAGGAGAGATGCCTGATTCATCCACCAGTGACGTTAACAATGGGATAAAGCGCTCATCGGATAACTGCAACGCAGATACATTCACCGACACAAAGAAAGATGGGTAGAGTTTCTGCCACACTTTCAACTGTTTCAAAGCTTCTTCCAACGCAAACTTTCCAAGTTCATAAATATAATTGCGACGCTCTGCCAACTCAATCACCTTATAAATCGGAACATCCTTAAAGATCGGATGATCCCAGCGCAATAGTGCCTCCACTCCCAGCGTCTTCTGAGTCATCATATCCACAATTGGCTGATAGACAAGGTAAAACTCGCCATTCGCCAAACCGGCAAATAAAGATTCTTCCATGGTCTGCTCAAAAAGCAATCCCTGATGTACGGTTTCATCATAGAAAACACATGTATGTCCACCCATTTTCTTTGCCTGCAACTTCGCCAACGTAGCCTGATGAATCACTGACTGGAAATCATCATAGGAAGGCAGTTGAGCCGCACCCATACTGATATCCAACCGTAAGGAGTGATGATCCACAACTAATGGAACTGATAGAGAAGACATTAACTTGTTCAACCGCTGTTTAAATGACCGTTCATTATTTCCTGAAAGCAAAAGTATTAGCTCATCCCCAAAATATCGGGCAATCAACTCATACTTCTCAATCTGTTGAAAGATTTTCTGTGAAAAGTCATGTAACACATGATTGCCAAATTCATACCCTCCAACGGAGTTAATCTTTTTAAAATCATCAATCGAAACAATCACAATATAATTCAACCGATGATTCTCACTATTATTTATTACATAACGTTTGAGCTCCAACAAAAAACTCTGATAATTATATAAATTAATAATTGGATCATGATAAGTCAACTTCTTTAATTGACCTAACATCTGATTAAAACTTTTCGCTGCCAAACCCACTTCATTTCTCGTTTTCTCATTCGCAGAAACCTCGAAGTTTCCGGAGGCGGCTTCATCAAAGACATCCTTGAGTTCAAGAATCGGCTCTGTGATGTAATTGCTAAAGACGAAGGCCAAAGTTATAAGCAAACCAAGAATCACAAGAAATGCCACCTGAATCTGACTTAAAATCCGATACACTTCCCCAAACGCACTTACCCGATCCAACGAAAGAATTAGTTTCCAGTCATTGGTATGGCGAATCCTTGAAAACACACCCACACTTTCAACCTGTTGGCAATTTGTGTAATTGAAGTTTCCTTCAGATTGAGTCAATAACGTATACTTTGAGGATTCTTCCTGAATCAGACACGTTACATCGATAATATCATCATCCACATTGGGATGTGAAATGATATTACCATCACTGGAAATAATCCAGCCAAAACCATTGTCCTTAAACTTGATTCCAGAAACTACATCATCCATAAACTGAACAGAAACAACGGCATTGACCAGTCCTATGATTTCACCATCTTTTTTAATCGCATGGGACACCGTGATAATAGGAACATTCTCCTCAATATACGGACTGATGAAGGGATCTGAAATATACCAGTCCTTTTTATCGATGATAATGGCTTGGTATTGCTTTTGATCTGAAATATCTATCTCGCGATTGTATGTGGCCCATGCATTCCCAGATGCGTCGGAAAACGTCATATTTCGAAACTTACCTACGATAACCTGAGTAGATAAATAATCCTTAACTCTTTCTAAATCCATGGATAAAATGGCTTCGGTACGGGAAACCATCCCCACTTGTTCAACCATCCCATATAATTCCTTACTGATTTCATCGGCTCGCGCAGACGCAATTTCCTGATAATTCGAAAGAAAATACTCAGGAACTTCCTGAATTTTCTTTTCCACAAAAATATTGAGCCAGCCAAATACCAGTGTGGTAACAACAATCAACGACAGGACCATTTGCGTCTTAATCGATTTCATATACCCTCCGAATCACTTGAAATTATTCTATCACGAAAATTACTCTTGTGCGTATCAATCCACCCAAAATATGAAAAAAGGGTGGATGTCCACCCTGCTCATTTAATCGCATTTGCGGCAATATGCATCACATCCCATGTTGAGGCAAAAGGAGGGGCATATCCAAAATCCAGCGTACCAAACTCCTCAGCAGTCATCTTTTGCGTAATGGCTACCACAAATGGATTTAAACGCAACGCCACATTCTTTTCGCCAAAGAGCTGTGCACCCAAAATAACATGGTCAACCGCATTAACCACTAGTTTAATGGTCACGGCGGTTGGATTTGGATAGTAACCCGCATGATCTCTACCTGTAATTGTCACAGTCTTTATATCGAAACCATGTTCCAACGCTTCCTCTTCCCCAAGTCCAGTTTTCGCAAACTCCCTATCGATAATTTTAATCATCGAACTGCCAAGACTCGTATGGTATGACCGATCATTCCCCGCAAATATTTCTGCCAATGTTTTCCCCTGCTTGTTCGCATTGGTACCAAGAGGTAGAAACTGCGGTTTATTTGTAAGAAAATGCATGACAGACGAACAATCACCTGCCGCATAGATATCCTTAAGGTTTGTTCTCATGTGAACATCTGTGATAATCGCCCCATTGGAAAGCAGATGGATTCCTGTGTCCTTAACAAACTTAGTATTCGGACGAACACCCACTGCGAAGATCACCATATCCGTCGGATACTCCTCTAAATCACTCGTAACAACAAGTCCTTCTTTATCCTTTTTAATCGACTGAACCGACTCATTCAATCGAACATCTACCTGATGTCGCTTCAACGTAGCCAAGACTTCATCACTCATCGAAGTATCAAACGTGGTTAATAGCCGTGGTAAACGCTCAATAAGCACAACCTCTTTTCCTTGTGTTTTCATTGCTTCCACCACTTCAAGTCCAATATATCCACCACCCACAATCACAACCTTATTCACTTTAGGTAGATACGATTTAATGGCTTCTCCATCTTCCAGTGTTTTCAACGTAAATACACCTGGTAAATCCACACCTTCCAGCGGCGGCACAATGGCACTAGCACCCGTTGCAATAACTAACCGATCATAGGACTCCACAAATGTCTTATCTCCACTCTTAACAGTTATGCATTTTTTATCTGCCTGCACATCCACTACTTCATGTAAAGTTCGAACATCAATACCACTTTTAATAAATTCTTCAACTGTTCGAATCCGCATTTTATTCAAATCAGGGTTTTCACCCGAAACATAATAAGGTAATCCACAGGCTCCATAGGAAACTTCCTGCGTTTTCTCAAATACAATCACATGCTCATCAGGTAATTCTCTTTTAAGTTTCGCTGCAACACTCATCCCAGCCGCAACACCACCAACGATAACAGTTTTCATTTTGTATCCTCCTAATATCAGTATATCAAATTCAATCGACTCTTTCATTGAGTACCTATCCTTACTGTGAGTTTATCACGAATCTGAATCGATTTCTGCTTTGACACCTTATTCTATTGACAACCACAGGGGGATTTGACACAATATCTCTATGGATAAAGATAAGAAAACACTCGAGAACCTTCTCGAAACCATTAAACAATTTAATCAGGATCGCGATTGGGATCAGTTTCATAATCCAAAAGATCTCGCTATCGGGATGGTAACCGAATCTGCTGAACTCCTTGACTTATTTCGATTTGTCTCAGCGGATAAACTTGAGGCGCTCATGGCTGATAAGCAGGAAGCGATCGAAGAAGAAGTGATGGATGTCCTCTATTTTGTTCTGCGTTTTGCACAGATGAATCACATCAACATTTATGAGGCCTTCGAACGTAAAATGGCAAAGAACGAAAAAAAATACCCCGTAGAAAGTGTACGAGGTAAACATCATAAATATACTGAGTACAAGAAGTAACATCGGGAGTACCCGGTGTTTTTAATTGTCGATACGAATCGCATGAACAATAATTCGACCATTATCAAGATCGTAATTACAGGATGCCAACGTTAGGATATGATCAATTTCTGAAATATCGACTCCCGTATCATACCGGGATTTCTTCCGATAGAACTCTGCCAGTTCTTTGACATCTCGATGGTTAGCAGGAATCGACAGTCGTGTCACATCCGCATTTGCCAGATATACCGAGAAAATCTTATATCTGCGAGTTTCATTCAGCGTACGAATCGATATCACAAGATCATCTGAATAATTCACTTTATTTTTAAGTTTATCCAACCCACGGAACATGGTTCCATCAAGCATGGAATGTCCATATAGAACTGTATGATTGTCACTGAAATCCAACTGATTTCGATAATCCATGAATATTGCTCCATGATAACTGAACTCCCGTTTGATATTATGACGCAAATAATATTTATTATCATTCCCTTGAACATAAGGATAGAAGATATTCAGTTTGGAAATGGAAATATAACCGGCATAATCCGGATTCACATCAAAATAGGCATGATTAATCCGTTGATAATCGATTTCATCGGTGGGTCCGGGTGTCGGATTATCTGGTGTGGTATCCGTCACTGTCTGCTCAATGTTTAGTATTTCCTGCTCAACCTTGGCATTCTCACTGGTACGATACCATTGCACACCAAAAATCACCAGTGATGCACCGATTAACACATAACCCACAAGTCGTATCCATTTTCTCATACATGCCACCTTACATTTGGGCTAGCCATCCTCCTAAAAGAGCGTCCAACCAACGGCTATCTGACACAATCACATATTGAAGTCCCTTTCGTTCGACCACAATCGTTACATTGAAATAGATATAGGGAGCTCTCTGTAGTTCAAAAAATAACTCCTCATACTTTTCAACCACGACCAAGGCAAAGGTATCACCCTCTTCTTTAATGGCTTCATATGCATAATTGACATCCCGATTCGCAATGGAGGCATTGATCCGATAGGTGGACCCTTCGCTTTCCATACTTACGATTCGCAAATCAAACGACTGGGCAAACAACTCCTGGAATCGAGTATCACGAAAATCCACAATTGCCCAAAGGTTCTGAAAATCTCTAGATTCAAAATAATCCTTGGCCACTGCCTCATCCAACGATATTAACGCCGTAAGTCCTCTACTCAAAGCTTCCTCGGGTTTTTCCCAATTGGTATATAAAAACCCGAACATACTTCCGAGTAGAACGACGATGATACTCACTCTTAGAAACCATTTTTTCATTGTGTCTTACCTTACCTTTATTTTAACGAAACCCGGTCGATTTCGCAATGAATCCGCCTTTAAAGTACCTGTTCAATCTTCTTATAGCACTCTGAAACTGTTTGGATAAGTTGATCGCACCATACATCATAGCTGACATCTTCAACTCGACTTTCAGGATGATTTGCGATATATCTGACATACCGCTTGATACCCTCCTCCATTGGAATGGCATTAGGAATCTTAACAATGATTTCCTTGATTTTTGAACAATCAAAGATGACAGAATACTGCTTATCTCCAAGCAGTTGAGTTGTAAAGTCAAACATCCGACTCTTCGCTAGAAGCGAACTTGGTACATACACAGGACGATAGGTGACACCTAGATACTTGGCCAACCATGTATAGATCATATTCCAACTAACTACTTCCTCACTGGTCAGCTGAT
>ERZ869909.1470-NODE-1470-length-19060-cov-9.081073_pt1 | contig 19060 bp, 13 predicted proteins | sample MGYA00520892_ERZ869909 | MGnify/ENA primary metagenome ERZ869909 (study PRJEB32215, sample SAMEA104723947) | bioreactor metagenome | biome: bioreactor; feature: anaerobic bioreactor; material: water | place: China | collected 2015-03-12 ...
GTTAGCGAAATATTCATGTCTTTTTGTGCGGGATACCTTTAAAAGCAATAATGTGACCCGCATGACTGTTTCATCAGGAAATAATTTATTTAAGTAATTGGTCTGATGGAACTTGCATGAACGAGCATTTTCATCTTTTTTTGTGAGCGGTACTGCTCATGCAAGTTTCATGCATCCCTTTCACTCCCCAACAGTAAGGTAAGGAGCGATACGCCTGAACAGATCGTCGCCAATGAGATCGGAGCGCCTGATATCTTCTACGCTGGCATAGGGGCCGTGTACCTCACGCATGCGCAAGATGGAGTTTACCTGGTTGCGGTCCAGGTAGGGGTGACGAACCAGGGTGGTAAAATCGGCAGTGTTGATATTGATCTTTTGCAGCGTAGCGTTGTCGCCAAGAACCAGCTGCGGCAGTATCTGCTCAAACCGGGTTGTGTCCATACCGAATACCTCCAGCAATTGCTCGCGGGAGTAAAAGCCCCCAAGCCGGTCTCTGTAGCCTACAATCCGGCGGCTGAATACCGGGCCAATACCGCTTAGTTCCTGCCATTGCAGGGTGTCTGCCTGATTGATATCAATTACTACGGGTGTTCGTTGTGGTCGGTCTGCCACAAAGGCACTATCACGTTGTCTATGGGGCCGTGGTTCCCTTTGTGCCCGGGAGGGCAAAAGGATGTAGGGTTCAAGCTGGGCATACAAAGCATCGTTGATGGAATAGAACCTGTTGAAATCTTCACGGAAACGGAAGGTTCCGCCCGAGCGGCGAAAGTTTATGATGTTGCCTGCAATACGCTCCGGCAAACCCATCTCCATAAATTCTTCGCGGCTCAGCAGGTTGGGGTCGAAGGGGAAGGGCTGAAGCTGAATTGTGGCTTCTGCCCTTTGGGTGCGCTCCCACTGCGCTTCGATACTGCGACGGGCTTCGTAATAATCGGCAAGCAATTGTTCATATTGGTCTATCCGTTGGTCAAATTCGCTGAAATCGATAACCTTTACAGGAAATAGCCTGGGATACACCATGGGGCTTACTGCAATAAGCATGATAAGGGCTATGAGCACAACGATACCGTTGCGTTCGGTTTTGGAGAAATACAGAAGATCTTTCCAGTTCATAGCAAAGTGCAAATGTGTATCACAAAGAGGCATTAATTTAAGATAAAAAAATGAAAAATTCAAAAAAAATCATTCGTAAAATAAAAGTTCATGATGTTGTTTAAAGCCAGCCGGTGCCATCCAGGCAGCCAATAAAATATGGAGAAGGGCAATGGTATCCTCTCAATGATGGTTGCTTCTCCCTGCTTTGAAATCGAAAAAGGTTTCCGGAGAAAGATTATTGACAGGACAATGAGTATATTTATGGCAAAATTCCTTCCACCAGGGTAAAATAGAAAATGTAAAGATGCGGGTTTTGAGGTTTTTCGTTTTGTTGTTCTGTGGCATCTTCCTTTGTAGTGCAGGGGAATGGAGCTTTGCCACTCCGCCCAACAGGGAAGATTTCATCCTGATGAACGATTTTTTTGCACACCAAAAGAACCATATTCCCGGCAGTGTGCTTAACACATCTCCCAAAACCCTGGATATAGCCATTAATGTATGGCAGGATGATGAAGGGCAGAACAATCTGCCACAGGAGGACTTCATCTATGAGTCCATTCACCAGGTTATCCATTGGTTGAACCGCTTCTTCTCGCGGGTGGATTTGCCCGTGAAGCCCATTGAGGGGGTAGAGTATCTACGCGACAGCCATTTACGATTTCACCTCAGGGAGATCACCTTTTTCCGCAATACCGCCCTGAACCGTGTGGGCTGCAACGATGGCCACCGCCTCAACGCCTTTGCCATGCAGGAGTACCCGCATAAGCAGCGATACCTTAACATTCATTTTGTTACAGGTAATTGCATGGGTGCCAGTGGATATGCCAACTATCCGGTAGGGGCCAGTTCGCAGTCGCACAGCTATGTGGTTAGCTTTATGCGAAGCCAGTGGGAAGATTTTACTACTTATCCCTTCTGGGCTCTTATGCTGCATCTGGCTCATGAACTTGGGCACAACCTGGATCTGCGGCATCCCTACGACTCCGAATACTGCTCGCTGGATCACCCTGATTTCCTATTTGATCTGTTTGGCTTTGAGAAGCAACCCTGGTGTGTTAATCCCCGGCGGGGTTGCGATGTATGCTTCCACCAGGGAGGATGGGATTGCGATTTTTCGGACCCTCAAAATACCTGCACCAATAATATTATGGGTGGCAACAAGGACAACGGTAGTATCACCCCTCTGCAAATGGGGCGCATGCACAGGGCCTTAAGCCTTAAGAGTGTCAGAAAATACGCATGGGGATATAGCTCCGAACCGTTGCTGATACAAAACAATGAGCTTTGGGAGTTGAATAGTAAGATTTACCAGGATATTGTGATCCGCTCGGGAGCTACTCTCTGGCTCAAGGGCGATATCGAAATGGTGCCCGAAGCACAGATCATCGTGGAGCCTGGAGCGAGACTTATTGTGGATGGAGGGAGTGTGCAAACAGCCCTGTTGGCACCAGCACCCTGGAGAGGAGTATTAGCTCTGCCGGGGCTTGAAAAAGGATTTCTTTTCTGGCGCAGAAAAATACCCCAGGGAGAAGTGATCCTTCTCAACCAGGGGCGAATAACACAATGATAGGGGTCTGTCTGCATCTGGTACACGGGTACATATACAGCTATTTTTTTTACTGTTTCCCTTTGCTTTGCTGATATTTTTATATTTTTGGGCCTTTGCAAAACAAAGCACCATTCCAAAAAACACACAATATGGCAATCAAAGAGAGCGGTAACCGTGATGGGTTTACCAGTAAGTTTGGTATCATAGCCGCTGCTGCGGGCTCGGCCATCGGTCTGGGCAATATCTGGCGTTTTCCTTATGTGGCAGGTGAAAGTGGGGGAGGTGCTTTTCTGCTGGTTTACCTGGGTTTTGTTCTGGTATTGGGTATACCTGTAATGCTCAGCGAATTTGTAATTGGTCGCCGCGCCAAACGAAATGCATTTGGTGCTTTCCGCAAACTGGCACCAGGCACTGCATGGCCGGTGGTGGGTATCATGGGTATTGTGGCAGCTTTTGTTATCCTGGCTTTTTACAGTACCATAGCCGGATGGACACTGCACTATGTTTACCTCTCTCTGGTAAACGGTTTTAAAGGCCAGGATGTGGCAGGCCTCAATGCTATGTTTGAAGGTTTCTACACATCGCAATTCATGCCTCTGCTTTGGCAAATGGTCTTCATTGGTCTTACAGCCATAATCATTCTCTCAGGCGTGAGAAAAGGAATAGAGAAGTATTCCAAAATCCTGATGCCCTTCCTGCTTCTGCTGCTGATCAGTTTGTGCATTCGATCCATTACCCTGCCGGGAGCCATGGAAGGTATCACCTTTTTGTTCAAACCAGATTTTTCTAAACTCAATGCAACGGTTATTCTCAGTGCATTGGGGCAGGCTGCTTTTTCCCTCAGCATCGGAATGGGCGCCCTCATCACATATGCTTCCTATTTCCCAGGTCAAACCCACCTCACACGCACCGCTTTTGAAGTATCCATTGCTGATGTGATTATTGCCATACTTGCTGGGATTGCCATTTTTCCGGCCGTGTTTGCCCTGGGCATGCAACCCGATCAGGGTGTGGGCTTGATTTTTATGGTGTTGCCCAATGTGTTTATGCAGATGACAGGGGGGTATATCATTGCCCTTGCTTTTTTTGTGTTGCTCGCCATTGCCGCTTTAACATCTTCCATATCCATTATGGAAGTGGTAGTGGCTTTCCTGGTTGAGGAGTTTAACCTTCATCGCAGGGTTGCTACCCTTGTAACGGTTGTTGCTGCCGCATTTGTGGGGGTTTTCTGCACCTTGTCGTGGAGCACCTTCGAAGGAGTGAGTATAGGCAGTCGAAACATTTTCGACACCCTCGATTTTACCGCATCCAATATCCTTTTACCTCTGGGAGGATTGTTGATTGTAATTTTTGTGGGATGGTACATGAAGCAGGTTGATGTTGCCGAGGAAATGTCAAATGCAGGAGCCATCAAAATGAGGATGTTCAAAGGATTTATGTTTATTATCCGGTTTGTGGCCCCTGTTGCCATTGCCGTTATTTTCCTCCATGGAATTGGATTGATTTAAACCCTATAAACCAACCTGACACATGACTGACTTTCTGGATCAACTCAACCACGTCATCACTCTTTACAACGACTATGTTGGCGGGTATTTGCTATTGGCTTTGCTTTTGCCAACAGGAATATTTTTTGCCTTTAAACTCAGGTTTCTGCATATCCGCAAATTTCGCCATGCCCTGAGTGTGGTAGCCGGAAAGTACTCCAAGAAGGGAGATGAGGGCGATATCAATCACTTCAAGGCTCTTACCACGGCCCTTTCGGCAACCGTAGGAACCGGTAACATTGTAGGAGTGGCATTGGCCATTTATTTAGGAGGCCCCGGAGCTATTTTCTGGATGTGGATTACCGGTTTCTTCGGAATGATGCTCAAGCTGGTAGAATGTACCCTGGCCCTGAAATACAGAAAATTCAACTCCGATGGCACTGTTTCGGGAGGTCCTATGTATTATATGGAGTATGGATTGAAAGACAAGCTGGGCAAACATGCCAAAACCCTGGCCGTGATTTTTGCTGCTGCTGCAGTGCTATGTTCTTTGGGCACGGGCAATATGGCACAATCCAACTCCATGACCGATGTGCTTTATACAAGCTACGGTACCCCGCATATTTGGACCGGGCTTATCATTGCAGCCCTTGTTTTGTTGATCGTGGTGGGAGGGTTGAAACGTATTGCCGAGGTAACTTCTCGTTTGGTGCCATTTATGGCGGTGGTGTATTTCCTGGCCGCTATCCTGGTTATTATTCTGAATTTTGACAAAATCGGCTCAAGCTTCTACCTGATCTTTCATGATGCATTTACGGGTACAGCTGCCACAGGCGGATTTGTGGGTTCTGCATTTATTCTTACTCTTACCATGGGCGTGCGCAGGGGGCTGTTCTCCAACGAAGCCGGGCAAGGGTCTGCACCCATGGCTCATGCTGCAGCCAAAACACCTTACCCGTTGCGCGAGGGAATGGTTGCCTCGCTGGAGCCTTTTATTGATACCATCTTTATCTGTACACTTACCGCCATGGTAATCATCATGACAGGTGCATGGGAAAGCGGAGTAGCCGGTGTGGGAATGACGGTAATTGCTTTTGAAGCTGGCCTGGCCAAAATAAACCTGGGCTATCTTGCACCGCACATCATTGCCATGGGCTTGCTTTTGTTTGCCTTCTCCACCATTATTTCATGGTCGTACTATGGCTCAAGGGCCGCAAATTACCTTTTTGGAGAAAAAGCCATCAAACCCTACTACTACCTCTATGCACTTTTTGTGTTTTTTGGTGCCATCTGGGGGCTCGACCTGGTATGGAGCTTTGTGGATATGGTAATCACCTTTATGACCATCCCCAATCTTATTGCCATTTTGCTGCTCACCCCGGTTATTCAAAAAGAGGTGAGGGATTATTTCGGAACCGATCAGTGGAAGAGTTGATAAAGTGTGCCGCGGATTGAGTAAATTTGCACTTGTTTTTGGCCTTACCCTGTTAATTCAACATAAATCTTTGCCCCATTGGCAATAAGTAAGGTACTGGCTAAGTTTATTCAAATCATTAGCGCTCAATTCAACGATGACCCGATCCTACGGCCTTGTTTTTGTCCTTCTGTCCATACTGCTTATGCCACTGCTCCTGGTAAGCCAGGATCCCGGCCCACGCAAAACCACCCGGGTTGATCTGCTCAGGGCCGACGATATTCGTTTCGACAGAAACATTGCCCCCGATGCACGACGCCTTATTGGTGATGTGCAGTTTCAGCACGAAGATGCACTGATGTATTGTGATAGCGCCTGGCAGTTTACCGTAGACAACCGGTTCAATGCCTATGGCAATGTTTTTATCAAAGTAAGCGATACCATTGAGATTTACGGCGATAAGCTCTACTACAACGGCAATACCCGTATTGCTGAGTTGCATGGCAATGTGAAAATGATCGACCCGCAGATGACCCTTACCACCCAGCATCTTTTTTACAACCTGGCCACCAATACAGCCAATTACACGGCAGGGGGCAAAATTGTGGATGCCGAAAATACCCTTACCAGCATCTGGGGATTCTACTACGCTGATGAAAAAAACTTCTTCTTCAAAGACCAGGTGAAACTCGTAAACCCGCAATATGTAATGGACTCGGACACATTGCGGTACAATACCCTTACGGAAGTAGCTTATTTCTTTGGCCCCACCACCATTGTAAGCGACGAAAACACTATCTTCTGCAAAAATGGCTGGTACGATACAAAACAGGATATTGCCCGATTCAGTAAAGATGCCTGGTACACCAATGGCGAGCAATACCTCTCGGGCGACAGCCTCTTTTATGACAGAAACCGCGGATATGGAAAGGCTACCCGCAATGTGTTGCTCAAAGATTCGGTGCAGAATACTTTCATTACAGGCCACCTGGCAGAACACTTCGAAAGAGAGTTTATCTCGGAGGTTACCCAGCAGGCGGTACTTACCGTTGTAGCTCAAAACGATTCACTTTTTTTGCATGCCGATACCCTGCGATCTATCCACGATGAGGAGAACGACCGCCGGTTGCTCTTTGCATACCACAGAGCGAAGTTTTTCAGAACTGACCTGCAGGGAATGAGCGACTCTATCGTCTACAATTTCTCCGACTCCACCATTTATCTATACCATAACCCGGTGATATGGTCGCAGGAGCACCAGCTAACAGCACAACGGATCGAACTTAAAACAGCTGAAGACAACCGCATCGAATCCATCCATCTTTTCGATGCGGCTTTTATCGTTTCCAAGGAAGACTCCACCGCCTTTAACCAGATCAAAGGCCGCCGGATTGTAGGCTATTTCTGGGATAATGAGCTCAGGCGGATAGATGTATTTGGCAATGGTGAAGCGCTGTATTATGTGCGTGATGAACATCAGCACCTGATCGGGATCAACAAATCGCTTTCTTCGGATATGCGCATTTACATTGAGGAAAATGCCGTAAGCAGGATCATTCTCTATAAAGATGCAGATGCCAACCTGTTTCCACCCCATGAGATCCCTACAGATGAACGCTTTCTGCAACACTTCAGGTGGATTACCGATGTAAGACCCCAACAAAAGTCGGATATCTTTGACTGGAGGGAAACCTCCGCTACACCCCTGCGCACTGCTTCGGGGCCCAGGCCTTCGTCGTCTCCCGCTTCTCCTGGCAGTGAACCTGCCCGGGGTAGAGGTGCACAACCCCAGGCTACATCACCCGGACAAACACCCTCAGGCTCTGCATTGCCAGGAGGCCAGCGATCCGGTGGGCGCATTACAGATCCTCAGCGATAAAAAAAAGTAACCGAATGGTAAATTTTGAACGTTTCCGTCTTGATAATGGTTTAAAACTACTGGTGCATCAGGATAATTCAACCCCCCTTGTGGCAGTAAACATCCTCTACGATGTGGGGGCACGCGATGAAGACCCTCAACTGACAGGGTTTGCCCATCTGTTCGAACATCTCATGTTTGAGGGTTCTGTTAATATCCCCAACTACGATAATGCCTTGCAAATGGCAGGTGGCGAAAACAATGCCTTTACCAACAACGATATTACCAATTACTACCTCACCATTCCAAGGCAAAACCTGGAAACTGCTCTGTGGCTCGAATCCGATCGGATGCTTGAACTTGCATTCTCTGAAGAGAAACTAAGGATACAGAAAAATGTAGTATCAGAAGAATACAGGCAATCTTATCTCAATCAGCCCTACGGCGATGTTTGGGCATTGTTGCGCTCATTGATTTACAAGGTGCACCCCTACCAATGGCCCACCATAGGCAAAAGCATTGAGCATGTGCAAAATGCTACCCTCGACCAGGTGCGCGATTTCTTCTTCAGATTCTACAGACCCAACAATGCAATAATGGTGGTAGCTGGAAATATTGAACCTTCAGGAGCTTTCGAGCTGGTGGCAAAGTGGTTTTCCGATATCCCGGCAGGCCAAAAGCATACCCGAACCTTGCCCGTTGAACCTTGTCAGACCCAGCCCCGGAGCCTTACCGTTTACAGAGATGTGCCTGTGGATGAAATTTATATGGCCTTCCCTACAGAAAACAGAATGCACCCCAGCTTTTTTACCACCGACCTGCTAACCGATATACTTGCCTCGGGGCAATCGGCGCGGTTGAGAGAAAATCTGGTGAAAAAGAAAAAGATATTCAGCGAAGCAAATGCATGGATTTCGGGAAGTATCGATCAGGGATTTCTGGCTATTACCGGAAAACTCATCAAAGGGCTTTCAGAAGATTTGGCACGGGAAGCCATTTGGGAGGAAATAAACAGTCTCAAATATAATCTGATCGGATCGCAGGAACTCCAAAAGGTTAAAAACAAACTGGAAGCTTCCAATACTTTTGCCGAGGTGGGTATTTTATCAAAAGCCATGAACCTGGCCTATTACGAATTGCTGGGCGATGCGCACATGCTTAATGAACAAAACGAACAGTACTTTCGCATTGAACCTGAGGATCTGATGCAGGCTGCATGCAATGTTTTTGATGAAAACAGGGAATGCTTACTCAATTACCTCTCGAAAAGGGAGAAGTAGTAGTTGATGTCAAAAAAACCAGAAGGAAATGGTATCAGCATTTGAATAAAAGTTGAAGATAGAAACAGAAAACTAATTTCATGACGAATTCATACCACGTGAAAAGGAGTGAAGCCCCGCAATTGCATCTTATTGAAGATGTTAATTTTATTGTACCCGAGGAGATCACCCTTAACAATGGCATTCCTGTTTATTTGCAAAAAGGGGGCAGCCAGGATATCGTAAGATTGGAATTTGTCTTCAAATCGGGCAGCTATCAGCAGCAAAAGCCGTTGCAGGCCTTTGCCATGACTCATTTGCTGAAAAGCGGTACACAAAACAAGTCGGCAGCTCAAATCAACGAATTGTGGGATTTCTACGGAGCAGCACTTCAAATTGATGCCCAGAAAGATATTATTACTGCAGGATTTGTTTCTCTTACCCGGTATCTGCCCCAGGCATTGGCATTGTTGCTCGAAATGATCTCTCAGCCCGTATTTCCGCAGGAAGAGCTTGATATTTTTATTGCCAACCGCAAGCAAAAGCACCTGGTAAACCAGCAAAAGGTTCAATACCTGGCACGTGTGCATTTTTCCAGCCTGATTTTTGGTGATCAGCATCCCTATGGAAGAATTCTTTCGTTGGAGGACTTCGGAAATATCAACAGGCAGGATCTGGAAACCTTTTACAGACAACATATTCATCCGGGCAATTGTATCGCTTTTGTTTCAGGCAATTATCCCGATGATATGGGTGCCATCCTCAACAATGCCCTTAAGAATACCCCCTGGCAGGCTCTACCCAATGGGTTGCACAGTGAGATACCCTTACAGCCTGACATGCGCAGGCAGCACCATGTTGAAAAGGAAGATGCTGTGCAATCGGCCTTGCGCATTGGAAAAACAGTGATCTCCAGGAAACATCCCGACCATCATAAGCTGATGATCGCAAATGCCTTGCTGGGTGGATATTTCGGTTCCCGACTCATGCAAAATGTCAGGCAGGACAAGGGCTATACCTATGGGATTAACTCAGCCATTGTAAACCTTATGCAAGCCGCTTATTTCTTTATTTCCTCGCAGGTGGGCAACGATGTTGCATCAAAAGCTGTAGATGAAGTATATCTGGAACTGCGGCGACTGTTCGAACAACCTGCATCAGAAGCAGAACTTAATATGCTGAAAAACTACCTGTCGGCCAGCTTCCTGCGTTCTTTCGATGGACCCTTCCTGCAGGCTGAGAGGTTCAAGGAAATCCTGCTTTTCGATCAGGATTACTCCTATTTCAGCGACTACCTGGCCACGCTAAAGTCCATCAGTCCGCAAGAGATCCAGGAAGTAGCTTTCAATTACCTGCACCCCGACCAAATGACAGAACTTGTGGTCGGATAAAATATTTCGGTGCAAAACAAGTTTGCATTACAGGTATTCTACCAGGATCATATGCAAGAAAAAAAAAGATATACTATCCCTTCTGCAAAAAAAAACAATAGCTCACGGTACTCTGCTCTGTTGTTTGTTTTGCTGTTCACCGGAATAGGGGGTGGTTTGGGCACAGCTTCATTCGCCCAATCGAGCCTTACCCTCGATTCAGTAAGTGTGAATGGAAGCAACCACGTGGTATTGGGTTGGACCTTGCAAACCCAGGCCCAGGAAGGATTTATTGAGATACACCGCCAGTTGCCCAATGGATTGTATGCACCCATTATGCAATTGCCGCTGTCGCAAACCCATTATACAGATACCGATGCCAATGCACAAAACAGATCATGGTCGTATTACCTGGTGGCAAGGCATCCCAATGGCGATAATATTGCGGTGAGCAACCAGGCCCATGCAACGATATTTCTGAATGAACTCGAAAACTTCCCCTGCAACAGACAAAATATCTTTAAATGGCAGAATTACAGGATCACCACCTCTGCAGGCACTCCACAACCCTTGCCTTTACCATTCGATCAGACAGAGATATGGGCTTCTTTTGAAAACCAGCAGTGGTACCAGATTGGTAATTCACAAACCCCGGCTTCTGCTTTCATAGCTCCCGCAGAGGTTTCCGGGCAGTATTGCTACCGGATAAGGACCGTGAAGGCAGGCAGCAATCTGAGTAGTACCTCCAATGCCCTTTGCACAGATGTGGTAATTCCTTCTCAACCCTCGGCTCCGGTATTGCGCAAACTTAGTCTTGATTTGGCTGGAGAAGATCTTGCACTGATACTTGAAACCGATCCGTCTGCCAGCCATGATGCCTATGTGGTTTTAAAACAGGATGTGCAAAATCAGTTGTTTTTATCTCTCGATACACTTCATCCTGTTACTGGCAATGTTGTTTTTACAGAAAGCAACAGCCCTTCGGCAAGCAGAAAACAACTTTTCAAAGTTCATACACTCGACAGTTGCGGTTTTCGGACACATATATCGGGCCCGTGGGAAACACTGTTTTTGGAGGTGGAGCCATTATCCGGATCAGAAAACCGTTTGCAATGGAATACCTTTGAGGGTTGGGAGGTGGAGGAATATGTGGTTTTGCGTGCCGATGAAGCTGCTTCGTCCTTTGAAATCATTGCATCACTTTCTTCATCTCAAACCCAATTTATCGACCCTGTTTCCGGTGCCATACCCGGCAGCCTTGATGCGACCTACAGAGTAATGGCATTAGGACAGGCCACAGCCTCTTCTCACGATACCATTTTGTCAAACATTGCCAGGGTAGTTCGCGAAAGCCATGTTTTTATCCCCAATGCATTCCGGCCCGGTAGCCACATAGCAGATAACCAGGTTTTTATGCCGCGATTTGTGAATTTCACACCCCAGAACTATCAACTCAGTATTTTCAACAAATGGGGAGAGAAAATATTTGGTACCAGCGATCCGCTTCAGGGCTGGGATGGCTTCCTTAACGGAAACCCGGCTCCGGCAGGAGTTTATCATTATGTGCTGGTCTACACTTCTCCTGGAGGAGGTAATCAATCTAAATCGGGTCCTTTGATGCTGGTACGATAAGTATTTAGTAGGGTATTTGGTGTCGTTGAGCAAGCTCAAAGCCATCATTAACAGCATTTTCATTTTAGTATTTTTTAGAGGCTGTCTCGACAAATTTTAATACTTTTGCACCTTAAATTAATCCGCAATACCCATGGAAAACCAATCCTCCAAACTCATTGGCGAAGGCCTCACCTACGATGATGTATTACTTGTTCCCGCATATTCCGAGATACTGCCCCGCGAAGTAAGTACCAATACATTTTTCTCCAGAAATATCTCCCTGAAAATACCCGTTGTATCAGCCGCTATGGATACGGTTACCGAATCGCGTATGGCCATTGCAATGGCCCAGGAAGGAGGAATTGGTGTACTTCATAAGAATATGAGCATCGAGGAGCAGGCCTCAAAAGTGCGCAAAGTAAAAAGATCAGAAAACGGTATGATCATCGATCCGGTTACCTTGCATGAAAATGCTCTGGTGGGCGATGCTCTGATGATCATGAAGGAGTATAAGATTGGAGGAATTCCCGTTACCAATGAAAATAATAAACTGGTAGGTATTATCACCAACCGCGATTTGCGCTTCGAAAAAGACCTTTCAAAGCCTATAAATCTGGTTATGACCCGCGAAAACCTGATTACCACCTCCGAATTTGTAGATTTCTCAGTTGCTGAAATGATTCTTCAGGAGCACAAAATTGAGAAACTTCCGGTGGTTGACAAGGATTTTCATCTGGTCGGATTGATTACCTACCGCGATATTCTCAAAATAAAAGAACGCCCCAATGCCTGTAAGGATGAGAGAGGACGTTTGCGTGTGGCAGCCGCTGTGGGTGTAACATTTGATACCACCGACAGGGTTCAGGCTCTGGTAAGTGCAGGTGTTGACTGTATCGTAATAGATACTGCCCACGGACACTCAAGGGGCGTTATTGAAATGCTGCGAAAAGTGAAAACCCAGTTTCCTTCTCTCGATGTGGTGGTGGGCAATATTGCCACTGCCGAAGCAGCCAAAGATCTGCTCAATGCAGGTGCTGATGCCATCAAGGTAGGAATTGGACCCGGGTCCATTTGTACAACCCGTATTGTTGCCGGGGTGGGTGTTCCTCAGCTCACGGCCGTATACGATGTTGCCAAAGCCATCAAAGGCTCAGGTGTGCCTGTAATTGCAGATGGAGGTATTCGTTATACCGGAGATATTGTGAAAGCCATTGCGGCCGGTGCTTCATGTATAATGGCGGGTTCGCAGTTTGCCGGTGTGGAGGAAGCTCCCGGCGAAACGGTAATCTTCGAGGGTCGTAAGTATAAAACCTACAGAGGTATGGGTTCCGTGGAAGCCATGCAGCAAGGATCCAAAGACAGGTACTTCCAGGATGTGGAAGATGATGTGAAAAAACTTGTGCCTGAAGGTATCGTGGGAAGAGTCCCCTACAAAGGCACTCTCTCAGAAGTAGTTCACCAGATGGTCGGTGGTCTCAAAGCAGGAATGGGCTACTGCGGTGCAAAAGATATTGAGGCTTTGCAAGAAGCTCGCTTTATAAGGATTACCAATGCCGGTATCCGTGAAAGCCATGTACACGATGTGCAGATTACACGGGAAGCCCCCAATTACTCCAGGTAGAAAAGTAAAATGTAAAACCCTTAATACCATTAACTTCAAACAACCAAACCCCATGATTCTAACAAAAATGATCGATGCCAGAGTATTGCTGTTGTTCTTGATGATCAGCCTGTTGGGCCAGAAATTGACTGCAAATGTACCATCGGAAAATGATCCGGTATTGCTGAGAATTAATGGACGCGAAATCACGGTTTCTGAGTTTGAATACGTTTACACCAAGAACAATCTCAACCCTCAGGTTATGGATCCACGATCGGTGGAGGAATACCTTGAGCTGTTCATCAATTTCAACCTGAAAGTTCATGAAGCTATTCAACTGGGTCTGGATACCCAGCCTTCTTTTATCGATGAGCTGGAAGGATACCGCAGACAACTTGCACAGCCCTATCTCACCGACCAGGAAATAGCCAACCATTTGGTTGATGAAGCTCTGCAACGGATGCAATACGATATCAGGGCCTCTCATATCCTTATTTCTGTTGAAGAGCATGCAAGCCCATCGGATACTCTGGCTGCATGGAACAAGATCATACAACTTCGCAATCGTGCCCTGGCGGGTGAAGATTTTGGGCAACTGGCCCAGACTTATTCCGACGATCCTTCAGCAAAAGGAATGCCCGCTACCGCCAACCGTCCTGCAATGCGCGCCAATATGGGCGACCTGGGGTATTTCTCTGTATTAGATATGGTTTATCCTTTCGAAAATGCCGCTTACAATACTCCCGTAAGTGAAATCTCCATGCCCGTTAGAACCAATTTCGGTTATCATATCATCAAGGTGCACGATAGGTTGCCAGCCTTGGGACGCGCCCGCGTTGCGCATATCATGGTGAATCTTCCTGCCGATGCTCCTGAAGCCCAAAGCCGGCAAGCCCGAGAAAAAATTGAAGAGATTTATGCCCGAATCCTTGCAGGAGAAGATTTTGCATCGCTTGCTGAACGCTTTTCCGATGATAAGGCATCAGGAAGAAGAGGAGGTGAAATGCCCCCCTTTACCTCTAACCGCATGGTGCCTGAGTTTATCAAAGCGATTGCAAGCCTGGATCAGCCCAACCAGATATCCGAACCTGTAAGAACACAATACGGCTGGCACGTCATTAAACTTATTGAGAAAGTAAGACCCACACATGAAGAGGCAGTTGCCGAACTGAAGAATAAAATCAGCCGCGACCTCAGGGCCAATCTCAGCCAACAGGCCGTGGTAGAGAGACTTAAAATAGAATATGGCTTTTCCGAAAAACCCGAAAACCTGCAGCTTTTCTTTGATGTAGTGGATCAGTCCATTTTTGAAGGAAGATGGAGCAAACAAGGGGTTACTGATCCCGCAAAGGTGCTTTTTTCTTTTGCAGGAATGGACTTCACCCGTTTGCACTTTGCTAATTATCTGGAGGCTGTGCAGTCCATGCGAACTCCCGAATCCGTGCGCAATTACGTCAACACAATGTACAACAACTTTGTTACACGCACTATCCTTGATTATGAGGAGAGCAAACTGGCCGAAAAATACCCCGATTTTCGTATGATCATGAGAGAATATCACGATGGTATTTTGCTTTTCGAACTTACCGATCAGAAAGTCTGGAGCAAAGCCATGCAGGATACAACCGGGCTGCGCGAGTTCTTCAACGCCAATCAGCAGAATTACACCTGGCAGAACCGCATGGATGTGGTAATCTACACCTTTAATTCTGAAAGCGCTGCACGCAATGGGCGCAAGGCCATTCGCAGGGCTGTTAGGAGAAATGTTGATCATGAGCAGCTCATGAGCGAGTTCAATGCAACCTCCCAGCTGGAGGTGTCTGCCGAGAAAGGGGTCTTTGAACTTGAAGAAAAACCACTGTTGGCTCAATTGCCAGCCAGAAGCGGGGTTTCAGGTGTAATGCAAAGCAATCAGGCTTACATTGTAGTGCATGTACGCGAGTTCTTGCCTGCGCGCAACAAAAGATTGAACGAAATCCGCGGGCTTGTCATTGCTGATTATCAGAATTACCTGGAGCAAAGGTGGGTAGAGGAGCTAAGAGAAAAATACAACTTTACCTTGTACCGCGATGCACTCAACCATCTGAAATCGCAATAACCCCCTGCATTATTTAACCTTTAATCCTGTATTGTATGCGTTTCTCAACATTGATCAGTTTCCTTTTACCCATTCTACTGTTCTCTTCCTGCAATTTCTTTGGTGTACGAAGTGGCGATGAGAGAATTGCACGGGTAGGGAATGTATATCTTTACAGGTCAGATTTAGAGGGTATTGTGGCTCCGGGCACAAGTGCTTCCGACAGCACTGTGATAGCCAAAAGATACATCGACAATTGGATCAGGCAGCAGGTATATCTCAAAGAAGCTCTTAACCATGTAAACCCTAATCAAAGAGAGTTTCAACGAAAAATTGAAGACTACAGAACATCTTTGATAATTTTCAGTCACGAGAGTGATCTGGTAAGGGCTAGACTCGACACCGTAATCACCGACGAATTATTGCGTGAGTATTATGAAAGGCACAGCGAAGAATTTCGCCTGCGCGATCATATTGTCCAGGTAAATTATATTAAACTACCATTGGATGCTCCGGATATTAATACCGTGAGGCGGTTGGTACGGTCCAGCAACGAAGAAGATTTGCAGGCACTTGAGGAATATTGCATCAACAATGCTGCCACCTACTTTCTTGATCAGGATTCTTGGTTCGTTTTCAATGACATTCTAAGAGATATGCCCATCAACCCATCCAATCCTGAGACTTTCCTCAGGAACAACAGTTTTGTGGAAAGAACCGATGAATACTATCGTTACTTTCTTTTTATCCGCGATTTTCGTTTAGAGGGAAGCCCCTCTCCACTTACATTCCAGAGCCAGAATATCCGAACTATCATATTAAATCATCGCAGGCAGGAGTTAATCAATCAGTTCAGGCAGGATGTGTACAGACAAGCGGTGATGAACGGATCCTTTGAGATTTATTAACAGCACAGGTGTAATGAACCCGAATTATTGACGTTATAGTTAGTTGACAATCGATTACAATCACCCCAAAGAAAATAACAGAGTTCCCTTTTTAAACCTAAATACATGAAGAAGTTTTTCGCAAGTATTATTTTGATTTGCCTTTTTGCCGGCTCGTGGAGTTCCCTTGCCCAGGATAGAGTTGTGATTGATCAGGTGGTAGCTGTGGTAGGCAATAGCGCCATACTCAGGTCCGATCTCTTTAATCAGCAAAGACAGCTGGAATCGCAGGGAGTTAGATTTGGCCCCAATGCCGCATGCGATATCCTGGATGATATGCTCTACCAGAAGCTCTTATTCAACCAGGCCTTGCTCGATAGTGTTGAGGTATCCGATTTGCAGGTGGAGCAAATACTTGAACGCAGGCTAAGGTTCTTTATTCAGCAAATTGGCTCTCGCGAACAACTGGAAGCGTACTACGGAAAAACCATTGATGAGCTTAAGGATGAGTTCCGGCCCATGGTAAGAGAGCAGGAGCTGAGCCAGATCATGGAATCACGGATCACACGAAATGTAAGAGTTACTCCCTCAGAAGTGAGACGATTCTTTCATAATTTTCATTCCGATAGCATCCCCACTGTAGAGAGTGAAATGGAAATGGCGCAGATTGTAATCAAACCTGCCATTGATCCTGAAGAGAAAGCGAATACCCGAAACAGGCTCAATGAGTTCAGAGACCGAATTTTAAGAGGAGAGAGCTTCAGCACACTGGCAATCCTGTACTCCGAAGACCCCGGATCAGCCCGAAGAGGTGGCGAACTGGGCTTTCATGGCAGGGGTGAACTGTTTACCGAGTTTGAAGCCACAGCGTTTGGCCTGAGACCAGGAGAAGTATCAGAAGTGATTGAAACTCCTGCCGGGTACCATATTATACAGCTTATTGAAAGAAGAGGTGAACAAATTAATGTTCGTCATATTTTACTGCAACCTAAAGTATCTCCGTTGCAACTCAGCGAGGCTCGAAGCAGGCTCGATAGTATAAGGAGAGTTATCAATAATGGAGAGATCACCTGGCAGGAAGCTGCCCTGAAATTTTCCGACGATCCCGGAAAGATCAATGGCGGGGCCATGATCAATCCTTTCACCAATACTACCCGCTTCAAAGTAGATGAAATTGACAGAAACCTGTTTTTTGCCGTTGACAGGCTCGAAACAGGCCAGATTTCTGTCCCCATGCCTATGATGACGGAGGAAGGGCAGCAAGCCTTCCGGATTGTTAAACTAACCAGCCGACGTGATGCCAGGGTTGCCTCTCTGGAAGGCGATTATGACTTCATACAACAATTAGCGCTTGAACAAAAGAAAATGAGAGTTGTTCAGGATTGGATCAGGGCAAGGGTAGGAAATACCTATGTTTTCATTCATGAGAATTACCGCAACTGTAACTTCTCCATTCGCTGGAATGATCAGGTCTCTGCTTCAAAGTAAACTAGTATCTATTTGTTTAACAATATTGTATGGATTACAGGTCGGATGTGGAAGCATTGGATGCTTTTGCACAAAAGTATCAGGAACTAAGGCAGGAAATAGGAAAGATCATTGTTGGGCAGGATGAGGTAATCAATAAGGTTATCATCTCCATATTCAGCCGCGGCCATTGTTTACTTGTGGGGGTGCCGGGTCTGGCAAAAACCCTCCTGGTAAATACCATTGCCAGAACTCTGGGCCTTAAATACAACAGAATACAGTTTACCCCCGATCTGATGCCTTCTGATATCATCGGTACCGAGATATTAGACGAAAACCGCAATTTCCGTTTTATCGAAGGACCTGTATTTGCCAATATTATCCTGGCAGATGAGATCAACAGAACTCCACCCAAAACCCAGTCTGCCTTGCTCGAAGCAATGCAGGAGAGATCTGTTACAGCATCAGGGATTACCTACAAACTCGATGACCCCTTTTTTGTGCTTGCCACCCAGAACCCCATAGAGCAGGAAGGTACCTATCCGCTGCCTGAAGCGCAGCTCGACAGATTTATGTTTAATGTCTGGCTCGATTATCCCTCCTTTGAAGAGGAGGTCCTGGTAGTAAAGAAGACAACTTCCGATATCGAGCAGGATCTAAAAGTTATACTTACCGCCCAGGATATAATCTATTTCCAGAAACTTATACGGCGCATTCCTGTTGCCGACAATGTTGTAGAATATGCTGTGCGGCTTGCATCAAAGACCCGACCGGGCTCTGAGTATGCTACAAGCCTAACCAACGATTATATCAGTTGGGGAGCAGGACCCAGGGCCTCTCAGTACCTCATTGTTGGAGCAAAGTGTTACGCAGCCATAAAGGGCAAATACTCTCCCGACAGAGAAGATGTCAATGCTATTGCAGAAGCAATCCTCAGACACAGAGTAGTACGAAACTATAAGGCAGAAGCAGAAGGATTTGGCATTGAAAAGATTGTTGAAAGCCTTATCGAGTAATCTCACCAATCTTTTTTGCGTTAGGAAGCTTTAAGAAATTGTTAACAATTTCTTGCTTTTTGCTGGGTTACCAATTGTTTTTTTTTGTAACTTTGTTTCCCTTTGCTTGAAAAAGCACAAAATCAAAAGTTATTTGAATTGTTGAAGTGTAGAGGTGAAAAGATGTGCCGTTTCAGATAGAAACCACCCTGCTGTTATGCTGCTCGAAAGATTAAACAGGATTAGTATTGTTTGATGTTTTTGAACTTCAATCAGTTGAAAAAAACTTTTCAAAAAAGTAAAAGTATTGCTTGCACAAACCAAAAAACCCTCTACCTTTGCAGTCCGCAAATGAGGGGGTACGCCCCGGCAAGCGGGCAGAGTTCTT